>Ga0197142_1000843_pt1 | contig 28693 bp, 30 predicted proteins | sample GBS60_MetaG_FD_148614 | JGI IMG/M metagenome (GOLD analysis project Ga0197142, IMG submission 148614) | Sediment microbial communities from Great Boiling Springs, Gerlach, Nevada, United States - GBS 60_MetaG | ecosystem: Environmental > Aquatic > Thermal springs > Hot (42-90C) > Sediment... | reverse complement strand
GTCTCGCAAAATCAGCGGATAGAATAGACGGAGCAATAACGTGTCTAAGTGATCGCATCGCTTTTATCTCCTGCTGGGTTTTTAAATAGGTCTACGCCATGTTACACCAAAAAAGCCGTCCATTCCGTGAATATGAGGCCATGTTCTGAAAAAGTTTCCGTCCGTGAGCAAATCGGCATTCTGGACACAGGCCTTCTCCAAAAGGTTTCTTGCCGGAACATCTTCCCACCCTATAGTTTCCTTAAGACTGGCAGCAACCTGGTCGTTTTCATCTGTGAAAACGGAACAGGTCGAATAGGTAAGAGTACCTCCAGGCCGGACAAACTGCGCTGCCTTACCGAGAAGTTCTTTCTGGAGTTTTCCCATCCGCCAGGGATCCCTGGGATGAGTCTTCCATTTTATATCAGGATTTCGCCTTACAGTGCCCCAGCCCGTGCAGGGAGCATCGAGAAGGACTCGATCAAAAAGCCCTATTTTCTTAGGATCAAGTTCCAGAATATCACCATGAAGGGGCTTAATAATGGATATTCCAAACCGAGCCATATTTTCCTGCAGAGCTTCAAGCTTCCATGCAGAAATGTCCACAGCAACAATTTCTCCCTTGTTTTCCATAAGGGAAGCAAGCTGAGCCGACTTAACTCCAAAACCACAGCAAAGGTCGAGCACTCTTTCACCTGGTTTTGGATCCACAAAGTATGCAATAAGCTGAGAAGCTTCATCCTGCACCTGAATGATGCCAGCCTTGTAAGGTTCGGTCTCAGATATGTCACCCCTCAATCCCTTAACAATCACTCCCCAGGGAGCATACCGGGTTGGTAAAATTTCATCTGCATCAGGACGGTTTTTTTCGAACCAGTTGATTACATCATCTCGGTTAATGCCTCTATTTTTTTCAACCCGAATCACCAGCGGTGCCACTCTGTTGTTAGCCTCGCAGAAAGCTCTCACTTCGTCATAGCTCATGGTCTTCAGGAGCTTTTCTATAACCCATTCTGGATGAGACGCCATCACAGCAAGATATTTGACAGGTTCACGGTTCATATCAGGAAAGGACCAATCCTCAGGAGATTTCTCAGACGCTTTTCTCAGGATCGCATTTATAAAGGACACAAGGTGACGTGGATGGGTGGCTCGGGCGATTTTTACCGTCTCGTTCACCGCAGCGTAGGAAGGAACTCGGTCAAGAAAAAAAAGCTGGTAGAGTCCTAATCTAAGAAGAATCTTTACGGAACTTTCCAGTTTTTCCATCGGCACTCGACTTAATTGCTTAATGTACCAATCCAAACGCCCCTGCCAGCGTATAGTCCCGTAAACAAGTTCCGTTGTAAGAGCCCTATCAGTCTGGCTTAAATGACCGTAGCGTGAAAATGTTGTTCGTAAAACCTCATCGGGGTGAACTCTACGTTTTTCCATATGGAGAAGAGCTTGATAAGCTACCATTCTTGCCGTCATTTTGCCTCGGAATTTTCCTGATTAAGAATATTATCGGACAACGTAGTCTTTTCGGAAAGACAAGCCAACTTTTCCTTCTGAAAAGCAGAAAAACTCGCTTCTTTTTCCGGTTTCTTGCTGATATTTCGAACTTCCCTGAGCACCATCTCCACAGCTTCCAAATCCACCTGAGTGTTAAAACAAGGACCATGGGGACGTCGATTAAATATGCCGTAAACCGGAAGTGGCACCGTATCCTGAATACCACTTGTAAGATCTCGCTCACAGGCAACAGCGATAATAAGATCTGGTCTCGTCTCTTTAACTACTCTGCGAGCGATAGTTCCACCCGTTGCCACAGCAAGCTTCGCTCCATACTCCTCGGCAAGTTCAAGAAGCCGCTTTATCGGACACTTACCGCATCGCTTACAGTTTTCGGCACGGTAGGTTACTTTTACTGGACACTCACTGTATTGCAAACAGTGAGGCATAAGAAGCAGGATTCGCTCGGGCGCTCGACCGTTTCGACAGGCTGAAAGCACCAGTTCGTTATTTATGGCTACAAAGGCATGCTGAACCCGTTCTTTTGGAAGCCCCAGTAAACGTCCGACGACGATAAAAATAGGGAGAAAATACTTGATGGCAATTGATCGAAGCTTTTTGGCGTACGGAATTGAAACATCCCTTCCAAGAATAATAACCGTCGTAAGGAAACCAAAGACCACGATAAAAAAGCCGCCAATAGCGGCAATTGCTCCCAAGAAGGCCCATCGCACCGGATCGGGAAAGGCCGAAAGACCTATGCTTGGCACAATGTAGGAAAGCCCAAGGAGAGAAAGAACAAGAAAAGCCGTAAAGATGACAAGCAAAAGAAACAGCTTTTTATCAGAAGATTTGGCGCCGTATTGATAGATTGCTTCTTTTGCCTCTTCCACGATCATTCACCCAACCTAGAACCGATAATACTCGGCATACCTTTTACGAATTCATTAGCAGGAAGGCGCTTCTTGCCTTCCAATTGGAGAAATCCCAAACTTACTATGTCTCCATCACCAGCACATACAAGAAGCCCATCTTCACTAATACCCACTACTTTCCCTGGCTCTGAATCGGGGAAATTCACCGAGGCTTTCTTTGCCCCAAAACATTTAATTCGCTTACCTTTAAACATAGTGTATGCTCCCGGTGTGGGATCAAAGGCTCGGCACAGGTTAATAACATCACGTCCGGATCGATTCCAATCAATTTTGGTTTCTTCCTTCTGAATAGCAGGAGCAAAGGTCGCTTCGCTGTGATTTTGAGGCTTTGGAGTTATACTACCGCGGAGCCACATACCAAGAGTCTCCACAAGCAGTTCTGCTCCTTCGCGGGCGAGTCTTTCCGAAAGTTCACCGGCTATTTCAAAGGGCTTAATAGGGATAGTTTTAGAAGCCAGAACAGGTCCAGAATCAAGCCCCTCATCTATAAGCATAATAGTAACGCCTGTTACTTCTTCACCAGCAAGGATTGCTCTCTGGATAGGAGCCTGGCCTCGATACTTTGGCAGAAGCGAAGGATGAATGTTAAGCGCTCCAAAGGGAACAGCCTGAAAAAGCTCTGGCGGGATAAGTTTTCCGTAAGCCACTACAACCAGAACATCGGGTTTGTAGTCAAGAATTGCTTTGATTGTCTCGGTATCTTTTAACTTTTCTGGTTGAAACACCTTCAAACCAAGCGAAAGCGCAAAGTTTTTAACCGGCGGAGGAGTAAGGTTAAGGCCTCTACCTTTAGGACGATCTGGCGCAGTAACCACAAGGGGGATCGAAACCTCCGCCTTAGACAAAGCATCAAGAGCCGGCAGGCTAAATTCAGGTGTACCGAAGAAAATAACAGAAGGAGTTTTATGATACTGCATGTTCTGCTTCTTGACGCTTTTTCCACTTACGCTTAAAAAGTTCCCTTCCCACAGGACCGAGGCGATCCACAAAAAGCTTCCCATCAAGATGATCGATTTCGTGCTGGAGCGCGACTGCAAGGAGTCCCTGGGCGTCTATCTCAACCATTTTCCCGTCCAGATTTAGCCCTCGAACAAGTACTCGTCCAAAGCGACTTACCTTTGCATAAAATCCCGGCACGCTGAGACAACCTTCTTCGTGTTTAATTGACCCGGAAGCCTGCACGATTTCGGGATTGACCAGCACAATAAGGCCTCGCTGTCCTTCTCTATCCTGAAGATCAAGCACGATAAGTCTTTTAGGAATACCCACCTGATTGGCGGCAAGACCAATACCAGGTGCAGCATACATAGTTTCTGCCATATCGTCGGCAAGCTTCCTTACAGCTCGATCGATTTGGCTTATAGGTTGAGCCTTTTCCCGAAGTACTGGATCCGGGTAAGTGCATATCCGAAGAATAGCCATAATGTGATCTTCTCCTTTCTAATTCGAAGGAAATTCTCTTCTAACTCGAAAGATTCTCGTTATCTCCAGGAAACCGCATCACAATAGATCTCCTGTCTTATTGACTATAATATACTTGAAATGGATATTCAATCCAACTCAACGAGCCCATAAATAGATTATCCCGCCCCAAAAAGAAGCCCTCCCTAGAGAGGGAGGGCTAGGATTTCCCAGTGAAATCAACGTTTTTAAGAAGCAATAAAACTCATCACCATGGGCGATACATACCTAATGGCGATATAAACGATAATTAGTCCTAGCACAGCCTTTATCCAGGAAGATGGAAGATATTTCTGGAGCCATGCGCCGAAGTAGGTTCCCGCAAAGCCACCCAATCCAAAAAGAGCGCCCAGCAACCAATCAGGAGATGTTTGAGCGGACGGGGTTGAGAGAGGCCCAACCGCATAGATTATAGCACCCAGAATGGATGTAACCCATGTGGCACAAAGCGTCGCTCCGGAAACAATATAGACGGGAAGTTCGAGAACTGAAATAAGATAGGGAGCCATAAGAGCTCCCCCACCGATCCCGTATGCTCCCCCAATTACTCCTACAAAAAGCGCAACCACCATAACTCCAATGCTCGAAAAAACGTATATGTTATTTTCAAATTCAACCTGACTTTTTAATCCAAATTTTTCTTTCGATATTCGTCCTCTAACTTGTTTAGGCCTCCCGCCTCTTTTACAAAACTCTCCCCAAGCACTCCAGATAGTTCTCAGCCCCAGGTATAGTAGCACGCATCCAACGAAAAACTTAAAACGCTTTGGATCTGGAAGATAAACAATTCGCACCCAGTAACCGAAGAAAACTCCCGGAAGAGTTCCTATCATTAGAGAGAGGAAAAGAGTCCACGAAAATTTTCCATCTCTAATGTAGCGATAAACGCCGCCGGGGATAGCCACAATGTTGTAAATAAAATTCGTGGCGCTTGCTCCAGGTGTCGTGTAACGCAATACACTCACCTGAAAAGGCAAAAGCAAAAAAGCCCCCGATATGCCACCCGTTGCTGTAATCGAAGCGACAACGAACATAACAAGCGGGGGGACAAAAAGATAAGTCTCAACCCCTGATGTTGGAAAACGATACCATAAGAAGTCAAGCATGGTAGTTTCTCCTCTTTTTCGCTGGCTCAAAAAATCGAGTAAACAACAAAAAATCCCCATGCCAATATGCCAGATACAATGGGCGTTATGACCCATCCGGCAATAATTTTTGAAAAAATTCGAAAATTAACGGTGCGGAAATCTCGAATAATACCCACCCCAATTACCCCTCCAACAATAGCCTGAGATGACGAAACAGGAACACCAATCTGAGTAAAAACGTGAAGCACCGTGGCTTCAGAAAGAACGGCTAACAAAGCAGAGAATGGATCGAGGGGCACAATAGATTTTCCTACTGTCATCATTGTTTTTCTGCTGTAAGTAAGAACACCAAGGGCAATACTCAACCCTCCCAGCGCTACAGCCAGTTTAGGAGAAAGCAGTCCCGAAACTACATAGACTCCTGTAACGTTTGCAACATTATTAGCACCTAGGGAATAAGCTCCGTAAGAACCCGTAGCAAGGATGCCAATAAAAAACAGGCGGTTTCTAGCAACCAGAGATTTTACCCTGTCAACAAGCAATAATCTCAGAGGTTTGTAGAGAATCACCGAGCAGAGAACGCCACCAATTGGGGTTAGAACCCAGCAAGTTACAATTTTACTAAGGGCTGAAAAATCCGGGCTTCCGTGATACATGGCTATGCCCATTAAGGCTCCAACTATTGCTTGGGAAGTAGAAGCAGGAAGAGCGAGAAAAGTAAGAAAAATCATGGTTAAGGCGGAAGCCAAAAGGGCAACGAAGGCTTCAAGATAGGAAAGGGTAGATAAACTTTTTAAAGAACTAAGGCATTTATCTCCCTCTATGACAGCCCCTAGCATAACAAAAATAGCCGTTATGAATATAGCTGTGCGATAGCGAATCAAGCCACTGGCTACGCCGGTTCCGAATATGTTCGCCGAGTCATTCGCTCCTAGGCTCCATCCCATAAGGAGGCCACTAGACAGAAGCCATTCTTTAGCCATACAACGTTTACTGTTCTAGCTTAAGCTGAGATGAATAAGTGAAAGCACATCAGCAGTGTCTTCCACAAGGTCGCTAATTTTCACGAGAAAGGACAAGAAGTCCGCAAGTCCCCTCCCCTGCCAGAAGTTTTCAACAGGAATATCAAAAAGACGGGAAAAGAGGTCGTGATAGAGGTCGTCAATTCGTTTCTCGTAAAGCCGTATAGCCAAAATCTTTTCTTTAAGATCATCTCCCTCAACAAAAGAGTCGAAAGCTATTATTAGCATTTGAACCATTTCGGTATTCAGTATAGCGATCTGAAAAGCATCGTCTTGAAGGGGCTGGCTAAGGGAAACAAATTCCAGAAGGCGAGCGGCATCTTCAACCAGATCAAGCGTTTCATCAACGAGTTCTATAAAACGATAGAGACTAGGACGAATATAGGGAAGAAAAGCACCTTTATAAAGCACGGAGAGTATATCCCGCCGAACGATATCTCCTTCCCGTTCTATTTCACAAATCTCATCAAGGAACGTTCTGTCACTGGTTTTTAAAAAATTCACCAAACACTGAGAAGCTCGCTCCAGAAGTTCCAAATGTTTTCTCATCTCCTGGAGCACAACCCGTTCGTGCTTTTCTGAAGAAAAGAGTCGTTTAAACATTGTTATGGTTAGACCTCGCTCGTTCGATCAATGTTGCATACATGACATCCATAAGTGCTACAACTCCTACAATCTCTCCATCACCACAGACAAACACCCGAGCAATATTCAATTCTTTCATTATCTCCAGAACTCTTTCTATACTTTCATCTTTTGAGATACAGACCATAGGTTTACAGGCTATGTCTCGAATTTTGGTCTTTTTAGGATCTTTACCTTCACCGAGCACTTTAAAAACTATATCTCGGGCTGTGACTACTCCTCTTTGATCAGAAGATTCAGGATATAAAACGGCAAGAGATCGAATCCGTTTGTTCACCATCCGTTCTATTGCATCATATACAGTATCATCGGCACCTATCCATTCGATTTTCTTGGTCATAAATTCCCATACCTTCATATTTCTGTCTCCTTGAGCCATTGCATAATACAAACATTAAATTCATTTTTTCACAAAGTTATTATGACACCCATTGTTTTCATCATCAACAAAAAAGAGAACTGACGATTGATCTGGAGTTAGATGTTAGTGTTGATTTTAACCCATTTCATACCCAGCTTTTTTCAATGCTTCGTCGATTACTTTAATATCGAGAGTTTTTTCAACTTCTATTTTTGCTTCGCCTTTCTCAAGGCTTACCTCAACATTTTTAACGCCATCAAGGTTCTGAAGAGCCTTAGTTACGGCTTTGACACAGTGCTGGCAGGACATACCCTTTACTTTGACGATCTGTTCCATAATCTTGTCTCCTTTCCCCATTAGGCGATTTAGACAACGCCATCTAAATCCTTTTAAATAACTCAACAAGCTTCTCCCTGGCGCCAAGAAGCCCGTCGGTATTGATGCCGGTTTCAAAACCAAGCCGATGTGCTGTTTCAGCAATAGATTCCAAAGCTACATTAGGAGGAGCGTGAGGTATGAAGGGGCATCCACCCGTCCCACCAAGAGTAGCATCAAAGTAGCGAACTCCAGCTTCTACACCGGCTATGACATTAGCAATTCCTTTTCCATCAGGATCGTGAAGATGAAGAAAAAGCGGCGTGAGAGAAACTAATTCCTTAGCTTTAGATACTCGTTCCATGATTAATTCTGGGAAAGCCATGCCGGTTGTATCGGCAAGAGAAACTTCATGGGCACCCCCACCCAATCCGCGCTTAATGAGATCCATAACAACATCTTCAGATATGGCACCTTCATACTGACATCCAAAAGCACACTGAACACTCATCTTTACGTAAGCCTTTTCCCGTCTTGCGATAGAAAGCATACGCTCAAGCTCAGAGATGGCATCAGAAAGTCCCATGCCAACATTTTTCAATCCGTGGGTGTTGCTTGCCGAAATAGAAATCTCCACGTTGTAACACCCGGCATTCAACGCTCTTTCCAGCCCCTTAGTATTTAACACAAGAGCCAAAAAAGTGGCCTCGGGCAAAGACCTAAGTCTGGAGATTAACTCCTCCGCGTCCGCCATCTGTGGAACCTTTTTTGGATTTACAAAGGCCGTAACCTGAAAACGCCGAACCCCACAAGCGATCATATCTCTGAGGAGCCCGACCTTTTCATCAGTAGAAAGAATGGTCTTTTCTCGCTGTATTCCATCTCTTAAAGTCTGATCTTCCAGGATTATTCTGCTCATTTTATTCTTTCCACTTTGCATCCTTCTTCGATAAATTAGTGTTCTATTCGAGCAGTAGGGAAAAATCTTAACGCAGAAGGGGTCATCCTATGAAGAAAATTCTAGTCCTTCACGGAGTAAATCTAAACATGCTTGGAATGCGTAGATCAGACCACTATGGGAGCTGGACTCTGGAAGAAATCAACAAGGCTCTGGAAGATTTAGGCAAGGAGTTGGGTGTTGAGGTAGAATGCTTTCAAACAAACATTGAAGGTGAAATGGTTGAGAAAATTCATCGTGCTTACCTGGAGGAATATTCGGCTTTGTTGATAAATGCGGGGGCGTGGACTCATTATAGTTATGCCATCAGAGACGCTCTGGAGATTCTAAACATTCCTATCGTAGAGGTTCACATGTCGAACATTTACGCAAGAGAAGAGTTCAGACACACATCCGTCATTGCTCCTGTTGCTTCGGGGCAGATTAGCGGCTTTGGAATTCACAGCTATCTCTTAGGATTGAAAGCGGCGGTTGAGCTTATTAAATACCAAAGCTAATACGGTAGCATCTGTGAGCAAAAGGAATGTTTATCTACGTTACAACGTGATCATTCTGACCGCTCTCGGTTTTTCCTCCGGACTTCCTCTTGCACTGACCGGTTCTACTCTCCAGGCCTGGCTTTTTTCTGAAGGCATTGACTTAAAAACCATCGGTCTTTTTTCTCTGGTCGGACTTCCGTATAGCCTCAAAATCCTCTGGGCTCCATTTGTTGATTATTATGTTATTCCACTGCTGGGAAGAAGGCGGGGATGGATTTTTTTCGCTCAATGCGGCCTGGCTGTGGCCATTTTTACTCTCGGATTTCTGGCATGGCTGGCTGAAAAACAGGAACACTCCCTTCATCTTGAATCTGGTTTCCTTACGGGGATAGGGTTCATAACGATTGCAATCGCTTTTTTGAGCGCCACGCAGGACATTTCGATAGATGCTTACAGAGCGGACATTCTTGCGCCGGAAGAGCGTGGAGCCGGTGCAGCAACGACTGTTCTAGGATATAGAATCGCCATGATGACATCCGGAGCCTTCGCACTCGTTCTATCCGATCACGCTCCCTGGAGTTTGGTATTTGGCTTTCTTGCTTGCACAATGGCTTTATGCGTGGTGGCTACAGGATTATCAAAGGAACCACCAGAGCCAACTCGGATGCCAAGAAACCTAGGGGAAGCCGTAATATCTCCGCTCCGAAGTTACTTCAAAAGGCATGATGCTTTGAGAATCATTCTTTTCATTGTATTTTTCAAACTTGGGGACGTACTAGCCGGGGCAATGAGCACACCTTTTCTGCTGGATCTTGGTTTTTCACGATCGGATGTGGGACTTGTCAATAAAGTCTTTGGCCTTGGAAGCACCATAGTTGGGAGTTTAGTTGGGGGAGCCCTGGTAGCAAAAATGGGTTTAAACAGATCTTTATGGGTTTTTGCTATTCTTCAGGCTATATCCAACCTCACTTTTGTGGTACTCGCAATGGCTGGAAAGGTTTATTATTTGCTCATTCTTGCAGTCGGAGTGGAAAACTTCACAGGCGGGATGGGCACGGCCGGGTTTGTAGCGTTTCTTATGAGTCTTTGCGAAAAGGAACATTCGGCAACTCAATATGCCTTCTTCTCGAGCCTTATGGCAGTCACAAGAGTAATTGCAAGCGCTCCAACAGGAGCATTGGCTGCAAAGTTTGGTTGGACAATGTATTACGTTTTAACCATAGTGGGGGCAATTCCCGGTTTGGTCTTCTTATCAATTTGTGTTCCATGGAATGGCAATATAAACCTCAGCCGTAGCTTGGAGAAATCGACACTAAAAACTTAAAAATGACAAAGCACATCTTGAATTTTCCTGCGATCTCGGATACTTTCTTAATGGATTTAGCGAAATAATCGTCAAAGACAGGTTGACCATGCATTACGAACATATACACAACAAATTACTAACTGCTTTCCCTCCAGAGCAGGCAGAAGTGCTGGCACAGGTAATTCATGAGGCTTACACAGACTTGGTAAAAACTAGCGACTTCAATGAACTAAAGGAAATTGTTCGTGATCTCGGTATAAAAATGGGGGAACTTGCTGAAGCTCAAAGGCGCACCGAACAAAGAGTGGAAGAGCTTGCTGAAGCTCAAAAGGAAACCCAGAAAGAAATCGGCAGACTTGATCGGGCACTCCAGGAACTTGCCGAAGCTCAAAGGCGCACCGAACAAAGAGTGGAAGAGCTTGCTGAAGCTCAAAAGGAAACCCAGAAAGAAATCGGCAGACTTGATCGGGCACTCCAGGAACTTGCCGAAGCTCAAAGGCGTACTGAAGAAGCCCTACAAAAACTTACCAGCGAACATGCCGAAACCAGGCGCCAGCTAGGGGGGCTTACAGTCACGGTTGGCTATCGTTTAGAAGACGAAGCTTTTAAAGCCCTTCCTCTCCTTCTTAAACGTGACTACGGTCTCATTGTAAAGGACAGGCTAAGAAGAAAATTCGTTAAAGATAACCAGGGCATAGATATTGAAGTAAACATCATTGGCGAAGCAGAAAGAAATGGGGAAGTTTTAACGATTATCGGGGAAAGCAAAAGTCAGCTATCCAAAAGAGACATAGACAACTTCATAAGAAAGAAGCTTAAAAGGCTAGAGGGAGTTTTTAATAAGATATTTCCCGTGCTTGTAACATACATGGTAACCGAGCCTGACGTGGAAGATTATACTAAAGAAAAAGGTATTGCCCTGTATTACTCCTACGATTTTTAAAACCCTTAAAGCAAGTATGGCAAAGCACTCCACATCTTTCACAACCTACCATCACGACATCTGAATAAATTCAATCTTAGAAAATCAACTTATTTACAACCTGGGAATCTACTCTATTTCCACTCGTTCTGCTCGTTTAGTTGAAGCACCAAGTTTAGTTTCAAGATAATTGATCCTTCCATCAATAAGAGATCTCACCGCCTTAAGAAACTCTATTTTCGAATTGTAAATATGCCTTTTAAATTCGCCGGTTATCCCCAGATTTTTCTCAACAAAAGCAAAAAACTGCCTTACGGGACAACTGCAAACTTCTTCTTTATTTAAAACCCTCTTCTCTTCCTGATGTTCCATTTTCTCGCCCTCCTATTAAAACTTCAAGCCGCCCGTTCCTAAATCTTGCCTTGATCTCACTTCCGGTTCCGAGAGAAGACCTCGGCAAGGGAATATTTCTTCTGCACGCACCCAACCGAACAACAAGCTCGTCTCCAACTCTGTAAACCTCAACATCACTTTTGCTGGCAAAGGGAATATTTATTCTGATCACGGTATAGTTGCCTTCTTTGGAAAATTCAAAAGGACTTCCATAATAAAAAATGCTCAATGGGTCTCGGTCACTGTAGAGCACTTCTCCCAGAAGTTCAAGACTCCTTATGCCAACAATTTCGTCACTGAATAAATCAGCGGTTAGAATTGGAACTGGGTCGAAATATTCCTTTGCCTTTGCGGCGTATCGAGCGTGAATTTCCTTCCAGTGAGCAAAATAGTCATCAGTAACAACAGGGGGCATAAGCCTGTTCAAAATAATCGCATCAACGTTAATTTTATACAGAGCAAAATACATAAAGGCTCGAAGAGTCTCTTTAAGAACGATCTTTTCAGGATTGGTGACGAGCCTGACGCTTGTTACCTGTGGATCTGTTAGAATCTCCGCCGAACCATGAAGTTTCCTGAACAATCGCTCAATGTTGTCAAAATAAGCTTCTTCAGGCATAGGGACATCCGAGACATGCTTAACAATAGGCCTCACAAACTTTGCAATGCTTCTCTCAAGTTTAAATATTTTCTTAATGTACCACTCTAAAGCCGTAGGAATACTTATGAATCTAAGAGACTCTCCGGTGGGGGCACAGTCTAGAATCACCGCATCAAAGCTTTTATTTTTAACATAAGCATTCATCCAAAGGAGAGCACTTACTTCCTCCATCCCGGGCAGAATAGCGAGTTCCTCGGCGAGAACATCATGAAAGCCGGTAGTGTTAAGCAAGAGAGACAAATAGCTATGCACCTCCTTCCAATTCCTTTGAAGTTCACGGTGCATATCCAGTTCCTGTATCCACAGATTATTCATCACCTTTACGGGGTTTCCATCAGCCATATCAAAAAGAGAACGATCAAGATCGAAGATATCAGAGAGATTATGAGCTATATCGAGAGACAGTATAAGAGTGCGATAACCAAGTTTCGCTGCCCTAAGAGCGGTTGCAGCAGCCATGCTTGTTTTTCCCACACCACCTTTGCCAACGAACATGAGCACTCTCACTTCGTATTCACCCCCTTTTGGCTGATATTACCAACTCAGCTAACGTCTTGCATCTATCATGCAATTCTACGACAAAATGTCCCAAGATTCATTTTATTCTAGGAATAAACTAAAGGTCTACATGCAAAAAGTCTTTAAAATATCATCACTAATACTTTCTGGGAGCTTATTGGTAACATCCACCTTAATATGAGCGATCTCACGGTAAAGCGGCTCCCGAAGAGAAAGCACATGAGAGACTTCCTCAATAAGTCCAAGCCCTGTAATAGACGGTCTATAATCAGACGATCTTTCATCGTTCTTGAGACGATTCACTATTTCCTCCTGGGAACAATAAAGCCACACAACAAGAAAGTGTTCTCTAAGAATACTACGATTTTCTGATCTTTCGACTACACCTCCCCCCGTAGCTACAACAATATGTTTTTCTGCAGAAAGTTCCTTCAAAAGCTCTGTTTCCTCATCTCGAAAGGCATTCCAACCGTAAAGTCTTACCCAATCGTTAATTGTCATGCCCAAACGTTTTACAAGCAATTCATCCATATCAAAAAAATCCCATCCCAGTCTAAGAGCCGTTATTTTCCCAACTGTGGTTTTTCCTGTAGCTCTATACCCAATTAGAGCAACCGATTTAGAAAGTATAGGCTTGTCGGATCGACAAATTCGGCTTATCATTTAAGTAAGCTCCCAATTGAGGGTTTTGACTCTTGACAATGATAGACTGAAAATAATAAGTTTTCAACCGGTTGAGATTAGAGTTTTTTGCGAGAGTGGCGAAATTGGCAGACGCGCTGGACTTAGGATCCAGTGGGAAACCGTGGGGGTTCGAGTCCCCCCTCTCGCACCACAACCCACTTGTAAGTTGATGCAAAAATCGGGAGCAAAACTAGAAAGGTGAGATTGGGAAAGATGTCGGGAAAACATCACGAGGAAAGGTCATAGGAGAGATGAGAATACAGGTTAGCGACTGGACAGAAACTCAGAAGAAGGTAACGGTTGAAATTCCTGCCAGCGAAGTGCAACCGGAAATTGAAAAACGATATAGACTGGTAGCCAAGAAAGCTCACATAAAAGGCTTTCGACCTGGTAAGGCTCCTATTAGCTTGATTAAAAGTCTTTACGGAAAAGCAATCGAAGGAGAAGTGGCTCAAGAATTTATTAACAAGACATTTCCGGAAGCTTTAGAGACTCAACAAATTAAACCTCTCGCTCAGGCTGACCTGGAGGATTTTCACTACACCGAGGAAGGTGCTCTTATATACACAACCACAGTGGAGGTAGCACCGCCCTTCGAAGCTGTTGGTTACAAAGGAATAGAACTTGAGGCTTTTAAAGAAATCAAGTCAATAGATGAGCTTCTGGAAGAAGAACTTGAAAAAATTAGAAATGAAAATGCGGAGTATGTTTCTCTGAAAAATGAAAGTGTTTCAGAGGGACTTGTCGCTGTTTGCGACATCAAACGAGCAGATATAGCCACCTATAATAGCAAAGAAGAGGAAGAAGAAAATCATCTCAGAGATATAGAAATAGAGGTTGGAAAAGGAGCATTCAGCCAAGAGGTTGAACGACAAATAATCGGCATGAAACCAGGTGAAACTTGGCTTCTGGAGCTCACCTTTGGCGATGATGCTCCTGTTGAAGCATGGCAAAACCAAACCGTAAAACTGGAAATTTATCTAAAAGAAGTTCTTAAAAAACAATTACCCGATTTAAATGACGATTTCGCAAAAGAAGTGGGTTTCTCGTCTCTAAACGAACTTAAGGATAGTATTAGAAAACGTTTAGAAAAAATGCGAGAAGATTCTCGAAGATACTTCTTAGAAACCCAGGTTCAGAGAAAACTCCTTGAACTTCATAATTTCCCTCTTCCAGAAAAGGCGGTTCAGAGAAAAATCGAAGAGCAAATTTCTAACCTAAGGTTCCAGTTTGAACGTCAAGGAATTCGGTTACCAGCTGAAATTTTCAGATCTGCCGAGTCCAAAGAAAGGATGAAACCCGAAGCGGAAATGGCTCTTAAGCTGGATCTTATTGTGGACAAAATCGCTCAACAGGAAGGAATAACTTTATCACAGGAAGAAGAACAAGAAATTGTGGATTTGCTGGTTAAGATGTTTGGAGATTCTGGGGAAAATATGCGAGAAGAGATCATAAAGCATCCTTACTTTGAAAAGCTAAAGGAAGCAAAGTTATACGAGAAAACCATGAGCTGGATCATTGAGAATGCTGTAATAGTTGAAAATTCCAAAGGTGATGATACGAATAAGACAGAAGACAAGCTCGAAAATGATAATATCCAGGGGGAGGGACAGGAAAATTGAAACCCACATCATCTTTAATACCAATTGTTATTGAGCAGAGCAGTCGTGGTGAAAGAGCCTTCGATATCTACTCTAGGCTTTTACGGGATCGAATAATTTTTCTCGGAACTCCGATTACAGATGAAGTAGCCAACGTGATTATTGCCCAAATGCTCTTTTTAGAATCCGAGGATCCCGACAAAGACATTTACTTTTACATCAATTCACCAGGTGGTCTGGTCACTGCTGGTCTAGCTATTTACGACACCATGCAGTACATAAAGCCTGATGTTTCGACTCTATGTATGGGGCAAGCCGCAAGTATGGCGGCAGTGCTTCTGGCTGCAGGGGTTAAAGGTAAACGTTACGCCCTGCCTCATTCCCGAATACTCTTACATCAACCTATGGGTGGTTTTCAGGGGCAAGCAACGGACGTAGAAATCCAAGCTCGAGAAATTCTACGTTTGCGAGAAGAATTGAATCGCATACTAATGTACCACACAGGACGTCCCCTTGAACAAATTGCAAAGGACACGGAAAGAGATTTTTACATGAGCGGTGAACAGGCGAAGGAATACGGCATTGTCGACGAAGTTATATATTCTCGAGATCCAAAGAAAAAACCTGCTCCATCCGTAACCAGCTATCCATCTCCATAAATTCAACCAGTCTTTTCCTGAATAATTTTTAAAAAGGAGAGACGGTCAACAGTCCTAAGCACCGATCTCTCCTTAATTTTCTTGGGAATTCCTTTCTTTGGAACATATCTTGCTGGATTTAATCGAAGAAAATGATTATACTACATTAGAAAATTTACCGAGGGATGTTCTGTTAAGCCAACTAAGAAAGTTTAGCCAATACTCCCTCGGTAAGTGCTACATATAGGCATAAGGGCGTGTTCAATTTCACGCCCACTACAAAAGGAGGAAGTCATAATGGCAAGAAAAAGAGATGACCGTATGGGAGAGCTGAGATGCTCATTCTGCGGAAAAAGCCAGGACGAAGTGAAGAAACTCATTGCGGGGCCAGCGGTTTATATTTGCGACGAATGCGTGGAACTCTGCAACGAGATCATCGCTGAAGAAAATGAAAAAGAAGAAGCAGAAAGAGCAGCAAAACTCCCTAAACCAGCTGAAATCAAGGCCTTTCTTGATCAATATGTAATCGGTCAGGAAACGGCTAAGAAAATTCTCTCTGTAGCGGTCTATAACCACTACAAAAGAATTGAAACCAAAACTGACAGACGCAAAGGTGATGTAGAACTTGAAAAAAGCAATATTCTAATGATCGGTCCTACTGGGAGCGGAAAGACCCTCCTGGCTCAAACACTTGCTAAGATGTTAAACGTCCCTTTCACTATAGCCGATGCCACAACCCTGACTGAAGCTGGCTATGTGGGGGAGGACGTGGAAAATATTCTGGTCAATTTGATTCAGGCGGCGGATTACGACATAGAGCGAGCTTCGAAAGGGATTGTTTACATTGACGAGATAGATAAAATCGCCAAAAAATCTGATAGTCCCTCGATTACTCGGGACGTATCAGGTGAAGGTGTTCAACAGGCGTTATTGAAAATCCTGGAAGGAACGATTTCTAACGTACCGCCGAAGGGAGGTCGAAAGCATCCTCAACAGGACTTCATAAAAATTGACACCACCAACATTCTCTTTATATGCGGAGGTGCCTTTACTTACCTGGAAAACATCATTCAGGCTCGGATAGGTGTACGCGGTTTGGGGTTTGGAGCTCAAGTTACAAGTAAGAAGGAAAAAAGAGTTGGTGAGATTCTTGCTGAAGTCCAACCAGAAGATCTAATAAAGTTTGGCATGATCCCAGAGTTTGTAGGACGTCTTCCTGTTATTGCTACTCTCGACGAACTTACTGAGGACGAACTTGTCCGTATCCTTATAGAACCCAAAAACGCCCTTGTTAAGCAATATCAAAAATTGTTCGAGATGGAAAATGTAAAGCTTAGATTCACAGACGCTGCTTTGAGAGCAATTGCTCAGGAAGCTTTACGAAGAAAATCCGGTGCCAGAGGTCTCAGAGCCATTATGGAAAACATAATGCTCGATGTCATGTATGAAATTCCATCTATCAGGGGAGTAAAAGAATGTGTCGTGGATGAAGATGTGGTTCTGAGAGGCCAAAAGCCCATGCTTATCTTCGAAGGACAAAATAGAGAAATAGCCTAATGAAAAGGAAGGGGAAAGGAATATGCTTAAGTTGATCCGTACCAAGGGGAGAGATCAAGAATCACTACAAACGATAACTTTGCCTCTTTTGCCGTTAAGAGATATTGTTGTATTTACATCCGTCCCTATGCCTCTCTTCGTAGGGAGGGATCGATCTATAAAAGCTCTTGAGAAAGCTGTTGGGAAAGACAAAAAAATCTTTCTTGCGGCTCAAAAGCAAGCCAAACTTGACGTTCCAAAAGAACAGGACATCTACAAAGTAGGAGTAGTCGCTAACATCTTGCAGATTCTCCGCCTTCCCGATGGAACTATAAAAGTGCTGGTTGAAGGAGAATATCGAGGTCGCATTATAAGATACTTGCCAGATCAGGAATGCTTTGTGGTGGAAGTGGAAATCCTAGAAGAAGAGGAAATTCCAGATGATAAAGTGATCGAAGTGGAAGCTCTCTGTAGAAGCATTCTGGAAGCTGTTGAAGAATATGCCAGGTACAATAAGAAAATAACAAGCGACGTTGTGGAATCTATCAAATCGGTTGATGATCCCTACCGTCTTGTAGAAATAGCGGCTACATATCTCCCCCTTAAGTTGGAAGCAAAACAAAACATTCTAGAAGCTCCAAACCTGTTGAAATGTCTCGAGCTAGTGCTGGGTTACATACGCGCTGAAATAGAAATAGCGAAAACGGAAGAAAGGATTAAAAACCGCATAAAAAAACAAATGGAAAAAACCCAGCGAGAATATTATCTGAACGAGCAGATGAAAGCCATCCAGAAGGAAATGGGAGAGAAAGACGACTTCCGTTCTGAGCTGGAAGAACTGGAAAAGCGCATAAAGCGTAAACGCCTTCCTAAGGAAGCGGCAGCAAAGGTTCGAGCCGAGTTCAAAAAACTCAAACTCATGTCTCCTATGAGTGCAGAAGCAACGGTGGTTAGAAACTATATCGATTGGATACTTTCCGTCCCCTGGTTTGAAAGAACCAAAGACAAAATTGATATAAAAGAAGCGGCTAGAATATTGGATGAAGACCACTTCGGTTTGGAAAAACCAAAAGAACGTATTTTAGAATATCTTGCTGTCCAGTCCCTTGTAGACAAAATGAAAGGACCTATACTGTGCTTTGTAGGACCTCCAGGAGTAGGCAAAACATCACTAGCTCGATCTATAGCCCGTGCTATGAACAGAAACTTCGTTCGATTGTCGCTAGGTGGTGTGCGTGATGAAGCCGAAATTAGAGGTCATCGACGCACTTACATCGGTGCACTTCCGGGAAAAATTATTCAGAGCATGAAAAGGGCAAAAACAAAAAATCCTGTGATGTGCCTTGATGAAGTGGATAAATTAAGTTCTGATTTCCGAGGTGATCCTGCTGCAGCACTACTGGAAGTGCTTGATCCAGAGCAAAATTATGCCTTCAATGATCACTATCTGGACCTGGACTACGATCTATCCGAAGTTTTCTTCATAACCACGGCAAATACGCTCCATTCCATACCATTGCCTCTGCAGGATCGTATGGAAATTATTAGAATCCCGGGCTATACCGAGTGGGAAAAACTCCAAATCGCTCGCCACTTCCTTGTAAAAAAGCAGTGTGCTCAGCATGGCATTTCCGAGAACAACGTGATCTTTTCAGACGATGCAATCCTGTTCATTATAAGGCACTATACAAAAGAAGCCGGTGTTAGAAACTTGGAGCGAGAAATAGCTGCAATATGCCGCAAAGTTGCCAGAGAAGTTGCAGAAAAGGGACGGTCTGTCAGAGTAGAGCTAGATGACAAGCTCATACAGGACTACCTTGGTGTGCCAAGATACCGTTATGGTCAGGCTGAAGAACAGGATGAAGTGGGACTTGCAATGGGACTTGCCTGGACAGAGTTTGGTGGAGAAATACTCGGCATCGAGGTGGTTACCATGCCCGGTAAGGGCAAGGTAACAATTACCGGAAAGCTTGGTGAAGTCATGCAAGAGTCTGCCCAGGCTGCTGTAAGTTATGTCAGATCCAGAGCCAAAGACTTTGGTATTAATCCAGACTTCAACGAAAATCTCGATATTCATATTCACGTCCCAGAAGGAGCAATACCAAAAGATGGGCCTTCGGCCGGAATAACGATGGCAACGGCTATAGTTTCAGCTCTTACTGGTATTCCTGTAAGACATGATGTAGCTATGACCGGTGAAATTACTCTTCGCGGAAGAATTCTCCCAATTGGGGGACTCAAAGAAAAAATCCTTGCAGCTCACCGTGCGAAAATTTCTACTGTGCTTATACCGAGGGAAAATGTGAAAGACTTAAAGGAAATCCCAGATCAGATCCTAAAAGATCTGCACATAGAACCGGTGAGCGTCATGGAGGAAGTTTTGAAGCTTGCTCTTGTGTCTCCGGAAAAGCTAACTTCTTCGGACAAGCCGCAAGAAGATATAAAGGAAACTGCTATATACGAACGCAAGGAAGAATCTGGCGTGGTAACGGACAGGATCTGCTAAGATAAAAAACCAGACTGCCACGGGAAGGGGATCTTTCGATCCACTTCCTAAAATAACAGAATGGAACGAAAAATGGGTTCTCAACGTTGTGTTCTCGTAACAGGAGCTGCAGGATTCATTGGAAGTCATTTGGTCGAGCATCTTTGCAAACAACGCCAATACCTGGTAGTAGGTATTGACAACTTTAACGATTATTATAATTCTCATTTTAAGCGTAGAAACCTCCGAGAATTAAGAAACACTTGTAACGACAGATTTAAAATTTACGAAAAAGACATAAGAGATAGAGCTTTCGTTAGAGACCTCCTTGAGTCTTTCGATTTTGAAGCAATATTCCACCTTGCAGCCATGCCAGGAGTCAGAGCCTCTATAGAGCAACCAGAACTTTATTACGATGTAAACTTGAAAGGAACTCTTATCCTGCTGGACGAAGTAGCGAAAATAAGCTCTTCCTGTTCAAAAATAAAACCCCCGAAGTTCATCTTTGCAAGCACATCATCTGTTTATGGAAAAACGAACATTATTCCCTTTGTTGAGGATGATCCATGCGCAACTCCCCTGGCTCCCTATCCCGCTTCAAAACGAAGTGCTGAATTGCTTGGCTACACATATTCTTACCTTTACGGCATTCCGTTTATAGCTATAAGATTCTTCACCGTTTACGGACCAAGAAACCGTCCAGACATGATGGCATATAAGCTGATCGATAGCATATACCATGGCACCGAGGTTCCTCTTTACAACGGAGGCATTATGTATCGAGACTGGACATACATTGAAGACATTGTCAAAGGAGTCATAGGAGCTTTGGATACAAACTTTTCCTATGAAATAGTAAATCTTGGACGTGGGGAACCGGTACTATTGCTTGACTTTATCAAAACGGTGGAAGCTCTTACAGGCAAAAAGGCGCACCTTACACCTACGCCTGCTCCCTTATCAGATATGCCGAAAACTTTTGCCAGCATTAAAAAAGCTGGTCGTTTGCTAGGATATTTACCCGATACTACTTTGGAAAAAGGCATCCAAGAACTTATCAGCTGGTATGAAGAAACATCAGCGAAGTCTGCGGTTTCTGAGAATTCGGCTGATACAATCCCTCGCTCTGTCAAGATGAGCATAGGGTAAATGAGGCGCTTCCAGGTAATACCGGCATTCTTCTTCACCAAACAGGTCGCATACAACGGGACGCCATGGGTAAATAGCACAAAGACTTTTTCCTGAACGGCGCCATTCCCACAAAAAAGCACAAAAGAGATGGTCTCGCCCAAGTCCATCAGTAAAAAATCGTTTCCACCGAATTGGAAATGGCCACGGTTCAGTAAATAATCCAAGTCCTCCAAAGAAAAAACAACACTGCCCGCAATGGTTGCAGTATCCTCCTCCAATGTTGTCAGGCGAAAAGCTCTTTACAATTTTATCTATATCTAGGGGAAACAGCCGTTTGTAAACGATGGCAAAACAGGAAATCCTGGTTCTAAGATGGCGATTAATAAAGCTTCTAACCCAACCATAGGGCTTATTTTCAAATACGCCCCTTTCTTCAAGCTCTAGTATGTTTAAAAGCCAGAATGTCAGAGGGAACAACTGGTTAAAGACAAAACGTCCTATATAAGGATCAGTTAAAACAGCAGTGCACAAAGAAAGAACGTCTAGCGACTTACGATTTCGGTCCTGTACCCCCACTTTTTAACTCAGCCTCCGATGGTCTAACGTAAATAGGAACCAGCTCAAAAGGAGAAAACGGAGAGATACCAGAATTAAAATTCTTCCAGGCAAGCATGCCTATAAAAGAAGCTCGGATAGAATGAAAAACTTCAGGTGGATCTACAATGCGACAGTTTAGAGATTTGAAGAAATGGTCTTTGTAAATTTTCCACCCATCACCACAGAAAAAAATTTCCTTTATGCCCTTCTCAACAATCTCCTTCTCCACAATACTTGGAGTCCCAACTTTATACTTGCTCTCTCGGCGAAAGTTTCCCGATCCATCTGCTTCATAAAAAGCATAGTAAACTTCTCGCTTACGAGCATCTATCATGGGACATATGTATCCCTTGCCAAAGCTAAAAGGCGCAACGAGAGCGTCAAGAGATGAAACACCCATAACGGGTTTTTCAAGGCCCCAGGCTAGAGCTTTTATTGTGGTTACACCAATGCGGATACCGGTAAAACTACCAGGACCAACTCCCACAGCAAACATTTCAATCTCTCTAAGTGAAACTCCAACATCAGAAAGAGTTCGATCTATTGTTTCAAGAAGCCGGCGGTTGTGAGTCTCCTTAACTACTATGACCCGTTCAGAAAGTAGTTCACCATCATCAAGCACTGCTACACTTTCTACAGATGTAGAAGTGTCCACTGCAAGCAGTTTCATTTAGGCTGAGCTCCAGACAAACCGAAAATTCCCAGAATCCAGGGGAAGATTCTTACGATATCATTGTAGAAAACCGCTACCATAAGCACAATAAGCAAAGCAAATCCAATTTTCTGGATGCGCTCAATTATTTTTTCTCGAATCTTTCGCCTGGTTATAGCTTCAATGGCAAACAGCACAATGTAGCCTCCGTCCAGAGCCGGAAAAGGAAGCAAGTTAATAACTGCAAGGTTAAGGCTTAAGAGAGCAATAAAGTTAAGAAACGGGAAGAAACCAGCCTGAGCCTGTTGCCCTGCCATTTGAGCAATAAGAATAGGTCCACCGATAGTATTAAAAGGCAGTATGCCCTGAATAAGCTTTCCGAGAGTGACAAAGAAAAGCCATGTCACACTAACGATTTGTTCCATACTTTTTGCGAAGGCTTTAAAAGGTCCTATCTTTTCGATGCTGACACGTCCCGACGCCATTACCCCGATCATCGGTTTGAAAACCTTCTCGCCGAACAAGTTGGTAGTCTCCTGAACTCGCGGGGTAACTCTCAAAGCAATGAGTTCATCTCCTCGCTGGATTATAAACTCAATTGGCTCATCACCCTCTTGCCACGACTGAATCTTATCGGCTACTTCTTGCCATGTTCGCACATCTTGGCCATTTACTTTGAGTATCAGGTCCCCCTTTTGGATTCCGCTCTGCTGTGCGGGAGAATCAGGGGAAACTTCTCCAATTTCCGGAATTATGTAAGGCATGCCGGCAATGGTATAAACAACCCAGAAAAATACAACCGCCAGAAAGACGTTTGCCAAAGGACCTGCGGCTACTATAGCCATACGCACCCAAACAGGCTTATGAGCAAAACTTCGGTGATATTCCGAGGGGTCAACTTCCTCTACATTCCCTTCGCCAAGCATCTTTACATAACCGCCAAAAGGAACAGCTGAAACACAATATTCGGTTTCCCCTTTCTTGACAGCAAACAAAACAGGCCCAAAACCGATAGAAAAACGCTCTACTTTTACGCCCGTCCTTTTTGCCACTATAAAATGCCCAAGTTCGTGAACCAATATCAACAGACCGATTACAATAATGGCAGAAAAAATCGTTACCATCATTTATTGTCACCTCTCCAAAATAGCTAATGAACGAAGCTACATAACACTTCGTCTTGCATCACTTAAACTTCCTGGCAATGTATGTTGTTGCCTCATTTCTTGCCCAGACATCCATCTGTAAAATTGTTTCGATGTCCGTAGCAGGAACATTACCATGAAGTCTAACATGCTCATTCATGACATATTCTATCACTTCAGGAATACCGTAAAAACCTATTCGCCCATCCAGAAACGCTTCCACTGCTACCTCATTTGCCGCATTAAGCACTGATGGCAATGTTCCTTCTTGCTTGCAGGCCTCTTTAGCAAGTCGAAGACAGGGAAACCTGCTTTCATCCGGTGGAAGGAAAGTAAGCCGCCCTACCTCAAAGAGATTTAATTTAGGGACCTGGATAGGAAGGCGATCAGGATAAGACAAAGCGTAAGATATAGGAATTCTCATGTCCGGAACTGCAAGATGAGCCAAAACGGATCCATCTATATATTCTACCATGGAATGGACAATACTCTCTGGGTGAATATGAATGTCTATACGTTCTGGCGGAAGTCCAAACAGCCAATGAGCTTCGATCAATTCTAACCCTTTATTCATAAGGGTTGCCGAATCGACGGTTATTTTTTTACCCATTGACCATTTTGGATGCTTCAAAGCTTCCTTTGGGGTTACATGTTTCAATTCCTCACGACTAGAATTTAAAAAAGGTCCGCCAGAAGCTGTAAGAAGAATTCTACTAACGTCTTTCTTATTATGCCCTTCCATAGCCTGGAAGATGGCGTTATGTTCACTATCCACCGGAAGAAGTTTTACACCCGCTCTATCAACTTCCAGAGAAACAACAGCTCCGGCAATTACCAAAGTTTCTTTATTTGCCAGGGCAACATCTTTGCCAGCTCGAATAGCACAAATTGTGGGTAGAAGTCCTGCCGCACCAACAATTGCCGAAACAACCATGTGAGCCTCCGGAAAAGATGCGATGTCACAGTACCCTTTCTCACCCCACAAAATATCGGGTTGATGATTCATCTGAATAGTATGGAGCATATCCTTAAGTTTACTGGCGTACTCTAATGATTTCACGCAAACTGCAGATGGTTTAAATTCTACTATCTGATTTAGCAAAACAGAAAGATTTCTACCAGCGGCCAGACCAATTACATTAAACCGATCTGGAAATTGACGCACCACATCAAGCGTGCTTTGACCAATTGACCCGGTTGATCCCAAGATAACGAGATTCTTTACCATAATAACCACCTGTAAAACCACACAGCGGGAAAGACCATAATATAACTGTCAAGCCTGTCAAGGATGCCGCCGTGACCTGGAAGTAAACTTCCAGAATCTTTAACACCCCAGTATCGTTTAAACATTGACTCGATAAGGTCTCCGAACGGGGCAACAACAGAGACAATTAAGGCAAAGAAAAAGGCTTTAATAAGGGAATGTTGTCCAGCAAACATCACAGCAGATAACGTTCCAATAACAATACCCGCTATGGTGCCTCCTGCAAGGCCTTCCACAGTTTTCTTAGGACTTACTTGTGGATACAAAGGATGAGTTCCCCATCTTCTACCGCAAAAGAAGGCTCCGGCATCACTTGCTACAACCGTAAGTATCGTAGAAAAAAGAAGGCCACGCTCAAGCGAGCCATCCGAACGAGTATATAGGAGGACGTAGCTTAGGAAGTAACCCGAGTAAACAGCTCCAAAAATAGCGAAGGCATGGCGGATCGGAAGGTCGCGGTCTGAAGGATGAAAAAACAGACAATGAGCCATAAGGACGAGAAAACCCGCAAAAAAAACCATATGAAGCCCTTCCATCCTAAAGAAAAACGCCGCAACAGGGAAAGAAGATGCCATAAAAACCAAAAATGTCTGATTTTCTCTGGCTAAATGCTCTTTAAAAAGGTCGGAAAATTCTTTCGCAGAAATAAACGACACAATTACAAGAGCCAAGCACCACATCCAGCGGGTTCCAACAGATAGTAGGATAACGACTGGTAAGGCAATAACTAGAGCTGTAATCCACCTGGTCTTTAAATCAGAATTCATGATCTTTCATAATGCCAATACGCACCGCTCTAGCTGAACCTGTTCGCTGGTTTTACCAAAACGGCGCTCACGTTGTTGATAACTCTCTATGGCTTTTCGAAATTCTTCTTCTTTAAAATCAGGCCAGTAAACATCCGTAACATAAATTTCTGTATAAGCAATCTGCCAGAGCAAAAAATTGCTAATACGATGTTCCCCACTTGTCCTTATGAGCAAATCCGGTTCAGGAACATCCTTTGAAAAGAGAAAAGAAGAAAACACATCCAAGGTCAAATCTTCAGGGTTGAGTTTTCCCTGGCGAACTTCTTCTGCTATCATTCGAGCAGCTCGAACGATTTCATGCCTGCCTCCATAATTCAGCGCCACGTGAACCTGAAGTTTATTGCAAGCCGATGTTTCTTGTTCTGCCCTGTCAATTGCTTCGCATACATCCTGCGGCAATCCTTCCCTATCTCCCCAGTGAACCACACGGACTCCGTTTTTAACAAGATCCGGCAAGTCTTTGTGGATGAAGGATACAAGAAGCTGCCAGAGTGCATTAATTTCGGACTGAGGACGAGCCCAATTTTCTTTTGAAAAAGCATAAAGCGTAAGATACGGAATCCCCCACTTCAGACAACAAGATATAACTTGCCGAACCGAATCTATTCCTTTTTCGTGTCCATAAACCCTGTTTTTAAGTCGTTTCTTAGCCCATCGTCCATTACCATCCATAATGATGGCTACATGGCGAGGTATATTCTGTAAATCCACCGAATCCAATCCTCCTTAAAACTCCATAATTTCCTTTTCTTTTTTCTCGAAGAGCTGATCTATTTTCTTGATGTAATCATCCGTAAGTTTTTGAATCTGCTCCTGACCTCGAAACTGCTCATCTTCGGATATTTGTTTTTCCTTCTTCATATCCTTGAGCATTTCGTTAGCATCACGGCGTATATTTCGCACAGCCACCTTGGCTTCTTCTGCCATTTTTCTGATATGCTTCACAAGTTCCTGACGCCGTTCTTGAGTAAGAGGAGGAATGTGCACTCGAATGATTTTACCATCGTTTGATGGATTTAATCCCAAGTCAGATTTAAGAATTGCCCTTTCTATTTCACCAATAACATTCTGATCCCATGGCTGCACCACTATTGTTCTAGGCTCTGGCACAGTAATTGTGGCAAGTTGATTAAGAGGAGTCATGGTTCCATAATATTCAACCTTAATTCCTTCAAGAAGAGCCGGTGAGGCTCGTCCCGTCCTGAGACGCTTATATTCTTGTTCAAGAGTTTTTAAAGTTTTTTCCATTCGTTCTTTTGCGTCTTCGAACACCTCATTGAGCATGGATCAATCCTCCTTCTACTACAGTCCCAACAGCCTTTCCCAAAACAACTTGTTCAATATTACCAGGAATTTTCACATTGAATACAACAATTTTCAATCCCCTATCTCTTGCAAGAGAAATTGCTGTCCCATCCATAACTTTCAAGTTTCTGGCAAGAACCTCATCGTAGGTAAGTTTATCAAACCTTCTAGCCAAAGAGTTCAGCACAGGATCGGAGTCATAAACTCCATCAACTTTAGTGCCCTTAAGAAGAACTTCTGCTCCGATTTCAATAGCTCTAAGAGCTGCCGAAGTATCCGTTGTAAAAAAAGGAAGACCGGTTCCAGCCGCAAAGATAACTATGCGTCCCTTTTCTAAATGCCTTATGGCACGCCTCCGTATGTACGGCTCGGCAACCTCTCTCATAGTAATAGCAGACTGAACACGAGTTGGAACCCCGTACTTTTCTATCGACTGTTGAAAAGCAAGGGCGTTTATTACTGTAGCGAGCATACCCATATAATCTGCTGTAGCTCGATCCATACCATAAGCAGCACCAGAAACACCCCTAAAAATGTTTCCTCCACCGATAACAAGAGCTATTTCTACTCCCAATTCATGCACTCGGACAATTTCTTTTGCAATTCTATCAATAGTGGTGGGGTCAATACCATATTGCCTATCACCCATGAGGGCTTCACCGCTGAGCTTTATGAGAACTCTTTTGTATACAGGGTGACTTTCCACTTCGAATTTTCCTCCCACGCCCGATAGACTTTAGGGAAATAGGAACAACAAGAATTTTTCTATCACGGAGAACATAGAGAGCGCAAAAAGACCCATCGTTACCTCCCTGCTCTCTGTGTTCTCCGTGGTAGATCAAATAGCACTATCTCCGGATACATCCAATCTACCAGCGCTGTAGCCTTTGTCTTGACTGATATAATTAGATCGAGCCAAAAACAACCAAAACAAAACTTCTTGCGGGAAAAACTCCCGTACGTTCTTGTGCCAGTATCTTATAGTTCTTCACCAAGCTGGAATCGAACAAATCTCCTGATAACCACTTTTTCACCTATCTGGGCAACCAATTCATTAAGATAATCTTTAACTTTCTTGTCGGGATCTCTTATGAAGTCTTGCTCAAGCAGAGCCGCCTCTTCAAAAAACTTTTTCATTTTACCTTCAACAATTTTTTCCAGCACTTGAGGTGGCTTGCCCAACTCTTTGGCCTGGGATTCATAAATAGCTCGCTCCCGTTCAATAATTTCCTGAGGAATATCTTCTGGGGTAATACCCAGAGGGTTGGTTGCAGCAATCTGCATAGCGATGTTTTTTGCAAACTCCTGAAAAGCATCACTTCTGGCGGCAAAATCGGTCTCGCAATTGATCTCTACAAGAACTCCAATCCTACCACCTCCATGAATATAAGCCTGCACCACACCTTCTTTTGCAACCTTCCCTGCTCTTTTCATAGAGGTAGCAAGACCTTTCTTTCTAAGAAGATCAATAGCTTTTTCCATATCGCCACCAGTTTCTTCCAATGCCCTCTTACAATCCATCATACCAGCATTTGTCTTTGCTCTCAGTTCTTTAACCTGTTCTGTGGTAATCACTGCCAAGGCTATCCCTCCTTTGTCTAGTCTTCGTAAAGATCATCATAACGATCACCGCGTTCGCTCAAATCATCACCGTTAGAAGAAACTGGGTTAATAATTTCCACAACAGGGCCATTATCTTCCCCCTGCGCTGTAACGCCAACGACGCCTTCCGTCAATGCTACCTTATCGGTCTCAGCCTGGAGAAATTCCTCGTACCTCTGGCGTCCCTCAATACAGGCATCAGCAATTCGAGATGTAATCAGTTTTACAGCTCTTATAGCATCGTCATTTCCAGGGATAGGATAATCAATTGGATCCGGATCACAATTAGTGTCAACAATTGCCACAACGGGAATTCCAAGCCTATTCGCTTCTGCAACGGCGATTTTTTCCTTTTGAGTATCAACCACAAACAGGACTCCAGGGAGATGAGACATTTCCTTAATGCCACTTAAATTTTTCTGAAGCTTATCCCGTTCTCTAGCCAGTCTGAGAACTTCTTTCTTGGGGAAACGGGATACAGAGCCGTCCTCAAACATAGCGTCAAGTTCTTTAAGGCGATCAATCCGCTGGCGAATAGTCTTAAAATTGGTCAACATTCCACCAAGCCATCTGTGATTAACATAATACATTCCACACCTTTGAGCTTCTTCCCTAATGATGTCAGCAGCTTGAGGCTTGGTGCCAACAAAAAGAACCGTTTCTCCTGAACTTACCACCTGAACCACGAATTGGTAAGCTTCTT
>Ga0197142_1000842_pt1 | contig 28697 bp, 32 predicted proteins | sample GBS60_MetaG_FD_148614 | JGI IMG/M metagenome (GOLD analysis project Ga0197142, IMG submission 148614) | Sediment microbial communities from Great Boiling Springs, Gerlach, Nevada, United States - GBS 60_MetaG | ecosystem: Environmental > Aquatic > Thermal springs > Hot (42-90C) > Sediment... | reverse complement strand
TATCTGGAAGCAGATCAGCCTTTACAAACTCTCTTAGCCCCAAAACATTAGGTTCAAGTGCTTGGATATTTCCACCTGGGACATCCAGATTCCCACATATTGCCATCAACATAATAATTGCCCTTGATGCAGAAAAATTGTTGATTGTTTGCTCAATTGCATTTCCCAAAACTATACATGCAGGTTTGGTTCGGGCATAAGCAACAGCAGCTTCATAGATATCCTTGGGTGGAATTTGGACTATTTCAGTTACTTTTTTTGGATTATAGTCTTTCACATACTCTTTTAAAGATTCAAATCCATAGCACCATTTTTCCACAAACTCCTTATCATAGATACCTTCCTGGATTATCACGCTGATCATTGAAAGGGCAAGGGCTGCATCAGTTCCAGGCCTTATATTCAAAAACAAACTGACTTTATCTTTAATAGTACTATGGAGCACAGGATCAACTACTATTAGCTTTGCTCCTCTCTCCAATTCTCTAAAAAACCATGTACATATAACCCCTTCCTCATTAGTCTTTGGGATATTGCTACCCCAAAGCATTATAAGGTTTGTGGGATTATCTTGGTCCACAACGGGATAAAAGCCACAGGTATGTAAGCCGGCAATCTCCCTTGGTGCATGGCACACGTCTTGGATAGCAACCACATTGGGTGATCCAAAGGTATTTGCCAATCGAATTAACACGAAAAGCTCAAGCCCCTTTGGCATGCCATTACAAAAGGCAACACCTTGGGGTCCCCATTGGGATTTTATCTTCAAAAATCTTCTTGATATGATTTCCAGTGCATCATCCCAAGAGATCTCTTTGAATTTACCTTCACCCCTTTTTCCATTTCTTAAAAGGGGCATCTTGAGTCTCTGGGGATGATAGAGCTTTTCTATGGATGCAAGTGCTTTGGGGCATATATATCCTTTGTTTAATTCACCACCCCGATCAGGCCTTATACTCACAACCCTTTCATCCTCTATACCAACGAGGAGCGAGCACCCTCCATGGTCCATCCTACTACAATAAGTTTTTTGATATTTCATTTTAACCTAACTTTAAGTTTTATGATGCCTTAACTGATCTTGATCCTCAGAAAAACTTTGCCTTAGCACAATAAAGGTCCAAAAAAGGATCAGAAGATCCCTAAAAACATACCAATACATTTCGGAACGGGAAACACTTGCTATTTCCACATCAAAACAACCACAATCCACATTAATTCCCCTAATAAGGTTTAATATTATTGCAATGGAAAAAGCACCCATAGATAAAAAGGCAAGCAAGGCAGCGCCTTTTTTGGCTATACCAAAAATAAGGCAAAGGCCTATACATATCTCCAAATATGGTAGGAGTGCAGCCACCGGGTATATTGCTAATTCAGGAAGGATCTGGTAATTGAAAATAACCTTTGAAAATCCAAAGGGATCCAAGGCCTTTGAAAAACTGGCATATAAGAATAATAATCCAAGGGCTCCCCTTAAAAGCAGGGCAACTCTTTTATTTTTTAGGCTCCACTCACTTGGAGTGCATTTGGATTGCTTCAATAGGGCCATTTGCCTTTAACCATTTTGTCCAACCGTTTGCCAATACCTTTACATTATCGTATCCCCTCATTATAAGGGCAACTGCCAAATCCTTACTTAGGGAACATGCCATTCCATCACAATAGGTGACAATTAAGCTCTGCCTTGAAATCTTTGGCTCCACCTCACTCCAAACAGAGTCAAAATCCTGTGCAGGGACACTTAAGGCTCCTTTTATGTGACCTTGATTGTAGTCCACTTTTGATCTGGCATCCAAGAATATTGCCTTCCCTTCCCTATGAAGCTTCAATGCCTCCTCCAAAGAGATTTCCAAGGAAATGCCAAGCTCCTTGGAGGCCTGCTTCAAAGGATCAATAATTACAGCCCTTGGTATATCCCCAAATCTCACAAGGTGAAGAATTAATCCCGAGGCTATGGAGAAAACAATTATCCAAAGGGCCTCAACAATTGCCCTTTTTTTGGAGGTATCTGCTATTGGCAACAAGGGCTTGCTGTGGCTATGGAATAAGAATCTAAAGGGTTTATCCCATGCAAAATTGCCTTCACCTCTTGCTTTACCCTTTCTATCTCTTCTTTTTTTAGGTCGAAGTCGTGATTCTTTGTAATACCGAGCTTTGTAATCACAACGTAGTTTCCCAAAGGTATGTTTGCATTTTCCATTATCTTTTTCCCGCAACCTATTTCGCAGCCGTCTATTAACACAACCATAGGAGCATCCTTTGCAGAGGCCACAAAACCGCTTAACTGACCTCCAATCCCTGCAAGACAATACATCCTGCCTATTCCCTCTTTTGTGAGTTCAATTGCCGTTTGATTTGAAAGCTGCCCCACATTTGAAGCTCCTGAGCAGCATAGTATCATTACCTGGGACTGATTTGTGCAACATACATCTACCATGGCACACCTCCTTTAAATTTCATTTAACCATTTGCTTATCTCATGAACAGAAGGCACCTTACCCACAGACTTTACTTTTCCGTTGATAATAAGCGCTGGTGTACCAAGTACACCATAAGTACCTATCTCTTTAATATCTCTTACATGCTCAATATCACCCACTTTATTGGACTTTGTCATGGCCTCCATCACATTCTTAAACAATCTCTCACAGTTTGGGCAACCAGGGCCCAAAACCTTAATACTTAAACCCTCTTCTTTGTCCTTTACTTCTTCCTTTAATATTCTTTTCTTGTACTCGTTTAGCAATGCATTTGCATAGTCTTCCCTTGCCTTGTTTGGAATATAGTTTCTCTTTTCCGCCAAGGCCAAAAGCAAGTCTTTGAGCCCATCCTCATCCAGGTCCTTTGCACTCTGTGCTGCCTCTTCCAACACATTGCCAAGTCCTATTATTCCCACCTTAAAAGCACCAATCTTTATCTGCTCTATCTCAGGATGTGTTGACACAATTACCTCACAAGGTCTTATTTTCCTCAAAGTTGCAACAGTTGCCTTTATCTTGTAGGCCACCTTTTATGTCTTCTCTGCTAACCACCTTGGCCTTTTCCTTTAGGTTGGCTATCTCAGGATCTCCATTTAGCCATTCCCTTATATAAGGCAAAATTTGTTTGGCATAAGGATTGTGGGAATCCAAATTCAAGAAATAGTTTACCCATAAACCCTCTTTTCTAAATCCCACAAGCCCCGCGGTTTCAAGTATCTTGAGATGCTTGGAAACCCCTGGCTGGGAGATCTTCAAAACCTCCTTTATCTCGCACACACACATCTTTTTTACTTCCAAAATCTTTAAGATCCTAATCCTGTTGGGATCTCCCAAGGCCTTAAACAGAAGTAATAGATCTCTCATTTGCTACTCCATAACTAAATGGTAATATGGAATTATTTTACCTGTCAAACCGATTTAGATCCCCAAGTGTATATTGGACTATTGATGCTGCCACCATGGCCACAGATTCTGCCTTTAGTACCCTCGGACCTAAACAAGTGGGGATAAATTGGGCTTCTTGGAACAACTCTATTTCCTCATCTGTAAAACCGCCCTCTGGGCCCACAGCCAAGATTGCCCTTTTTTCATCGGTATGCTCCTTCCATTTTAGTACCTCTTTGAAATCAAAGGACCCCTTTTCGTGAAAGACCAATTTTAGTCCCTTTAGATCCTTGTAAAATTCTGCAACCTCTTTTGCATCCAAAAAAGGACCAAGGATTTTGATGGGTACATCCCTATCGCACTGCAAAAAGGATCTTATAACCACACCATCCCAATGGGAAAGTTTTTCCAATGTTTTCTTACGACTCCACCTTGAAATACCCCTCCTTGCTTCAAAAAAAGCAATTCCTTCCACCCCCAACTCAGAAAGCCTTTGGATTAAATAGTCATTGGCTTGATTCTTTAAAATAGCTTGGATGACCACCAGCTCCAATCCTTCCGTAACAGGGATCGAAACCATCTCCTTTATCTTCAAGACAATAGAACCCCTTCTGATCTCTTCCACCAAAGCAACAGCTCTTTTACCTCTCCTATCCATCAACAAAACTTCTTCGCCCAATTTTGCCCTCAAAACCATACCAAGGTGATGGTAAGCCTTGCTTTCTATTATCATCCTTAAAGAGGTTCCAATCTCCTCCACAAACACCCTTTTAAGCCCCCTTAAGTTTAGGATCTCTTGAGGCACACACATACCCATTCCCCTTGGTAAGATACGCTATATACATCCAAAAAATAATGGTATGCCCTTGTCAAAAGCTGGTTAAGCTCACCTTCCAGGATACCCGAAAGTATAACTGCACCACCTTTCTTTAGTTTCTTTATGAAAAAAGGCATCAACTCAAGTATCACCTCACAGGTAATGTTAGCAACAATGGTATGAAAACTTTGACCAAGGCTTTGGATAGGCACAGAACCCAAGCTCACCTTTTCTGCCACACCGTTTAAAGCCAAATTTCTCTTTGCCCATAAAAGGGCATCCTCATCCACATCCAGGGCCACCACATTAGCCGCACCTAACAAAGCAGCATATATGGCCAAAATGCCGCTCCCTGTTCCCACATCCAAAACAGTCCAGGGATCTTGATATAAGCCTCTAATTTCTTTTAGTGCCATCAGACACATCTTGGTAGTAGCATGCCTTCCGGTACCGAATGCAGGCCCAGGATCCATGATTAGCGCATCACAATTTGGCATAGGCCTAAGTGTGTGCCAGGGAGCCAGCACCAATAAAGATTCTCCCACCCATTGGGGTTCGAAATATTTGCGCCATTCCAACTCCCAACCGGGATCTTTTAGTTCCCATATTTTAAAGGAGAAACCCTCTTTGCCTATAATCTCCTCCAAAAAGGCAGACAGCTTTGGCATTGCCCTTGCAAGATCAAGGTGATTTTGGAAGTATATCCTAAGGGACCCTTCCACCATCTCCATCCCGAGTGCACCCAGCTCAAAGACTATCGATGATAAAAATTCTTCAAGGGGCGTTTTGGTTAGGATTTCCAGTATTTGGTATGTATCAGTGTTCAAACCTAACCTGCTCTCCTATGGGCTTTCCAATTATTAATTGCACAACCATTAATATATTTAATTTAACGTTACTCCAGTTCTTTTATACAGTCCTCCACTTTTATCAAGTTTGTCACCTATGGGTTCTCCACATATACTACATCTGTAATCATATTTATCTCCCTCTGGCAACACAAGCAACAAGCTACTCCGTACTTTCACTGCCCTTTTACACATTGGACAGTATAGCTCCGTTGCTTCAAATTCTTTGTAATGGTTTTTCATTTAGCCCTCCGTGAAAAAATCCTGGAATTTATAATTCAAAATCTTGGGTTTGTAGCACTCTGATCGGCAAATACAACGTGAGATTATTGGAGCGAAATACTATCCAGCGTTTTTGCGTTTTGCGTCTGTTGCTTGCTTACTTTAGTAGTTATTCAGGATGTTAAATTTGTTTGGCTAAAAGCATTTTTCACTCCTTCACTGGGAGTACATGGATAGCCTTAATAACAAGCTTAACTTGATCTCCAGGTTGGAGGTTTAAATCTTCACAGGATTCGGTTGTCAAGACAGAAGCCATCTCAGCGGGCGTTACGATCTCAAACTTAACAAGGCTCATCACATCTCCCTTTTTAACGGATTTTACCTTGGCTGTAATCGTGTTCCTTGCACCGAATTTCATGGCAACTACAGCTCCCTCTTTCTTTTAAACTTTCAATCAAAGTTCATTTTAGGTGTAAACAGGTCCAAGTCAAGGACTTCTGTACAGAAAAGTGATAACCTAAGTTCATGCTAAAACTCCCAAAATTGGGGTAATTTTAGGGTTCTGAAAATTTCGGATCTAATAATTTCAAGCACTTACATGCAGAGGTTTTTGGAAAATTCTTTGTAGTGCCAAAATGCAAAAAAGAAGTTTGACAATGATACAGTCTTATGGTAAGCTTTCCTTATGTACTTACGTAAGGTCACACAGGTAGATAAAAAGAATCGCAAGGAATATTACACCTATAAGCTGGTGGAATCGGTCCGGACTGAAAAAGGGCCAAGACAGCGAACGCTGTTGAACTTGGGTACGAAACTTTGAAGACAAGGCATCAACTACAGCTGGGATACGATCAGAAAGGGCCTATCCACTCATGTACGTATTTCCACTCTCGTAAAAAGAGATGATGGCAAAACCATACACATACGCAAATCTTCTAGACCCGAACCCTTCCATATACAAATCTACGATGCCCTAAAACTCCCCCATCGCCCAGGCATGACCATCAAGACCATCCTCTAAAAACAAATTTGTAGTGTCCAAATGCAAGGCCTTGGACTTACAACTGGTTGTTATTATTCAAAAAATTTTTTGAAGCATGAACTTGGGTTAATGGTCACAGGTGTTTTGGCCTATTTTTAAGGTGCCTTGGAGATAGTGAAGCACTGCTTCCCTTGGGTCTTCACACATGGCACCTGTTACCACCTTTACCCCCAACTCAGAGAAGATGCCCTGGGCTCGTGAACCCATTCCTCCTGCAATGACATAGCCAACGCCATTCTCTGCAAGCCACCTGGGAATTACTCCTGGCTCGTGGGGTGGGGGAGTGGCATGGGTTTCTTTTATGATCTGCCCTTTATCATCCACATCGATGATTGCAAAGCTCTCGCAATGTCCGAAGTGGGCACAAAACTTTCCTTGATAAGTTGGCACTGCAAACCTCATCATACCGTTGCCTCCTTTGTTTGTATCTTTGAGATTCGCTTCTTTATTAATATCCCCTAGGGATGTGATTAGCTCTCCTTTTTTCTTCTCCAATGTAGTTGAGTGTCCACTATTTATGATTTTATCCACAAGCTGTTTAAACCTCTCTGCAGTCCGTGTCTCTGAATAGTAGTAGGCATAAGGCCTTCCCAAATCTCCACTTCTCACCACATGAGGGTCAAGGGGGATACTGGCTAATAGAGGCACACCGTATTGGAGGGAAAGGTTTTTCCCACCTCCTGAGGAGAATATATCAACCTCCTTTTCACAGTGAGGGCAAACAAAGAAACTCATGTTCTCCACAATTCCCTCGATTGGGAGATCAATCTTTTTGCAGAAGCTCATGCATTTTTCCACATCAATAGTGGCCACTTGTTGAGGGGTGGTTACGATTATTGCACTGGCTTTTTTGCCAAGGATCTGGGCAACGCTTAAGGGTTCATCCCCTGTACCAGGAGGACAGTCCACCACAAGGGCGTCCAGTTCCCCCCATGCAACGTCTTGTACGAACTGTCTTATAACACTTGCCTTAAGAGGACCCCTCCATATAACCGGCTCTTCATTTCCCTTGAGCAATAATCCCATTGAGACCACCCTCAAACCTTTAAAGACCTCAATGGGGATTATCTCATGCCCATCTATCCCCAGCCTCGCTTGTGTTATACCAAGGAGCTTAGGTACGCTTGGGCCGTGGATGTCCACATCCAATAAACCTGTTTTAAGCCCTTTCAAGGTAAGACTCAATGCCAGGTTCACTGCAATTGTACTCTTCCCTACACCACCTTTTCCCGACAAGACCAGATAGGTGTGACGGATCTTGTCGAGTCTTTCTTGTAATAACAGGTCTTCATTTTGCGTGCCCATACTCATAACTCCTCCAAGATTCTTTGTAACTTATTGTGTATCACCTTTATTGCCCAGCTGGATTCACATTCAGGGGCAAAATCAAGTATTGTTTTTAAGTTTCTTTGTGCTTCTGTAATTTTTGCATCGTAAGGGATTTCCCCAAGAAATGAGATAGCCTCATACTCACAGTATTCTTGAATCTGTTGCACACAGTATGGATTCAGATCACTTTTGTTTACAACCACTCCAGCTTTGATTTTGAAATGATGTGTAAGTTCAGTTATTCTTTTTAGATCATGCTCTCCACTTAAAGTGGGTTCTGTTATAATCAAGGCAAAGTTGGAGCCGCTCAAAGATGATATAACAGGACAGCCTATTCCAGGTGGACCATCTATGAGTATCAGCCTTTTGCTGGAGCTTTTGGCCAACTCCCGTGCCTCGTTTTTGAGCAAGGCAACCAGCTTACCAGAATTTTCCTCTCCTGGAAGTAATTCGGCAAAGATAAGAGGATCATTGGATGCAATCTTTGATATGTAATAATACCCTGAGATCCTTGAAGAAAAATCAACCGCCTTTTGAGGACACAAATAAAAACAAGCTCCGCATCCCTCACACGTTAGAGGGTCTACTCTATATTCGGAAGAAATAGCATTGTACCTACATATGTTTATGCATGTGCCGCATTGGGTACAGAGACTTCCATCTATTTTGGCCTTTTTACCGCCTATAAATTCTTTTTTTGTTAGAATTTCTTTGGGAGAAAAAATTATGTGCAGATTGGAAGCGTCCACATCACAGTCCACAACCACCTTATCTCTGAAAAGGGAAGCCAAAGCTCCTGTAATGGAGGTTTTGCCTGTGCCTCCCTTTCCACTTACAACGACAATTTCTTTTATGCCTTGCATGTTATGTGTTCAGCCTCTTAACATGGTTTCAATATTGTGGAAAAGCTCATCAAATTTGTTTTTGTAAGTGGGAAGGGCCTTTATGATGAGATTTCCTTTTGCGTATTGCCGAGCAAACTCTTTATCTTCCGGTATCTTTGTGAGAACCATCAGCTGGTTTCCCTTTAGATAATCTAAAAGTTGTTTGAATTCGCCTTTATCCCTGTTTATGACCACTCCAACGGGCTTGTCTAAGGCCTTGGCGGAACTTACAGCAATCCTCAAGTCATGGAGACCAAAGGGCGTTGGTTCTGTTACCATTACTACCAAATCCACATCAATGATGGTCTTAACCACTGGACAAGATGTGCCAGGAGGTGCGTCAATTATATAAACATCAGCTTCTCCGTAGCAGCTTTTCACATCCTGTATCAAAGGAACTGCCATTGGCTCACCAACATTCAGCAGTCCCTGGACAAAATCTATGTCTCCCAAAGCCTTTCCCTTTTCCACATATCCTATTTCCCTTTCTCCCTCGGAAATAGCGCCTGTGGGACAGATACGTGCGCATAGGCCACATCCGTGACAGAGCTGGGGAAAGACGAGCACCTCCTTCTGAATCAATACAAGTGCCTTGAATTGGCAGTGTGAAGTACATTCCCCACAGCCTGTGCACTTTTCCTGATCAACCACAGGCACGATAACCTTGCTGATTTTATTTTCCTCTATGCGAGGTCTTAGAAAGATATGGCCGTTGGGCTCTTCCACATCGCAGTCCAGGTACTGGACTTTCCTGTGGGAGGATAAATTATACGCCAAGTTTACGGACACAGTGGTTTTACCTGTTCCACCTTTGCCACTGGCGAATGCAATCTTCATAAAAAAACTCCATTAGCCCCTGACCATAGGCACCCCGCAGTGAGGGCATTTTAGTTCAACACATGGAACTCCTTGTTGGTGTGGTGTGCGTAAGCCACACTGGGGACATATACACTCCCCACCTTGGCCTAATCCCTTTCCACCCCTCCTGCCTTCTCCACCCAAGTCAGCATTTTTAATTTTGCCCTTGCCCTGACCACGGCAATGTTGTCTTTTCTGCCCTTTCCCTAATCCCTGACCCTTTCCCTGTCTCATATTCTCTCCCTTTCTTATTAGGCCCCATCTTTTTCTTGTTCTGTTAGCTCACTTAAACGCCTTTGAATCTGCTCCAGCGTAGCCTCAAGGCCTTCTGCATGCCTTTTAAGGAACTCAATCTCTGCCTCCTTACTCATTGGGTAAGGAACGGATGGGAATGGCTGGCAGTAAAGAGGCATTCCAGGGTACATGGAAGGATTCATCCTGGCCCAGAAAGGTAGGCCTGTGGCATAAAACCAGAATCTATGGCCCCTTCCCCTGCCAGAAAATCCCCACGGCATGCAAGAACACCTACCTCCAAATCCCTTGTTCAAATAACCGGGCCAAGCAAACCCTCTGCAGAAGCCTGCGGCCCTGCCTGTGGCCGGACCGAAACTTATTAACCCTGTCCTATCTCCCCTTGGCATGTTCACACCTCCTTTGTGGGTTGTTACCAGTGGCCTTTCACGTCAGGGCCTGACAGGATTTGAAGTTTCCCCTGTTGATAGGCTCTGATTGCCTCGGCCACTGTCATGTTTGTGGCGGTGTAGACATCTACTCCAGCTGCCCTAAGTACCCTATATGCGTTGGGACCCAAATGCCCACTGATGAGAACCTTTGCTCCTGAATTAACCACATTTTGTGCGGTTTGGATCCCTGCACCTTGTGCAAGCCCCATATTTATTGCATTGTCAATCACTGTGTGGGTTTGGGAGTCTTGCTCGTAGATGATCAATTTCTTGCTCCTCCCGAAACGCTCATCCACCATCCCTTCCATAGTTCCATCCACGCTTGTGATAGCTACCTTCATGGCCCCTCCGTTATTCTGCTTGGGTTCTAATCCTTGTGCTTGGTTGTAAAAATTTTTTCTTCCTCTGTGCCTGCACCTGCGCTGAAACCCACATGGAGGAAGACTAACTCCTTCAATTGCCACATTTCCACCTTCGATCCACAATGCCTTGCCGTTTACAATTGCATCGGCAATCTTTTGGTGTGCAGAGGTAATTAGCCTGTGAAAGGTGGGCTGGGAGATGTTCATCTTTTTGGCTGCCTCTTCCTGAGATTCATTTAAAAGATCCTTAAGCCTTATGGCCTCCAGTTCATCGTGCCGAATTACCACCTCTTCCAATAGGGATACGGGCACACCAACAGGTTTGTAATAGGTAACCTTAGGAAGGAATCCTATTTTTCTCTTACAGGGTGGCCGTGGCATATCTTTTACCTCTCAATGTATTGGGGTTTAGCCTGTAATTGTAATGAATATATATTCAAAATCTTGCTTGTCAAGGCAAAAGAGCTATGCCTTTTAAGCCCTTGTAGAAGTCGGGGATCAGGCTTTAACTTTATTATAGTTCTATTAAAACCACTGTTTTTGGTTGTTTTTTAAAACTTTCGATAACAGGAGTACTATAAATACATAGGATTTTTTCCCATATTTGACTTCGTAATTTAAATAAACAAAGAAAAGCAAAGAGTTACCCAAAGGGGAGTTTCAAGTTCAATTAGGTAGCAATCTTTCAAGAATGCGCCTTTTAATCCCTACCACCTGACTATCACCTTTTAAAATCTTGCATGCATTTTCCTTTGAAGTGCCAAAAGATTTATTTAGGGTTTTTAAAGGGTTATATGGTCTTTAAACTCATCTTTTTTGCCTTAAAACTGGTAGTTTCTATCTCCCTAAGCCTTTCAACTTTTCCAACCCCATAAATTGCAAAGCTCTTTTGGCGTTGTTTGGTTTTTAAGGCATATTTATCAATGGCAAAAGCAAGGCCACTCTAATGGTATAGTTTGTTATGGATCAAGCTTTTGTGGGTTAAATTTTCCATTGTTGCTTTTGTAAAATATCTCGCCTTTGAGGGATAATCAGGAACCCCTAAGGGAAATTAACACCCAGTAGGTGTGAGACCTGATGGCCTTTGTTTTGAAGTTTATTTTGGGAATTTTTTTGCATTTTGGCAGGGTTCAGATTTGTTCTTGACAGAGGGCCACACATTTTTGTAAATGCCCATAAAGGCCACGAAGGCTTTTTTAGAAAGAATCTCCAGCAGTTTTCGTGGCCTATTTTTTTTGAGGAGGTGTAAATGGAAAGAAGGGTTCTTATGCTTTTGGTAGTTTCATTGGCAGTTCTCTTAAGGTTTGCACTGGCTTATGATGTAACCGACAAGTTTTCGGTGGATGCTACGCTTTCTGGGGTGTATCAAAGGGTATCCCTAAGCGACCAAGAGGCCCAATCCCTTGGTGTAGGAGACTCAGTGGGCAGAGGAAGTGGTACAATGGATTTGGGTTTCAATTTTCACCCCACTGAAAAAGATGAGTTTCAGGTTACTCTGAGCTTTGGAGCAGGAGACGGTTTGAAGTACACACCCATATTTAGCTTAGCAACAAATGCTGATGATTTGGAATCGGACCTCAAAGACATAAACGGTAGGGACAGGGATTACCTGCTGGAGGCCTGGTACAAACACACCTTTGAGTTGGGAGAAGATCTTTCCCTTTCAGGCACAGTTGGTTTAATTGATGCCACCGCCTACTTGGACCAAAATACCTATGCAAACGACGAAACCGCCCAATTCATGAATGAGGTCTTTGTAAATAACCCAGTTCTAAACCTGCCTTCCTATGACCTGGGAGGTATTCTGGAGCTTTCTTTAAAAGACTTTTCTATTAAGGGACTCTTTATAGGGTCCAAGACAGAGGACTGGGAGGTACAAGATGCCTTTAGGGGATATGGGTATTACGGGCTTGAGTTGAGCCACAAGTTAAAAGATCCATTTGGTGAAGGAAATATATCCCTTATCGGCTACACCACAACCAAGGATTTTGTAGATTGGGATGGCTTTAAAGGAGAGGCACTAAAGGGTTATGGACTCTCTTTTGATCACTCCATAAAAGAACATTTTGGGGTTTTTGTAAGAGTGGGCTGGCAGGATGACAAGGCAGCCATTACTCACCAAAAATGTTACTCAGGTGGCATAGATATATCAGGGAAATTGTGGGGAAGGGAAGATGATAATATTGGTTTGGGATACGCATATCTGAAAGGACCAAGCCAGGGTGATCTAAAATCTACCCATGCCATAGAAGGTTATGTTAAGTTTAAAACAACAAACTTTAGCTATTTAACCTTTGATGTGCAATATGTAAAGGACAGGTTTAACGATAATACCAAATTGGACGGCACAATTTACGGTGTTAGATTCGTTGTAAACTTTTAGGTAAAAGGAGAAAAAGATGCTAAGAAGGATAATGGTGGTTTTTATTTTTGCAATGATTGCAATCCCTGGATTTTGTTTTGCTCACTTTGGCATGATCATTCCAGATCAGGCAATGGTTGTTGATCAAAAGAAGGCTGAAGTAAACCTTACAATTTCCTTTTCCCATCCCTTTGAACAACAGGGGATGAACATGGAAAAACCTAAACAAGTGGGGGTGCTTTTTGAAGGGAAAAAGCAGGATTTAATCCAGGCATTAAGTCTAACAAAGGTGATGGAACACAACGCTTGGAAACTCTCCCACAAGGTGACCAAGCCAGGTGCATATGTATATTATATGGAGCCAACTCCTTATTTTGAAAAGGCAGAGGATAAATACATCATCCACATGACAAAGGTGGTTGTGGGTGCCTTTGGAGAGGATGAAGGCTATGATAGAGAGGTGGGATTAAAGGCTGAGATAATACCCCTCACAAGGCCCTATGGGCTTTATGCCACCAATGTGTTTCAAGGCCAGGTAAAGGTGAATGGTAAGCCAGTGCCTTTTTGCGAGGTGGAGGTGGAATAGAGGCCGCCAATGATTTTTTTGTAACCCAAAAGATAAAGGCTGACCAAAATGGAATCTTTACCTATTCAGCACCTTGGTCTGGATGGTGGGGTTTTGCTGCCCTTTCCACAGCCCAAGAAAAGATAGAGGGTAAAGAGGTGGAGTTGGGTGGTGTTATCTGGGTATATTTTTCAGAAGTTCCAACAAAAAAATTCAAAAAATAGACCATGCACATATCAGAGGGAATCCTTTCAGGCCCAGTCCTTGCCGGGGGCTGGGCTATTGCTTTAGCAGGAGTGGGAGTTGGTGTTAGGAGGTTAAAAGATTCAGAAGTACCTAAGGCAGCTGTAATTTCAGCTGCATTCTTTGTGGCCTCTTTGATTCATCTACCTATAGGACCTTCCAGTACCCACATGCTTTTGATTGGCTTGAATGGGCTATTATTAGGTTGGGTGTGTTTTCCTGTGATGTTTGTAGCCCTATTATTGCAGGCAATCTTGTTTCAATTTGGAGGGATAGTGGTTTTGGGGGTTAATACCATTATAATGGCCCTTCCAGCGGTAATTGTTTACTTGTTATTTGCCAGAGCCATATCCCAATGCGGTAAAAAGTTGGCTAAGGTATTGTCTTTTCTTTCGGGAGTAACAGGAGTGTTTCTCTCTGCCATTTTATGTAGTTTGGCTCTGCTATTTACCGAAAAAAACTTTTTAAAGACAGCGCAACTAATTGTTGTAGCTCATATACCTGTAATGATATTAGAAGGTATTTTGACCGTGTTTGTAATTTCATTCTTGACTAAAGTGAAGCCAGATTTCTTGAATGGGGGTGGGGCTTGAAATGGCATATAAATACACATTAACCCTTTGCTGTGTTTTTTTAATTTTAATCTTTGTATCTCATACTATGGCACACAGGGTAAGTGTTTATGCAATAAAGAAAGGAAATGTGATTGAAGGAGAGGGTAGCTTTGGCAAGGGCAGACCATGCAAGGATTGCGACATTGTGGTTTTAGACTCAAACGGCCAGGAGTTAAATAGAGCTAAAACAGATGATATGGGGCTTTTTAAGGTAACTCTTTCGCCGGAAAAGGCCAAGTTTGCCACCAAGGTTATCATGGATGGAGGCCCTGGACATAGGGCAGAATGGGTTTTGGAAGGAGCAGATGAGGTTTATTTGCATGCAAAAGATGAGGGTAGCACAAAGGCGGACTCTTACCAGAAGCAACAAGTGGGAGTGGGGATAGAAGACATAGAAATTTTGCGTACCATAATAAGGGAGGAGGTCCAAAGGGCAATTGAACCTATCCGAAGGGAGCTTTTGCATTACAAATCAGAGGGACCAGGCTTTAAAGAGATATTCGGAGGAATTGGATATATTGTGGGTATTGCAGGTCTATGGTTGTACTTTAGGGCCTGCAAAAGGAGAGATTGATTGAAAAAGCTTGTGCTGAAGGTCCTGCCTTGCTATAAGTTCGGCAAAGGGAGGTGGAGATGCCAAAAGACAAAAGATTAAAGAAAAAATCCATAAAGCAACCAGATGAATTTTTAAGCCTTTCACAAAGGGTAATGGCCTATGTAAGGGAAAACAGAAAAAAAGTTTACGGGGTTATAATTGGAATCTTTTTGGCCTCAGCTCTTTATACGGGTGGGTGGGCCTACTGGAGGTATGTGAATAAAAAGGCGATGGTTGCCTATGGCTCTGCCCTTACCAAGTTTAGATCAACTGTGTATGATGATGAAAAGTTGAAGTCAGATGGAGATATTGTTAGGAAGATGTTTCAAGACATACCTGAAAAATACCCTATTTCGAGAGTTGCCAAACTGGTTCACCCTTTTCTTGGACATCTTGAATTTTCTAAAGGTGATGTGGAAAGGGCAATAGTAGAATTCCAAACCTTTTCCCAAAAAATTAGTTCCAACAAAGAATTATATTTGCTCTCCCAATTGGCATTATCCAAGTGCCTTGAGGAAAAAGGAGACTTGGAAGGGGCCTTAAAGGTGGTTGAATCCTTAGAAATTGATACAAAGGATCCAACCCATGCCTTCTTGTTGTATCAAAAGGCAAGGATTCTAAAGCTTATGGCCTCTTCAAAGGGTGGTGAAGCAAAGGAGCAGGCAAAGAGTGTTCTTAATTCTTTAAGAGAGGCTTCACCTGAATTTCCTATGTTACCCGTTATAGAAGCCAATTTAGCTTTTTAGTATAAATTTAACATATCAATCCCAAGGGGGAGGGCCATGGAAATTGAAAGAAAACTAAAGGATTACAGGGATGCTCAGCTAAAGGATAAGGCCGTGCTTTTGAGGGTTGATCACAACGTGGTAAAAAAGGGCAAAATAATTGATCCTTACAGGATAGAAGTCACCATTCCCACCTTGATTAATATTGCCATAAGGGGTGGCTTGCCCATACTTATGACCCATATTGGAAGGCCCAAGGACAAAAAGAGTGGAAAGATATTTATGAAACCAGATGAATCAGTGGAGCCTGTGGTGGAATACCTAAAAAGACGCCTGGACCTAAGGATTAGGACCTGTGATTATCCGGTTGGGGAAAACGGGATCCATGGACCAGGAGAGGTTGCCCTGGAGGCGGTAAAGGAACTTAGGGCAGGCAGATGGGATATGGTTTATCTTCCCAATATTAGATGGTTTGCAGGAGAAGAGGCAAAGGATGAAAGAAGGGATCAGTTCTCAAAGGAACTTGCAGGGCTTGGAGATGTTTTTGTAAATGATGCATTTGGCTCCTGGCAGGCCCATGTGAGTACGTATCATGTGGCAAAACTCTTGCCTTCATATGCAGGTTCCATAATGATGAAGGAAGTCATGAACCTGAAAAGGCTTATAAAGCCCAAGAGCCCCTTTTTGGCAATAATAGCAGGTAGTAAGTACGATACAAAGATAGGCCCTTTAAATGCTCTGTATGAAAAAGTAGATCAAATTATCTTGGGTGGAGTTATGTACAATGCCTATTTAGCTGCCAAATATGATTTGGAAATACAAGGTGTGTCGGAGGAGGACAAAGAGCTGGCCAGGGCATTGGTGGAGAGGGATATAAAAGAGAAAAAGCTGGTTGAACTTGAAAGCCTTGTGGAGAGCTCTTTGGAGGATCCCAAGGAAGCAAAAAAAGCCCGTGTGGTTGATTTAAAGCAGATGAAAGGCAAAAAAAGCCTGGGTGCGATCACTGACCTAAACCCAAGCTCCTATGAAAACCCCAAGGTGAAAGAGGTTATTTTGAGTGCCAAAACCATATTTGTGAATGCAGTAATGGGATGGACTCCTTATTACAACGAAGGTAGCAGAGCCCTTTTTAGTCTGATTTTTGAGAACAAATCTGCGGAAAAGTTTCTGGCAGGAGGAGATACCTTACTGGAGTTTAGAAGACTATGCCCTGGTGAATACCTTGAGGCGCAAGAGGATCCCAATGTATATTTCTTTACAGGAGGTGGAGCTGTATTAACGGCCATTGAACAGGGCACTCCCTTTGGTTTAAAACCCCTTGAACCCCTTTTGGAGTAGTGATGACCATAAGGCCATTGTTTGATACGGCAGCAAATAAAAGACCCATGAGGGTGGCTGCTTTTATGTCAGGCTCTGGCACAAACATCCTTAAGCTACTTGAGAGGCAGACTGAACTGGAAAGGGAAGGTAAAGGATTGTTCCAGGTGGTCTTCATATTCTCAGATAGGTCAGATGGAAAGTGCAGAGGAGAATCAATAGCCCATAGTTATGGCATCCCCTACTTTAGTTACGACATAAGGAGATTTCACGAGATCAGGGGTATAAAAAGGTCTGTTAAAACCAAAGAGGGGTTGGAGGCAAGGAAGGAATTTGACCAGGTTCCCAAGAGGCTTGTGGAGGCATTTGGGGTGGATGTGATCGCATTGGGCGGGTATATGAGTTATACCACCCTCGATCGGTGCGTAAATGTTCACCCGGCAGATCTAAGCATCAAAGATGAAAAAGGAAACAGGAAATACGTGGGAGACAGGGCCGTCTATGACGCAATACTTGCAGGAGAAAGAGAACTGAGATCATCTACACTTTGGACAGATGAAGGGGTGGATACAGGGCCTTTATTAATGGTCTCAGAAGCTTTGAAAGTGAATCTTCCCTTAGACCTCCAAGAACTAAAAAAGAACCCTGAGCTTTTGGAAAAGGTGGCACAAGAACATCAAGAGAAGCTAAAAGAAGTGGGTGATTGGAAGATCTTTCCCAAGACCATTGAGATGATAGCCCAAGGGAGGTTTGCCTTAGATGAAGATGGAAACGTGTATGTGGATGGACAACTGATTAAGGAAGGTTACCGCCTATAAGGATGGTGGTGGGCATGAAAAAAGCTTTGGTCCTCCTTTCTAATATGCCATTGGCCCTTACCGTTTTCTGAATTTTGAGTTTGGCTACCAGTATATTTCTAATGCTGAGTTAAAAGAAGAAGGTCCTTTACACGTGGAAAATAACCCAAGTTTCTGATTCAAAAAAATTTCCATAAACAATATCAAGCACTTACAGGTATAAGGCCTGGCATTTGGGCACTACATTTAACCAAAACCCACCTACGAGGTGTGAACACCTCGTAGGTGTAGAGGGTGGATTTTACCATGAAGTTGGGATAAGTTTTTTCAAGGCTTGGGATGGAAGTGACAGTGACCAATCAAACCCAGGGCCTTACACAGTAACATGAAAAAGAGAAATTTGGGGTAAAAGTAGGATTTATTATTGTGAAATGTCTTGAAATCATTACCAATGGAGAAAGTTTTTGGAGGGTTTAGGTGCAGCCTAAGAAATCCTTTTCAAAGGTAGATTATCAAAGATGCCAGCCAAGAGAGTGCGATCCAGATCAAGGTGTCTGTAAGGCCTCCAAGGCCTGCACCCACAAGGTGATGAAACAGATAGACGGTGCCTTTGAACCTCCCATGGTATTCCAAGACCTTTGCATGGCTTGCTGGGATTGTATAGAGGCTTGTCCTTTAAAGGCAGTGGAAAGGATGGAACTCCCTTAGACCATCAGACAAGTTTTACCCTGCCTTCTCTGATTACCTTTATACATGCCTCTACCACATCGGCATTGTATTTTATGCCTTTCTTGGAATCTATTTCCAACAGGGCGGGTTCCACTCCCAGAGCAGGTCTATAGGGTCTGTGGGATGCCATTGCCTCCACCACGTCTGCCACTGCAAGGATCTGGGATTCCAATAGGATCTCTCCCTTGGACTTTCCAAGGGGATAACCAGATCCATCAAGCCTTTCGTGGTGCTCAAGCACCATTGTAGCAATGGGCCAATGAAAGGGGATGTTTTTGAGTATCTCATAGCCGATCTGTGGATGGCCTTGCATAAGCTTCATCTCTATATCCGTAAGTTTTGACGGCTTTGTAAGGATCTCGGCAGGGATGGAGATCTTACCTATATCATGGATGAGGCTGGCCAAGTACAGGCCGTACCTCTTATCTTCAGGCAGATTCAACGCCTTTGCAATCTCATCTGCCAAAAGGGCTACCCTTTGCTGGTGTCCCGCTGTATATGGATCCCTGGTTTCAACCAAGTATGCCATGGCCTTTATGGTCTCTACCAATGTCTCCCTCACCTTTTGAAGGCTTTCCTTTAAGACCTCCTCCACTTGCTTCCTGCCGGTGATGTCCCTGAGGGTTGCCAAAAAGCTCTCCTCTCCCTCCCATTGGGTCTGGGAAACCACCATCTCGGAACTTTTCAAGCCATTCTGGCTTGCTACCTCCACTTCAACAGGAGAGGTGAGGGAAGCAGGATTCAGGACCAATTTGGTTAGTTCCTTCCCAACCTTGGTGGCATCTTCGAATAGCTCTAAGGCTGCAGGGTTTAGATACCTCACATTTCCTTCTTTGGAAATGATGAGTATGGGGTCTCTGCTATGCTTTATGATGTTACTAAAGTTTTTCTCACTTGCCTCCAACCTCTCTTGCGCCCATTTCCTTTCTTCTATTTCTTTAAGCAATTCCCTTGTCCTTGCCTCCACTTCCCTTTCAAGGAAGCGCAACACCTCTTTAGATTTTTTTTCTGCATGCCATTTGGCAGTGAGAGCTGATGCCAATTGGAGGATCTCTTGTACGTGAAAGGGTTTTTGGAGATACAATAGTTTGTCAAGGGGAGGGAGCTGGGCTGAGATGGCTTCCAGATCAATGCCAGCAAACCCTGTAACCAAAACAATGTTTACCTCTTTATCCAATGCCCTGATTTCTTGGGCCAGCCATATACCATCAGGACCAGGGGGCATGTTTACGTCCAAAAATACTACCCCAAAGGGTTCACCTTTATTTAAATGCCTTTTGAAGACCTCAACACCTTCGTAGGCATTATTTGCAGTAACAAGCCTAAATGTTATTTTGACATCTCCATAGGACTCTGTCCTATCCTCCAAAACATCCCTGTAGAGCTCCAGTGTGAATTCTTCATCGTCCACTGCCAGGATCCAGGATATTTCTTCTTTCATTGGATCGTTTCCCATAGCTATATCTCCGCCTCTAATCCTTTCAGTGTAATAGTAAATGAAAGCCGTTCATTTTGGAAGAATTATCTTCTTCCCACATCCTTTAGCTCTTCAAGGATGTATTGGAGCTTATCCATTTCCTCTTCCAGGTTAGATGTAATGGGTGGTTTTAGCAAGTCTCGCAACCTCTTTATCTCCTTTTCTATGTCCAAAAGTAGGTTATGATAGGAGGAAGTCATATCCCTTATGGCTACAGGGGGTTCTTCTGACTCAGGCCCCATAGGCCTTGGTTTTAAGATAAGCCTTTCTCTGTATTTGGGTATGTGCACCTCCAAACCAAAGAGCTCTTCTATTTTGCTTTTTAACACCTCACTACTGTTTGGTTCACCGTGAACCACATACACTATAGGTTTGGTCTCAAACTTACCCACCCAATCCAGGATCTCCCTTTGACCTGCATGGGCAGAAAATCCTCCTATGGTGAATACCCTTGCCTGTACTGCCACCTTTTCGCCAAAGATCCTCACAAACTTGGCTCCGTCCACTATCTGCCTGCCTGTGGTGCCCAAGGCTTGAAAACCCACTATCACAAGGCTTGCTCCCCTACGCCATAGATTATGTTTTAGGTGGTGCCTGATCCTACCTCCTGTACACATACCATTCCCTGCGATTATGATGGCACTGCCTTGTTTTTCATTTATGGCCATTGACTCTTTTGTGGTTTCGGTAAAGATCAAATTGGGCATGGAAAGGGGATCTATCCCCTCTTCCACCAAGGCCATGGTCTCTTGGTCATAAAAGGCCTTGTTCCTTTTGAATATCTCTGTTGCCTTGATTGCCAGTGGGCTATCCAAGTAAACGGGAATGTTTGGGATTTCTCCCTTTCTTTTGAATTCAGCCAATATGTACAAGAGCTCTTGGGTCCTTTCCACTGCAAAGGCAGGGATCAGCACCTTTTCATTGTTGGACACCGCATACCAGATGGCCTCTTTTAATTCTTGCTTGCTCTCTTCTATGCCTTTGTGGTCCCTATTGCCGTATGTGGATTCCAAAAACAAGTAATCGGCATCAAAGATCTCCTTGGGATCTTCCACTATGAGCTGTTCTCTGCGCCCCAGGTCACCTGAAAACACAATCTTTATGCTCTGCTGCTGGGCCTTGAACCACAGTTCCAATATACTCGCACCCAATATATGTCCTGCATTTCTGAGCCTTGCCTTGCAACCTTCACCCAGTTCCAAGATCTGATCCCTCCTTAAGGGCTCAAAAAGCCTTATGGCCCTTAAGGCATCCTCTTGGGTATAAAGGGGCTGGGCCTCAGCCTTACCAAGCCTCTTGTTCTTTTTGGTGCGCCACAGGGCATCCATCTCTTGGAGATGGGCAGAATCCAAGAGCATGATCTCGCACAATTCAAGGGTAGGCTTGGATGCCAAAATTGAGCCTCTAAAACCATCCTTTACCAATTTGGGAAGCCTTCCTGAGTGATCTATGTGGGCATGTGTTAAAAACACCCTTTGGATGGATTGGGGTTCAAACCCCCAAGGGTGATAGTTGAGTTCCTCCAGATTTCTTCCACCTTGAAACATTCCGCAGTCCACAAGGCATTTAACCCCTTGTAAGGTCTCAAGGAGAAAGCAAGAACCTGTGACAGTGCCTGCACCCCCAAGACAAGTCACCTTTATCATATGTCCTCCCAGTGTTTGGGAAGCTCAATGAGTCTCCCCTCAAAGTTTTCAAAGTCGATGCCTTTTAAGGTTATTTCTTTTATGTATTGTGGTGCAAGGATTATCTTTCCCCCACCTTGGGGAAGGTCTATTGCAAAATGGGGTATGGCAAGGCCTGAGATGGTGCCATAAAGCTCCTTTATGAGTTGAAGACCCTTTAAAGGATGTGTCCAAAAATGTCGTGTGCCTGCCACCATGTCTGCCTGGAAAAGGTAATATGGCCTTACCCTACATTTGAGTAGCTTGAGGAATAGTTCTTTTAAAATTTCTGCACTATCGTTTATTCCCTTTAAAAGCACAGTTTGGGATCCCAGGGGTATGCCTGCGTCAGCTAAGATATGCAAGGCCATTTGGGCTTCAGAGGTTAGCTCCTTGGGGTGGTTGAAATGTATGTTTATGAATAGTGGGTGAAATCTTTTGAGCATAGCGGCCAAATTGGTGGTTATCCTTTGGGGTAAATAGGAAGGCACCCTTGTGCCTATCCTTATTACCTCCACATGGGACATGGCCCTAAGAGAAGACAAAATCTCTTCCAACTTCTGGTCAGATAACATAAAGGGATCTCCTCCCGAAAGTAACACCTCCCTAATCTTAGGGTTGGCCTTTATGTATCTTAAACCTTCTCGTATAGTCTCCTCTGTAACCATATTGGGTCTTCCCACCTTCCTTCTTCTATTGCAAAACCTGCAATAGGCAGCGCATTGATCGGAGACCAAGAACAATACCCTGTCTGGATACCTATGGGTTAGATTTGAAACAGGCGAATAGGCTTCTTCTTTAAGGGGATCCAGTTCTCCTAAGGAAGTGTCCAGTTCCTCCATTCTGGGGATGACTTGTAGGGCAATGGGGTCCTTTGGGTCCTGGATCAGCTTTAAAAGATGGGAGTTGATCCTAAAAGGAAGCTGATCCAATAAAGGCAAGACAACTTGGATCTTTGTGTCGGTCAGGTGAGATACGGCACTAAGTGCCTCTGGACCATCCATTATCCCATAGGTATCTGTTTGGACTGCCTTTATTTTGAAAGCCATATAAGGTTTTAAATCTCCTTCGGTCTTCTAACAATCTGGAATGACTACCCAAGTTAGGCCTGAAAGTCAAGGAAAGCCAAAAAGCATGAGGGATACGGCAAAATCTAAGTTTTTGGGTAGCGAAGATATTGGGGAAGGTAAGATAATTCGAAAAAGGAAAACGAAATTTACTTTTTGAAGGAAGTAGAGGGTGCAAAAGCTTGGTTAACTACATAGAAGCTCCTTTTGAGCGAATATAGGCAATCCACTCCCATTTTTGCTAAAGGGGAGGTTGAATAGGTTGGATAACTCCCCCTAACCCCCTCTTCATAGAAGAGGGGGACTTACTGAGCATCTTGCCAAGGCTACAGAGAATGGCAAATTTTCTGTAACTCTAATAAGATCTTCTCCAGATCGAGAATGGATTATCCCCTCCCCTTTGTCAAAGGGGAGGTTGGGTGGGGTTCAGTATAAAGCAATTCAAAAGACTCGCCTAAGTCCTTAAAAAGCATATACAAAGAGATTTGTATTTGACCCTGCATCCACCTTTAATTTAGATTAAGAAAAACAAAGGCTCGAAGGTTCTAACATGGCTACCAAATATATCGTTGTAACAGGTGGAGTCCTTTCTGGGCTGGGCAAGGGTATTGCGGCTGCATCCATAGGCCACCTACTCTCCTCCAGGTTAAAGATAGTACCCATCAAATGCGATGGATACCTCAACTTGGATCCGGGAACCATGAATCCCTACGAGCACGGAGAGGTTTTTGTACTGGATGATGGCGGTGAAGTGGACATGGATTTTGGCCATTACGAAAGATTCATAGGTATCAACTGTAAGAGCAAGTGGAACCTTACAATGGGTAAGGTCTTTGATATGATCAGACAAAAGGAAAGAAGAGGAGATTATTTGGGTAAGACCGTGCAATATATACCCCATGTTACAGATCTTATCAAAGAACATATTTTTAGCATTGCAAAGGAAGAAGATGCAGATTTGGTGATAATTGAGATCGGTGGGACTGTGGGAGACATCGAAAACGAGCTTTTCCTGGAAGCAATGAGGCAGATGAAAGAAGATGTTGGAAAGGAAAACATTATCTATGTTCATTTAACTTATGTTCCGATACCACACGGTGTAAATGAACAAAAGTCAAAGCCTACCCAACAAAGTGTAAATTTGTTAAAGCAGCGAGGTATCTTCCCAGATATTATAATCGGCAGATGTTCACAATTTCTCACAAAAGAGATTAAAGAAAAGATTGCACGATTTTGCGATGTACAACCTGAAGCTGTTATAACAGGCTTGGATGTGGATGATATATATGAAATCCCTTTGATATTTGAGCAAGAAAGATTGCCGGAGATAATCCACAAGAAATTAAATATTTATAGCCCTCCAAACTTGGAGAGATGGAAAGAACTCATAAACAACATAAGAAACCCTAAGGCTGAGATCACCGTTGCCATGTGCGGTAAATACACCAGACTTGGAGATTCCTATGCCTCCATAATAGAGGCTTTTCATCACTGTTCGGCCCATCTTTCCTGCCGTGTTAATATCCTTTGGGTGGAGACAACCGACTTAAAGGACCTTTCCGCCTTAAAGGATGTGGATGGTATATTGGTGCCCGGTGGCTTTGGTGTCAGAGGAACAGAGGGGAAGCTGGAGGTAATAAGGTTTGCAAGGGAAAATGATAAACCCTATTTGGGGCTTTGTTTTGGGCTTCAACTTGCAGTGATAGAATATGCCAGGAACGTATGTGGGATTAGGGATGCCAATTCAACTGAGATAGACCCTAACACACCTTTTCCTGTGATAGATATCTTGCCAGAGCAAAGGGAGATTCAACAACTGGGCGGAACCATGAGACTTGGTGCCTATGAGGCGGTATTAAAACCCAACACCTTGGTAAGGGAATTATACGGAAGAGATGTGGTCTCCGAAAGACACAGACATAGATATGAAGTAAATCCCCAGTACCATAAGATATTAGAGGAAAATGGATTGGTCTTTTCAGGCCTTTCCAAGGATGGAAGGTTGGTGGAATTTATCGAGATCCCTGAGAAGAGATTCTTTGTGGCAACACAGGCTCATCCTGAATTGAAGTCAAGGCTTGAGGCCCCTGCGCCATTATTCTTCGGATTTGTAAGGGCTTGTATGGAGAAATAAATGGTAACAGAAGTGGTGCCTTTGAAGGATGCTATTATAAAAAAGATGGTAAAGAAGGCCTTCAAAAATTGGCACTATACCTTCAAGGATGACTTCAACGAAAATACCAAGTTATCTGAAATTAGTCTATCCACAATCAAAATACTTGCCGTTTGTCGAGATGATACAAGTTTTTATTTATACGATCTTATAATGAATTTGAGGAATTTAGGTTCAGGATTGGACTTCTACCAGCTTGGTGGAGATGAGAGACTAAAAGTCTTGGATGTGTATCTTTTTATTTTGGATAGAGTAAGATTTGAGGCAATGAAAAGACTTGGATGGCTAAAAAGTTATCCTGGAGAGGATATTCCTATTGTGGAGATGGTCCTGAGATATGACGAAATCCACAGTTCAATTGAAAGAATGATCCCGATTTTATCAGAAGAACATGAGGCCTACGAGGAATTCCTAAGAGCCTCAGATTATGATCGCGAAGGAATAGTGAGGAAATTGATACCAAACATGATCAGGTTATTTGAAAAAGGCAAAAGTATTTAAAGGAAGGAGAAATACATGGACCTTGCCTCTACTAAGCAAAAATTTATACATTCTTTAGCTGAGACGAAAAGTATTTTTTTTAGGGATGGTTTAAAACTAAAGGATGGAAGGCCAACCCCATACTTTGTAAACCTTGGAAGATATTCATCTGGAAAATATTCTTATGAGCTGGGCTCTTATTTTAGTGATTTTATTATGGTAAAAGGATTACTTAAACAGACAGATATTATTATCGGCCCTTCTTACAAAGGCAGTGCAATTGCCCAGGCAATCTCAATATGCCTTTTTAAGGAATTGGGGATTGATATTCCCTTTGACTACGATAGGAAAGAAATAAAGGCCCACGGAGAGGCTACAAAGGTCGGTTCGTTATTCGTCAATAACCATTTTTTTGATGGTTGCAGGATCCTATTGGTGGATGATGTTTTGACCTCCATGGCCACCAAATATGAGTTGTTGGATAAGATCAAGACCATATCCCAGGAAAAGGCCATAGACTTTAAGGTAGTGGCGTTGCTGATTGCGGTGGATAGAGAGCAGACTACGGCTGTTTATGACAAGGATGGTAATGTAGTCTTGGGGGTTAAAGGTATTGATCCAATCTTAGATTTTAAAAATAAAACAGGAATTGAGGTTTATTCAATAGTTGGAATAAGAGAGGTTGTGGAATATCTATACAAAGAAAAGATCCCAATACCTGCTAATGGTACCATAAGGCCATTGGATGAGCTTTTGAAAAAAAACTTTGATTCGTATATGGAAACCTATGGAGTTGAAAGATAGTGCCTGTAGTTAAAAATGATTTTATAGATTGGCTACGCTTGAAATTAAAGAATCGTGAAGTGAATTTTATTGAAAACAATAAAGGATATAAGGAATCTGCTGTTTTGATTCCTATTATAGAAAGGCGTGGGAACTTGAATATCATTTTTACACAAAGAACAAATGACCTGCCTCACCACAAAGGACAGATTTCCTTTCCTGGCGGAAAGGTTGAAAAAAGAGACAAAGATTTTGTGGATACAGTATTAAGGGAGACAGAGGAGGAGATTGGCATCAAAAGAGATTTTGTTGATATATTAGGAAGATTAGATGACGAACTCACACTTGTTTCAAATTTTATTATACATCCTTTTGTTGGCTTTCTAAACAATGTTGTGGATTTTAAGATAAATAAAAGAGAGGTCCAAACTATTATTGAAGTACCATTAGAGTTTTTTTTAGATATAGGTGATGATCCACAACATTACGATATTCCATATGAAAACTCAATAATAAACACAAAGGCGTATAAATACGGTGACAATTTGATATGGGGAGCGACTTGTAGAATAATGGCGAAATTCATAAGAATTATTAAGGAACATGACGAGCCCCTATGAGCATTGGCTTAAGAGATTATAAAATAATTAGTCTTAGTCTGCTTATGTTTTTTCTTGTAATTTGAAGTGCCTATTGTAAAATACTTTTATTAACAGCTCTTACCCAATTCACCGAAAAAAGGGCAACCTAATCTGGGGGGCAATATATGTTTTATTCTATTGCAAAGATTGCAATCCTAATCATAACTTTCTCCTTACTCAGAGAACCTTTTAGTTTTGCCGAAGAAGGAAGGTTAATCCTTGTAAAAGCTGAGATCTGCGAAGACCTAAGGCAAAATCAGTGCGTATTTCCAAATAGGATTGTTTCTATTTCAGTTGGTAAAATTTTTTGCTATTCTTCCTTTAGTGGAATAACCAAAGCAACTAATATTTATCATAAATGGTATCAGAGAGATCAATTAAGTGCCACCTTTGTTTTAAAGTTAAAACCACCAAGTTATTCAACAGCAAGTAGCATCCAACTTAGAGACACCGATAAAGGGCCATGGCGGATTGAGATTGTAGATCAGTCCGGACATATCTATTCAACATTGAGATTTAGTGTTGTTGATTGAGGATCAAGCCATGTATCAACAGATCTATCAAATTAGATGGCAGGATGCGATAGATATCTTATTTGTTAGTTATCTGCTTTTTAGGTTTTATGTTATTTTTAAAGGCACGCATGTACTTAGGGTTTTAATTGCTATTGCATTATTATTTTTCCTTCAAAGAATTGCAGCGCTTTTAGGCTTAGTAGTTACCAGTTGGGCTATTCAAGGAATAACAGCAGCAAGTGCTTTGCTAATTATTGTATTGTTTACCAGGGAGATTCGTTCAGTTTTCCAGGCGAGAAATCTTGGTCTTCTGTTATGGGGTTTTACTTTTAAACAAAAGGAGACTCCCTGTGATATGGTTGCAGATGTCGTCTTTGATTTTGCAAAGGAGAGAACAGGTGCAATATTAATTTTCCCAGGAAAAGAAGATATAAGAGGGGTTATACAAAAGAGCATCAGATGGGATGGAAAGCTTTCAAGGGAGATGCTCCACACCATATTTGAAAAAAATTCACCGGTGCACGATGGAGCTGTAATTATCCAAGGCGACAGGATTACGGAAGTGTCTGTGATATTACCCTTATCAGCTAACCCCAACCTCCCAAATTACTTTGGTACAAGGCACAGAGCCGCTGTGGGCCTCACAGAGGTGACCGATGCCCTTGTGGTAGTGGTTTCGGAAGAAAGGGGGGTTGTTTCCATTTCAAAGGGTGGAGAGATTACCCCTGTTTCTCAAAAGGAGGTATTTGTTCAGATTTTGAGGAAACATTTGGGGCTTGCGGCGCAAGAAAAGGAAGGCTTAAGAAAGGCAAGGCTTGAATTTGCTTTGGTGGGGCTGGTATCTTTGGGCCTTATAACAGGTACGTGGATTAGCTTTACAAAAGGCTATGACACTGTCTTGGCCTTTAATGTTCCCATCGAATACACAAACAGGCCTCCAGGTCTTGAGATAATGGAGACCAGTGTTTCCTTTGTGAAGGTTGAGTTGGTGGGTGCAAGCCCTGTGATTAGGTTTATAAAACCTGATCAAATCTCCATAAGGGTTGATCTTTCAAATGCGGTCTCCGGCAAGAATACATATACTATAACCAAGGATAATATCACCTTGCCTCCAGGTGTAACACTTTCCAAGGTGACACCACAGTTTTTAGACGTATTCTTAGACGAGGTTGTGGAAAAATTGCTGCCGGTTCAAGTGGATTGGGTAGGAAGTATTTCAAAGGATATATTGGTAACTAAGGTGGAGCTTGAGCCAAGCAGGGTAAGGGTATTGGGAGGAAAAAAGGTATTGGAAACCATTGAAACTCTTTACACAGAAAAGGTCCAGTCTGAAATGGTAAACACCGACACCTTCATTACTTCAAGGCTGTTACTTACTCCCCCTTCTTTGAAACTTGCTCCAGGACAGAAGGAAAAAATAAATATCGAAGTAAAGGTGATCAACAAGGAAGATTGGAAAGAAAGCATTGACAAGGAGGAAGGTGGATAGTTAAAATACAAAAAAAGGGGGCGAACAGGGTTCGACGGGGACAATTGA
>Ga0197142_1000840_pt1 | contig 28743 bp, 28 predicted proteins | sample GBS60_MetaG_FD_148614 | JGI IMG/M metagenome (GOLD analysis project Ga0197142, IMG submission 148614) | Sediment microbial communities from Great Boiling Springs, Gerlach, Nevada, United States - GBS 60_MetaG | ecosystem: Environmental > Aquatic > Thermal springs > Hot (42-90C) > Sediment... | reverse complement strand
GGCTCTTTGCCCCGCTCCAGCAATTGCCGCGTTTGAGCCAGCACCCCCTCTACATCCTGGGCCAGCAGGGCATCCGTCAACTCCAAAAGCTGCCGTTCCGGGATCCCGCCCACCAGATCCCAGACAACTTCTGGGGTGATGGATCCCTCTAGCAAGCTAAGCTGATCCAGCAGGCGCTCGGCGTCCCGCAGCCCGCCCTGGGCAATTTGGGCTACTAGCTGCAGGGCTTCTGCTGTGATGGGGATCCCTTCCTGGGCGGCGATCTTGCCCAGGTGGGCCACCATGTCGTCGAGGGGGATGCGGCGGAAGTCAAAGCGCTGGCAGCGGGAAACGATGGTGGGCAGAACTCGCTGCGGGTCGGTGGTGGCGAGGACAAACACCACGCGGGGGGGCGGCTCTTCCAGGGTCTTCAGCAAAGCGTTGAAGGCCGCGTTGCTGAGCATGTGACATTCGTCAATGACGTAGACCTTGTAGCGGCTACTCACCGGCGCAAACTGGGCCCGCTCGATTAGCTCGCGGATGTTGTCCACGCCGGTGTGGCTGGCGGCGTCAATTTCAATCACATCCAGAGAAGAGCCGGCGGTGATGGCGCGGCACTGGCTGCACACCTGACAGGGATCCGGCGTCGGCCCCTGCTCGCAGTTTAAGGACTTGGCCAAAATGCGGGCGCTGGAGGTCTTGCCCGTGCCGCGCGGCCCGCAGAACAAATAAGCCGGCGCCACCCGGTTTTGTCGGATGGCATTGGCCAGAGTCTGCACTACTGCTCCTTGACCGACGACCTCGGCAAAGCGCTGCGGGCGGTATTTTAGGTGCAGGGGCTCATAGGCCATTTCCCAAATCTCCGAGCAAGCAGCGCCTCGACTGCGCTCCTAGGGCTTGGGCGAAACTCAAGGGCGAGGCGATCCCAGCGGCGCAGGCCAGGGAGAGGGGGGAGGGGCAGCTTCCAGCTTGGGGTATCCAACTGATCCATGCCCTGCAGCCGGTAGCTGAGCTGGTCCAGTTCCCGCTTAAGCTGGCGGTTTTCTGCCTGAAGGGCAGCAATGCGCTCGCGGATGGGCTGTAGGCGGGCCTGCAGCTTGCTGCGGTAGAGCTGCGGCAGCTCCTGGAGCAGATGCTCCAACACCTGCTTTTCTTGGTAGAGCTGCTCAATTTCTGCCTCGTAGCTGCGCAGTTGCCGCTGCTGCTTTTCTTGGCGCAACTCCAAAAGATCAATCTGGCTCTGCAGGAGGCGGTTGCGCTCTTGCAAAGCCTGGATCTCCTGCTCCCGCGCCGCCAGGGCTTGCGCCCACCAGGACTCCGGCCTGCTGCTGCCAACTGTCTCACCGCCGCAAAGCGCTTCTTGCATTGCGTTTGCCTCCACTCACCCAAGCGCAAGGGATCTCCATCCGCTACTCTATCCAGCCTGCTGCGGCGAGGCCAAGGGTTTCTGCCCCGCTGCCGCCAGGGCTTGTTGCACTTGCGCTTCCAGCTCCGCCAGGGATCCGGAATTGTCCAGCACCACCTGGGCACGACGGGCCTTTTCCTCTAGGGGCCACTGGCTGGCCAGGCGAGCTTCAATTTCTGCTGGCGTCAGCAGGGGATCCCGCTGGGCCAGGCGCTGCCGCTGCTGCTCAGGGGTACAGGTTACCACCCAGATCTCGCTGACCCAGTTTTCCATGTGGGCCTCAAACAGCAGCGGGATCATCAGGCAAACGGTGGGAGAGCCGTCCTTTTGAGGATTTGCAACCCCTTCCTCAGGCGGCGCAGAAGCTCCGTGGGACTCGAGAAACTCCCGCAGCCGCGCTTTGACAAAGGGGTGGATCTGGGCCTCCAACCAGGCCCGCTCGGAAGCATCGGCGAACACAATTTGCCCCAAGTGCCGGCGATCCAGCTCTCCAGAGGGATCTAGAAGGGCCGGGCCGTAGCGCTGCAGCACCCGCTTGCGGATGGGAGATCCCACCGCCAGGGCCTGGCGGGCCATCTGGTCTGCATCGGCCACTGGGATCCCGTGCCGTTCCAAAATGCGGGCCACCGTGGATTTGCCAGTGGCTATGCCGCCCGTCAGGCCGATGATTCTCATGGTGGTTGAAGATCCCCCTCAAGGTGCAGCCATTTGGGCAGAGGGTGGGGAAAGGCAAGGTTCTGGCAAGAGGCTGTACTCAAAGCCTTCCACCAAGGCCCGGCAGGAGGCTTCGATGATGTTGGTGGAAACTCCCACCGTGGTCCAGCGGCGGTGGCCATCGCTAAACTCCACCAGCACCCGCGTTTTGGCTGAAGTGCCGGCCTGGCCATCCAGAATCCGCACCTTGTAGTCGGTCAGGTGAATGACCTCTAGTTGCGGGTAAAACTCCAGCAAGGCCTTGCGCAGCGCCCCATCCAAAGCGGCCACTGGCCCATTCCCTTCCGCTGCCGTCACCCGCGTCTGCCCCCGCACGGCAATCTTCACCGCTGCTAAGGACTGCACCTCCGCTGCCTCACCACTGGGATCCCAGGTCCTGCTGCTCCAGTCGGAGCGGGTGGTGGCGCTGACATGGAAGCTGAGCACCTCAAAGGGCTGGGAGCGCTGCCCCAACAGGCCGCGCACCAGTAGCTCAAAGCTGGCCTCGGCCGCCTCAAACTGGTAGCCCTGCAGCTCCAGGGTTTTCAGCCGCTCTAGGATCAAGCGCGCCTGCGGATCCGACTTGTCCAGCCGGATCCCGAAGCCGGCCACCTTGCTGAGGATATTGCTGAGCCCCGCCTGTTCCGAAACCACGATGCGCCGGCAGTTGCCCACCTGCTCCGGGGCAATGTGCTCGTAGGTGAGGGGGTTTTTCTGGACAGCGCTAACGTGGATCCCGCCCTTGTGGGCAAAGGCCGACCGGCCCACAAAGGGGGCATGGTCATCGGGGGCCAGGTTGACCACCTCGCTAATGGCCCGGGAGATTTCTGTGAGGAGTTGCAGCTTGCCCTCAGGGAGACAGCGGTAGCCCAGCTTTAGTTGCAGGTTGGGGATGACGCTGCACAGGTCGGCATTGCCACAGCGCTCCCCATAGCCATTGATGGTGCCCTGCACCATGCGCGCTCCCGCCTGGACCGCCGCCAGGGCATTGGCCACAGCAGTGCCGGAGTCGTTGTGGGTGTGGATCCCGATGGGCAAATGCCCCAAGTGATGGGATTCTGCCAAAACGGCTGCAGTGATGGCGGCAATCTCGTGGGGCAGGGATCCGCCGTTGGTATCGCAGAGAACCAGCCACTCCGCCCCTGCCTCGGCAGCCGCTGCCAGGGTTTGCAGGGCGTAGTCGGGGTTGTGGCGGTAGGCGTCAAACCAGTGCTCAGCATCGTAGATCACTCGGCGCCCCTGGGAGCACAAATAGGTGATAGTGTCGCGGATCATGGCCAGGTTTTCAGCCAAGGTGGTGCCCAGCCCTTCAGTCACATGCAGATCCCAGGACTTGCCGAACACCGTCACGTAGCGGGTGCCCGCTGCCAAGATGGCTTGCAGCAGGGGATCCTCAGCCGCCCGCCGCCCTGGTTTGCGGGTGGAGCAAAAGGCCACCAGCTCCGCCTGCTCCAGCGGCTCTTCCCGCATCTGCCAGAAAAACTGCACATCCTTGGGATTGGCCCCCGGCCAGCCGCCTTCGATGAAAGGGATCCCCAGGCGATCCAGCAGCTTGGCAATTTGCACCTTATCTTGCACCGACAGGGACAACCCCTCCCGCTGCGCCCCATCCCGCAGCGTCGTGTCGTAGAGGGTGATGGCAACTGGAGAATTGGCCTCAGTCTTCATACCGCATCAGCTTTTTGTAAAAGGCGGTGGTGAAATTGGGCGGCTGGCCCCGCTGCATTGCCGCTACCACATCGATGAGGTAGTCCACAAACTCATAGTTGGCTAGGGAGAGCTGATAGGTCAGATCTGGGTCTTGGTCGAAGATAACCTGCACCGCCGTTAGGTCGGAGGGCAGAGGCAACACGGGCCAACTGGCCAAGAAAGGGACGGGCTTGTCTCCTTCAATGGGCCGCTGTCCCTCTAGGCTGCCCTTCTTGTAAAGGCCCACGGCTAGAGCCAGGTACTGCCGGCGGGCAAGGGCGTAGTAGGGCTGATAGAGGGCCACCTCTGGCGGGCTGGCCGGTTCAAGCTGAAAAGTCATGGCAGGTCAGAAGGAGAGGCAGGGATCTCCCTGCCATCCAGCCTACCGCGTCGGTGGCCCACTGGCCTAGAGAGGTGCCTTGAAAGCCTTGGAAAGTCAGGAAACTCTAGGAAACAATAGACTAAGGAAACACCCCCTGCTTTCTGCTCTGGCCCAAACCTTACTGCCTGCCTAGCCTCATGCACGCACCTGTTGGCCCTGCCACCCTAGATCCCGCTTTGCGGCACAAGTTTCGGCAGCTTGTCCAAATCTTCGCCGACATGAAGCGGGTTGTAGTGGCCTACTCGGGAGGGATCGATAGCAGCCTGGTGGCCAAACTGGCCTGGGATCAGTTGGGGGAGCAGGCTCTGGCTGTCACCGCCGCTTCCCCGGCGCTTTTGCCCGAAGACCTGGAGGAGGCCAGCCGGCAAGCCCAATACATCGGCATTCGCCATCAGATCGTCGAGACGCAGGAGTTGCAGGATCCCCGCTATGCTGCCAACCCCCCGAACCGCTGCTACTTCTGCAAAAGTTACCTGTACACCACGCTGCTCCAGCTGGCTAAAACCCAGGGGTACGACTACGTGGCCGATGGCCTCAATGCTGACGATTTGGCGGACTACCGGCCAGGGGTGCAAGCCGCCCGGGAGCGTGGCGTGCGCTCCCCTTTGGCAGAGGTGGGGATGAGCAAACTGGAGGTGCGGCAGTTGTCTCGCCACTTGGGTCTGCCCTGGTGGGATAAGCCGGCCCAACCCTGCCTCAGTTCCCGCTTTCCCTATGGCGAGGTCATCACTGCCGAGAAACTGCGGCGGGTGGGATTGGCTGAGCGCTATCTGCGCCGCTTGGGCTGGCATGAGGTGCGAGTGCGCTCGGAAAAAGATACTGCCCGCATTGAACTCCCCCCCCACCAGATCCGAGAGTTTGTGCAAAAAACCGATCTAGAAGCGCTGGTCAGGGCTCTGCAATCGTTTGGCTACCTCTACGTCAGTCTCGATTTGGAGGGCTACCGCAGTGGCAAGCTCAACCGCGCCCTCAACCCTCCCCAGCCTGGGAGTTTGAGCTGAAGCATGAAGGGGTTTTGGTGGCTCTGGCTTTGCTTGGGGGTGTTTGGTCTGGCCACGGCTGCTCCTGCCTCAGCCCAGAAAGGCCAGGTGGCAGCCGCCCAGCCTGTGGAGACAAGTACCCTCGCAGCCCTTGCGGATCGCACATTGCGGCTACGCGCCAACCGGCAAACCTTTGATCAGCGGGCCCAGGTTTTCTTGGCCGAAGGCAACGTTGAGATGCGGCTGGGCCGCTCTGTCCTGCGGGCAGACCGCCTGCGCCTTGAGCTGCAGCAGCGGCGGGCGGTGGCCGAGGGCAATGTCTCGGTGGAGCTGGAGCAGCAGCACCTCCAGGGATCCCGCCTGGAATACGACTTTGAGCAAGAGCGAGGAGTTCTAGAAGAAGCCTTTGGCCAGGTGGATCTTGGCCAGCTGCCGGCTGCCGGACTCTCGCCCCAGCGTCTGGTGCGCTTTCGGGCTGCTCGCATCCGCTTTGATGCCAACAGCTGGGAAGGGGAGCGGGTGCAGTTGACCAACGATCCCCTGGAGCCGCCGGAGCTGGAGATCCGCAGCCCACGGGTGACTTCCACCTTGCAGGCCGATGGCTCCAGCCTGTTGCTTGCTGAGGTGGGGCAGTTGGTTTTCGACCAGGTCTTTTTTTTGCCCCTGCCCCTGCGGCTGCGTTTTGACTCCTTGAAGCGCCAACCGCCCCTTAGCCTTTTCTACGATGACTTCGACCGAAAAGAGCTGCGGCGCGGTCTAATCCTGCAAGCCAACATTGAGCTGCTGCAGGATCCCCATCTCAGTTTGGTGTTCTCCCCGCAACTGTATCCCCAGCGCCTCTGGGGGAGCCTCCAAGGGATCCGCGACGGAGTTGGGCTGCGAGCGGAGTTGCGCTGGCAGCAGCCCCCTGCCCAAACCTCCCTATTTGCCGAGCTGCGGGGGGTTGTCTTTGAGGAGTTTGCCCAGCGCCTGCGAGCCCAGCTCGAACATCGCGTTACCACCGGCCACGGCGGCCAGGTGACCTACACCTATGCCTACCGGGAGCGCTTCTTTAGCGGGCGCCTGGGGTTCCAGATTGTGGAGAATCGCTTTGGCGCTAGCTACAGTTCGCCCACCCTTCGCCTTGGCAACACCGGCTTGGATTTCCGCTACCGCCTAGCTGCCGATTACCTCGACGCCCTCGGACAGCTCGGCACCATCGACCCTGATCCCCAGCGGGCTTTGGCCAATACCAAGGAGCGCATCCAGCTTGCCCGTCTGCAGCTGGGGGCAACCCTAACTCGTTCTTTTCCCCTCTGGCGGCCCCCCAAGAGTGCAGCCGAGCCGCCGCCCCGCTTTTCCGCTTTGCCCGTGGAACAGGGGATCTGGCTCAACACTGGCCTCAGCAGCAGCCAGTCCTTCTACTCCAATGGCCGCACCCAAAGCTACACCGCCGGCAGCATTGGCCTGGAGGCGGTGATTGGGGCTTTTGTAGCAGATGCCTTTGACTACACCAACTTGAGGGTAACCTACTCCAATGGCTTTCTGGCCGGGGCCTCGCCGTTTTTGTTTGACCGCATCACCACCCGGGAGCAGCTGGTCTTGGGCTTTCTGCAGCAGCTGTATGGCCCGCTGCGAGTGGGGGCAGAGACGGCGCTGGATCTGCAGTCAGGCCAGCAAGTGGATATTACCTACCGCCTCAGCTATGACCGCCGCACCTATGGCCTTAGCTTGCAATACAATCCGCTGCGGCAGTCAGGAGCGCTAGAGCTACGGGTGGAAGGCCTGAACTGGGATCCCAGCGGCGACCGCCTCGAGCCTCGAGGAGCTTTGCTCCCAGAGTCCTGAGCAAGGAAAAAATGTAATTCTGGCTACTGCTATCTGGAGATTTAGCAACTGCGCCCCCCGGGAAGGGATCCCTGGCTCAATCCAGCCTGTTCCCAAAAAGCGTTTTAGAAATCGGAACCGTAAGAACAGAAGTCTTCTGGGACTTAGTTTTTGTGAGTGGGGATCGCCGTATCGCAGGCTACTGCAATGATCCCCAGGCGGTGCTAGCGTAGATGACAAGCTGAGCAAGGCAGGCTGGTGAGCTATTATGCAAACCCTCGATGCCATCCCCGCGAAAAAACAAGCAGAGCGAATAACCTGTAGCTATATCAATGCAACCAGCTCAATTCAGGTGGCTCGCATTACCAACATTGAAAACTGGTACTTTGAGCGGGTAGTTTTTCCTGGGCAGCGGCTGCTGTTTGAGGCGCTGCCAGGAGCCAAGCTGGAGATCCACACAGGCATGATGGCCAGCTCCATCCTGACAGACATCATCCCCTGCGAAAAGCTGCGTGTGAGAGAAACGGAGCCGGTGACGGTGGTTGGTTAAGCCTCCAGGCCACAGAGCAGAACTTAGGTCTTGTGGCTTTGCCGCCTCTCCTCTTTCCTGGCCGGGCGAGGGGAGGGCTTGGGTGGCAGGGGGATCTCGAGAAAACGGGCGCTCAGCTTCACGGGGCTGGTCTCGCGCTGTGGCGGCGGCCACGGGATCCCGAGCCAGCGAGCCGTGAGCTCCAGCAGGCTGGGGGGCGGCGCTGGCGTAGGAGGGGGCGGTGGTGGTGGGGTAGGGTAAAGATCCAGGCGTGGCGGACGGGGGGTGCTGACCCGGAAAGCCTCGGGGGGAGGTTGGGTTAGCGGCACATTGGGATCCCCGCATCCCAGCAGGCCCAGTCCGCTAGCTAGCAGGACGATGAGGGTTCTCTTCACCAAGGGCTTGAGCATAGCCAAACTAGCGGAAGGCCAGGGCACTGATCCGAGTTTGCAGATCTGCTTCCAGCGCCGAGAGTTGGCGGGCTATTGCAGCGTAGCGGTTAGCGGTCAAGTTTTTGGCAATAAATTGCTCGAGTAACTGCTGATCCCGGGAAACCACTTGACGAAAATACTGCTCCACGGAGGCCCCTGGGTCTTCCATCAAGGCTCTGCACATCTGCAAGGCCGTGATCAACTGAGCTCGTACCTGCAAAAGCAGCGACTGGATGTACTGCTTTTCTGCCTCGCTTAGTTGGCGAAAGTCTTGCCAATAACGGCCCTCCTCCAAAGACTGTTGCAGCTCCTGAACCCAGCGGTTGTATTCCTTAACCTTGCAGGCTAGGTCACTGGCAAACTCCATGATCTTGGCAGGGCTATTTAGGAGATGGGCCTCTTTCCAGCGCTGACGAATGCGCTGCAGGTTTTGCCGCAACTCCAGGAGAGCCCAGAGCAACCCCAGGAAAACTACTCCCAGCAACAAGACTGCCACTGCATAGAGCAGCCAATAGCCGGGATCGCGGGCTCCCAAGAGGATCACCAGAGCAATCACCAACAGGCAGAGGGCCAGCATGACCCAGAAACGCAGTTGTTGCTGTTGTAGACGCAAGTACTCCGCCCTCAAGCCAAAGGCCTCACAGCAAGCCTCCAGATCCGCCGCCAGGATCTGGTGAAACTCCTCTGCAGAGATCGGCTCAGCAGTGATCATTGAAGACCCTCCTGACCGAGGTGAGTGGACTCCAGTTCAGCTCCTCAGAATTGGTCTTGCCAATTGCGCGCCGCTTCCGTACTCTCTGGCAGTGGCTCCAGCACCTCGTTGGCCGGAACCACCATCAGCCCATAGCCCCCCTCACGGCAAAAATCAACGATCTCCCGCGTGTCAAAGCGCTCGGTCACAGGTTTGGGCAACCCCTGCTGGGCCAACCTCTGGGCGTACTTTTTCGCCCCAAAGATGCTCTCAAAGGCAATGACAATGTCCTTGCCCCCAATTTGGCGGGTGCAGATCCCTTCCTGGCCATTGGCTCGGTACAGTAGCACAATCACCTGTGGGGGCAGGTTTTCTGCACTCGTCCAAGACGAGACCGTCTCGGTCTGGGATCCGCCGCCCAACAGTACATCCCGGGCCTCATTTAGCCGTGCCAGTTGCGCCTCCAGCAGGGGCCTTTGGCGTTCGTCGTCCAGCTCAAGAAGAGCGGCAGTGAGAGCTTGGTATTCCCGGAACCATTTCCTCCGGATTTCCTGTTCGCTGGCATCTGGCGGCAGATTGAGCACTTGGAGGGCCTCAGTAGTGTCCATTGACCAGCTCTGCTCCCCTCGACTGTTCCCTATCATCGTCTAGACTAACCGCTCTGAGAAGCTGGGAAGAGGAACATGCTTGGCCCGCCCTGGCGCCGACAAAGCCCACCAAGGGTTTTCCAGCTAAAATCCACAGGAGCCCTGCCCTGTAAGCGCCAACTCCAAAATTGGCTGGGCAGGGGTTGAGCTCAGAAGTTGCCATCCCTCTACCCTCGGCTCGTAACCTGGCGCACTGACGGGTAGCCGCCAAGGCGGCCAAGCGGAACACTCTGCTGCAAGGACTCCCGAAGAAACCTCTGGGGGAGGAGGAAGCATCTCCAGCCACGCAGTAAGCTTGAAGCGGTGGGCCTTCTCTCAACGGAGGCAGCTTCTCCACTCCCACGGCAATAGGGGCGAGGGTCCAGTTCAAGATTGGCCACAAATGGCTCCTAGTCGGGTCCCTTGCCTGCCCACCAATCAAGGGCCTCTTTTTGCAAAGTCCCCTGGAGGGTTGTAGCTAGTAGGATTACGAGGCAAACTGGAGATGACTGGCTCGCTCTGCCCCTAGTCCCTTGGAAAGCCGAGTGGAGTCATGTTCTTGCTTATACATAGCCACCTGTCTCTGCCCAAGCCGCTCTGAGGATCCCTGGGATGGCCATTCTGACCAATCCGCCCACTCCCACCCTATCGATCGATACCAAGCTGCGCGATCTAGACCTGGTGGACTTTCAGGTGAACGAGTCCACCCCCTGCGAGAACGTGGTGCGCCGCCTGGAAGATGACCCCAGCCTTTCGGGGGTAGTCGTGTTGGATGAGCAATCGCGGGTGAGGGGGATGTTGACCCGCCGCGCCATTTTGGAGTGGATGCTGAGCAAGCCCTATGGCCTGGAGGTGTTTTTGAAGCGGCCCATTAGCTCCATGGCGGAGTTCCACGGACAGGGCTTTTTGCTGCTCCCTGGCGACTGCGATGTCCTCGAGGCGGCCAGCCAGGCTTTCCGGCGGCCCCAGGAGACCATCTACGACCCGGTGGTGGTACAAGTTGGTCCCCAGGACTACCGCCTTTTGGACGTGCCGGTGCTGTTGGTGGCCCAGTCTCAGGTACATCTGGCCACGCAGCGGAAGCTGCGGGAACAGCAGGAGGAGATGAAGCGGATCCTGGCCGAGCTGGAGCAGGAAAAAAACCGCAGCCTTCAGTATGCCCGCGATCTGGAGCGGCAAAAGGCCGAGATTCTCCGCCAAAACCTGGCTTTGGATCAGGAACGTCGGCAAGCGCAACAGCGCTCCGAGGAGCTGGCCCGCCTCAACGCCCGCATCATTGAGATTAGCTCGGTGCTCTCGGAGAAGGGCAAATCCACCTTTGCCGCCACCTTTGCCGGAGTCGAGGCCGTTCGCCGCCTATTTCAGGAAATTGCTGACAGCAACCAGGAGCTATCCCAAGAGCTCAAGGAGATCAACACCATCGTGGACTTGATCGTAGAGGTGGCGGGCTACATTCGCCTGCTCTCCTTTAATGCGGCTGTGGAGGCCAACCGCAGGGGCGGAGGGGGCGGTTTTGGCGCCATTGCCCAGGAGATCCGCAAATTGGCGGGGCGCACCACCGAAGCCAGCAACCGCATTCGCAGCTTAGCAGAGCGCATCCAACGCCAGAGTCAATCCACCCTGCAATCAGCCCAGGCCAGCGCCGAGATGGTGCAATCCCTTTACCAGCAGGCCCAGTCGGCCCAAGCGGCTCTGGAGGAGCTGCAAGCCCTCCTGGAGCGGGCCCAGGTTTAGCCCTTTTTGGGAGGGGCCTGGCCCTCGCGGATCTCGTAGGTGTAAAACTGCCCTGCCACTGCCAGAGTTTGGAAGTGGTAGGTAGGCAGGGAGATCCCCAGCGGGCCAAAGTTCAGCAACGACAAATCGGTGGTGTAGAGGCTGAAGAGGATAAAGTTTTGCCGGCGGGTCTGGCGCAGGAACATCTCTGCCAACTCTGGTTGCAGCTCTTGTACAAGGGCGTGACATTCCTCAACGAGGGTGGGCAAAAAAGCCGGGAGCTGGGCGCAGTATTCCCGCGTGGCATAGGCAGCCAACTGTTCCCCTGCGTAGGCCCCGTACGCTTCCGGGGTGGGATTGGTGATGGCCAGAGCAGCCACACCCCCGGCCAGAGCCAGTCCGGACAGCAAGCCTAGAACCTTCGCCATGGCAGCCTCCAAAATCTTTCTCTGGGCTCGGATCCCTCCAGCCATTTCCCCAATCCAGATGCGCCCGTCAGCGGGCTAGGAAGTTAAGATGGGATCCCAGACCCGATGACTTCAGATAGCATCTACAAACCCATGGAACTGGCCGATCTAAGACGCAGCCTAGAATCGCTCACCTTACGCCTGAGCAGTGCTCAGGACTATCTTTGACCTGCCCCGCCTGGAGCAGCAGATCGCCATTTTGGAGCAAGAGGCGGCGCAGCCGCAGTTTTGGAACAACCCAGAGGCAGCCCGTCGCCACCTAAAACAGCTCAACAGCCTCAAGGCCTCTTGGGATCAAGTTCACCGCTGGAGGGATCGCCTGGAGGATGCCGCCAGCGCCTTGGAGCTACTGCAAGCAGATCCCGACCCGGAGCTGCTGGCGGAAGTGGCCGGATCCCTGGCGGCGGTGGAGCGGGAGCTCAGCCAATGGGAGCTGCAGCAACTGCTTTCCGGCCCCTACGACAAAAACGGGGCCATCCTCACCATCACCGCCGGCGCCGGAGGAACCGATGCCCAGGATTGGGCGGCAATGCTTCTGAGGATGTATACCCGCTGGGCGGAGAACCAGGGCTACAAAGTTACCCTTTCGGAGTACTCGGAAGGGGCAGAGGCTGGCATCAAGTCAGCCACTTTGCTGATTGAGGGGCCCTATGCCTACGGGTATCTTTCCGCTGAGAAGGGCAACCATCGCATGGAACGCATTAGCCCTTTCAACGCCAATGGCAAGCGCCAGACCAGCTTTGCTGGCGTGGAGGTCATGCCCATCCTGGAGGAAGAGAACGAGTTTGAGCTGCGGATGGAGGATCTGGAGTTCGAGACCTGCCGTTCGGGCGGGGCAGGGGGCCAGAACGTGAACAAGGTGGAAACGGCAGTGCGGGTTATCCACAAGCCCACCGGTATTGCCGTGCGCTGCAGCGAAGAGCGCTCCCAACTGCAAAACAAGGAGCGGGCCATCCAGATCCTGAAGGCGAAGCTCATTGAATTGGAAGAGGAGAAGCGCCGGCAAAAGCTAGCCGAGATCCGCGGCGAGATAGTGACGCAAGGCTTTGGGGGCCGGATTCGCACCTACACTTTTGATCCCTACAAATTAATCAAAGACCACCGGACTAACGCCGAAACCTACAATGTCGAGGCGTTTATGAATGGCGAGCCGGAGGAGCTGATGCGCTTTATCCAGGCCTACTTGCGGCAAGAGCATGCTAAACAGCAGCTTGCTGCCGTCTAGGACTGGCTGTAGCGCTCCCACACTGCCTGCATTAGAGCGGCCCGCTCCTGGGCGGAGAGCTTGACCAGGGCAAGGGAATCCCCTTCCTGGAAAAGCTCCCCCACTCCCCATCCTACGGCCCTAGGGTAGGCGCTTTTGGCTTGCAGGGATCCCGCCCAGGCTAGCCCATGCCAAGCGCCGATGGGGGTTTCCAGGGCCGAGGAGAACACCAGATCCAGCCCCGGGTGTTGGCTGAGGTAGTCCCTGAGGGCAAGACCCGACCCAATTAAAGAGGGTTTGACCACCAGGATCCCTTGCCAGCCGGAGCGGTGGACAGCTTGCAACTGCTCTAGGCTGGCCACCGACTCATCTAGGGCAATGGGGGTTTGAAACTCGCGGCTCAGTTGGATTAAGTCAGCGTACTGCTCTGGCGGCAAAGGCTGCTCGAAAAACTCAATCTTGCCCGGGTACTCCCGATTGAGCCGGTCGCAGGCAGCCAGCCACTGCCGCGCCTCTGCTAGGGTCAAGCCGCCATTGGCGTCCAGACGCAGCCGGGCTCCCGCCGGCAACTGCTCCAGCCAGCTTTCCAGCTTTTTCCACTCCGTTGCGAAGGGATCCACTCCTACCTTGCCCTTGTAGACTGGGTAGGAACCTGGGGGGGGAGCCTTCCCCAAAAACCCACAAAAGGAAAGGCCGGAGAGATCCCTAGCCAGCCAGCCAGGATCCCGACAGGCCAACCAGGCGCATTCCAGCCCAAAGCGAGTGGCGGCCAGCGTTGCCGGGATCTCCTTAATCTGCGCCTCTGAGAGCTTGGCCGGCAACTGGCGACAGAAGGCCAGAGCCTGCTCAAAGGTCTCACTGCCAAACCAAGGAATAGGGGCTATCTCCCCGTAGCCCTGCTGGCCTGTCTCCAGATCCGTCAGGCGGATGAGGATTCCTTTGCGCACTGACCACCAGCCATAGCGGGTGCGCAAGGGCTGCTGGAAAGGTCGCCAATAGCAGCAAACTTCAAGGCGGGCCAGCAAACGATCCCCTCCCAGAGGTAACGAGAGCCAGCTTACGGGTAGCAGAGCTGGGGTAGTTCACCGCCAGGCCTTTAAGCTAAAGCGAAGGTTTCTCCAGGTACCACCCATGAAGGAGCGCACTCCAGAGAGGCGAAGACGCTTGGAGGAGGTTCTAAGGCGCAGGCAGCCGGACCTCACGGTGCTTTTAGAAAACGTCCACAAACCCCATAATCTTTCTGCCATCCTGCGCACCTGCGATGCTGTAGGGGTGCTAGGGGTCCACGCCGTGAACCCCACGGAGGGGGTGCCCACTTTCAACGAGACCAGCAGCGGCAGCCACAAGTGGGTCTATTTAAAGATTCACCCCTCCACGGAGGAGGCCTTCCAGCACCTTCGAGAAAAAGGCTTCCAAATCTACGCCACTGCCCTAAAGGAGGGGGCCCGCAACTACCGCGAGGTGGACTACACCAACCCCACCGCCATCGTTTTTGGAGCCGAGAAGTGGGGGGTTTCCGAGCGGGCCTTGGCCCTAGCTGATGCGCTTATCCATATCCCCATGCTGGGCATGGTGCAGAGCCTAAACGTCTCGGTGGCAGCAGCAGTGATTCTCTTTGAGGCTCAAAGACAAAGGCTCCAAGCAGGGCTTTACGATACACCGCGCCTGGATCCCGAACTGTACCAGCAGATTTTGGAGGACTGGCTTATGAAGTAGTTTTCTAGAGCGAAACCCAAGCAGGGCAAGGAAGGCCAGACCCATCTGCAGCAGGTCAGGCGAGAGAGGCCCTAACCAAGTGTGGGGCTAACACAGTCAGGATGGGGAGGTTGGTGGTTTAATCTAAAGACTAGCCCCATTTTCCAGCAACAGTTGCCCCCTATGCCTGAGACCTTCCTCTACAACGCTTTGCGTGCCGCCCTTGACGAAGAAATGGCCCGGGATCCCAACGTCTTTGTTTTGGGAGAGGATGTGGGCCACTATGGCGGCTCCTACAAAGTCACCAAAGACCTATACCGCAAGTACGGGGAGATGCGCCTGCTGGACACCCCCATTTGTGAAAACAGCTTCACCGGCCTAGCCATTGGGGCGGCAATGACCGGCTTGCGCCCCGTGGTGGAAGGGATGAACATGGGCTTTCTGCTGCTGGCTTTTAACCAAATTGCCAACAATGCCGGCATGCTGCGCTACACTTCCGGCGGTAACTTCAAGATTCCAATTGTCATCCGCGGGCCGGGCGGCGTGGGCCGGCAGTTGGGGGCTGAGCACTCGCAGCGGCTGGAGGCCTACTTTCAGGCGGTGCCGGGGCTAAAGATCGTTGCCTGTTCCACTCCCTACAACGCCAAGGGTCTGCTCAAGTCGGCCATCCGCGACGACAATCCCGTTCTCTTTTTTGAGCATGTTCTTCTCTACAACGTGAAGGGGGAGGTGCCAGAGGAGGAGTACCTTTTGCCCCTGGATAAAGCAGAAGTTGTCCGTCCTGGATCCGACGTTACCCTCCTTACCTACTCGCGCATGCGCTACCACGTGCTCAAAGCCGTGGAGACCTTGGTGGAGCAGGAGATCGATCCTGAGGTGATTGATTTGATCTCCCTCAAGCCGTTGGATATGGAGACCATTGCAGCTTCGGTGCGCAAAACGCACCGAGTGGTTATTGTGGAGGAAGATGTGAAAACTGGTGGCATCGGAGCAGAGGTAACTGCTCGCATTATGGAAGAACTCTTTGACGAGTTGGATGCGCCGGTGGTGCGCCTGGCTTCCCAAGACATTCCCACTCCCTACAACGGCACTTTGGAAGCAGCCACCATTGTGCAGCCAGAAGACATTGTGGAAGCCGTGGAGCGGCTGCTCTACGCTTAAAACCCTGGCCAAATAGCGCCTTGCTAAGATTTCCATGGCAGGGATCCCGGTCTATGCAAGGCGTACTACTGATCCTCTACATGCTGTTTATCAGCGGCCTGATTGCCGTAGTTGGGGATCGGGTAGGGTATCGCATTGGCAAAAAGCGCCTCACCTGGTTTAACCTGCGCCCTCGCCACACGGCCGTCTTGGTAGCTGTGATGACGGGGGTAAGCATCTCAGCCCTAACCTTGGGCACGCTGCTGCTTCTCAACCGCTCCCTTTCCGAAGCCCTTTTTAGCTATACCAACCAAATTGCTCGGGCTAGGCAGGAGCTGCAGGCCCTCAATCGCCAAAAAGCTTGGCTGGAGACCGAGAATGCTGCCCTTAGAGCCGAGCGGGATCGCCTCAGGCTAGATCTTGAGCAATTTCGCAGCCAGCAGTCGGCAGCCCAAACCCGCCTGAGTGCAGTTCGGGAGCAACTGGCTGCAGCGCTGCAAGCGCGCCAAGAGGCCGAGGCCAAGTTGGCGGCAGCCCAAGAGCAACTGGCCCAGGTGCAGCCCAGGCTGGAGCGGGCCCAGGCAGAGCTGGCGGCAGTAAAGAAAGAGGTGGAACTGGCGCGGCAAACCATCGCCACCCTGGAGTCGCAAAAGCGGACTTTGCAACTGGATCGGGATCAACTGGAGCGCTCCCTGGAGGCGGCCCAGGCAGCCCTAAGCCAACTGGAGACCCAGAAAAACCAGCTTGAGCGGGAAATTGCCCAGCTCAACCAGTTGGCAGTGCGACTGCGGCGGGGGGAGCTAGCCATCTTGGCTGGCGAAGTCTTAGCTACAGGGGTAGTCCAGACTCCTGTAGGGGCAAAGCCAGAGGCCATCCGGCAGCAGTTTGAGCAACTGTTGGCCCAGGCGGAACAGCGGGCCCTGGCGCTGGGATCCCAGCCGGTGCCCCCCCTGGAAAACACCATCCTCCTCCGCCGCGAGGATGCAGAGCGAGCTTTGGAAAAGCTGCAAGAACCCGGCAGCTGGGCAGTGCGCATCCTCTCTCTTACCAACCGGCTCAAGGGTGAGCCTGTGCCCGTGCTGGTGCAGATTTACCCCAACCAGCGCCTCTTTGCCAAGGGATCCGTGCTGGCCCAAGGAGTGATCCAGCCGGGCTTGAGCGAAAATGAAATCCAGCAGCGGCTGCTGGAGCTGCTCAACGAGGCCAACCAGCGCTCCCAAGAAAAAGGTCTCCTTGCTGATCCCATCACCGGCACCGTTGGGGAGTTCTCCCAGGTCAGGTTCTTGGAGGTGGTGCAGCAGCTGCGCCAAAGCACCACCCCTTTGGATGTAAAGCTAGTGGCTGACGCCGACATCTACACGGCAGGACCGCTGCGGGTGAGTTTTCTCATGGCGCAGGCCTCCAGCCAACACGGCCCCGCTCCAGCTCAGCTAAGAGGGCGCAGGGAGGGATAGGGGATCAAGGCTATGGAGCGGGTGCTAGTGGGTTTTGACCCAGGGCGGGACAAATGCGGCCTTGCGGTTGTGCAAACCCAGCCAGCCTGGCAAGTTTTGCATCGGGAGGTGGTTCCTGCCGGGGAGGCCTTGCCCAGGTTGGGGGCTCTTTGGCAGCAGTTTGGAGCCGAGCGGCTGATCCTCGGCAATCAGACAACGGCGCGGCAGTGGAAGGCTCAACTGGAGTCGCTCCTCCTACCGCAGCAGATCGTGGTTGTGGATGAACGCCACAGCTCAGAAGAAGCCCGGCGGCGCTACTGGGAGGTTTACCAGCCGCAGGGGTGGCAGCGCCTGCTGCCCAAGGGGCTGCGGGTGCCGGACAAGGCCTACGATGATCTAGTGGCCTTGATTCTGGTGGAGCGGTACTGGCGTGGGCAAGCAGCAGCTAAGCCGACGTGAATTCCTCTACCTGGCTGCTCTGGCAGTGGCCGGCTGTGGCGGGCCTGGCGTCCCTTTGCCCCTCATCCTCGCCCTCAAGCAGGGGATCCCTCTCAGCTTAGTCAACGAATTCCGCCGCCACACCCAGGTCCGCTTTCGCTTGCAGCTGGTGGATGAGCGAAGCCAGTTGTTGGCTTACCTGCGCCAAAGCCTCCAGGCATCCCAGCCGTCCTGGTGGCGGCTCGGCCAACGACTGCCAGTACCAGCTCTTAGCCTGCTGGGGGCCGACGCTTTGGATTGGGCTCTGGCTGCCGGCTGGCTGGATCCCTTGCCGCCCAGCCTCTTGGGGGAGCGCTGGCAGCAGTTGGATCCCCGTTGGCAGGCGGCAGCCCTGCGGGAGGGGCAGGTCTGGGGTGTGCCCTGGCGCTGGGGGGTGACGGCCATCGCCTACCGCCGCGACCGCGTCAGCAAGCCCATTGAGGATTGGGCTGACCTATGGCGGCCTGACTTAGCTGGCAAGATTACGCTGCCGGATCACCCGCGGGAGGTGATTGGGCTGACCCTGAAAAAGATGGGCCGCTCCTATAACGATCCCCTTGACCCGGAAGAGGCGGAGCTGCGACGGGAGCTGGGCTCCTTGCACCGCCAAGTTTTGGCCTATACCTCCGCTGACTACTTGCCCATGTTGCGCCTGGCCGATAGCTGGGTAGCGGTGGGCTGGTCGCAAGATCTCTACGCTACCCAGGCCAGCTACCCCGAGTTGGAGGTGGTGATCCCGGCTTCGGGATCCGCCGTCTGGTGGGATGTCTGGGTGCGGCCCCGCGCTGCCGAGCCCCTCCTCCTGCCCCTAGAGAAGCAGAGGGAGCTGGAATCCCTGCGGGCCAAGTGGATTGACTTGGTCCTCAATCCCGAGTTCGCCCCTCGCCTTGTCAATTTGAGCGGGATCCCTTCGGTTTTGCCCCTGGATTGGGATCAACTTTCCTGGCGGCTGCGCCGCCGGCCCGACTTTCACCCCTCCACCTGGGAACAGGCCGAGATCTGGCGGCCCCTAAGCTTAGCTGAAGCCGAGTCCTACCTCCGCCTCTGGGATCAGATGCGGCGCGGTCTCCTGTAGCTCGACCCCTGCTGGGGTTACTTGCCCTTTTTGCCTTTTTTGTCCGGCTTGGGCTTGTCCTGGGCTGGCTGTTCTGGTTGGGAGCTGGCAGATTCGGCTTCTTGATCCGACCTCTCCTCGGAGCTAGAGGCTGGCTCCGACTCTAGAGCGGCGACTGTGGCGGTTTCCGTGGCTACCCCTGCGGGGGGCTCGGCTGCCTCTACCTCAGAAGAGGGTTCTGCCGCAACTTCACCTGGGGCCGTCTCTTTGGAAGCCGTCGGCTCCTCGGCCTCTGACACCAGCTCGGCTCCAGCACCGACGGGGAGGGGGGGTGCCTCGGTGGGATTGCCCTCGCTATCGACCCAGTTGACTGTGGTGTGCGACTTTAACCAGGCCATCACCTTGCGGGTGAGCAGATTTTCGTAGACAACTTGGCGTACCCCCTCCCGATCCAACTTTTGGCCCTGCCGGGCATAGGCCTTCATTACCTCTTCTACTTCTACTTCCAATTCGGTGGGGCCGACGGCAATTTGCTCTTGCCGAGCAATAGCGCTGAGGGCAAGGGCACGGCGCAGTCGGTCGATGGCCGCGGGCCGGTGGCGTTCCCTCAGTTGGTTGAGAGTTTCAGGCGGCAGTTGGGCCAGGAACTTGCGCATTTCTCCCGGTCTAGCCCCTGCCTGCTGCTGCAGGGACTGCAGGTCTTGGGCTAGCAGTTGCGTGGTTTCTTGCTCAACAAGGCTCTCGGGCAGATCCACCTCGGTAGCTGCCAAAATGGCCTTGAGGATGGCCGTCTCGAGGTTTTCTTCAGATTGTCTTAGGGCATCTTGCTCAAGGCGCTTTTGCAGGTGTTCCCGCAGCTCGGCTACTGTCTGGAAATTGCTGACCTCCTGTACAAAAGCATCGTCTAACTCTGGCAGCTCTTTGGTTTTAATCTCCTTGAGGCAGACAGTAAAGGTAACCGTTTTCCCAGCCAGCTCTGCTCTAAAGTAATCCTCGGGCAGGGTGGCAGTGATCTCCTTAGTCTCGTCGAGCTGCATGCCAACAACGCCTGCCACGAAACCAGGAATGAAGTTTTCCTCCTGCAGCTCCAGCTGCAAGTCTTGGGCGGCAATTTCCTTGAGGGGATTGCCCTCAGCGTCACGGGCTTGGAAATCAATCACCACCACATCTCCCAACTGGGCAGGCCGATCCTCCACAGGCAAGAGAGTAGCCCGTTGATCCCGCAACTGGTCGATAAGCCGGTCAACTTCCTCAGGCTTGATGTCAACCCGGGTTGCCGTGACGGTTAGCCCTTTGTACTGCCCAAGACGAACCTCGGGGTACACTTCCACATACCCCGAGAAGCTGAAGTCGGCTTCTGGGTTGAAGCGATCCAGAAGTTGCTTCACCTCTTCATCCAGCTCAAACTGGCCGATGGGGTTGACTTGAGCCTCCTGGAGGGCCTCCTGGATAGCTTCGTGGATGAGGTCATCGATAGCACTGGCAATAATCCGCTCGCGGCCCACCTGGCGCACTACCAGGTTGCGCGGAGCCTTGCCCTTGCGAAACCCTGGAATTTGAATGTTCCGCTCCAGCTGGCGCAGAGTTTTTTCGTAGGAGCGCTTAACCCGGTCAGCTTCCACCACAATCTTGAAGCCAACCCGGCTACCAGGGCGTTTTTCTTGGGTAACCTGCATAGGTGCTAGTGAGAAAGGCAAGCAGGAGCTTAATTGTACCGCATGGGCGGCCTAGGCAGGGGATCCCTCGGTGGTAACTTCCTTAACGTCCTGCAGGTCTTCCTGGGGCTCAGCCCGCTTACTGGGGGGCAGTTGCTTAACTTTGGCTTCCAGCTCCACCACCATTTCCTTGAGCTCGCTAATGGTGACTTCCTTCTCTTGCAGTTGCCGATTTTTCTCGCGGGCTTCGAGGCTAAATTGCAGCCGCATCCAAAGGCTATAGACCCAGGCCAAAGCAGCCCCGATCCCGGCAGAAGCCAAAAGCTCAATCACCAACGGGCTCTCGATGCTAACGCCGGGGGCAAAGGTAATCACCACCGGGCTAGCGTTTTGCATGGCAAAGAAGGCAACACCCAGGAGGGCCAAGAAGAAGACGATGTAGTTAAACAGACGCATCCTTTTCTCCTCGGGAGGTATCCACAACGGCTTGCCAGCATCAGAATACCCGTAAAGGGGGGTGCCAGAGGTGACCTACTTCAAAAGAACCAACCGTAGCTGTGTAAGCCTTTGCCCAAAAAGTTCACTCCTAGGTAACACACCCAAACCACCCCAAAGCCCAAGCTGGCCAGGAGGGCGGGACGCTTGCCCTGCCAGCCCTTGCTGATGCGGGCGTGCAAGTAGGCAGCAAAAACCAACCAGGTAATCAAGGCCCAGGTTTCTTTGGGATCCCAGCTCCAGTAGGTGCCCCAGGCCTCGTTGGCCCAAACAGCGCCGGCAATGATGCCAATGGTAAGTAGCGGAAACCCCAATCCAATGAAGCGGTAGCTAGTGTTGTCCAAGATCTCAGCCAGACTCAATTGTTGGGGAGGGATCCCTTCGGGGGTCGGCGGGGGAGGAAGTTTAGCGGCGGACAGAGAAGAGCGGCTCCCGGCATAGGCCAGTTCCCAGCTGGAGGAAGAAACAGCGGCTTCCGTGAGCTCTGGCTGACTTGCAGGTCGGGGCGGTCGAAATTGTAGGCCGAGGGAGTTGCCCTTGAGCTGCACCTCCTGTCCACGCGTGAGGATGAGAAAAGCCATGGCCAACAGGGATCCCACCAAGAGGGCTGCGTAGGCCAGGAGCATGACGGTAACATGCATCATCAGCCAGTTGGACTGCAGAGCCGGCACTAGCGGCTGAGCTGCCTGCATATCCTCCGGCAGGGCCAAGGCGGCAAAGGCGACAATACCCGTTGCTAGTGGGGCAGTCATCACCCCCACCCAGCGGCGGCGAGTCCAATGGAGAGCCAGCAAGTGCAAGGCAGTGATCCCCCAGGCCAAGAAAAACAAAGACTCGTACAAATTGCTCAAAGGGAAGTAGCCGGCGTCGATCCAGCGAGCCGTTAGCAGAGCGGCTATTGTCAAGTTGGTCCCCACCATCCCTGCTAAGCCCAGTTCGGCCAAAAGTGGCACTTGGGGAAATGCCGCTCCACCCCAGTAAAAGAGCATGGCTCCCAAAGAAATGGCAAAGGCGAGGTTGTTGAGGAGAGCTTGCCACTGAGTGAGATCCAGGCCCGCGAGGGCTATTGTCGCTGCCACTGGAGTCATAGATGACCTCAAAGCTTTTCCTGACAGGAGCAAACCTGCCGATCCCATTCTAGGGCGGCGGGGGAGGGGATCCTCCCCAAAGGACACATCCTGGTAATGTTGTGAGGATGGCTTGTCTGCGGCTTGGCAAGTGTGGGATGTGAAGCTCATGCAAGGACGCGCGGGAAATGCCAGCTTGAAAGCACGGGGAGTGGGATGGTGGATGGCGCTGTTGACAGCTTTGCTGCTGGTTGCCTGTGGGAGATCTGCGCCTAAACAACCCCAGGAACCCCAGCTACCTCAGCTTGAGCAAGTGCCGGCGCCACCAGAAATTGCCAAGCTGGATGCCTACTTGCAGCACTATCGTCCGCAGGTGCAGATCCTCAGCCCCCAACCTGGCGAGATCTTGCCGGAGCGCCAGGTTACGGTTCGCTTGGCGGTACGGGGGTACCCAATTTTCAAAGATCCGCAGCTGGGTCTTGGTCCCCACTTGCATGTGGTTCTGGACAATCGCCCCTACATTTCCCACTACGATGCGGAGGCTCCCCTTGTTTTCAAGGACTTGGAGCCGGGATCCCATACTCTGCGAGTGTTTGCCGTCAAGCCCTGGCACGAGAGCTTTAAAAACTCCGAGGCCTACGCCCAAGTCAGCTTCCATGTGCTAGCGCCTACGCCGGAGTACGTGCCGCAGCCGCAGTTGCCACTACTCACCTACAGCTCTCCCAGCGGCAGCTACGGAGCTGAGCCGATTCTGGTCGATTTTTGGCTGGCCAATGCCCCGGTGCGGGAGAGCTTGCTGGCCGACCTCCCCCGTGACTGGCGCATCCGCTACACCCTCAACGGTCAATCCGGCCTGCTGGATCGCTGGGAGGCTTTTTACCTGAAGGGTTGGAAGCCTGGCCGCAACGTGATAGTAGTTGAGCTGGTCGATAGCAAAGGGGATCCCATCCGCAATGTGTTTAACAGTGCCGCCCGCGAAATCACCTACAGCCCCGGCGGCCAGGATACCCTCTCCCAGCTGGTTCGGGGAGAGTTGAAAGCAGAAGAAGCCCTAGCTATCCTGCAGCCTCAGCCCACCCCTACGCCGACTCCAACGCCAACGCCTACACCGACTCCAACGCCGACTCCAACACCCACCCCTACACCGACTCCAACGCCTACGCCAACGCCGACTCCAACACCCACCCCTACACCGACTCCAACGCCTACGCCAACGCCTACGCCAACGCCAACTCCAACACCCACCCCTACGCCGACTCCAACGCCTACGCCAACGCCGACTCCAACACCCACCCCTACACCGACCCCTACGCCGACCCCTACGCCTAGCCCCCCCGAGGCCACTCCTTTGCCGCGGCTTACACCCATTCCTTGGCCGGAGCGGCGGGTGCGTCCACAGGGACTGCGACTTTTCCCACCTGGGCTGCGCAGCCCCTACTCAGGCAACGAGTTGCTGCAGGAGCTCAGCTCTAGGATTTGACCCCATATATAGGGTCATAATGTCCTGGTATACTCTAAACTTGGGATAGCCGCCGTTATGGCTTTTCCTAGGGTCGGCCTTGCCTGGTTTTGGGCTAAGGCAAGTTGAAAGCTCAAAGCAACTGCTCACCGTTTTCAAGATCTTGCTGAGCAAGCCTCTGAGGCTGGCTAACCGTGGGACCAGGGGGCGGGTTTCTGCAATCAAAAGTATTTCTCCAGGCTTTTTGTCTCAATTCAAGAGGTTATGTACCTCGAAAAAATATCGATAGAGGCAATTTTTTCTCTGTTTGTTTCTATTAGTTTTCATTTTGGGCAGCAAAGCTGTTTATTTTTCGCAACATCCACAGGTAGTGTAAAAGGCTCAAGATACTGGTTGAAAAGAACACTGTGGGTGGAGTCAGGCAGGACAGCCGCAGTAGATCCGGTGAGCCAAGTGTTTACCAAGGGCCAAGGTTTTAGGGCGACAAAACCTTTACAAAAGGGTTTTCCCTCTGGTATGAATGAGGTGCTGTTAACCTCTGGTGTTAGAGGCAACAGGAGGAGCGAAAACTCAGACAGGGCGTGGCTTAGGGTGTGAGGTGGGATATGTCGGAAAGTCTTGACCTGCAAGATGCAGTAGGCCGTTTCTTGAAAACAATTGGGCGCTACTCGTTGCTCACCCCCGAAGAGGAGCTTCGCCTGGCCCACCAGGTGCAGCGGATGATGGCCCTCCTGCAACAGCGGCGGCAGCACGAGTCCCTGGAGGACTGGAGCCAACGGGTAGGGATCCCCTTAGAGGAGCTGCAGCAGATCCTGAGGCAAGGGGAAGCCGCCAAAAAGCGCATGGTGGAGTGCAACCTGCGCCTGGTGGTATCGATTGCCAAGCGCTACCGCAACCGCGGCTTGCCGTTCCTGGATCTCATCCAAGAAGGCACCATCGGCCTCACGCGGGCTGTGGAAAAGTTTGATCCAACCCTGGGGTACAAGTTCTCCACCTACGCCACCTGGTGGATCCGGCAGAGCGTGAACCGGGGCATCCAAAACAAGGGACGCCTCATCCGGCTGCCCGCCCATATGTACGAGAAGGTCTCCCAAGTGAAGCGGCGCTACCGCGAGCTATCCGTTGAGCGGGGATCCCGGCCTGCTGCAGAAGAAGTTTTCGATTCGCTAGATATCAGCAACAACTACCGCGAGCTAATCACCCGCCACATGGCCGAGATCTGTTCTCTCAACGTGAGCGTGGGCGATGAGGACGGCACTGAGCTGCAGCACTTTATCCCCGACGAGGACAACGATCCGGTCGAGCATCTCAATCGGGTTGCTCATTGGGAGGAAGTCCGCGCCCTTGTGAAGCAACTGAGCGAACGCGAGCAGCAGGTAATCGTAGCCCGTTATGGCCTGGATGGATCAAAGGGGATGACGCTGCGGGAGATTGGGGAACACATTGGCCTTTCACGGGAGCGGGTGCGGCAAATTGAGCGGCGGGCCCTACGGAAATTGCGGCGGCTGCAGCAGGAATATGCTACCCCCAAGATGGGCAAACGGCTCGGCCCCTCTAGCTAAGCCAGGGCCTGCGAGCGATAGAAGGGCCTTTTCACCACCTCGGCCAGCCGGCGCTGGCCCCGAATCTCAATCTCCAGCCGGGATCCCACCTCGGCCCAGGTTGAATCCACATACCCCAGGCCAATGCCGTAGCCCAGGGTAGGAGAATGGCTGCCGCTGGTTACCCGCCCGATCGGCTCAGGGGAGTTGGGAGCGTAGATGGCACAGCCGCTGCGGGGAATGGCTCGCTCCAACAGGCGAAACCCCACCAGACGACGCGGGATCCCTTGCTCGCGTTGACGTTCGAGGGCCAACTTGCCAATGTAGTCCCCTGGATTGTTCACCAGCCAGCCCAAGCCGGCTTCCAGGGGGGTGGTGCTCTCGTCCATGTCCTGGCCGTAGAGGCAAAAAGCAGCTTCTAGGCGCAGGGTATCGCGGCAGCCGAAGCCACAGGGCTGTACTCCTGCCTGCACCAGTTGCTCCCAGAGCCAGCAGCCCTCTGGGGGGCTAAGCAAGATCTCAAAGCCGTCTTCTCCGGTGTAGCCGGTGCGGGCCACAAAGACCCTTGCCCCTAAGGATCCCCCTTTTTGAGGAGCAAACTGTCCGTGTTGAAAGCGGCGCAAAGCCTTCAGGGATCCCGCCAAAAAAGGCTGAAGAACCTCTTCTGCTGCCGGCCCCTGCACCGCCAGCAACACCTGCGACTCAGTGTGATCCTGCAGTTCCAGTCCAGGGATCCCCTGCTGCTGCAGCCACTCCCTATCTTTGTGGCGGGTGGCCGCGTTGACGATCAGGCTCCAGTGCTCCAGCTCTCCTTCCGGTGGATGCCGGTAGAAGATGACATCGTCCACAATGCCCCCCAGCGGATTGAGCAAAACCGTGTAGCGAGCGGATCCTACTGGCAAGGCGGCCAGATCGCTGGGCACCAGCCGGCTGAGGTGGGATCCCAGCTCCGGCCCCCAGAGCTCGAACTTGCCCATGTGGGAGATGTCGAATACCCCCACCCGCTCCCGCACTGCCCGATGCTCGGCCACCACGCCCCGATACTGCAGGGGCATTTCCCAGCCGGCAAAGGAGACAAACCGCGCCCCCAGGGCTTGATGGAAGGGAAACAGGGGGGTGCGCTGCAGGGAAGTTGTGCCCATCAACGGATCTCTAAGAATCAAGGACTAGGATAAACGCACCGTCGCAGATTCCCAGAGCTTGTCCAGGGCCTTCTGTCCCCGTTTTGGGAAGCAGCGCCGTGAGGCCGTTGTCAGTTAGCCGACCCGCCTACGGTTAATTGTCCCAACACATTGATGTCGAAGGTGAAGTTAATCGTCACCGAGTTGCCCTCGTAGGCCTCAGGCAGGGGCAAAAACGGAGCTGCTCTCTGGATGGCTGTCAGTGCCGCGTCGTCGGTTTGTTGGCTGCCGGAAGTGCGGGCCAGGCGGATGCTCTGCAGCTCACCCCCCCGCCCCACCGTGAAGATCACCACCGTGCGGCGGGAAGTGCCAGTCTGCCCTGGGATCCAATTTTGTTCCACCTTGCGCTGCAAAGCCGCTAGCCAGGGTCCCCAGTCCACATTGGCCCGCGCCGCCACACTGGGGGGGTTGGGAGCCGACTGGGTGGGGTTGGCCAAGCCGCTGGCTCCTCTGCCCTGGATGCCGGCCCCATCACTGGCAGCAGAGGCGCTGATGGGCGGCCCCAACTGGGAAGCATCGGAGGGCCGCTCGGCAGGGAGAACCTCCGTCGGCGGTTGGGGAGCCGGCGCAGCAGGCTGCAATTGGCTGAGATCCGAGGCCCGCTCGCTAGGCCGCATAGCTAGAGGCTCGGCAGTGGGAGGAGGCGGGGAAGCAGCCGCCACAGGCGGCGGGGTCTGGGTGGGAGTGGATCTGGGGGCTGGGGTGGGCGGAGGTGGTGCTGCAGTTGGCGTTGCCGCAGGCCGAGGAGGAGCCGGAGGCGCAGTTGGCGTGGGGGGTGGGGTAGGTCTAGGAGTGGCCAGGGCAACTTCCGCCGGGGCAGGGGGTGGCACAGGGGCAGGCGGCTGCGGCCGTGGCGGCTGGGGTTGGGGCGGAGGCGGCGGGGGAGCCTTCTGTTGGGGGGCAGCCTGGGATTGGGGTGGGCTGCCCTGGGAAGGAGGGGCTTCTACCCGCTTGCCCCCATCGCGGGAATCCACTTCTGAAACCAGCTCTGCTTCTTCCGGCGGCTCGAGATCTTCTGGCTCCAGCAAGATAAACTCAATGGCTTCCTGTTCCTGCTGGCGAAGCGGCCAAAGCCGACTCCAGGAGAGCAAGGCCAGCAGTGCCAGCCCATGCAGCAGCAAGGACAGCGCCACCATCCAAAAAAAATGGGGCGCTTCCTCCTCCCGGCGGCGCTGCTCAACCCAGATGCTGGTCATGGCCAAGATTGCCCCTTCTTACCAACCCCTCCACCCAGTGAGTTCTCTTGCTGCAAACTCAGCCAAAGGGACCTGCCCCGCTGACGCGAGCAGACTACATGCTAGGTTATAGCATCCGAGCGGTTGGGCTTCCTGCGCAAAGGCGTACCTTCGGCTGGGGAAGGGATCCCAGCTTGCAGCAGTTCTGAAATTGCGTGACATACCCCCGCACTCATCCTGTTCGCTAACTTGGATAAAGAGCAGGGATCCTGAGCGGGGGTGCGGTGCTGTTTTCGGCCAGGCCAGGCTGCTTTCTACTTTGCTTTTAGGAGAACTCATGGAACCCATCCGCTTTCATCTGGCCTTTCCCGTTGCCGATATTGCCTTGGCCAAGACCTACTACGGCGAGGGCTTGGGCTGCGAGGTCGGTCGAGAAACTCCTGCTGCCGTCATCTTTAACCTGTATGGCCATCAACTGGTGGCCCACCTCACCCAGGAAAAGCTGACGCCGCAGCGGGGCATCTACCCCCGTCACTTTGGCCTGATCTTCCCTGCTCAAGCAGATTGGCAGGCGCTGGCCGAGCGGGCCCGCACCCAGGGATTGCCTTTCTATCAGGAGCCGCGCTGGCGCTTTGTCGGCACCCCCCTGGAGCACGGCACGTTCTTTTTGCAGGATCCCTTCTACAACCTGCTGGAGTTTAAGTACTACCGCTACCCCGCCGCCATTTTTGGAGAGCGGGAATGGGCTTTGGTGGGGGATAGGTCTGCCCCTCCTTCCCAGGATCGCTTTTCCACTTGCTCAGGCGGTGAGGTCAGCGGCAAGTAGCCAAGGGGAGGCAGACTTGGCCACTCAACCACCTCGTTCTGGCCCTATGCGCGGCCCCATCTGGCAGATGGATTTCAACGCCGTCCCGCTGCGGGATGCCCAGGAGCGGCGGGTTTGGGAGCTGCTGGTGTGCGATGCCACGGGCCAGTTTCGCCAGGCCAAGTACTGCAGCAACCAAGAGGTCAATAGCACCTGGGTGGCCCAACAGTTGCGCAGCTATTTGGAAATGGCCCCCCAGCCCCCTTCGGCCATTCGCGTCTTCCGCGCCCGCATGAGCTCCATTTTGCAACGGGCCTGCAATGCCGTGGGGATCCCCATGCTGCCCAGCCGCCGCGTCTATGCCCTCAAGGCCTGGATGCGGGAACGGGCAGAGCAGGTTTACCCCCAGGAAACCCAGTTCACTTACAGCCCCGAGCCGCCAGTTGAGCCGGAGCCGCCGGATCCCATCCCCCTGCCGGACAAGTTGCAGGGAGAGCGCTGGGCGTTCGTGACCCTGCGGGCCAGGGCTCTGCGGGATGCCGAGACCTGGCCAATGGAATTTGGTGAGCTGTTCCCCCTAAACTGGGAGGCCCTGGCGCCCGACACAATCATTCCTGGGTTGGTGATTGCCTCGCGACGGGCGCTGCCCATAGCAGCTTGGCTGAGCGGCATGGAGCCTGCTTATTTGCATGTTGCGGAGGGACGGCTGCTGTTCGAGGCTGGCCTCAGCGATTGCTACCTGTTTGCGCAACTAAAAGATGAAAAGCTGCAAGCGGAGGCAGAAGGCTTTGCCCAACGCCAACGCCAAGCCCAAGGGATCCATTTCCTCGCCATCCAAAGCGATTTCCGGGCCCAGTCCTTCGCCGGCTTTTGGCTGATGCAGTACCCCCTCTAGAACAGTTGTCGGCCTGTCTGCCCCGCCACTCGCTCGGCCCCAGTTGCCTGGGCAGCCCGCAAGCCCTTACGTGAAT
>Ga0197142_1000839_pt1 | contig 28749 bp, 27 predicted proteins | sample GBS60_MetaG_FD_148614 | JGI IMG/M metagenome (GOLD analysis project Ga0197142, IMG submission 148614) | Sediment microbial communities from Great Boiling Springs, Gerlach, Nevada, United States - GBS 60_MetaG | ecosystem: Environmental > Aquatic > Thermal springs > Hot (42-90C) > Sediment... | reverse complement strand
AAACGCTGGGTCGCCTATCTTCGACATAGTAAATCTCAACCGACTTTATTTGCAGGTCTATATTCCCGAAAAGGATATCGGTAAGGTTCGGCTAGGTCTGCCTGCCCGCATCTATGTTGATGCTTTCCCCGATACCTTCTTCCCTGCCACAGTGCGGTATATTGCTTCTCGAGCTCAATTTACCCCCAAGGAGGTGCAGACGCCTGATGAGCGAGTAAAGCTTGTCTTTGCCGTTCGACTCTACCTGGATGAAAACCCTAATCATTGCCTTACTCCTGGGCTACCCGCCGATGCTGTTATCAAGTGGAAAGACGATGTGCCTTGGGTAAAACCAAAATGGTAGATAGATTCAATAACTCGGTTGTTGTTAAGGTTGATGGGTTTAGTAAGGTATATCGCCATCATAGAGCAGTTGATAACGTAAGTCTTGAAATCCATCGAGGCGAGATTTTTGGACTTATAGGTCCAGATGGAGCAGGTAAGAGCACTTTGATGAAAGCCATAGCGGGAGTGCTTTCTTTTGATAAAGGGGCTATCGAAGTTTTTGGTGTGTCTATAGATTCGGAAGCTTCCGCAGAACTCGTCAAGCATCGTATTGGTTTCATGCCACAAGGATTAGGACTGAACCTGTATCCTGAGCTTTCCGTGGAAGAAAATATCGATTTTTTCGCAATGGTTCGTGGGGTCAAGGGACAGGAACTTTATGATCGGAAGAATAAACTTCTTGCTATGACTCGGCTAGATCGATTTAAGAATCGACCAATGAAACACCTTTCTGGAGGCATGAAGCAAAAGCTAGGACTCGTTTGCACTCTTATCCACGAACCAGAACTCATCATTCTGGACGAACCCACAACAGGTGTAGATCCTGTATCACGGCGTGATTTCTGGGAGATTTTGGCTGAACTTTTACACCTTCGGGGTATTACGGCTATAGTTTCTACGGCTTATCTCGATGAAGCCGAAAGGTTCCAGAAACTGGCATTTATGCACGAAGGAGTGATACTTGGAAGTGGTGATCCGAAAACTATGAGATCTCTTGTGCCGGGAATGGTTGTTGAAGTAAGGACCAGAGAACAGGTAAAGGCTCTTTCTCGTTTACGACCTCTTTTTCCCCAGGTTGATAGTGTGGGAGATCGGCTTCGTATCTTTGTTGAGATGGCGCCGGTGGATGCAAAGAATCCTAAAAGCCAAGTAGTTGAAACTTTGGAAGGAATAGAAATTGAAAATGTGGAAGAGGTTGAACCTACTTTAGAGGACGTTTTTGTTGCTTTGCTAAGATTGAGGCAGGAAAGTCATAATAAAAACACTGTAGGGGCGACAGGACTGTCGCCCTTACTTGATAAATTTATTGATACTAGCGGGGCATTTATAAGCGATAACGGTAAGGTTGTTATTGAAGCTAGAAACCTTACGAAAGATTTTGGATCCTTTCGTGCAGTGGATAAGGCGAGTTTTGTAGTGCGTGAGGGAGAAATTTTTGGGCTTCTTGGTGCTAATGGAGCCGGAAAGACCACTCTTATAAAAATGCTGACCGGCATCCTTCCTCCTACCGGTGGTGAGGGAAAAGTCGCCGGAGCCGATATGCGCCGAGCCGGGAAAACTATTAAAGAGCGGATTGGTTATGTGTCTCAGGCGTTTTCTCTTTATCAGGATCTTACCGTTGCTGAAAATATAAGGCTGTTTTCAGGCATCTACGGCGTTACGGGTCAAAGAGCAAAAAGTCGTATTTCTGAAATTATTGAACTTACAGGGCTTAACGGATATGAACACGATCTTGCCGGTAAACTTCCCATGGGTATTCGTCAACGACTCGCTCTTGCCTGCGCCATAGTTCATTCTCCAAAGATTCTCTTCCTCGATGAGCCAACCTCTGGGGTTGACCCTCTTGGAAGACGACGTTTTTGGGATATCTTGCTCTATCTTGCTCGTATCGAGGGCGTGGCTGTGCTTATAACAACTCACTACATGAGCGAGGCGGAACATTGTGATCGTTTGGCTTTGATGCACGCTGGACGCATTGTGGCTGACGATTCACCGGCAGTGCTGAAAGATGAAATAAGAAAAAGGGTAGGGGAGCTTCTTGTTATTCATTCCCTTGATCCAGGTAGAGTTATAAAAATTCTTCGTCCCTTTTATTATAAAATTACTATTTTTGGGGATAGAGTCCATCTATTCGCTCAAAATGTAGAACAGGCAAGGGAACATATCAAAGGGCTACTTAGAGAACTGGAGCCGATAAGTATTACCGTTCAGCTTCCGACTCTAGAGGATGTTTTTGTTTTTAGAATTACGGAGCTTGAGAAAGGGGAGTAGAGCTCTTGATTTTCTGAATTGTTTTAAGACTATGGTTTTACCGAGGGCACATTTATGAAAATTGAACGGGTGGTAGCAATAGCCTACAAAGAATGGCGAGAAATCGTTCGAGATCGATTTTTTCTGGCTCTTGCCTTTATTGTTCCTACCGCGATGCTTCTTGTCTTTGGTTATGGATTGATCCTCGATGTAGAGAATATTCCTTTTTGCGTGGTAGATTATGACAAAACTCCACTGAGCCGAGAATATGCCTATCGGTTTATAGGTTCTCGATATTTCAACTTTAAAGGCGAAGTGGAACATGAACAGGCTCTTAAGCATCTTTTTGAAAAAAGTAAGATTCGTTTTGCTCTAATTATTCCACCCCACTTTGAACGGGATTTAAGAGCGGGTAGGGCTGTAACGGTTCAGAGCCTGATAGACGGCGTTTTTCCTTTTAGAGCGACCACCAGCAAGGGATACGTGCTGGCTATGAATACAGCGTTCAACGCAGAACTTCTTACGAATTACTTCTCAAAACAGGTTGGACTTCCACCAGAGCAGGCAGAAAAGTTGGTTCGACCTGTAAGAGTTCAGCTCCGTTATCTTTATAATCAGGAACTTCGCAGTACATGGTCGGTTGCAGCCGTTATGATCATGTTTGTTCTCATGGTTTCCCCACCTTTTCTGACAGCGATGGGTGTTGTGAGAGAAAAAGAAAGCGGTTCTATTTATAACATCTATTGTTCAACTGTGACTCGAGGTGAATTCATTCTTGGGAAGCTTACGCCCTATGTAGTCATTTCCACCATCAATAGCCTTATATTGTGGGCTTTGTCGGTATTTCTTTTTGGTGCGCCTTTTAAGGGCGATCCAGTTTTCTTTTTCTTTGCCTCATTTGTGTATGTTGTGTGCACGACCGGAATAGGACTTCTCGTATCCCTTATGGTTCGAACTCAGGTTGCTGCCATGATGGTAACCGTTGTGTTGACCGTTGTCCCTTCTGTGCTGTACTCAGGGCTTTTAATACCTATTTCTTCGATGGAACCTATGGGACAGTTTCAGGCTCATCTGTTTCCCGCTATGTATTTTACTAATATCGCTCTGGGTAGTTTTCTCAAAGGCGTGGGCGTGAAAGAACTCTGGGCTGAAGTGACGGCTCTGGCAATTTATGCCGCTATATTGTGGGTGTTAAGTTTTATGCTGTTTTCCAAAAGGCCAAAATCGTGATCGGTTATATTGGGGTGGTCGTTTATGGTAGGAGAGGAATTTAGGATTTGGTGGATTCGTCTGTGGTCTCTTACACTTAAGGAGCTGTTACAGCTCTCACGGGACGGTTTCCTTATTATTGCCATAGTTTATATGTTTACTCTGGATATTTGGCTTAGCGGGAATGTTCATGTTGAGCTTCATAGAGCTACCCTTATTGTGCGTGATGCTGACCAAAGCGAAGCATCTCGAGAACTTATTTCACAGTTCCGTTATCCCTATTTCAGGTTCGGTGGGGAAGTTTTTGGAGAGCGTGAAGGTATATCAATGCTTGATCGCAATCAAGCCATAGTTTTGCTCGATATTCCGGAAAAATTTATGGAAGATTTGAACTTGGGAAGGACTGTGGATGTTCAGGTTATGGTGGACGGAAGCAATACCATAGTTGGAACTCTTGCTTCGAGCTATGCCGGTCGTATTATCGGCGAATACGGATTAGACAGGGCTCTCGACAGAATGAAGTTTCATCCAGATATGTTGGAAACCGTGCCCCGGGTAGATGTTAGAGTCAGAGTCTGGTATAATCCGAATCAAGATGATTTCTGGTTTTTGCCCATTTCAGAACTTCTTACGGTGATTACCATTTTTGGGCTTATGCTACCTGCTGCAGCAGCAGTGCGTGAAAAGGAGCGGGGTACTATTGAACAACTGCTTGTGTCTCCTCTTAGCCCGGCTCAGATTATGATTCCAAAGGTCGTTTCCATGACACTTGTGGTTCTTGTTGGTACAGCCGTTTCTCTGTTTGGAGTTATTAAGGGGATTTTTGGTGTGCCTATAAAGGGAAATCTTGCCTTTTTCTTCCTGACTGTGGCTCTTTACACTGTTGCAGTTTCCGGCATGGGGCTGTTTATCTCGACTTTTACTAGAAATCTGGCTCAGGTTGCTATGCTTGTCCTTGTGGTTGCTATGCCGGTAGTACTTCTTTCAGGTGCATGGACTCCACCAGAAGCTATGCCGGTATGGCTTCGGAGGGCTATTCACTTATCACCGCTTTACTACTTCATTGAGATGAGCTATGGGATTTTACTTAGAGGCGCAGGTTTCGATTCATTATGGCATTCTTTTCTAGGACTTTCATTACTCGGGTCTGGAGCTTTCGTTTTTGGAGCTTACAGATTCAGGCGCCAGTTTACATAGTTGATTCACAAGGTAATGAAGTGATGGCAATAATGTAATTTATTGGGAATTGAGACAATTAATGAAGTTTTAACATAGGTTAGTGAAGGTTATTTTCCTCCAAGGTAAGCTTTCTTGACGTCAGGATTGTTTAACAAGGCTTCGGAATAATCTGTAAGCACTATGCGGCCTGTTTCCATAACGTAGCCTCGGTGCGCTATGCTCAAAGCCACACGAGCGTTTTGCTCCACAATCAACACCGTTACCCCTTCTCGGTTTATATCTTTTATGGTTTGAAAGATATTTTTTACCAGAAGAGGAGCAAGCCCAAGACTTGGTTCGTCCAAAAGAAGCAATTTGGGATTGCTCATGAGCGCTCTACCGATTGCAAGCATCTGCTGTTCTCCGCCGCTTAATGTTCCTGCCAACTGCGATCGCCGTTCTTCGAGAACAGGAAACAGTTTGTATATGCTCTGTTCCATGTCCAGAACTTTCGATTTGTTTTTCTGAGTAATAGCTCCAAGAAGAAGATTTTCACGCACGGTAAGAGTTCCGAAAAGCCGTCTTCCTTCGGGAACCTGCGCTATGCCAAGTTTGACGATATCGTGGGCTGGCAGTTTATGAATTGGAATATCGCCGAAAAAGATAGCCCCGCTTGCCGGACGGAGAAGTCCACTTATCGTCAGAAGAGTTGTGGATTTTCCTGCTCCGTTGGCTCCAAGAATTGTCACTATTTCACCTTCATCCACGTGGATGTCAATACCATGAAGAGCTTCAATATGTCCGTATTTGACCACAAGCCCTTCCACTTTCAGAAGCATTTCTTAAGCTCCATCGTCATCTGTTCCTAAATATGCTTCAATAACCCTTGGATTATTTTTGATCTCTTCGGGACGTCCTTCGGCAATCTTCGAGCCATATTCCAAAACTACCACTTTCTCACAGACGTCCATCACAACATTCATATCGTGTTCTATAAGAAGAATGGTTATGCCGTGATCGCGAATTCTGCGGATAAGTTCTATCAGTTCCACAGTTTCTTTTTCATTCATACCGCCTGCGGGTTCATCAAGTATTAGAAGGCGGGGTGAGGTAGCAAGAGCACGAGCGATTTCAAGAAGTCTCTGATTACCGTAGGAGAGACTTCCTGCAGGAAGATCATAATAATGTTCAAGACCGACGAATTCTAGTAACTTGATAGCTTCTTCTATTTTCTGCCGTTCTTCTCGCCGTTCTTCAGGGAGCCGCAATATAGCTCCAAAAATCCACGATTTTGTTCTGCAGTGAAATCCAGCCAGAACATTCTCCAGAACACTTAACTGAGAGAAAAGTCGAATGGTTTGAAAGGTTCTTGCTATACCGAGTTTAACGATTTCATGGGATTTTTTCATTACTATGGACTGTCCGTTAAATACGATATCGCCTTTATCCGGCTTGTATATGCCAGTTATGACATTGAAAACCGTTGTCTTTCCGGCTCCATTTGGTCCAATAAGACCCACAATGGATCCAGATTCAACTTCAAAGGAAACATTGTTTACAGCTACAAGCCCGCCAAATGTTTTTGTTATGCGCTGGACGGTTAGAAGTGTCATGGGGTAGTGCCCTTGTTTACTAACATTTTCAGATCGTAGCGCCTCAGCTTCGGTGGGATAAGTCCTCTAGGTCGCAGTATCATCATTACAATCATGGCAAGACCGAAAACAAGCATCCTGGCGCTTGAAAGTTCTCGGAAGATTTCCGGAAGCCCGATGATCAGGAATGCACCGACTATAACGCCCTCAATACTTCCAGCTCCACCCAAGATAACGAGAGTAAACATTATTACAGATTCCCAGAAACTGAAGGATTCTGGAGAGATAATAGTCATTTTAGCCGCAAAGATATTTCCCGTCATGCCAGCCCAGATGGCTCCGATAACAAAGGCTGTGAGTTTGTAAGATGCTACGTTGATTCCGCAACCTTGAGCTGCAATTTCGTCATCTCGAACGCAGTTGAGTGCCCGCCCAACTCTGGAATTTTCCAAACGTTTGAAGATAACAGTGGTGATCACCAGGAAAATCCATATTAGATAAAAAAACTGATGGGGTGATTTTATGACGTAGCCCAAGATTTCCGGCCTTGATATGCCGAAAATTCCGTTTGCTCCACCTGTTATGCCAAAGATGTTATTAACAAGGGCTATTCTGACGATTTCTCCTATTCCTATGGTGACTATGCAGAGATAGTCTCCCCTCAGGTGAATGATGGGTCTTATAACTATAAACGCAAAAAGCCCTGCAGCTATACCCGAAAGAGGCATCAATGGCAGTATGGGCAGGTGGTAGTAGGTATTAAGTATAGCAGCCGTGTAGGCTCCAATGGCATAAAAGGCGGCATGTCCAAGGTTGAAAAGTCCCGTATGACCGACTATAAGATTTAGGCTTATCCCTAACGTAGCATAAAGCCCTATATTGTTAAGCACATCCACCCAGTAAGGATCGAGGAAGGGGGGCATGACAAAAAGGACTGCAAAAAGAACAAATAATGGCGAAATGGGCACTGAAGGCTTTTTCATACCTTTTCTGCTATTCGCTCACCAAGGATTCCCGTTGGTCTGGCGGTTAGGATAAGAATCAGCACAAAGAAGGTTACAGCATCTTTCCATGCCACTGATAGATAGGCTGAAGACATGGACTCAATTATCCCTAGGATGATGCCTCCAAGCATAGCTCCGGGGATATTTCCGATACCACCGAGTATTGCCGCTGTGAAAGCTTTCAGTCCATAGAGCCAGCCCATGGTAAAGGTAATTTGACCGTAAAGAAGTCCCACCATAAGCCCTGCTAGTCCTCCAAGCGCAGGACCGATGAGAAAGACAAGCGTTACAACTCGATCTACGTTTATGCCTACAAGTTGAGCCGCTCTGTGGTCTATTGCCACGGCTCGAATGGCCGCTCCTGTCAGTGTTTTTTGAATAAAAACATAAAGGAGAGCCATTACTATGAGAGATACGAAGAGAACGAAGACTTTGACAATGGGCAGATAAAGGCCCAAAAAATACAGACTCGACTTTGTAAGAATTCCCTGTGGATAGACATGAAACTTGGCTCCGTATATTAGCATAACGGCGTTTTGGAGAAAAATAGATGCTCCTAAAGCCGAAACAACGGCAGAAAGTCTGGGTGAGTGGCGAAGAGGTCTGTAGGCTGCTCGTTCTAAGCAGGCTCCTAAAAATGCAACTGAAAGCATAACAACCGCACAAAGCACAGCAAGAGCGCCTAGAGGCCCTGTGATGTCGGCAAGACCAAAGTACACCAAAAGAGTAAATCCAATGTAGGAACCGATGGTAAAGAGATCGCCGTGAGCGAAGTTAATGAGTTTGAGAACACCATAAACCATAGTGTAGCCCAGAGCTATCAAAGCGTAGATTCCACCAAGTGATAGGCCATTCAACAACTGCTGAAGAAAATTTTCCATCTCCTTAGCGAATTCCCTCTTTTCTCATGTTCTTCCCAAATGGAAGTGAGAGAGAGCTCAGGGTGTGAGCTCTCCAGTTCGCAAAGCGTTATGGCTGTAAAACAAATTGACCGTTTTCGTCAACCTTATATACGCGGTAAACTTCTCCTACGCGATCACCTTTTTCGTCAAAGGCTATGGTTCCGGTAAATCCTGGGAAGTCTTTTAATTCTTTGTGGAGATAATCAGCGATTTTGTCCGGATCAGTCGATTTGGTTGATTCGATCGCCTTTACGATGACCCTGAAACCATCACCAGCCAGAACGGCATAGATGGAATTTGGAAGATGGCCGTATTTCTGATTGAATGCATTGAGCAGATTTTTTGCTTCTCCACCAGGAAGATCCTTTGGTAGCGGTGCGCTCAGGAAGTAAAAGCCTGCTGCAGCTTCCTTTCCTGCTATTTTTACAAGATCCGGATTATTTGTAGCATCTCCACCCATAAAGGGCACATCCCATTTCATTTCTTTCTTCTGCTTAAGAAGCAAGCCGGCTTCTGGGTAATAGCCAGTGAAGAAAACCATGTCAGGATTTGCACTTTTGAGTTTTGTAAGTATCGCCGTATAGTCCTGCTCTCCAGGGGTTAAAGCATCGAAAAAGACGACCTTGATGGCTCCACCTTCTTTTTCGATAAGAGTTTTGGCTTCTTCTGCCAAACCCTTTGCATAGGTGGTGTTATCGTGAAGGATAGCGATGTTTTTAACGCCTAGCTTTTTGATAGTCTGAACGGCAACTTTTGCCTGTTCGTCGTCTCTTGGGCAGGTTCTAAAGAAATAGGGAAGTTTCTTTTCTGTGAGCCTTATAGCGGTTGATCCGTTCGCTATTTGGATGACCTTAGCTTCATTAAAGATGCCCTGAGAAGCCTCTGTTACCGATGAACCGTAAGTTCCTATAACGGCAACTACTTTCTGAGTCACAAGCTTTTGAGCGGCAAGGGCGGCTGTGCGAGGATCGCCACCGTCGTCTTCCGTTATTAGTTCAATTTTTGCTCCGTTAACGCCGCCTTTGGAATTAACGTCCTCAACCAAAAGGTCGAGCACTTGCTTCATTTCCTGGCCTTCACTTGCCCATTTTCCTGTCATTGGAGCCATAAGGCCTATTTTGATTGTATCGGCGCTATAGGATGGCTTAAAAAGCAGAAAAACACTTAGGATGGCAATAGAGACATAAACCCAGACTCTTTTCATAACATCTCTCCTTGAGTTTGAATGGTTTTTACCCAAAACCTGACTTTGCCAAAAACCGTCTTAATAAACCAAAAACTATTTAGGATTGTCAATCAAAGAGATTTATTCGTAAGTTGCTAATATATTCTGGAATTTCTTTGAGTTTTTGTTATTTGTTCTTTGCGTGCTATGCATTAATGATAAAATTCCTGGCGGTCTTAAAACTATCAGGAGTAGATGGAGGTAAGAATGGCTGGCTTTGTAGATTTAATTCTTCATGTAGATGTTTATCTTGAGAGCTTGTTGCAGTTCATTAGGGCGTGGGTTTATGTTGTGTTATTCTTTGTGATTTTTTCTGAAACCGGTTTTGTTGTTACGCCTTTTTTACCCGGGGATTCACTGCTTTTCGCCGTTGGAGCTCTTTCAGCTAGAGGACTTCTCAATCCATGGGTGGCTTTTTCGGTTATGAGTACGGCTGCCTTGCTTGGTAATATTGTAAATTATCACATTGGAAGATTTGTAGGTCCGAAGATTTTTTCAAAGGAAAAATCACTTCTTTTCAATAAAAAACACCTTGACGCCACTCACGATTTTTATGAACGTCACGGGGCTAAAGCTGTAGTTATCGCAAGGTTTTTGCCTATTTTTCGAACTTTTGTTCCCTTTGTGGCTGGCATAGGACGAATGAATTACGGTAAGTTCATGTTTTACAACGCTTTTGGAAGTCTTCTATGGACGTTATCTCTTACTTGGGTCGGTTATCATTTTGGAAATCTTGACTTCGTGAAAAAGCATTTTTCGATGGTTATTGTTGGTATCATAGTGGTATCGTTTCTCCCTATAATGATTAAAGCTATAACCAGCCGCGTATCGAAAATTAAAGAAAAAGCAACATTTTCTTAAACGATTAAGGATTTATGACCAGTCCATGAAACGGCTAAACATCTAATCTGAATTTGTTTTTAGATTAAGGGCGATTTCTTTTAAGAGTTTCAAATGCGACTGTTCCTCCTCGATTATTTGCTCAAGTATTTGTATGGAATCACTTCGGTCGGAGAGAGTTTTAAGCAATTCGTAAAAGATTATAGAATCCTCTTCCAGAGTCATAGCTAACTGGATAGCATCTTCGAGTTTTCCTATGGATTTTATCTCTTTAGGTTCTAGGGAAAATAACTTTGTTCCAAGAGCTTCTGCTGTGAGAAATCGAGAAATTTTTTCTACTGCGTCTGGCTTAGAAGCTTCGTCAACAGCTCGTTTCAAATCAAGAAACCGTTTTCTATGCTCACGTTCTTCTTTTGCAAGTTGTTCCAGAAGAAGCTTTATACGTCTATCTCGGGAAAGATTTGCTATATCCAGATAGAAATTTTCTCCGTTTTCTTCAATTAATATCGCAAGATTTAGTATTTCTCCAGGACTGTACATACCAGAGTCTTGTTCCTTGAAAACCTTGAAAACAGTGTTTATTCTTGGAAGGTTGCTTACCATATGAAGCAAAACTGAATGGTAAGCAACCGTTTCTCTTTCTATCTAGGTGGTCTTCTTTCCGGGACATAAACGTGCGGGATCAGGCCATCGTTCCACTCTTTAGACACATACAGACCACAGTAGCAACTGCCATATTCCTTAACATCGGGTTCTCTATAGACACAGGGACAGATGATGTCTTTGTCTTTTTCTCGATCGCCGCTAGCCAACCTGCATGGGCAGCTCATATACCCATACCGTTCTTTGTTAATAATTAACCCTTCAAGAAGTTGCATAACCATCTTTGTGTCTTTGTTGAAAAAATATCCCTTGGCTTCCTGAATAGGTTTGAGTTTTTCATAAAGTTCTTCAGGAGTCATTTTTTCAGAGCCTCCTCGATCTTATCTTTCCTGAACCCTACAATTACTTCGTCTCCAATAATTAGGGTGGGAAAGGTAAGGTTTGGATTGAGTTTTCGCACTTCTTCTACAACTCGCTCTCTTTCTTCCCCACTCAATGTATCGACATCAATGCAATCGTAATCTACTCCGCATCCTTTCAAAAATTCTTTGGTGTTTCGGCAGTGGATGCAGGTGCTTAAAGCGTAGAGCATTACTTTCTTTGCCATTTTTAAGCCTCCAATTTTAGGTTTAGTTCATTATGCTATTTGATAATAAACATTATCAACAAAGTTGTCATGATGGTTTTTAAAGATCTGGAAAATTGTCCATACTCCATCTTGTAAGAGAAAAATCGTATTTTACGGGGTCTTCGGGGTCGAGCTGTTTTAGCGATTCGGTGATTTCCACCGCCAGTCGCCAGCTTATGCTTCGACAGGATGAAAGTTCGAGTTTACTAGCAACTCGCTCCATATGAACATCCACAGGCACAATAAGATATTTGGGTGCAAGACACATCCATCCTCCGGGATCTATTTCATCGCGTCGCACCATCCATCTAAGGAACAACATCCATCTTTTACAAGGGCTTTTTTTAGCAGGATCTGGAAGAAACATGGGGGATTTTAAATAGCCGTTATTTTCTATGAGAGTAGCTCTAAAAGATCCGATGGTTTTGTGAAGGTTGTATTCACTTTTTTTCCATAATTCTTCAAAACAGGTTTCAAGACTTCCCCAACGATCAAGTATTTTTTTGATCCCGGCAAATATTATCAGGAGATCATCCCATTTTACAAATCTATGGTAAAAATCAATATGTTGCCATTTTTCAGGATCAAAGTACTCTATCCATTCTCTAGGACTTGGATGCATCAAGTTAAGAACTTTTCGGACTTTTTCGTTAATCTGTTCAACTCGCCCGAAAGCTAGCAATGCCGCTATTAGTGCAACAATTTCCCTATCTTCTTTTTCAGTGTATGGTTCCAGAAGTCCAACAGGATCAAAACCTATGAATTCGCGACGATGATAGACGTGGTATACCCGATTTACGATGTCGTGAATTTTTTGAAGATCCTGAGCATTCATTGATTTTTCTTCATGTCGCGAAGAAACTCGACAAAGGCTCTTCCGGTTACGTAAGCTTCTTCGAGGTAAGCAGGCTTTTTCAATACGTCGTCTGGGGCGTCGAGTTCACGATAGAGAAGGCTCTTCCATAGAGTAGCATCTATTGCATCCAGGAAGTAACGCACAGTGAGAAGAACGCCGTCAAAAAGCTTTTGTCCCTTTGTAGCTCCAACGGATATAAAAAGCCCGGCTCTTTTGTAATTTCGGCTTCCAAAGGGCACTTTATCTATCCAGTATTTTTTTACCCAAAAGGACTGACATCTATCCATAAAGGCCTTTGTGTGAGCACTCACAGTGTAGAAAAAAACTGGCGAAGCTAAAGCGATACCGTCGGAAGCTTCAATGGTATTGGCGATCTTTTGAAAATCGTCCTGGATAACGCATCTGCCATTTTGTTTACAGCCGTAAATTTCGAGACATGGACTGATGTTCATATCCCTAAGGAAAAATTCCGTAACCAGTCCTCCTTCATCTACTATTCCTTTCACAACCTCACTTAAAAGCCTGGCAGTATTGCCTTCCCGTCTGGGACTTCCGTAAATAGCTACTACACGAATTTCTGTCATTATATCTAATCCTTCTCCGTCCATCTTCCTTCGAGAGCAAGTCGTTCAAGAAACTTTCTGTCTTTTATTGTAATCTCTCGTCCAGATATGTCTATGCATTCAGTTTGTTTCATTTTGGCGAAAACTCGGGAAATAGATTCCGGCGTCGTGCCTAAAAGTCCTGCTAAAAGATTTTTAGGAATATCAAGCTTTACTACATTGGCTCCTTTTTCTTGAGTGCTACGATAAAGGATGTAAGACGCAAGTCTTGCAGGCACCTCCTTCAAGGACAGATCTTCGATAAGTCTTGTAAAGACTCTCAGCCGTTCTGAAAGTATTGCAAGAAGTTGAATGGCAGCGTCACCATGTCGTCGTAAGAAGTTGATGAAGGAATCTTTGGGAACAAAGAGCACATCAGTATTGGCTATAGCTTCAGCGGAAGCCGGATAGGTCTTTCCGTGAAACACAGGAACCTCGGCAAAGATTTCATAAGGACCGAACACATGAAGTATTTGTTCCTTTCCATCCCAGGAGGTTTTGAATATTTTTACAAGACCTGAAAGAACAGCAAAAAAACCGTTGGCTTTTTCTCCTTCGTGAAATAGGGCATCTCCTTTTTCATAGTGTTTTATTGAGCAAAATTCAGATAATTCTTCTTTAGAAGTAGAATCCAAAGCAGCGAATATTGGCACTAGCTCGATAGCTTCACGAACTCTCATAAAAAATGCCCGTCAATATGCCTTTTGTCCATTTAGAGATATCTCCTGGCCTAGGCGCTACACCTGAAGGTGGATATTGAGTGACACCGGCATTGACCCACGCGTCAAAGACAAACTCGGAACAAAAGTATCTTGCAGCATCGGCTGAAACTCTGCCTAGCATATTCTTAAATAACGACTCGTAATCATAAGGAATGCCCGAAGCGCATTTAGTTAGAGCAAAATCCATAATTTTGGTGCGTTGCTCTTCGGTCATATCTACGTGAAACCAGAAAGCTTCACCGTTGTAGTGTTCAAGGCGTTTAGAGAGGAGTCTTAATTCAAGACCTGTTTCTAAGGCTTCCACGAGAAAGACTCGCTGTTCAAGAGTATCGTAACGTTGGAATCTTAATACCAGAGAGGCATGATTAAAGGGCGTCCATAGCCTTATAAGGCGGGCCAGAAGGCTGTTGCCTTTCCACAATATTGCATCACCTGTGGCTATATGGTTGCGAACATTTTTATACGGAAGCAAAGGAATGTTGTTAGACATGAAAGATGCTCTCCCGTGGTTAGTTTTCTATACCAAGCTTTTCTTTTGTAGCAGGACCCACAATACCGTCCACCACAAGTCCGTTACGCCGCTGGAAATCTCTCACTGCTCTATCTGTTGCGGGACCGAATATACCATCCAGTTCAATTTCATAACCTTGAGCTTTAAGCGCTTTTTGAAGTTCAAGGACATCCTCACCTTTCTGATAAGGAAGTGTCAGTTTAAGAAGTCTATCTTCCGAAACAGCAGCAGAGACTCTCATGGGATGTCCGCTTATGGTTGTTTCGTCTAATTTGATACCTCGAATCCATATAGGAAGATCTAAATCCCAATTCTGATCTTTGATTAGGTTGAGGAAGGTATCCATGCGATAAACGGTTTTTCTAAGGAGCGATATTGAATGGTTAGCTAGCCATGATCTGCGTGTTTCCACGTAACATTTTATCCATTCTTTTTCCCCTATAGCTGTGATAGATTCTGCTTTATGGTCAGTCATGTCCTGGAGTAATTTCCAAGATCCGTGAATTCTGCTGTCGTACACTATGCAAATACTTAAGGTGTAAGTTATACCCAGCCTTTCGGCTGTGTTTACGGCAGGACTCCAATAAATTCGGTCAAAAAAACTATCCTGCACTTCATGCATGACCGGGTCATGGCCTGCATCCCAAAGCAGTTGTCGGAAGGTTGCGTCATAGTCTAGAGATACATCCTTATAGAAGAGACGATCTAGATAGGGAATCAGCCTATTTTTGAAGCTAGCATTTTCGTTTTCACAGTAAGCTTTGATCAGAAGATAAAGGTTACCGCTACTTAGAGTAGTTTGGGATCTTCCATATGTGAGATGCCCTGGATCTCCCGGAAGTAGCGTTACCTTTGCGTAATCTCCATAGGGATTTCCTGTCTCAAAAATGTTAACTATCGCTTGTGCTGTTTTTTTCTGTGTTTCTGTTATTTTCACAACTTATCCCTTAAGACGGTTGATTTCCAGGGGCAACCTTGGTTGCCCCTTAGCTGAACTGAAGCTATATGATGCGATTACGGCAATTGCAGAGTTAAAGATTTCTGTTAAGCTGCCAGGACAGATTCGATTTTTTCTACAATTCTATGAGGGATCGGATAATCATCACTCGCAAGATAAAGTTTTAAAATGTTTGGATCGAAACCCATTTTTTCTGCAACTTCGTCAATGCTTAGCCCTTTTTCTTTAATTTTTCCCAGAATCTCCAGCTTTTTTTCTCTCATGAATTATCCTCCTCTGAGCGGCAACAATACGTGATGTTTCCACTTACATGCTCTGATCCAAGCAATTTTTATCACAATATTTTAAGTTGGGTCAATGAAGGCAAAAGGGTTAGATGAAAAAATGTGCAGATGTTATTGTAAGTGTGTTTCATTTCGTCCAGGACAGCAAAAGGGAAGACGAATGATAACCATAGCCTTTTCTACTCATAGGCTGGAAGTTTTAAGAAAAGCGGAAAAATTGATGGCTGAACATGATACTATTGCTCTGGAAGAACCACCCCATCCTCTCTTCGAGTCTATGCTCCAGGGAGAAGTGGCAGTTGCAGATTATATCAACGAAACAGAGTATGAATTTCCTCGGTTTGCTGAGGCTTCTTGTGAGCTTTACCGTCGTCTTTACGGTCAGGGCAAGTTACTTATCCAGGTAGATCCCTATATGGAATACCTGGCCTGGATCCATGAGTTCTTCGCAGGTGGTGGTTCTTCTGACGATATTGATCCACTTAGCCCTGTTTACAGAGTTTATCAGCTTGAGAAAAAAGCTACATCGGCTTTACTTCGATTTTACCAGATGTCTTTGTTAGGCTCATTTGAAGATGTGGTTCAAGCGGTTAAAACCTTTGCCAAAGCTGATGCTGAAAGGATTAATTTTAGAGACGAAATGAGAGCTAGAATTCTTGCTGCTGAAGCTAACAATACAGCAAAGCTCTACGTAGAAGCAGGGTATATACATTTGACTCTGCCACGGTATCTCAGAAAATTTGTTCATCCCGCAAGACGCATAAGAATTACCTTCCTTTTACGTCAGGAAACGGAGCGGCGAATAAAACTAAAGCAAGTACTTGGTCCCGGCGACTTGTTAACCCTTCTTTTTATGTTTCATCCTCACTGGAATGAGCCTATTGCTGATCTTTTAGCAGCCAGAAGTCTTATTTTTGTAAAGCTACTTAACAAAGACGAACTGGAGCCTCATGGAGAATCCTATCCTCATCTTGAAGATGAAGTTACAGCCTATTTGTTAACCAAACACCTTACCTGGGATGATTGCCGGCAGCTATGGCACACTGTAAAATCTCGATCTCCAGAAGAAGCTAAGGGTGTAGTGAAAACCTATTGTGAGAAAAACTCCCGCCTTTAAGATATACGCTCCACCTCGTAAATTTCCCGCTCACTCTTAAGCAAGAGAAGCACCTTCTTTAGATGTTCAACGTCCTTTACGGCAACTTTTAGATGGCCTTCGTGAGTTCCATCGGGAAGAGGACGAATATGAACATCAACGACCTCGGCATCCATAGAACCAAGAGACAGGCTTATGGTCGCAAGAGATCCTTTTTTATTAGAGAAAATGATTCGGAGTGGAACTATGTATGGAGTCTGCTCAGATTGAGTTCTGGTCTTGGTTCCCTGTTGTTTCCACAAAAGGGGATCCCATTCCACGTCAATGAGTCTTTCCTTTTCGGCTTGCTTTACATTATGGCAGTTCTTTCGGTGTATTGTAACACCGCGACCTCGAGTTATATATCCCACTATGGGTTCACCGGGTAAGGGATTGCAGCATTGAGCGAAACGAGTAAGCAAATCACCACTTCCTAGAACTTTTACAAAAGATTGAGGGAATTTTCGTTCTTGAGGCGAGACCTCTTTTTTTGTCAGGATAAGTTCTTCTGCCTGAAGGCGAGCATCGTCTCCACTCTTACGATCTCTGGTTTCTGGAACGAGGCGCCCCAAAATCTGTAGTGGCGTTATCTTTTTGAAGCCCACGTTTGCTATTAAATCGTCTATCGATCTTAGAGAGAAACTCCGAGCTACTTCGAGTAGTTTGGGGGAATTGAGATATTCGCTAAAAGATAAACCCTTTTTCCTGAATTCTCGCTCACAAAGTTCCTTTCCTTCTATAAGAGCCTTCTCGTAAGCTTCAACTTTGAGCCATTGCCGGATTCGGCTTTTCGCCTTTGAAGTTTTAACGAAGCTAAGCCAATCCCTACTGGGTCTTTGTTTTTTCGATGTGATGATTTCGACTACATCGCCGTTCTGTAATTCATACCTTAAGGGTTTTATTTCGCCGTTTACTCTGGCTCCTATACACCTGTGTCCTAACTCTGTGTGAATATGATAGGCGAAGTCCACAGGGGTTGAACCTTTTGGAAGTACCTTTATGTCACCTGCTGGAGTAAAAACGTAAACCTCATTTGGGAAAAGCTCTTTGTCCACAAGTTGACGGAAGGCTTCTTTCAAATGTTCAGGAGTGTTTTGTACTTCAAGGATATTTCGCAGTGTTAAATAACAGGTCTGTTCGGCTATTTTCGACGGATCTGCCTTACCTTCTTTGTAAAGCCAGTGAGCTGCCACGCCTTCATTTGCCACTTTGTCCATTTCTTCAGTTCGAATTTGGATCTCCATCGGTTCGCCGTGGGGACCTATAACCGTTGTGTGAATAGACTGATAGCCGTTTGGTTTAGGACGTTCGATAAAGTCTTTGTATCTTCCAGGAACTGGCTCCCAGTGGCTTTGAATGATGCTTAGAACCTCATAGCAGTCTTCAACCTTTTTAACGATAATTCTGAAGGCTATGAGGTCATAGATTCTATTAAGATCAATGCGCTGGGCAAGCATTTTCCTGTAAATACTGTAAATGTGTTTTGGGCGTCCCAAGACTTGCGCTTCAATGCCATGCTGAGCCAGTATAGTGTATAGGAGTCTTTTTACCTCTTCTATGTAACGGTTGCGATCCTCTTCCGTTGTTGCTAACCTTTGGACGATGTTGTTGTAAGCCTCTGGATCGAGAATGCGAAAAGAAAGATTTTCTAAATCTTTTTTTAGCCACTCAATACCCAATCTGGCGGCGAGAGGAGCGTAGATGTCCAGCGTTTCCCTGGCTAGATTTATAAATTCAGGTGTTTGAAAGTTTTTTTCCGAATTTTCATCTAGAATATTTACGGTTTTTTTTATTTCATCAAGCCGATCTGCCAGTTTTACAAATATGACTCGCACATCCCTGGAAATAGCCAGGAGCATTTTTCGGAAGTATTCTGCCCGATGTTCCTTTTCTTCTTTTGAGTCTTCTTTATGAACATAGTTCAGACGATTTAGTTTGGTAACTCCATCTACGATCCTGGCAATATCGGGCGAAAAGAGTGAACTCAAGACCGTGATGGGATCGTTTTCCGCAGATCCGAGCTTTTCAACGATGTCGTGAAGAATACCAGAAGCGATGGTTTCTTCGTCTAGTTTCATATCGGAAAGAATTGATGCCACCGAAAGATTATGAACCAGGAAACCAGCTCTATTACCGTTTTGGGACTTGACGTCCTTTAGACGGAAATGAGGTCTGTGGATTCGTGCTGAAAATACGTAAGCCTTTTCGAGAAGACGTACGTTAGCCTCTGGGTGATAGTCCAAGATCTTATCAATTATTTGGAAGAAAAAGATAGATTCTTGATTCACAAAACCTTCTCCCCCGTAATGCTTTCCACTTCTTTGATAAGCTCAACTATAAGCTCGCTTTCAGGCACGCTTCGGATATGCTTGCCATGTTTGAAAATAACGCCTTTCCCACGGCCTCCGGCTATTCCTACGTCTGCCTCCTTAGCTTCTCCAGGTCCGTTTACTACGCATCCCATAATAGCAACTTTGATAGGTGTTTTCACCCTAGCCAGACGTTCTTCAACTTCTCTAACAATTTTTATTAAATCAATTTCCGTTCGGCCACAAGTTGGGCAACTGATGATTTCTACACCTCGTTGCCTTAGTCCCAATGCCCGCAGGATTCCGTAAGCTATGGGAAGTTCTTCTTCCGGTGGTCCTGTGATGGAAACTCGGATTGTGTCCCCTATGCCTTCATATAGAAGTATACCGATGCCCAGAGCAGATTTAACCGCTCCCTGAACCGGGGGACCCGCTTCGGTGATACCGAGATGAAAAGGGTAGGGTGTCTTTTTTGCCAATAGTCTGTATGCTTCTATAGTGTCCAGCACGTTAGAGGACTTTAGAGAGATTTTAATCAGGTTAAAGTCTAAAGACTCCAGCATATCAACATGCCGAAGAGCGCTTTCAACCATAGCTTCTGATGTGGGACCGCCATATTTTTCTATGAGATCCTTCTCTACAGACCCGCTATTTACTCCTATTCTTATGGGCACCTGCCTGACTTTAGCTTCTGCGACTACTTTCTTTACTCGCTCAAATCCTCCAATATTTCCAGGGTTAATCCTTAGCCCGTCAACTCCGCCCTTCAAAGCTTCAATAGCAAGGCGAAAATCGAAGTGTATATCGGCTATCACAGGTATGGAAACCGCCTTTTTGATTTTGGGAATTTGTTCAGCCGCCTCCATATCGGGAATGGCGATTCTCACAATTTCGCAGCCTCGTTCTTCTAATCTTTTGATTTGCTCTACCGTAGATTTCCAATCCCTGGTATCCGTATTAGTCATGGATTGGACAACAATGGGTGCGTCACCTCCAACGGCAACATTTCCGATGTAGATTTTTAGACTTTGACGGCGTTCGTTTCCGGTCATAATACGCTCTCCGTCAGCAATGGTAAGTGTGAGAACAAGTTTTGCAAACTTATCCCTGCATGGATTTTTTTAGTTCTAATAAGCGGGGTTTTCACTAAGGTATTTTAGTGATAACTCCGCTCTTATCTTTCTTTCGTTTTTATTGTGTGCTAGAAGATAAAAATCGTAAAGAAAAAAACTCGGAAATGAAGGGCTTTGAAGGGGGAGCGCCAATGAAGAAAGATCCATTGAAGGTTCTTATGTGTGCGTCGGAGATGCTACCGTTTGCCAAAACCGGTGGATTGGCTGATGTAATGGGAAGTCTTCCTAAGGCTTTAAGGAAACTTGGGTGTGAAGTTAAGGTATTTATGCCGCTGTATCGAGAAGTTAAATCGCAGTGGTTTGAACAATATAGAAATCTTGAGATGATAGCCGATAAGATTTTCATTCCTGTTGGTATACATCATTTTACCGTCTATCTTTGGCGAACCGTTGTTGATCCGGACATTGAAGTTTATTTTTTGGAAAAGGACGAATTCTTCGATCGTTCCTATCTTTACGGTAATCCCGATCCTCAGCGTGGTGATTACGAAGATAATGCCGAGCGGTTTATACTGTTCTGCCGAGCAGTCTACGCCCTTTGTGTTCACACCGATTGGTTCCCCCATATTTTTCATATCCATGATTGGCAAGCATCTCTTGTGGCTCCCTATTTGGTTCATCATTGGCGCTCCGACCCTAGATTTGTCTCTACAGCTTGTATTCTCACAATTCACAATCTGGCCTTTCAGGGGATATTCCCTGGAACTTTCTTTTCTCTTACTCATCTTCCTCCCCAAGTATTTACTATGGAAGGTATGGAGTACTGGGGACAGTGTAATTTTCTTAAGTCCGGAATTGTCTATAGCGATTTTGTGACTACGGTTAGTCCTAGGTATGCTGAGCAAATTCAGACAGCGGAACATGGCTACGGGCTTGATGGAGTGCTTAGGAATCGTCGTGATCGTCTTGTAGGTATACTTAACGGTATAGATGCAGATCTTTGGAATCCAGCGACAGATCCTTTTATTGCCGCTCATTACAGCATTGATAATCTTGAGGGAAAAATGGTTTGCAAAAAGGATCTGCTTCAGACTCTTGGTCTTCCACTTGAGTTAATGGATGCGCCTCTCTGTGCCACCATTGGAAGATTAACTCGCCAAAAAGGTTACGATCTTATTTACGAAATTGCTCCTCTTCTTTTTAAACATAACGGGGCTCTGGTTATCCTTGGTAAGGGAGAACGAGAGCTTATGGAACTTTTTATTCGCTTAAAACAAGATTATCCTACCAGATGTGCCGCTGTGTTCGATTTTGATGAACCCCTTTCCCATAAGATTGAAGCCGGAGCGGACATATTTCTTATGCCTTCTCGTTTTGAACCTTGTGGTTTAAATCAGATGTATAGCCTTCGTTATGGAACCGTGCCGGTAGTTCATGCCACAGGCGGTTTAGATGATACTGTTGAGGATGTGTTACTCCATCCAGAAGGAGGAACGGGGTTTAAGTTTTATGCCTATGGAGTTGAGTCTTTTTGGGAAGTTTTGAAGGAAGCTTTGAAGCTTTACGAAAATAAAACTCTGTGGAGAAAAATCCAGATAAGTGGCATGAAGAAGGACTATTCTTGGGATAGGTCTGCAAAGGCTTATTTAGAAGTTTATGAGGCGGTTCGGCGAGGTCCCTAGAAGTTCCCATCCTCGCCTCATAAAAAAGCGAGGATGGGAAATGAAAGAATGAGACTTTTTTACTTCATCATTTCTTGAACTTGTTGCCGCATTAGTTTCTTATCAAGCTTTCCTACGCTTGTTTTGGGTATGACATCTACGAATAGAATTCTATCTGGCACGCCCCATTTGGATATTACACCCTGCTCAACGGCTTTCATGTAAAACTGTTTTAACTCATCTTCGCTTACTTTTCCTGCATATTCAGGTTTTAGAACAACGAGAACTACGGGACGTTCACCCCATTTTTCGTGGGGAACTCCGATAGCTGCGGCTTCACTTACAGCTTCATGTTTTAGGATTATATTTTCAAGATCGAGTGACGAAATCCATTCACCACCCGTTTTTATGACGTCCTTGATGCGATCGGTTATTTTTAGATAACCCTGTGGATCGATGTATCCAACGTCTCCGGTGTGGAGCCAGCCTCCACGCCATAGTTCTTCGCTTTTTTCGGGATCTTTGAAATATCCTTGAGTCAGCCATGGGCACCTGACAACCACTTCTCCTGTTGCTTTGCCGTCGTGAGGGAGGAATTTGCCTTCGGAATCAATTATTTGAATATCAACTAGAGGTATTGGTATGCCTGTTTTTGTTCTAATTTTTACCTGATCGTCTATATCCCAATCGACCATATAGGGCTGAAGGTGTGAAAGAGTCAGTACAGGACATGTTTCAGACATTCCATATCCTGTTATCACGTCTATGCCGCGCTGCATAGCAGCTTTGCAAAGCGCCTCTGGTAATGCAGACCCGCCGATAACAACTTTCCATCTGCTTAGATCGACGTTTTGAGATGCTGGGTGAGATAGAAGCATATGTAATATAGTAGGCACGCAGTGGCTGAAAGTTACTTTTTCCTGGCTTATAAGCTTAAGGAGCATTTCAGGTTCGTATCTACCAGGGTAAACCTGTTTACATCCCATCATTGTTGCTACATAGGGAAGACCCCATGCATGAACATGGAACATAGGGGTTATAGGCATATAAACATCTTTTCGGTGAAAGGAATCCCCACCTGGTTTTAATATGGTCTGGGCTGCTGCACCAAGAGTATGAAGCACAAGCTGGCGATGGCTGAAATATACACCCTTTGGCAGACCTGTGGTTCCAGTAGTGTAGAATAGAGTTGCCATAGAATTTTCGGGAATATCTTCAAAATCATAGTCAGGAGATGCTTTAGAAAGAAGATCTTCATACTCACCGGCAATTTCAATGGATGTTTGAACCGGTTGAGGAACATCTTGAAGTAGCACAATCTGTTTTACAGTCTGGAAATTTGGCTTTAATTTTTCAACCAAGGGCAGAAAATCTGAATGTACAAGAAGAATTTCATCTTCTGCATGATTTATAGTGTAGAGAATTTGCTCTGGAGAAAGTCTGATATTTACCGTATGTAGAACTGCTCCCATCATGGGAATTGCGAAGTAGCATTCAAGATACCTGTGTGAATCCCAGTCCATTACTCCGATGACCGTTCCAGGTTTTGCACCGATAGAAGCTAGTGCGTTAGCCAGGCGTCCAATACGTTCAAAGAACTCCGAATAAGTCATTCGTCTGAGATCGCGGTAGACGATTTCCACATCTTTTGCTATACGTTTTGGCGTGTTTAAAATGTGTTTGATAATAAGAGGAAAATCATAGGCAGAAGTGGTTTTTGTGATGATTCTAGGCGGCATGGTCTCCTCCCCTTGTAAAGTTTAATTAAAGTTTAAAAAATTTGGTCAAGTTATAACTGGGCTTAATTATGGGGGGAACAAAAAGATAATTTTGGGTTATAATGAAATGCTCCTCTTTCCCCTCCCCAGCTCAATTTGCCTTTATAAAAATTTTCACATTAAGTCAAGGATCAACGAGCGCCCTTTGTAAGTTGTTCTCGAATATTCAGGGGAATAAAGCCTTACGAAAAAATTAAAAAGGGGGAATTCGCATTTTTCGAATTCCCCCTATAGATCATTATCTTCTAGATTAAACTAAAACTTCCAGAGAAGCTGAGCACCAACTTCATAGATGTTATCATCTGTAGAAGATTTTGTAAGAGCATCGTCAGCGATAAGGTAAGCGCCAACAAGTCTTAATTCAAGTCCATCGACAACTTTCTGGTCGATGTATAAGTTAAGTTCATGACCTAGAGAGTCGTCTTTCTTACCCTTTTCATCAGCTACAACTTTCTTGTAGGTTCCGAGGTAATAGTAATTGAGAGTAATTTTTGTAGTATCAAGAGCCTGCCATGCAGCACCGACTTTGATAGTCCAGAGGTTCCTTGGAGCATCACCCATGTCGTAGTTACCGCGATTATTAACACCACCACCCATATCGTATGAATTGGTAGACCAGTCTAAACCCTTAACGTTGACGTCAAGTGTTCCAAGACCAGCAATTTCAGACCAGTAATGGGAGCGACCTGCGGGATAGGCAAACTTATCGCTTGCTACAAAACCACCAAGGCTGAGAGTAAACGGAGCCATGAAGTAATCAATATTTCCTTCAACAAGCCAACCTTTGTAGTCTTCATCATCATCGGTTCCAGCGATGTCATAACCACCAAAATTTTTAACAAAGTTCAAATAAGCAGCAAGCCAATCCATTTTGTAGCTAAGAGAAAATCCTAAATCAAAAAGCTTATTGTCCTCTTTGTTAGTAGACCCTTCTCCACCATACTTAATGCTGTTGGGATAACTATAATCTGAATCATGTCCATACTGATAGAACAGAACGCCAGCAACGCTCAATGGACCTTCAGCATACTTCAATTCAAGGAAGAAATCATCCATATCGTTCAAATCATTGATAACATCCTGATTAACAGCTGCGATATAACCGAAACGGATCTTGATAGGATCTAAAGATGTATTGAACACCGCTGCTGAGGCATCATCCTCGAAAATCCACCCGCTAAGCAGGCTAAGCCCCTGAACACCCATCTGAGCTCTAACCGGAGTGTTGGGAATAGCAAAATCGATGTAAACATTCTTCATCTCAAGGTTTACAGCGTCAGCTCCAAGATCACCACCACCATGACGACCAGCGCCTGGAGACTCATAACCCCACAGTGTATCAGCTTCCCATTTGGTTACAAGCTTGAGGTTTTCGCTTCCTATAAAGTCAAAATACATACGAAGTCTCTGGTCAATCCAATTTGCCGTATCATCTTCGTCATCGTTTGCATCTTGCATGTTTTCATTGGCTTGAATCCGCCAACGATACATACCACCATACTTAAACTCTACGGCAAAACTTGGCGCTACCAGCGCAACAATTGCTAAAATCACTATTAAACCAATCAAATACTTACGCATAGCCCTTTCCTCCTCTCTTTACCGTTCAGCCCGTTCGCTTCTTGCGAAACCCTTTACACCTTTACCTTCTAACCATCCAAAACTCCTAAACTTTTGCTCCTTTCACCTCCTTCCAAAAATTACCTTTTAGCTGAAATAACACATTTAAAACTCAACTTCTTATATCTTGCAACGGATCGATCTGTCAATAAATTTTTGGTTTTGGTGATTAAAGGGAATAACTTTTTCCGTTAAAGTTGATTGGCATTCAGGAAAAATATAACGTTTCTTGGTTGAGTGTCAAAAAACTCTGGAAGAATTCCTTTATGTGTGGCAGTAACAAAAAGTTACTTCAGAACCATATCTAATGTTGCTGGGTGAAGGGACAGGAACAGGAAGTGGTTATCGACGTTAAAGATCTAAAAACTTACTTTTTTTCTGAAATCGGGGTTATCAAGGCGGTAGATGGGGTCAGTTTTTCCCTCCCACCGATGAGAATTCTGGCTCTTGTGGGAGAGTCTGGGTGTGGCAAAAGCGTTACAGCTCTTTCACTGGTAAGGCTTATACCAGCTCCTCCGGGAAAAATAGTGGGAGGGGAAGCCTGGTTTGAAGGAGTAAATTTGCTTTCTTTGTCTGAAGATCAATTGATAACCTTTCGGGGCAATAAGATAGGGGTTATTTTTCAGGACCCTATGTCGGCTCTTAATCCGGTCTTTACCGTTGGAGATCAAATAGCAGAAGGTGTAATTTGCCATGGCAAAATCGATAGAACGCAGGTGAAAGAATACGTTCTCGAACTCCTTTCTCAAGTTGGTATTTCCTCACCTCATAGGGTTTACGAAAGTTACCCTCACCAACTTAGTGGTGGAATGCGTCAGCGGGCTCTTATCGCTATGGCCGTTTCATGTCAGCCTAAAATGCTTATAGCAGATGAACCAACAACTGCCCTTGATGTTACCGTTCAGGCTCACATTCTCAGGCTTCTTAAAAACTTACAGGAAAAAAATAGTTTGTCTATTATTTTCATAACTCACGACTTCCGTGTTGTTGCAGAAATTGCAGATGATGTGGCGGTAATGTATGTAGGTCAGATTATCGAATACGCTCAAGTAAATGAATTGTTTGATAATCCTCTTCATCCATATACCCAGGCACTTATGACTTCCATACCAGGTATATCTATCACCGAAGTGAAAAAACTAAAGGCTATTCCAGGGAATGTTCCTAATCTTTTGGATCTTCCATCAGGTTGTTACTTTCATCCTCGATGCCCTAAAGCTCTGTCTGTATGCCGTCATGAATCTCCTCCTTTTTTCAAAAAAGAAAATCACTCGGTTAAGTGCTGGCTATACAAAGGAGAAATGCTTGATGCCTCTGGAAATTGTTAAAACTGAAGGGCTTTTTAAGTCCTACGAGTTTTCAAAAGGTCTCTTTTCTCGAAGGAAAGCCGTTATTCACGCTGTAAATGATGTAAATCTCGGTATTAATAAAGGGGAAATTTGTGGTGTTGTGGGAGAAAGTGGCTGCGGGAAGTCCACTTTAGGGCGCCTTTTAGTGGGGCTAGAGAAGCCCACAAGTGGCAGAATATTATTTCGAGGCGAGGATGTAGCTAATTTATCAGGCAAGACTTTGAAGGATTTTAGAAGAAGGGCTCAAATCATTTTTCAAGATCCTTCAGCATCTCTTAATCCTCGTCAACCTGTAGGATCTGCTATCGAAGAAGGGCTTGTAATTCATAACATAGGATCTAAAAGCGAAAGACGGGAACAGGTTAAGGCAATAGCCGAAATTGTAGGGCTTAGTTCTGATCAACTAAAACTTTATCCTCACGAATTAAGCGGAGGTCAACGCCAGAGAGTTTGCATTGCTCGAGCTATCATACTGAAACCGGAGTTTCTTATTTGTGATGAACCTCTTTCGGCTTTGGATGTATCAATTCAGGCTCAAATTATAAACCTTCTTTTGGATCTTCAAGAAAGGTATGGGCTGACCTATGTTTTTATAAGCCATGACCTTTCGGTTGTGCATCACCTGGCAGATAGGGTAGTAGTTATGTATATGGGGTATGTAGTGGAAGAAGCCAAAAAAGAAGAACTTTTCTCCCATCCTCTCCATCCTTATACTAAACTGCTTCTAAGCTCTATTCCTGCAAGTCATCCGTCTTTGAGGAAAAATTTTAAACATACAGCAGGGGAATTTTTACGTCCTTACGGGGATCAACAGGTCGCAGGTTGCATATTTGAACCCCGATGCCCCGTTAGGCAGAAGCAATGCCAAATCGAAATGCCCTCCTTGAAAGAAGTATTCCCTTCCCATTACGTCCGTTGCACATTGATTTATTAACTGCTAGATAGCTCAAACTTAAAGTCCGTGCTTGACTTTGTTTCTGACTTGCCCTAAACTTTGGTTGATTGTTGATGCGCGCCTGTAGCTCAGGTGGACAGAGCAGCGGACTTCTAATCCGCGGGTCGGGGGTTCGAATCCTCCCAGGCGCGCCAATTTATTTTTGTCAGTATTAAACCTGGTCAGTCGATAGTTTTCTTATAACTCTTCAACGACAGCTAAGATAGCATATACCATCGGGAGTTTCTACAGCATAAGGGAAGAATTTGCGGCGAAGCCAGAGAGCAACGTTAACAAGACTTATGAGCACAGGCACTTCAAGTAATGGACCTATTACTGTTGCAAAAGCTTGATTGGATCCGATACCAAAGATGGCAACAGCTACGGCAATTGCTAACTCAAAATCGTTGCTCGCCGCCGTAAATGACATAGCAGTGGCCTGACCATAGTTTGCCTTCATTTTGTAAGTGATGAAGAAAGTAATGAACCACATGAAGAAGAAATATATTGTAAGGGGTATGGCGACTCGCACCACATCAAGTGGGAGTCTTATTATGTATTCACCCTTAAGAGAGAACATCACTATGATGGTGAAAAGTAAGGCGATCAGAGTTATGGGGCTGATTTTGGGGATAAAGACATTATCGTACCAGTCGTAGCCTTTTGCCTTGATTAAACTAAAGCGAGTTATAACGCCTGCTATAAAGGGGATCCCAAGGTATATAAAGACGGTCTTAGCCGCTTCGGCTATTGATATAGAAACCTGAAGGTCTTTTATCAATCCCAACCAGTTAAGCCCCAGAGTGATGAAAATATAAATATACAAAGCGTAAAACAAAACTTGGAAGACAGCGTTAAAAGCTAAAAGGCCTACGGCGAGTTCGCGATCTCCTTCGGCAAGTTCATTCCACACGATGACCATGGCTATGCATCTGGCAAGCCCTACCAGAATGACTCCAATCATGTACTCGGGGTAATTTTTGAGCAGGACAACGGCAAGAATAAACATTACTATAGGGCCAACAATCCAGTTTTGTATAAGAGAGATTGCCAGAAGTTTTTTGTTCTGGAATACGCGCCCCATTTTCTCGTATTTTACCTTTGCGAGCGGTGGATACATCATGAGAATGAGACCTATGGCTATAGGAAGTGAGGTGGTGCCCCATTGCAACCCTGCTATAAATTGAGTCACCATAGGAGTGAAATAACCAATGGCTATCCCGACAACCATGGCAAGAAAAATCCAGAGGGTAAGAAAACGATCTAGCAAAGAAAGTTTTTTCTTCATAGTAATTCTCTCTTGTTTTTCTGCATTTGTTAATAGATCTTTCTGCGTTTATTCACAAAGTTCGTATGCGTAAATAGAAATATATGATAGGTGTAGGATTGTCAAGAAAGGAAAAGAGGCTGTTCCAAAATTAACATGTTACTTTTTTACCCTTGTAAATGATTTTTCTCTTTTATACATTGTGATTGGGCTTTAAGTAAAACCAACAGGTAT
>Ga0197142_1000838_pt1 | contig 28810 bp, 21 predicted proteins | sample GBS60_MetaG_FD_148614 | JGI IMG/M metagenome (GOLD analysis project Ga0197142, IMG submission 148614) | Sediment microbial communities from Great Boiling Springs, Gerlach, Nevada, United States - GBS 60_MetaG | ecosystem: Environmental > Aquatic > Thermal springs > Hot (42-90C) > Sediment... | reverse complement strand
TTCTAATTATGGAGAACACTGTATACCTGAGCATTGGTATTCTACAGCTTGGATGTTATATTGCGGCGCTGATAGGCTATCTCGAGGAGAGATACCTTGGAAAGCGCACTTTTCCACTGTTCCACTTTGCTTACTACTATCTGAGTGCTCAGATTGCCATGCTGCAAGGCTTCTGGAAAGCACTAAGAGGCGATTCTTTCAAAACATGGAATCCGATTCGTTAGAGATCGTCTAGCGTTTCTTCCCCTTCGCCATCCGACTCACGAACCACCGCACACACGCCCACTCTATCCAACACACCTCCATCTCGCACAATCCGTTATAATGAGTGATAACTGCTATGCGTTGATTTTTCGACACGCCTCCCTCCTGACCTCTGATAAGGGTACATCGGTCGGGCACAAAAGTGCCGCTTTGGGTAGATTTTATATGATAACATCAAAGCAGAACCGCACAGCGGAAGAATACCCGATCGCAACGCTTCTGCAACGCCTCCAACACGCACGCACACCCACCCAACGCGAACTGGCTCCTGTGCGCCCAGCCTACCTTCAGAACACTCACATAAACCCGCGTCTGCCTCTCCCCCGCCCAACTCACTCACTTCGCCCCTAACACTTGGCGACAACGCCTCAAACGCCTCTGACACCAGCCCTTCCCTCAAAAGATCCTGTTCCCGACCTTGCTGTGCCTCGTGGTGGATTTGTTGGTGGTGCGTGCGGGTCAGTTGGTGGGGAGCGCGGTTGGATTATGGGACAGGTGTCGTCGGAGGGCGAGTGTGTTGTTGTTGGGGTTGATGTCGTTGGTGGTGAAGTGTTGGCGTGGTGTGCTGGGTGTAGATAGTGAAATTCTGAGTTTTTGTTCGGGAGGTGAACCTGAGTGATGTACCCTTATCAGGACTACCAGTGGGGTGTGGAAATATTGGAAATAGCGGACTTCGGATTGAAGTGTTTAAAGTTTTATATTTAGTACAATCTTAGTGGTTTGAAGGGATGATCGATCGCTTACCGCCTGCCGCGTCGCAGGCGGTACACATATGCCAGCACCTCTGCCACTGCTTGATAGAGCACACTGGGGATTTCCTGCCCGACTTCCACCTGTGCGTACAGACTGCGCGCCAGCGGCGGGTTCGGCACAATCGGTACATGCCACTTGAGTGCCTCCTCGCGAATGCGCTGTGCGAGCCAGCCCTTGCCTTTAGCGACTACGCGCGGCGCGGGCATTGTTGCACGGTCATAGCGCAACGCCACTGCGTAGGTCACAGGGTTCGTGACCACCACATCGGCGCGGCGCACCTCCCGGATTGAACGCTGGCGCGCTGCCTCCTGCATCCGCTGCCGAATTCGCATCCGCAAGTATGGGTCGCCCTCCATCTGCTTGAACTCTTCTTTGAGTTCGTAGCGCGACATGCGAATCGTCCTCTCGAAGTCCCATCGCTGATACAAATAGTCTACGATTGCCAGCACAAGCCAGAGCGTGCCCACGCGCAGCCCAACTTGGTAAAGCGCGTCGGTCATCGGTGTGAGCGCGTGCGGCATCGGCAACTGCGACGCAGCGACCAGCCGTTCGGTCTCCGCCTGCAGCGTGCGCCATGCCACCCAACTAATCAGCCCGAACTTAAGCACGGCTTTTAGCAACTCCACCGCCGAACGCTGCGAGAAGAGTCGCTGGAAGCCCCTTACGGGATCGATGCGGTTCAGGTCGGGCTGGAGTGGCTGTGCCGTGAAGTGTAGCCCGACCTGCATCGCGTTGGCGACCAGCGCAGTCAGGAACGCTGCTGCCATCAGCGGGGCAAGCAGCATCAGCGCGCTAAGTCCAATTGCGTCGGAGAGCCGCCCCACGCCTGCCTGTAGAATCTGCTGCTGAAACGCTGCAAGGAATCGCTCGCCGCCCCAGCGCATCACCATCGGCAGTGTCAGCACCAACGCAAGAAAAATCACTGCACCGTTAATCTCCGTAGAGCGTGCAACCTGCCCTTTTCTGCGTGCTTCTTGCCGCTTGCGCGGCGTCGCCTGCTCCGTGCGCTCCTCGTCTGCCATCTCAGCAGAATTATCGGCGTGTGTAAGCCAAGATCACCCTAACGCCGCTTATTGGGTGCGTGCATGGAGTACCCAACGCATCCAGCCGCGCTACCCTGCCTTGAAGAAGTGGTACATTGTAACCATCAGGTAAATCCCGCTGAGTGTCGCCGCGCCGAAGATGACACCGATCCACCAGCCCGTGTCGCCAGCCAGAATCGAGAACATCGCTACAAAGTAGAGCGTCGCTGTGATGAACGCGACCCACGCGAATCGGCGCGCGTGCGGGTTTGGTGGGCGCATGATGTTATGGCACACAGGGCACTCCTGTTCGGGCGCGTCGGAGGGCAGCTCCGCGCGACAGTAGGGGCACTTGCACGGCATGCTAAGAGTGTACCCGACCGCTTGTTAGGTACAATTCGGGCACGGTGTGCGACCCAAGACCACTCGAAGTGGAACGGAATGGCGTGCGGACGCTCTGGCTGAGACACCCGAAGCCGAGCGTTAGATTGTCGCAGGGCACCGCAGTGGTGCGTCCTGCGCAGCTCGTTACGCGCTTAGGAGCGCTACCACGCGCACTGCTGACGACGGAGGAACCCACGCTATGAGTGCTGCCGACACTCTGGAGACGCGCAACACTGTGCGCACGACCCGCGCGCTGATTCTGCTGACGATCTTCGGGCTGCTCGCGCTCTTTTTCGCGCTCAACTTCCGCGTGGTGGTGGTCAGCGGTCCGTCGATGGAGCCGACCTACCAAAGCGGCGACCGCCTGCTGATGACCACCGCCTACTGGCTCTTCGGCGACATCCAGAAGGGCGATGTGGTGGTGATTGTGCGCCCAAACGGGGACATGCTCATCAAGCGTGTGGTCGCGCTGGCAGGCGAGCGCATACCCGAAAAGTATTGGACGCCGCTGGTGTATATGATGGGCGGGCGCGTGCCTGAAGGACATATCTTCGTGGTGGGCGATAACATGGAGCGGTCGGAGGATAGCCGCCAGTTGGGGGCGATTCCGCTGAGTTATGTGCAGGGCAAAATCGTCGGCGGGTGGAGGGAGCTGGATTGACGGACTGGGCGACGCTAACGGCGGTGTGGGCGGGCAGGCAGATGCGCTTTGTGCCCGACGAGACGCCCGTCGCGACGCCGCGCCCGTGCTATGTGGTCGTGCTGATTAGCGACGGCGCGGGACGCTTCCTGCTGGCGCACATCCGCAATCGGGGCTACTGCGCCCCCAGCGGACGGATTGAGCCAGGCGAGTCGCCCGACGCCGCCGCCATCCGCGAGGCATACGAGGAATCGGGCGCAGTGCTGCGCGAGTTGCGCCTGCTGGGGCACTACCTGCTGGAGCCGTGTTCTGTAGCGGAGCCTGAGCCGTGCAGCGCGCCGGTGTTTCTGGCGCGGGTGGAACGCCTCGAACCGCTCCAGCCCGATTCGGAGTCGCAGGGTGTGCGATGGGCGCGGCTGGAGGAGATGCCTGCGCTCTACTACGATTGGTCGCCCTTGATTGAGACGGTCTTTCGCTATGCAGAGGAACGGCGCAAAGCACTCTGGGAACGGTAAGACGCAGCTCAAGCGTCGTGCGCCGCAGTGGGCGTCGTGGTCGGCGGGGCTAACGGGCGCGGCGATTGCGCTGGTGCCGTGGCTGGCGGGCAGCGTCTATGTGGGGGCGCGTCCCGTGTCGACCGATGCGACGCTCGGCGCGCTGCTCTGGAGCGCGGATATGCCGCTGATGGGCATGCTGGTCGTTGGCGCGCTGCTGCTGGCGGGCTTTTTCGTCGCAGGCTGGAACGCCGAGATGTGGCGGCTGCCCGTCGGGCGGTTCGCGCTGCCGTTCGCGCTGCTGATTGTGTGGATGGGGCTGTCTGCCGCGCTGATGCAGTCGGGCTGGGCGGGCATGCATCGCTTGGTGCAGTGGCTGCTGGGGCTGCTGTGCATCGTGAATCTGGCAGCGGTTGCACGGCGGGGCGCGACAGGGTGGCTCGTGGTCGCGCCGATGATTGTTAGCGCGAGCCTGCTGGGACTGCGCGGCTGCGCGGAGTACCTCGCCAACGCGCTGGGCGGGGTTCCGAACTGGCGTATCTTCGCGAGTTTTTTCAACCCGAACCTGCTGGCGGGCTATCTGGCGATGACCGCGCCGCTGACGCTGGGCGCGTTGCTGATGCTGGGGCGCGAGTTCCCCGAACCGCGTCGGCGTGCCTACACCGCGCTGCTGACCGTCGGGCTGTGGCTGCAACTCAGTGCGCTTGCCCTCACAGCCTCGCGGCTGGGGATGCTGGCGTTTGTGGGCGCGGCGGCGGTCTTTCTGGGGCTTGCGGGCGCGTGGCGACTGCTGGGACGCGATTTCATCATGCGCCTCGTGGTGGTCGGCGTGCTGTTGGTGGGCGTGTTCTGGCTGAGTACCCCCGCGACCCAACGGCTGACCCCGCAGGCGGCAACGCAGGATGTGCATTCAGGCGCGTTCCGCATCGAGACTTGGAAGGGCGCGCTGCGCACCGCGCTGGCAAACCCGATACTGGGCGTGGGCACAGGCGCGTTCGAGTGGCAGTACCCGCGCTATGCGAGCGTTGGCTACACCCGCGCGGCGCACAGCACCTATCTGGAACTCGCCGCCGAGTCGGGGCTGCCCGCGCTCGCGCTGCTGATTGCGCTGGCGGTTGGCTGGCTGGGGCGCGCGCTGCAGGGCGAGCAGCCCCCTGACCCAACCCGACCTGCACCCCGCGTGATGGACTGGCGTCCGATGCGGGCTGGCGTCATCGCAGCGGTGGTGGGCGCGGCGATGCACAACGCCGTCGATTCTGACCTGCAGGCGTTCGCGAACCTGCTGACGCTGTGCGCGCTGCTGGGGCTGGGGCTGGCGTTCGCGGTGGATGGCGTGTACGCGCTGCCTGTGCGCGCGATTGAACGGCGCGGCACTGCGCTGACCATTACGCTGGTCGCACTGACGGCTCTGACGGGCTTCGGGCTGGGCGAGTGGTACGCCAATCAGGGCAAGTACGAGACGCTGGTCTCGCATGTGCCCCAAGCGGCGGAGTATTACAGCGCGGCGCGGCGGTTCGACCCCACCAACGCCGACTACCTGATGGACGCGGGCGAGCTGTATTACGCGCTGGGCAGGCGCGAGACCGCGCTGGAGCTGATGACCCGCGCCGTGCGCCTCAAGCCCTCGCCGCGCAACCTCTACCGACTGGGGCTGTATTACGAGCGCGAGAACGACCGCGAACGCGCCCGCGCCCAGTTCGAAGCTGCGCTGGAACGCGACCCGCACAGCCTGCCCGCGCTGCTCAAACTCGCCCAGTACGCCCAGCCCGACCCCAACGACCCCCGCTTGAGCGACGAGGCGCGGGGCTATTACGAGCGCGTCGTCGAGATCCAGAACAGCCCCTACGGGCGTATCCGCGCGGTTCCTGAAATCGTGGAGACGGCGTATGGCTTTGCGCACCTCGCGCTGGCGCGCCACTACCGCGCGCGGGGCGAGACGGTCAAGGCGCAGGGGCACTACGAGCAGGCGTTGCAGGTGTTCCGCAACTACCGCGAGGTCACCTACCCGTTTAACTTGGCGGGGCGCGGGCTGGGGCTGTATAACCCCGAACGCGAGCGGCAGATTCTCAGCGCGCACCTACAGGTGTTGCAAGACTTGGCGACGCTCTACGAGTCGCAGGGGCGCACCCAAGACGCCGACGCGCTTCGACAGGAGTATGCAATGCTGAGTGCGGAGTAAACCACGAACAGAGATTGTGCGTGACACTTAGCTATCCTTCCTCGCACTTGCATCCATCTCCCTTGCAAAATTCATGGACAATGCGGTATGCTATGAGTGCTGGAGGCTGTCCCATGCGAGCACGTCTGATGAGGCACACGCAGCAAGCATGCCTATTGGCACGAGCTTGGAAGTCTTGGTCAATACGACGCTTACTGCTGTATCCTTGCGTAGCAGTTATGTTGTGTTCAGCAGCATCCGCTCAGATGACGGTTCGGCTGACTCCAGGAGATGTATCAGGTGATAACCTAATCGATGATCAAGACTTGCTAACTGTATTGCTCGGCTTTGGGGGTACAGACTCAAACTTGGACATTACAGGCGATGGACGAGTAGATGATGCTGATTTACTACTGGTGTTATTTGGTTTTGGGCAGTCTGGGGCGGAGGCGTTTTCTGGAGCGCGTCAGCCTGCAAATGGCGCGGTAGCGATGCAGGTACGAATCGAAGTGGAGGGATACCAACAAGGCTTCGTTCAATTACCCGTGGTGGTGGAAGCCCAAAAGCACAGCGGTGGCATCGTGTATCGCCATGAAGGTGTTCTCTGGAGTAATCCTGGCGAAGTGTGGATAAGTGTTCCCGAGGGGGGGCGGTACAGAGTACATGTTGTCGTAGGAAGATGCTTACGAGGCGAAACAACTACGGATGAGGCGTTTAGGATTGTTAGCCCACAGGCAGGAGCAAACCTTTCTGGCGAGTCAGTTGTTCGGGTGCAAGTGCCATTCCGAGCGTATCAGTACACCGATATAGAGCTCCTGGTAAATGGCACTCCTCACGATTGGGCAGGAGACTTTATCAATTTTGGGCAAGCTCCTACTGTCGACATGACTGTCTCCACTGATGAATTTGACAATGGCGAATACGTACTAACGGTTAGGGATGTTTATGGACACGAGGATAGGATAACAGTTGATTTCTACAATACAGTCTATCGCGTGTATGTAGAGCCACTCTTCGATGTCTCTTCTCCGCAAGATGATGAAATACCTAATCACTGCACCATTCGTGCAACCCTCTCGCAACCAAGCTCATGGCAGGTTCGAATTCTCTCTTTCGATGGTGCGTCTGTGATACGAACCTATAGCGGCACGGGTACTTCAGTAGATGTGAGATGGGACGGTCGGACTGCAGACGGTTCCGAAGCCGATGACGGCGTGTATCTGGTCGAGTTCGTCGTGGGAGGTTCTCCAACCCAAAGAAAACGCACAACGAACAAGAACAGAGTGGGTGATGTGCTAATACTTCTGGACACCTCTGTATACCCAGGTGGAACACCTTTGCTGAACGAGTATATCGAATTCATAGCAGTATAACCAACCGAGTATCATCATAACTAACGGCAGGGACATCGTGAAACCGCGTATCAGAGACAGCACTGTTGTCAAAAGAATCAACCAGTTTTCCCGTGAAGAGCGTCCCGAGAGGCGTAGCCGAATGCACGGAGCTTCCCACTCAAGCTTGTAGGAGGGCGTCTCTATGCTGAATAGGTTATTATCGCAAACAAAGGTGATAGTACTAATAGTGCTTGCAATAGTTGGATTGATAACCACAGCGGTTTTTGTCATGAGACGAGATGTGCATCATGAAAACCCATCAGAGAAAGAACGAAGGAAATCGGTTGCTGAGAAAGCGGCTGTATTAGGGCAAGCACTGCGTAAGTATCTGTTGCAACTTGTAAGCGTCTCTGTTATCTCGCTGCAGTTTCGCAGCAAGCCTCGGGCGATACCGCACAGGACGGTTTTTGACCAGCGTCTTTGGCGCAATTGGCTTGTGAAACACCAAAATGTACGAATGCACATTCATCGCCTGATAGGGCTTCGCGCCGAACGGGCGAAACCCGCCCGAACGGTAGTACCGCCACACATACAGGTCGAACAAGTCAAAGCCGCGCGCCTGCATCAAGCCAATCACATCGGCGTGCAGCGGCAAAATCACGCGGCTGCGGGCGATCCGATAGTCCGCTACGAAGATGGCGCAGTATCGATTGGGCTTCAGTACCCGCGCCATCTCGTCGAACGCAATCGCCAGCGCGTCGAGGAAGGCGTCGTAGTCCTCAATCGTGCTGAGGTCGGCGGGCAGGTCGGAGTAGCGGATCATATCGGCGTAGGGGATGTCCGTCACGATGGCGTCGACGCTGTCGGCGCGTATCGGCAGTGCGCGTGCGTCAGCGCGTAGGCACAGCTGCGCCTCCACCAACGGCGACTCGAATAGCGACCCTGTGCGCAGCGCGGCGAGTTTCTTCTGGGCGACCTCCAACGCGTAGGGGTTGATGTCGACGCTAATAGAGCGTCGCTGGCGCAAGGCGCACTCCACAGCGACTGTGCCCCCGCCTGCGAACGGGTCCAGCACCACCTCGCCTGGTGCGCTTAGCCGCTCCACGAACTCGCCCATCACCTGCGGCAGAATCTTCGTCGGGTAGTCGCATAGGCTGTGCGGGAAGGGCACGCTCGCCTCCCGCCCCATGTCGATGACCGACTTGTAGCCGACCTTCTCGTGCGATGGCTCTGGCTGGCGGGGCATATCGTGTAATTCGGCGTGCAGGGCACATTTCCTGCTCAGTGGTGTCTTCAACTTTGGCTGCGCAGTTGGTAGTGTATGTTTTTGTGGGGAGAAGAGTCTGAGTGGTGTACTCTTAGCGTCATCTATTGTCCTGTGTTATCGTGCCCTGCTCTGTAGAGGTCTATTTTGTATCGTCCGCCGAAGTTCCTTGCGATTGGAGCGCGTACACTTCTACCTCCCGCTGTGCAAGCACAAGCTGGAGGTGTCCTTGCGCGATAGCGTCGTAATAGAGCGCACGCCACGCTTCGGGCGTGCCCTGCGGCGTGAATCGGCGGTTGATAAGCAGGTGAGTGTAGCCGTTGGTCGCCATCCACTGGGCAAGATCGTCGCCCGTGCGCATTTGGTCGTAGGGGATGAGCCGATGGTGTCCCGCATTCCCCCACATGTAGCGTCGCTGTAGGTAGTAGCCGCGTGTCTCGTCCAGTAGGATGACGCCCGCGTTGGGGGATGTCTGCTCGTTGAGGAAGCGCGTGGCGGGGTAGATTTGCAGGCGTCGGTTGAGGTAGGCGTCGCGGTCGCGCAGGGCGAGCGGCAGTACGGGTAGGTAGACACTCGCCATCAGCCACAGGGTGAAGCCTGCCTGCAGCGCGAGCAGCCCTGCATAGCCCCACTGTGCCCGGCGTGCTGCGCGCCCCACCGACGCCAACCCGCTCGCCGCCACAATCGGCAAGAGCAGCAGCCAGTAGCGGATCTGCTGCATCAGGTAGAACCAGCCGACGGTGTGCAGTCCCACGAACACGAGCAGGTAGCCCGTGCCCCACGCCAGCCCGCCCGACAGCCACAGGCTCGGCAACGCCAGCACACCCACTCCCAGCGACGGCAGCAGGAACACCCGCTCGCCCACCCGCGCGCCAATCGGGTCGGTGAACGGCGCTGGATTTGCCGTCAGGTTCCACGGCGCCAGCAGCAACTGTGCAGGTTCGCGCCCCAGCCCGAACTTGAGTTGGTCGCTGCGGTAGGCGTCTGCCTGCGCTTGGCTCCAGTTCTTGCCACCGAAAATCTCGTAGGCGAACGGGTACACAGGGTTGCCTGTCCAGACGGCGTTGCGGATGTACCACGGCGCGCCGATTGCCGCTGCCAGCAGCCCCGCGCCCATTAGCATCGGGACAAGCCGCGCCTGACCCGCCCGCACAAGCCACACCAGCCCGACCAGACCCCACAGCCCTGCTGTGAGCAGCGCGGTGTATTTCGTGGCGAGCGCGAAGCCCATCAGCGCGCCTGACACCCACAGCCAGCGGCAACTGCCCTCCTGCACCGCATACGCCAGCGCGAACAGCCCCAGCGACGCATACAGCGCGGTTGCAAGGTCAGCATACGCGCTGAACATCTGCCACAGGAATGCAGGCGCGCCCAGAATCAGCGCCGCTGCCCACACGCCCGACACGCCCCGCCGTTGCAAAAAGCCCGCCGCGCCCAACACGGCAAGCATCCCCACCGCCCAGTGCGTCACCTTCGCTGCCGACTCGCCCGCCACGCTCAGCCCCCACAAATAAAGCATATCCTGCAACGGCGGAAAGTAGCTCTGGTGCATAAACGGAATCTCCACCATGCGCCCCGCCTGCAGGTAGAACTTGGGGAAGGCGAGATGGTACGCAATCGCGTCCCACTCGTTGCCATCGGGCGGCAGGGCGCACAGCAGGAGGCTTAGGACGGCAAGTAGAACACAGAGAATAAGCAGCACGGCTTGGGGAAGTTTGCTTAGGATAGCCCGCTCCCCACCCCTCCCCGCATGCGGGGAGAGAGTTCCGCCCCCGTTGACGGGGGGGGTTAGGAGGGGGGAGATCCTGCCCTTGATCCACCACCCTACCACACCCATCACCCCCACCACAATCAGCGGTGTCCACACCACGACGCTCATCAGCCCCAGCGCGGTGCAGCCTGCAATCAGGTATGCCCACACTGCAAGCGCGAGCGCGCCGCCATACGCCCATTGCTCCCAACGGTTCGGCGTCCAGCAACGCGCCCACACACTGCCCACCAGCGTCAGCACAACCGCTGCAACCAGTCCAAGCCCAACGCCCAGCACGCCGATAGTGTACCGCCTATATCAGTGGCGTCTTGCCCGGAATCGGCACAGGGTCTTGTGGTGCAGGGCTGTCATAACTGATTGCACGCACACGCTCCACATAGTTCAGCTTGGAGTTCAGCGCGGCGTCCCAAGTCACGATTTTGCCTGTGTACGCCGACATACGCCCCATCATCGCCGTCAGCGTGCTTTCGGCAATCGTGCGCGCTTCACTCACCGGCTCGCCCTTGCGGATGCTCTGGATTAGCACACGATGCTCCTCTACATAGGGGTTCAGCCACTGCTTGCCTGGCTCCCAAGTCTGCTTGCCGCGCACATAGAAGTTGGTAAACTGTTCCATTAGCGCCTGCCCTTCCGTGCCGACCACCGTGTTGGAGACGCGGTAGGCGGTGTTGTCCATCTGGCAGCACATCGCCAGCACGCGCACGCCGTTGGGGTACTCGTACTCGATGGCGAAGTGGTCGTACACATCGCCGTATTCGGGCGCGGTGCGCGCCTGCCTGCCGCCCATCGCCATCGCCCGCGTGGGCACGCTGCCCATCACCCAGTTCATCACATCGATGTTATGCACGAACTGCTCCACAGGCTGGTCGCCCGACAGCCAAGTGTAGAACAGCCAGTTGCGCAGTTGGTAGACCATGTCGCTCCAGCCTGCTTCGCGTGGGCGCGGCGCGGGGCTGGCAGCGTTGTAGTAGGCGTAGGCAGCGCGTATCTCGCCGATGTGCCCCGCGCGAATGCGCTCAATCACGCCCTGATAGCCTGGATGCCAGCGGTACTGCGTGCCAGGCATCACGCCCAGCCGCTTCTGGCGGGCAATCTCGTCCCCGCGCAGCACCATGCGCACCCCTTCGGGGCACACCGCGACGGGCTTCTCCATAAACACATGCACGCCTGCCTCCACCGCTGCCAGAAAGTGAATCGGGCGGAACGCTGGCGGCTCGCACAACAGCACCAGGTCAATCCCACTTGCCAGCACCTTCTGGTAGGCGTCGAATCCCACAAACCGACGCTCTGGGGGCACTTGCACGCGCTCGGCGAACTGCTCCTTGAGACCCTCATAGCTGGCGTTCAGGCGGTCTTCGAAGATGTCGCCCAGCGCCCAGATGACCGTGCCGTCGTCGGCGTGCAGGCAGTCGAGAGCGGCGCCCGTACCGCGCCCGCCACAGCCCACGACCCCGACCTTGATACGGTCGGAGCCTTGCGCATGCACCATCGTCGCAAGTGGCAGCGCACCCAGTGCGACGCCCGCCTTCAGAAACTCGCGGCGCGAAATCGACGGGCTCATGGCGTCTACTGTACCAATCGTACCACTCCCTTGTAGGACTTCTGCCTGCGTCATTACTGTATCGCTGCCGTAGTCAGGTCGCTTTCGCCTGTTGAGGGACGGTCGTCGCCCTTGACAAAGAGGATTTGATTGTCCTCGCTGAGGCGGGCGATGATGGTGTCGCCCTCTTCGAAGCGTCCCAACAGCAGTTGCTCTGAGAGCGGGTCTTCGATCATCTGTTGCACCACACGGCGCAGCGGGCGTGCGCCGTAGTTCGGGTCGTAGCCCTTCTGCGCCAACAAGTCTTTCACGGCTGGCTCCAGCAAAAGGCGCATGTGGTGTGCAGCAAGCTGCTCCTGCACGCGGGCGACCATAATGTCCACGATTTGCAGAATCTCGTTGCGCGTCAGCGGATGGAACACGATTACCTCGTCCACGCGATTGAGGAACTCTGGGCGGAAGAGCTTTTTCATCTCTTCCAGGACGCGGTTGCGCATCGCCTCGTAAGCGCGCGGGTCTTCGGGGTCGGTCTGCTTGTCGCGGCGCAGCCCGATGCCCGTCTCCTCGATAACGGAGCGCACGCCCACATTGCTGGTCATAATGATAATTGTGTTGCGAAAGTCCACCACATGCCCTTGCGAGTCGGTCAGCCGCCCATCCTCCATCACCTGCAGCAGCAGGTTGAACACATCGGGGTGCGCTTTTTCGATTTCGTCCAGCAGCACCACGCTGTAGGGTTGGCGGCGCACCGCTTCGGTCAGCACGCCACCCTCCTCGTAGCCGACATAGCCTGGCGGCGCGCCAATCAGGCGGGAGACATTAAACCGCTCCATGTATTCGCTCATATCGATGCGGATGAGGTTATTCTCGTTATCGAACAGGTAGCCAGCTAAGGCGCGCGCCAGCTCGGTCTTACCCACGCCTGTGGGACCAAGAAAGATAAAGGTGCCCATCGGGCGTTTCGGGTCTTTGAGCCCTGAGCGTGCGCGGCGCAGCGCGCGTGCGACAGCGGAAACCGCCTCGTGCTGTCCAATCACGCGCCGATGCAGCTCCTCTTCGATATGCAGTAGCTTCTGGGTCTCGCTCTCGACCAGTCGGGCAACAGGGATGCCTGTCCAGCTCTGCACGATGTGCGCGACATCGTTTTCCGTGACCAGCGTGGTCATCTCTTGCCGTGCCGCTTCCCACTCCTCTTCCATCGCCTCGATGCGCTCGCGCAAGGCGACCTTGCGATTCTCCAGTTCTTCCAGTCGGTCGAAATCGTTCTGCTGACGGGCGCTGGCGATTTCCTTTTGGATCATTTCCAGCTCGCCTTTGGCTTTGCGCAGCTCCAGCGGTGGCAGAGTCTGCTGCAGCTTTACGCGGGAGGACGCCTCGTCGATAAGGTCGATCGCCTTATCGGGCAAGTAGCGGTCAGTGATGTAGCGGCTGGAGAGTTTGACCGCCGCTTCGACCGCGCTGTCGGTGATGATTACGCGGTGGTGGGTCTCATAGCGGTCGCGCAGCCCCTTGAGGATCTGGATTGCCTCTTCTGGGGACGGCTCGCGCACCTGCACAGGCTGGAATCGCCGTTCCAAAGCGGCATCGCGCTCGATATATTTTCGGTACTCGTCTTGAGTGGTCGCGCCGACGCACTGCAGTTCGCCGCGCGCGAGGGCAGGCTTCATAATATTGGAGGCGTCGATGGCGCCCTCTGCCGCGCCTGCGCCGATTAGTGTGTGCAGCTCGTCGATGAACAAAATCACATCGCCTTGCGCTTTGCGTACTTCGTCCAGCACGCGCTTCATGCGCTCTTCGAACTCGCCGCGATACTTCGTGCCCGCCACCAGCCCTGCAAGATCGAGCGAGACGATGCGCTTGTTGCGCAACTGATCGGGCACATCGCCTTGCACGATGCGTTGCGCTAAGCCTTCCACGATAGCGGTTTTACCTACTCCGGGCGGTCCGACCAGCACGGGATTGTTTTTGGTGCGTCGGGCGAGGATTTGCATCACGCGCTCGACCTCGTTGTGGCGTCCAATGACGGGATCGAGCTTGCCCTGACGCGCCATCTCGGTGAGGTCGCGTCCGAATTCGTCGAGAGTGGGCGTGCGCGAGCGTTGCGGGCGCGCAGCAGGTGCCGGTTGCCCCTCGTGCTCTTGAAGATTCATCACCTCGCGACGGGCGCGCTCCAACTCGACGCCAAGCTTGTGGAGCACACGCGCAGCCAACCCTTCGCCTTCCCGTATCAAACCCAGCAACAGATGCTCCGTGCCGATGTAGCTGTTGTTCAGCTGGCGTGCCTCGTCGTAGGCGAGGTCAATCACCCGTTTGGCTCGCGAGGTGAGCTGCATCTCCGCGCCGAAACGCGCCTCGCTGCGAGTGGCGTAGCGTTCAATCTCGTTGCGAATACGCTGCAGGCTCACCCCCATCCGATCCAGAATCCGCGCAGCAACGCTGTCCGACTCGCGCACCAGACCCAGCAACAGATGCTCCGTGCTGACCTGAGACTCACCCAGTCGCTGCGCCTCTTCCTGCGCGTAGAAGATGACCTTCCGCGCACGCTCGGTAAATCGTTGCCACATCATCCTCGACCCTCCAGCGCGGCATAACTGCCGTTATCCATTAGGACAACAGCGTGTCTATAGAATGTTTCCATAGAGCCTCCAGAGATTCACAGGGAGCGACTCGTAGCCGAATTATCGGCGACAGAGCCCAATTTCTCCCCGCCTATATTGTAGCATGATTCGAGGCAGGAATGCAAGGGGAAACGCACCCCCGAAGCCGAAAGAATTCCCGCACGCTATGTTAGACCCAGCCTCTCGGAGAGCGCACACACACTGGCTTCCAACCCCACCAGCGAAGAGCAGGAATCGAACCCTCCAAAGGAGAATAAAGTAGAGGGTAGAATATACACGATTGGGAGCCTACGAATGGAAAGGCATGCGGTCTGGCTGGCAGCGCTGCTGCATGACATCGGTAAGTTCCAGCAGCGGGCGGAGTGGGGCTCGTATGTGTCTCACCAAGAGCTGGGGGCGCGTTGGTGCGAGCAGCCGTATTTCCAGCAGGTCTTCGGCAGCGACTTGGCGGAGGCAGTGCGGCACCACCATACCCGCAACTTCCCGCGCAGCAACGAGCAACGCACGCGGCTGTACCAACTGGTGCAACTGGCGGACCAGTTGGCAGCGGGCGAGCGCGAGACCGAGACCCGCCCGCACGAAGAGCCACCTCAGAGCCGATTGGTGAGCATCTTCTCGCGCATTCCGCTGGGCTGGCAGGCAGACGACCACTCCCAATACCCGCCCGAACAACGCTACGCCGTGCAACCCCTCGAATGGGAAAGCGAATCGTTGCTGCCCCAGCAATCGTCGGCATCCGCAGGCGACAACCCTTACAAACCACTGTGGGAGGCGTTCCAACAGGAGAGGCAGGCATTTGCGGCAAACCGCACCTACACCGAGGCGGACTTCCGCACCATTTTGGCACTGCTGGAGAAATACACCTCCTTTATTCCTTCTGCCACCCCGTGGGAACGCGAAGACGAGCGCACCGTGCCCGATGTGTCGCTATATGACCACCTGCGTGTAACGGCAGCGATTGCCGCCTGCCTCGACAAGCAACTGTTGCCCGATGCGCTGGAGCAGGCGTGGGCAGATCCACAAGCCTACTCGGAGCCGATTCTGCTGCTGGTGAAGGGCGACCTATCGGGCATTCAGGACTTCCTGTATCTGACGGGACGGGGTGGTGTCGCCAGCGGGCTGAAGGGGCGTTCCGCCTTCCTGCAGCTGCTGACCGAAGCGATTGCCGATTGCGTGCTGCGCCAACTGGAGCTGCCGCCCGTGTGCCTGCTGCTTGCCAGCGGTGGGCACTTCTACTTGCTCGCGCCCTACAACCAGGCAGGCGATTTGCAACACCTGCGTATGATTATCAGCCAGAAACTGCTGCAGGCGTTCCAAGGCGACCTACGGGCACTTCTGGAGTGGGTGCCGCTTACGACGGGCGATTTGCTTAGCTCCCACGCGATTAGCACTCAGTGGGGCGAGTTGACGGCGCGTATCGGGCGACGCAAGCAAAAGCTTTGGGAGGAGCTGCCCGACAGCGACCTGCAGCAGCTGTTTACGCCTACCCAGCGTGCAACGGATGCCCAGTCGCTGTGTCAAGTGTGCTACGGCGCGTATGTGGGCGGGCGCGTCGACGACGGCATTCGCAAGTGCGGGCGATGCCTTTCGTTTGAGGAGCTGGGCAGGCAGATGCGTCGCCCCACCGCATTGGTGATTCAACAGGTAGACCCAGTGGATCCACCCCAGAACGCGAAGTGGGAAGAGGCGCTCCAAGCATTTGGCTGGCGGGTGCATATTGTGGAACACGGTCAGCCAATCCCAGAGGTGCCAGCCCCCGCAATCCAGGTGAGCTTCACGCCGAACGGCTTCATCCCCGCGCACCGTCGTGAGGGGTGGAGCTGCACTTTCCGCCCGCTGGCGACGGCGACCCCCGCGCCGATTGGACACCGCTTGCCCGACTTTGAAGAGCTTGCCGAGCAGGGCGTTGGCGCACCGTGGCTGGGCGTGCTGCGGATGGATGTCGACTCGTTGGGTAGGCTCTTCGCGCAGGGGCTCCAGCCGAAAGCCACGCTCAGTCGCATGGCGACGCTCAGCCGCACGATGCGCCTCTTCTTCGAGGGGTATGTCGCGCACCTGTGCGCCCCGTATGCCCAGAAGCAGCAGCTGTACCTGCTATATGCGGGCGGCGACGACCTCTTTGTGGTGGGCGCGTGGAGCATCCTGCCCAAACTGGCACGCCGCATCCGAAACGCCTTTCGGCAACTGGTGGGCGCAGACCACATCACCCTCTCGGCAGGCATCGCCATCAGCCACCCGAACACACCGCTTTACCAAGTGGCGGAAACCGCACGCGCCGCGCTGGACGACCAAGCGAAAATGCACCGATGGTTCGCTAACGGGCAGCCGCGCGAAAAGGACGCGATAAGCTTCCTACAGACGCCAATAGGCTGGGGCGAGTTCGAGCGCGTGTCCCAAGCGTTCGAACAGGTGTGCCAGATGGTGCAAGGCACGGATGGCAAACCTTCGGTGCCCCGCGCGTTCATCACTCGTCTGGCAAGCATCGCCGCGCTCTACCAGCGCAACGCTGCCCATGTGCGTCGACACTTGCGCACCCCCACAGACAAGAGGGCAGACCTTACCTTCTACGCCCGCTGGCTGTGGCGCGGGGTCTACCACCTCACACGCTTCGCTGAGCGACAAAAGGAGCGGCACGACGATATCCTCGCGTTCCGCGACCAACTCAGCGACCACAACAGCGGGCTGATCGAGCACCTGCATGTCATCGCCCGCTGGGCAGAACTCTACACACGCAGCAGTAAGGAGGGATAGACGATGAGTCAGCCACAGAGCAAACCTCAAGAGAAACCGCAGTCGGAGTCGTATCCGCCTGAACAGATACATTGCGCCATTCGCGAAGGCGGACGCGCCCTTGTCGAACTGGCAGAGCAAGTCGGCAGAAGGGTCAAAAAAGAGGGATTGACCACCAACCAAATCCGCAACATCTTCGGCTTGGTCAAGCGGATGGAGATGGAGATGCGTAAGGGGTCAGACTGGAAGCACGAGTTGATGATGCTCAAGCCGAAGATGGCGTATGCTGCCGCTCGCGCCAGTGGTGGGGGCGCAAAGACGCTTGCACAGGTACTGTCGCACGCTATCGACGCGGTGGACAGCGACGCCTCTAAATTCTCTCGGTTTGTAGACCTGTTCGAAGCCATTCTCGCCTACCACAAGGCTGCAGGAGGGAAATAAACATGACACCCAGCATTCAGATGATGGGCAAAGTGGTGATTACGGGAGGTATTCGCTTGGTGACGGGCTTGCATATTGGCGGTGCTGCGGCGGGCTTGGACATCGGTGGCGTGGACAATCCCATCATCCGTCATCCCGTCACGCGCGAGCCGTACATTCCTGGCTCTTCGCTACGCGGCAAGATTCGCGCCCTGCTCGAACGCGCCTACGATAAGCCCCTCAACAAAAAGGTGCAAGATGTACGCCTTCACGAATGCTTCACCGAAGCAGAGTACCAAAAGTGCGCTATCTGCCATGTGTTCGGTGTGTCGCCTGGTGAGCGGGAGCGCGGAGCTGCCTCACGCGAGCAAGCCGACCGCAGGGGCGAGTGGGACTCCTTCAAGCCGACCCGACTGGTGGTGCGCGATGTGGGTCTCACAGCCGAGTCGCGCGCCGAACTCGAAACTGCCGACACCGACCTACCCTTCAGCGAGGTCAAGTGGGAAGCGTCCATCGACCGAATCACCTCCGCGGCGGTGCCCCGCCAGAACGAGCGCGTGCCCGCAGGCGCACGATTCGAGCCGTTCGAGATGATTTACACGCTCTACCGCTTGAACGGGGGCAACTGGCAGCAAGACGCCGAATGGCTCGCGGTGGTGTTCGAAGGCATGCGCTTGCTGGAAGACGACTATCTTGGGGGCTATGGCTCGCGCGGCGCAGGCAAAATCGCCTTCGAGAACCTGAAGGTCGAGCTGCGCCCGCTCTCCTACTATCGGGGAGAAGGCAAGGCGATAGTGCTTGCCGAGCCGCTCGACTTGAGCGACCAATCCCAAATCGCTCAGCTGATTGAGCAAATTCGGCAGAGCTTGCAGGGTGGATGATGCAGGGGATGACTGTCTACTTGTTACGCTTTCGGGCGCCGTTGCATATCGGCGAGCGCGGGATTGGTCAGGAGGAGACACGCGATTTCGTGCCCGCCGACACGCTCTTCAGCGCGCTCTGCACGATGTGGAGCCTGCTATATGGGGTGCAGTCGCTTGTTCACGACTTGCTGGTGCGGTACAGCGATTCGGGGCGCGAGCCGTTCTTTCTGACCTCCGCGTTCCCCTTCGCAGGTGGGGTGCGCTTTTATCCCAAGCCGCTGCGCTCGCCCGATAGCACCCCCGAATTCGCCAAACGCTGGAAGAGCGTTCGCTGGGTCTCTGAGCGTGTGTTTCAGGCGTACCTCGACGGCGAGCCGATTACGCTGGAGCCCGCCAGCAGTATGCCCAACGGTGCGCGTCGGCTGCTGCTACAGGACGGCGCAATCCTTATTCACCCAGATGAGTGGCAAGCCCTGCAACAGTTCTGGGATTATGAGGCAGACGATTTGCGTGTCTACCGAACGGCAGTGGTGCCGCGCGTGACTCTGGATCGCGTCTCGAACGCTTCGCAGATTTGGCACTTTGGCGAGGTGCATTTTTCAAGCGGCTGCGGGCTGTGGTTCGCGGTACAGTTCGGAGAGTCGCGCTTCCAGAAGCAGTTCGAGGCGTGTCTGCGTGTGCTGGGCGATACGGGGCTGGGCGGTGAACGGAACGCAGGGCGCGGGCTGTTCTGCTTTGAGCGAAGCGAGTGGACGCTGCGAGAGCCTCCCAACCCACGCGCGTTTATTACCCTCTCGCCGTGGCTGCCTGCCACTCAGGAGCAGCGCGGTTGGCTGCGTGCGGACGGCTCTGCTTACGAACTTATGCTCAAGCGCGGCTGGCTCGGCTCGCCTGTTGCCAACAATCTGCGGCGCAAAGAGGTCTGGATGGTGCGCGAAGGCTCGGTGATTGCCCACCCGCCCGAGTTCCGCATCGGTCAACTAATAGACCTTGCGCCTGACCTGTCGCCCCATCCCGCTTATCGCTACGCATACGCCTTTCCCGTAGGAGTGAGATAAGATGGCAACCCAAACCTATCGTCTGGAGATTCTTAGCCCGACTCATATCGGCAGCGGGCAAGAGTACGGCGCATTCGACGGCGTCTTCCAAAACGGACGCTGGTATCTGATTGATCTCAAGAAAGTGCTGGAGCGCAGTAAGGAGGACCCAACCAATCTGGCGAACGCGATGATGCAGCAAGGGTTCAACTGGGCAAGCTGGCTGCAAAAGCGCAACATTTCGCCTGCCGAAGTCTATTCCTACAGCGTCGCCTGCGCCCAGAACCCTGGCACCACCAAAATCCGTGCCTGCATTCGAGACCCCTTCGGACGCCCCTACATCCCTGGCAGCACACTCAAAGGCGCAATCCGAACCGCTTTACTGGAAGAGTTGGTGACTCAAGAATCGCAGCAAAAACGCCAGCAGTGGGCACGACGGGCTGTTCAACGCAATCAACAAGGCAAACCTCCTGACCGACGCTATGTGGCGCGGAACACTCTCGAACGCGATTTGCTTATTGGCAAAGTTTCCAATCGTGCCAACGAATCGAACTACGACCTGCTGCGGGCGCTACACATCGGCGACTCGGAGCCAATTGACCCCGAACAGGCGCAGATTGGACTGGCGTGGGTGCATACCCTGCGGAATGGTCAACTTGTGCAGAAGCGGGCAGGAGGTGAAGAGTATAAGATGTTCCTGGAGTGGCTGCCTGCAGGCGTGCAAACACACCTCACTATCCGAATCGACGAGCGGCTACTCGAAGAGGGCTATCGTCGCGCGCTTGGCTTCAACGATAGCCAGGTGGAGATCCTGTATGAATTTGCTCATGCATGCAACGAACGCGCCTCCGCGATTGTTGACCACGAAGGAAGGTTTTACGAAGACTACGGCTTGCCCACTATCGCTAAGTTTTATCAAGGGCTGGATGAACGGCGTCAACAGGTAGAAACACAAGGGGGTTTCCTGTTGAACATCGGCTGGGGCGGCGGCTGGGAGATGAAGACTGTCACCAACCCGCTTACGGAGGGTTTAGATGACGAGTATTGGAAAATCCGCCAGACATACAATTTAGGGCATCGAAATTCGGCGACCTTTCCCAAAACGCGCCGATTAGCTTATCGAGATGACCAGCCTTTTGCTCCGCTGGGCTGGGTTGCACTTGTTCCGGAGATGTGAACGATAACACTCATCACTTTCGTCGGCACGGGAACCCTTAATCCAACCACCTATTAGCTGGTCGAGGAGATTCTTGGAATTGCGGGGGGCGAGTAGCTGCGTGAGCGCGTTTCTCTGCACCAAACGGTAGGAATCCCCCACACGCCGTCGAACCCTACCCCAACATCTTGGGAGGAAACGCATGGACGCTGGCTTCGTACACCTACATTTGCACACAGAGTTTAGCTTATTAGACGGGGCGACGCGCATCAAAGAGTTAGTGAGGCGCGTGGCGGACTACAATATGCCCGCCGTCGCCATCTCCGACCACGGGGTGCTGTACGGCGCGATCGACTTCTACAACGCCTGCCAAGCCGCAGGCATCAAGCCCATCATCGGCTGCGAAGTCTATCTTGCGCCGCGCACCATCAACGACAGAACCAAGCAAGACCAGAACAGTTACCATCTCCTGCTGCTGGCAAAAGACGAAACGGGCTACCGCAACCTGCTGCGCCTTAGCACGATCGCGAATCTGGAGGGGTTTTACTACAAGCCGCGCGTGGATAAACACATCCTGCGCCAGCACGCCGAGGGGCTGATTGCCACCTCGTCGTGTCTGGCGGGCGAAATCCCCGACGCGCTCCTCAAGGGCGACTTCGATCGCGCCTGTCGCCTGACCGAAGAGTACCTGGACATCTTCGGCAGGGAGAACTTCTACATCGAGTTGCAAGACCACGGGCTGCCCGAACAGCGTCAGGTGAACGCGGGGCTGCTGGAGCTGGCAGCCAAGTACCGCCTGCCGCTGCTGGCGACCAACGACGCGCACTACCTCACCCGCGAGGACGCCGCAATTCACGATGTGTTGCTGTGCGTGCAAACGGGCGCGACCGTCGACGACCCGAAACGCCTCAAGTTCGGCACGGAGGAGTTCTATGTCAAGTCGCCCGCGGAGATGGCGACGCTGTTTCGGGCGCACCCCGAAGCGTTAGCCAACACGCTGGAGGTCGCCCAGCGGTGCAATCTGCAGTTAGAGTTCGGCAGGGTGCAACTGCCTGCGCCCGACCTGCCCGACGGCAAGAGCGCGATGGCACACCTGCGCGACCTGTGCTACGACGCCTTGCCGCGACTCGTGCCCAACCCCACCGAAACCCACCGCCAGCGACTGGAGTACGAACTCAGTGTCATCGAGGCTACGGGCTTTGCGCCCTACTTTCTGATTGTGCGCGACTTCGCGCAGTTCGCGCGGCGCGAGGGCATCTACTTCGGCGTGCGCGGCTCAGCAGCGGGCAGCTTCGTCTCCTATTGCATCGGCATCACCGATATTGACCCCATCGAGTACGACCTCACCTTCGAGCGGTTCCTGAACCCCGAACGCATCCAGATGCCCGATATCGATATGGACTTCGAGGACGCGCGGCGCGACTTGGTCATTAAATATGTGCGCGAGAAGTACGGGGAAGACCGCGTGGCGCAGATTATCACCTTCGGCACGCTGGCAGCCAAAGCCGCGCTGCGCGATGTCGCCCGCGCCCTCAACATCTCGCCCGCGCTGGTCGATCGCCTGTGCAAGGCGATTCCGACCCAGCCTGGCATGACGCTGGAGAAGGCACTAACAATCAGCGAGGTGAAGCAAGAGTACGAGCGCAACCCCGACGCCCGACGCCTGATCGATACCGCCCGCCGTTTGGAAGGCATCACGCGCAACGCCAGCGTCCACGCCGCAGGAGTCGTCATCTCCAAAGACCCGCTGGTTGAGCATGTGCCGCTGGCGCGCTCGGCAGACGGCGAACCCGTGACGCAATACCATATGGGCGCGCTGGAGCAAATCGGGCTGCTGAAGATGGACTTTCTGGGGCTGACGAACCTCTCCGCGCTGGCACAAACGGTGGAGAACATCCGACGCACGCGCGGCATCGACATCGACCTGCGCAACCTGCCGCTCGATGACGCCAAGACCTACGAGATGCTGGGGCGCGGCGAGACCACAGGCGTGTTCCAACTGGAAAGCGCAGGCATGCGCCGCTACATCCAGCAACTGCGCCCGCAGAATGTGCGCGAACTGGCAGCGATGGTCGCCCTCTACCGCCCCGGACCGATGGAGCATATCCCCACCTACATCAACCGCAAGCACGGACGCGAACCCATCGAGTACCCCCACCCGTGGCTGGAGCCGATCCTGAAGGAGACCTATGGCGTGATTGTGTACCAAGACCAGGTGCTGAAAGTGGTGCAAGCGTTGGCGGGCTTCTCACTGGGCAAGGCGGACATTTTGCGCCGCGCGATGGGCAAAAAGAAGCCCGACGAGATGCGCCGCATGCGCGCCGAGTTCGTCGAAGGCGCACGCGCCAAAGGCATCGACGAGGACGAAGCGAACCGCCTGTTCGACCTCATCGAGCCGTTCGCGGGCTACGCCTTCAACAAGGCACACGCCGTCTGCTACGCCCATGTCGCTTACCAGACCGCCTACCTGAAGGCGAACTACCCCGTCGAATACATGGCGGCGCTGATGGCAGTGTTCAAGGACAAGACCGATAAGGTGACGGCGTTCATCGACGAGTGCCAGACGATGGGCATCCGCGTGCTGCCGCCCGACATCAACCGCAGCCACGCGGGGTTCACTGTCGAGCCGTTGGAGGAGTCGGCGGGGCGCGCCGCGCGTGGACGCCGCCGCGCCCAAGCCCCCGCGTATGACCACGCCATTCGGTTCGGGCTGGGCGCAATCAAAGGCGTTGGCGAGGCAGCCGTAGAGGCGATTCTGCGCGAGCGCGAGACCAACGGCGCGTTCAGCGACATCTTCGACTTCGCCGCGCGTATGCAGGAATCGGGCGCAATCAACCGTGCGACGCTGGAGGCGCTGATTCAGGCGGGCGCGTTCGAATCGCTGCACCCCAACCGCGCGCAGCTGCTGAACGGGCTGGATCTGGTGCTGGGCTACGCGCAGTCGGTTGCCCGCGCGAAGGCGACGGGGCAGAACTCGCTGTTCGACGGCGGCGGGCAGGACGAGGTCGCCATCGCCAAGCCCGCGCTGATGCTGGTGGACGACCTGCCCACCCCGCAGAAACTCGCGCTGGAGCGTGAACTGCTGGGCGTCTACCTGTCCGACCACCCGATGCGCCCCTACCAGCGCGCCCTGACGGGCAAGGCAACGCCAATTGCCCAAGCGATGGAGCGCGAAGGCGCGACGCTGACCATCGGCGGCATCATCACCAGCGTCCAGACGCGCGTCTCCAAAAAGACGGGCGCGCGCATGGCGATCCTGCAGGTGGAAGACCTCACGGGCGCGATTCGCGTCGCCGTGTTCGCCAACACCTACGAACAGTACCGTGACGCAATCCAGAAAGACCGCGTCGTGCTGATTCGCGGCAAGATGCAGTCCAGCGAGTACGGCAACCGCAACGGCGAGGGCAACGGCGCGCTGGAGTTCCGTGCGGAGGCAATCGAGCTCGCGCCTGAGCCGAGTGCGATAGACGAGGAGCCGCGCGTCTCGATACGCCTCGCCCGCTGCCGTACCGACCAAATCCGCCTGCTGCGCCAGATTATTGAGCGGTACACGGGCGAGGCGGTCGTGCGCGTGCAAGTGCCCATCAACGGGCATGTGCGCGTGATCGAATCGTCGCTGCGGGTCGCGCCGACGCCCGAAGTGCTGCAGATGCTGCGCTACACGCTGCCGCATGCGCAGATTAACGCGACCATGCAAGAGATACTGATGAACCTATAATCACAGTTGAGCCATCGTTTACAGCGGTGGTAGGGTCGGGTGTAAACGATGTGTTGGCGCATTTAGAAAGCCCCCTTGACACACCCGAAGGCGGTTAAGGTATACTTATATCTCGCGGGGGGATGCCCGAGCGGCCAAAGGGGCCAGACTGTAAATCTGGTGGCGACGCCTTCGCAGGTTCGAATCCTGCTCCCCCCACCAGGACGCCCTCGTAGCTCAGAGGCAGAGCGCGTCTTTGGTAAAGACGAGGTCACGGGTTCGATTCCCGTCGAGGGCTCCACGATTGGGTAAACTAAATAGCGAGCGAGGAGACGACTATGGCACGACAGAAGTTTGAGCGCACGAAACCACATGTCAACATCGGCACTATCGGACATGTCGACCACGGCAAAACCACACTCACTGCCGCCATCACCCGCGTCCTCAGCAAAAACAACCTCGCCGAGTACCAACCCTACGACCGCATCGACAGCGCCCCCGAAGAGCGCGCCCGCGGCGTCACCATCAACATCTACCACGCCGAATACCAAACCGAAACCCGACACTACGCCCATGTAGACTGCCCCGGACACGCCGACTACATCAAAAATATGATCACAGGCGCCGCCCAAATGGACGGCGCAATCTTGGTCGTCGCCGCCACCGACGGACCGATGCCCCAGACCCGCGAACACATCCTGCTGGCTCGTCAGGTGAATGTGCCCGCGATTGTGGTGTTTATGAACAAGGTGGATATGGTCGACGATGAGGAGCTGCTGGACTTGGTGGAGTTGGAGGTGCGGGAGCTTTTGAGCAAGTACGGTTTTCCAGGCGACGAGATACCCGTCATTCGGGGCAGTGGGCTGCAGGTGGTGGAAGCCGCTGACAGCGAAGACTGGAGCAAGGGCACTTCTAATCGATGGATCAAGGCGATTTGGGACTTGATGGACGCGGTGGACAGTTATATTCCGTTGCCGCAGCGGGAGTTGGACAAGCCGTTTTTGATGGCGGTGGAGGATGTGTTCACGATTACGGGTCGTGGCACGGTGGCGACGGGTCGCGTGGAGCGCGGCGTGTTGAAGACGGGCGAAGAGGTGGAGATTATCGGTTTTCGGGACGAGACGCGCAAGACGGTGGTGACGAGTATTGAGATGTTTCGGAAGATCTTGGACGCGGCGGAGGCTGGGGATAATGTGGGGTTGTTGTTGCGTGGTGTGGATCGGGATGATGTGGAGCGTGGGATGGTGATTGCCAAGCCTGGGAGTATCAAGCCGCATCGTCATTTCAAGGCGGAGGTGTATGTGTTGCGGAAGGAGGAGGGCGGTCGCCACACGCCGTTTGTGACGGGTTATCGTCCGCAGTTTTATTTTCGGACGACGGATGTGACTGGGGAGATTAAGTTGCCCTCTGGTGTGGAGATGGTGATGCCTGGGGATAATGTGAATATGGAGGTGATGTTGGTGTCTCCTGTGGCGATAGAGGTGGGTTTGCGTTTTGCCATTCGTGAAGGTGGTCGCACGGTAGGCGCAGGCGTCGTCACGGAGATGCTGGACTAAGGCGCGTGGGGGCGGGAACCCGCCCCCTGCGAAGGAGGTATTAAGCAATGGCAACGGTTAGTAAGCGCGTGATTATCGTGTTGGCGTGTACCGAGTGCAAAGATCGGAACTACACGACCACCAAGCACCGCGAGAAGCAGCGCGACAGGCTGGAGCTGAAGAAATACTGCCCGCGCTGCCGCAAACATGTGCTGCATCGCGAAGCGAAGTAAGCTAAACGCAGGGGCGTAGCTCAGCTGGCAGAGCGTCGGTCTCCAAAACCGAAGGTCGTCGGTTCGAATCCGGCCGCCCCTGCCACCCATAACTTCATCTCCTGCTACAACTGCTCAATTACCTGTACAGCCTTGCCCACGCAGGCGCGTCTTTCAGCCGACACCCGTAGTGCGCCCACCCCAGAAAGTGACATCCCAGACAGTTTCTGTGCGGAGTGCGGTATGAGCGCGCCGTATTTGCGAACTGCAGGCTGACAATCGGTATAAAAGTGGTAGGCTCTGGACTGCTCGCCTATCCCTTGAGCGGTGGGACTGTGGAGACACCTATTCGGCGTTATGGGTTAAAATATAGGGGATGCGCATCGACTCGGAATTAGATGCCTACCGCGAGCTTGGGGTGCCACCTGGCGCGTCGGCGGAGGCGATTCGGCAGGCGTATTTGGCGTTGGCACGTCAGTATCACCCGGACCGTGCGCCTACAGGGCGCGCTGCCGAGTACGAGGAGCGGATGAAGCGCATCAACACCGCCTACGCACTGCTGCGCGACCCCGAATCGCGTCGGCAGTACGACAGGCTGCGCACGCCGCAGACCGTGCCATCGCACGCGACACCCCGCGCGCCGACCGCCCCGCGTGCCCAGCCGAACGACCCCTACACCCAGATGCGCGCGGGCTACCAGCAGCGTGTGTATCGCGTGCAGGCGTCCACGCGCGCGTTGCCCGCGTGGGCGCAGGCGTTGTCGGGGCTGTTCGCGGGGCTGGGACTGGTGGCAGGCTTTCTGCTGGGGCTGCCGTTCGGGATTGTCGGCTGCATTCCTGGCGCGATGGTCGGCATGGTGGTCGGGATGTTGGTCGGCTTGTGGGCGGTTTATGTGCTGGCGTTGGGGCTGCCGACGGCGCTGCTGGGCTGGCTGGGGCTGCTGGTTGCCGACACGGTAGGCATGTGGGTCGGCGGTGGGATGGGTCTCGCCTTAGGCATGTGGTGGGCGCGCCGCTTGTGGCGACGCGCCCGAATCACCTACCACTCACGGTAGGGACGCCCGTCGCTGCCGACGCCCGTTGCAGGCGAGCGCACCGTCATTGCCCCTGTTTTGGGGTCGCAGGAATACTCCAACGCCTCGCCCGAAATCGGGCAGCGCGGGACTTCGCGCAGGTACGGACCGCCATAATAGTCTGGATTGATTAGCACTGGGCGCCCCCACCGATCCAGCCCGAACTGGGGCGGTTCGGTGGTCGTCAGGTCGCTCAGGTCGGTCGGGTAGACGCCCGTATCGTGATAGAACACCAGTATTGCGTGGCGTGTCTCCGCCAGTATGATGCGCAGGCGCGCCTCTGGGTCGCGCGGCAGATGGTGCGACACGCGCGGCGCGAACGCCGCTAACACTGCCGTACTCATCACCGCCAGCGACAACAACTCCACTATCGTCATTCCCCGTAGCCAGCGCATAGAAGCCTCCACTCCACATCTAAGCGGGTTGTTCCATACTCCCGTAGGGATTCAAACGGATTATCGGGTATAATCTTGGATACTGGAGGACGCTATGGCAATCACGCTATCGGAGCGCGCCGCGCACGAGTTGAAGACACTGTTGGAAGAGTCGGGCATTCAGGACGCAGGGCTACGGGTCTGGGTCGCAGGCGGTGGCTGCTGCGGGCTGCAGTACCAAATGGCTATCGATGACGCCGAGCCTGAGGAGACCGACCTCGTGTTCGACTCGCACGGGGTCAAAATCTATGTCGACAGCCTCAGCATCCGCTACATGGACGGCTCGTGTATCGATTATGTCGAGGACATGTTCGGCGGGGGCTTCAAGATCGACAACCCGAACGCGGTCAACGGCTGCGGGTGCGGCTCGTCGTTCCAGACCGAAGACGAGATGGGCACGCCTGGCGCAGGCTGCGGGAGTTGCCGTTGCTGCGGGTAGATTGGGTATAATGCTTGTTCGGAAGCCGACATAGCTCAGCGGTAGAGCGGCGCACTCGTAATGCGCAGGTCGTGGGTTCGAGTCCCACTGTCGGCTCCAGTTGCGTTTCTCGCCCGCTTTCGCCCCTCTTGTGCGCCATAGGTTGTGGAGCAACCCAAGAGAGACAGCATAAAAACCATAGCACACCAGATTATTCGTTCAAGCCAGATCGCTGGCACCCATTCGTTGACTGTGAACAGAACCACGCAGTCAAGCTTAGTCTTACGCGATTGCGGAGGGCTATTCTGCCGCAACTGCAATCGACAGAAGATGAGAGCGCCTTACAGGCAAGAGGAAAACCTGCAAAGGGAATAAGGGCTGAAAACATCCGTTCCCAGCCCTATCGTTCAAGCCGCGCGCGGCAACTCAGCAACCTCGCCAAAACCCTGCGCAGGCGACGAGCCGTCCGCGCCCAGCTTGAACCGCTGCACCTGCGCAATCAAGCTGCGCACCGACTCGCCCATCCGCGCCATCTCCGCGTTCAACTGCTGAATCTCCGACACCTGCTGCTGCACCGACGCCGACACCTGCTGCGAACCCGCAGCCACCTGCTGCGACACCGACGCCGTCTGCGCCAGCACCCCAGACAGACTGTCCACCGACGCCGACACCTCCTGCGTACTCGCACTCGACTGCTGCGCGATCGCCGCAATCTGCTGCAACGCCGTAGAGGTCATCTCCGCGCTGGCAAGCATCTCCTCCGACGCCGCACTCGACTGCTCCGCGATCGCCGCAATCTGCTCAATCTCCTGCAGCGTCGAGTCGGTCGTCGTCTGCACCGCACGCATCGACTCTGCCGAACGCGCCACCTGCTGCGCAATCGTCTCCACCGACTGGATAATCGCGCCCAAGCCCTGCGCCACTTCGGTGGAGACCTGCGCGCCCTGCTGCACGGCGGCGAGGCTCTGCTCCATCGCCTGCACGGTCTGCTCGG
>Ga0197142_1000837_pt1 | contig 28813 bp, 16 predicted proteins | sample GBS60_MetaG_FD_148614 | JGI IMG/M metagenome (GOLD analysis project Ga0197142, IMG submission 148614) | Sediment microbial communities from Great Boiling Springs, Gerlach, Nevada, United States - GBS 60_MetaG | ecosystem: Environmental > Aquatic > Thermal springs > Hot (42-90C) > Sediment... | reverse complement strand
GTGCTGGTGGGAGAAAACTTCCGCTTCGGCCACGGCAAGGGCGGCGATGCCGAACAGCTTCGCCAACTGGGGTTGCGGTACGGTTTTCGGACCGAGATCGTCGGCGGCATTCGGTTCCGCGGCCATCCGGTCTCAAGCAGCGAGGTAAGGCGGCTATTGGGCGAAGGGCGCGTCACGCTGGCCTGGCGTCTGCTCGGCCGGCCCTACAGTCTCGCCGGCGAGGTCGTCCCGGGGACGGGCACCGGCTCGCGGCTGACCGTTCCCACGCTGAACCTCACGCCCGGCGAGCAGCTCGTGCCGGCCCGCGGCGTCTATGTCAGCCGTACGTCAGAGGCGGAAGGCGGAAGGCGCTGGCCCTCGGTGACGAACGTCGGCATCCGCCCGACTTTCGGCGGCAACCGCCTCACCGTTGAAACTTACCTGCTTGCCCCGCTCGAGCAGGAGCCGCCCCGCTCGATTACCGTCGAATTCCTGCACCGACTGCGCCCGGAGCTGAAATTCCCGGACGCAGAAACTCTGAAGCGTCAGATTCTCAAGGACGCCGCCCGCGCCGGGGCCTGGCACCGCCGCCTGGAGCGCTGGAGCACGAGACAGTCCGAGCTTCCCAGTCGCTAGCGCCCCACCGTCTGGCTCTGATAGCGCCGGGCCATCTCTTCAAGCGGAATCGGTTCATAGTCGCCCGCATGTCCGGCCTGGCCGAAAGCGATCATGCGAGCCTTGACGACCTCCTTCATCGCCGCCCGGGCCGCCCCGAGATAGGTGCGCGGGTCGAACTCCTCGGGCTTTTCGAAGAAGACCTTGCGGATGGCGCCGGTCATCGCCAGCCGGTTGTCGGTATCGACATTGATCTTGCGCACGCCGTTGCGAATGCCGAGCTGGATCTCTTCGATCGGAACGCCCCAGGTGGGTTTGATCTTGCCGCCGTACTGGTTGATGATGTCCTGAAGCTCTTTGGGAACGCTCGAGGAGCCGTGCATGACCAGGTGGGTGTTGGGCAGCCGCTTGTGGATCTCGAGGATCCGGTCCATGGCCAGGATGGCGCCGTCCGGCTTGCGGCTGAACTTGTAAGCGCCGTGGCTGGTCCCGATGGCCACCGCCAGCGCGTCCACACCGGTTCGCTCGACGAAATCGACCGCCTGATCCGGATCGGTCAGATGGGCCATGGCGTCGACGCCGGCGCCGTGGCCGTCCTCGATGCCGCCGAGCACGCCGAGCTCGCCTTCGACCGAGACGCCGCGAGCGTGCGCCATCTCGACCACCTCGCGCGTGACGCGGACGTTGTATTCATAGCTGGCGGGCGTTTTGCCGTCTTCAAGCAGCGAGCCGTCCATCATGACGCTGGTGAAACCCATCTCGATGGCCGACCGGCAGGTCTCCGGGCTGTTGCCGTGATCTTGATGGAGCGCCACCGGGATCTCCGGGTAAAGCTCGACGGCGGCCAGCATGAGATGAAACAGGAACCGGTCGTTTGAATACTTGCGCGCGCCGCGGCTCACCTGGATGATCACCGGGCTCCGGGTCTCGCGGGCGGCCTCCATGATCGCCTGGATCTGCTCCATGTTGTTGACGTTGAAGGCGCCTACGCCGTAGCCGCCCTTGGCCGCTTCGTCGAGGAGCTGCCGCATTGTGACCAGTGGCATGAATCAATCTCTCCTTTGAGTGCGGAATAAGATCACCGAATTTTGATCTTACCGGAAACAGAGAGCCGGCTGCGCCGCCGGGCGAAGGCAAAATCAGAAATTCAGCCGCAACATCAACTGGAGCATGCGCGAGGTGCCGAAGCCGGTGGCGCCGTCGTTGGCCGTGCTCAGAATCATGCCGAAATTGCCGCTCGAAATATTCGAGGAGGGGTTGCCGAATTGAGCGCGATTGAAGACGTTGAACGCCTCGGCGCGGAACTCCAGGTTCAGGCCCTCCGACATTGCGGTGCGTTTGGTGAGAGCCACGTCGGCCTGCCAGAGCCCCGGGCCGCGGAGCATGTTGCGCGGCGCGTTGCCCCAGGTTCCGGGCGCCGGTGGGGCGAAGGCCTCGCGGAGGATCCACCGGGCGGGCGTCTGCACCGCGGGAATCGGACTGACGCCGGTGAGCTGCGGCCTCTGGTTACGCGCGTTGCCGTCGGGCACATCGCGCGAGGCCCGGGCGACGGTAGGCGTAAAAGCGCGCCCGGTGCGGGCGGTGAACAGGCCCGAGAGGCCCCAGCCTCCGGCCAACTTGCCCGCCAGGCCGGAGCGGGGCCCCCAGCGCCGGCCGGGACCCCACGGAAATTCATAGGTCGAATTCAGCGTGAAGGTGTGGCGGATGTCGAAATCGGCGACTGCCCGCTCGCAACGGCGGCAGGAGGAGATCATGATTTCGGCGCCCTCGCCGGAGCCGGCGTTGTCGTCGATCACCTTCGACCACAAGTACTGCGTCTGCACCAGCCAGCCTCGTGCGAAGTTGCGAACCAGCGAGGCCTGCATGCCGTGAAAGGTCGAGTTGCCGTAATTGTTCTTGCGGTCGACGTCGGCAAAGGCGGCCAGCGGCCGCACCTTCGTGACCGGGTCGATCAGGTTGAGCCGATCACGGCCGAACAGGTGGCTGCCGCGGTTGCCGACATAGGCGAGCTGGCCGACAAAGGAGGCCGGCAGCTCCCGCTGGAGCGAGAAGCTCCACTGCTGCGAATAGAAATCCTTGCGGTCGCGCTGAAGCGCCCGGGGCTGGGCGCCCGCCGAGCGCGCCTGCGCCAGGAAAGGCGTAATCGGGTAGGCCAGGGCGGGCTGGTCGGAGCGGGTCAACTGAAACCGCTCCGGTTCGCTGTCGACGGCGGCGGTGACGTCGTCCTGCTGCCCCGGACCGTAATAGATGCCGTAGCCGGCGCGCAAGACCGTCTTCGGCGTGAAGCTCCAGGCCAGGCCCGCGCGCGGCGCCCAGTTGTTGCGGTCCGGATAGTACCAGGGCGTGCCCGGCGGGCAGAAGCCCTGACACTCGAAGGGATCGAAGACGCGGCCGCGGCCGTTGACCTCCTTCATGACGGTATAGTTCTCGTAGCGGGCGCCGAGCGTGAGGACGAAGCTCCGGCCGAGCCGCCATTCGTCCTGGATGTAGCCGCTCATCATCCAGCGGCGGCCCCCGAACATCGGCAGCACGCCGGCGATCTCGAACCGGTCCACCTGGTTGGCAAGCAGCGCGTCGAGGCTGGCGAAGCGCACGGTGCGCGAACCGAGGTCGCCCGCGTTCAGGTGAATCCGCCGAAGTTCACCGCCCATCTTCAGCGTATGGTTTCCACGCATCCAGGTCAGGTTGTCGACTAAGGAATAGGACGTGGGCAGCTCGCTGATGCCGGTCGAGGCCAGCGTCGAGGTCAAGCCTGGCACGACGATCGCCTCGGCAAATAACCCGGTCTGCGGGCGCGTCAGGGCCGAGCGGTTCATTCCGAGTTTGGCCTCGTTGACGAGGGCCGGCGAGAGCACGGCCTGCCATTGCACGGTGGCGTTGGTCGGCCGCATGAACGACTCGCGGTACTCGAGCAGCGCCGAGCGGCGCTCGTTGAACTCGCCGTCGGTGGTGTTGAAGCGGCCGAACACCAGATGCGCGTCGCTGAACCGATGGTCGACCCGGATCGAACCTGAATCCTCTCGCCACCGGTTGCGAAACACGCCCGTGAACCGATCAACGCGCGGATCCGCGGTCGGGGCGACGCCCGCCGGAAAGCCGTTAACCACCGGGCCGAGCGCGGGCCAGCGCTGGGCGACCTGGGCGCGAAAGGCGGCGCTCGGTACCAGACCGTTCACCGCCGACTGTCCCAGACGCTGGCGAAGCCCCTCATAGTTGGCGAAGAAGAACGTCCGATTCCGCACGATCGGCCCGCCGAAGCTGGCGCCGAACTGATTCAGCCGGAAGTCGGGAATCTCGGCCGGATCGAACGGCCGGCGCGCGTCGAAGACGTTGTTGCGAAAGAATTCGAAGGCCGACCCATGAAACTCGTTGGTGCCCGCACGCGATACGAGGTTAATCTGGGCGCCGGCCCCGGTGCCGCTTTCTGCCGTATAGGTGGAGGAGGCAACGCGGAACTCCGAGATGGCGTCCAGGGCGATCACCAACCGGAGGTTGCCCTCCTGGCGGGGATCCTTGACCCCGGTGGCGTCGATGCCGTCATAGGTCCAGTTGTTTTCGTCCCGCGCCCGACCGAAGAAACGGATGGTGCCCTGATTTCCCTCGCCCGTGTTCACCGCGCCGGGCGCCAGCGCCATCAGGAAGGACCAGTTGCGCCCGTTGAGCGGAATGTCGCGGATCTGTCGGGCGTGGACCACGCCGCCGATATCGGCCGTAGTCTGGTCGATCGGCGTCGCCTCGGCGCTGACCTCGATCTGGGTGGTCACAGCTCCCACCTTCAGCTCGGCGTCCAGGCGCCGGTTTTGACCTACGGTGAGTGCGACCCCCTCGATGCGCGCCGACGTGAATCCGTCTTTGGAGATCGTTACCGTGTAAACGCCCACAGGCAGAGCCGCAAACCGGTAAAAGCCGTCCTCGCCGGTGAGCAGCTCACGGCTGAAGCCGGTGCCGGAGGACTCCACGCGGACGACAGCGGAAGTAACGGCGGCGCCGGTTTCATCCGTCACCAGGCCGGTCAGCACCGCGCGATCGACCTGCGCGGCGGCAGCCAAGGCGAACAGAAAGGAAAACAAACCTAGCCGAACATGTCGAAACGAGATCATTTCGCTAAAGGCTAGCAGGACTAGATGTGGTTCTCGTTACAGGAACATGTTAATTCGCTGACAGGCGTCTTCCCCCGGTGGCCTGCCCTGGGCGGCTCGCCAACAGTCATGGTATGCTCGGGAAGAGTCCCGCTGGTCCCGTGTCCTTCCGGATTGAGGTGGAGAGGAACCAAAATGACTAAACCCTGGTTGCGGCTGGTTTCGGCGTTGCTGCCTTTGAGCCTGCCGGCTCAAATCCCGCTGAACCCGAACCCCACGCTGGCTCTGGGCCAGCCGCCCGATCGCAGCCCGTCAGAGACGAGATCGATCGGGCCGAACTTGCTCGAGGGGCGCGAACTTAACGCCCCCACCTCGGTGGCCTACGACGCAACCACCGGGGCGCTTTATGTCGCCGACACCGGCAACAACCGCGTCCTGGGCTGGCGTGACGGGCGCAGCTTCGCCAACGGCGCCAAGGCGGACCTGGTGATCGGGCAATGGAACTTCTTCACCAACCAGCCCTTTAGGGCGGCGCCGCCGTTCACCTCGGGGCTGAACGCTCCCACCGGCCTCGCCGTCGACTCGCGGGGCAACCTTTACGTCGTCGACGCGGGCAACAACCGAATCTTGCGCTTCAAGCGGCCGTTCGACTCGACAGACGATCCGATCCGCGCCGACCTGGTCATCGGCCAGAGCGGCCTGTCCGGCGCCGGCGCCGGCACCTCCGCAGACCGGATCCGGACCACGGGCGCCAACAACGCGCCGCTGCAAGCCGGCCTGGCCTTTGACGCGCAAGGCAATCTCTGGTTCACCGACGCCGGGAACAACCGGGTGCTGCGCTTCCCGGCTTCGAGCCTGGGCGAGACGGCCCCCCATGGCCCTGCCGCCGACGTGCTGCTCGGGCAGACGGGGTACGATCAACGGGTCGCGCCGGCGCGCAATGACGCCAACCGGCGCAACAAGACGGTGCTGCTCGAGCCGTCGGCGCTCGCCTTTGACGCGCGCGGCCGTCTGTTTGTCGCCGACGGGTTGAACCGGGTCCTCGTCTGGGAGCCGGAGATCACCACCGGCAAGCCGGCCTCGAGGATTCTCGGGGTTCCCTCCTCCGGAACTCCTCCCATCAATGCCGCCTCGCTCGGACTGATTCGGGGCGGGTCGTTGCTGGCCCCGGAGGGCCTTTTCCTGACCTTTTCCGGTACGCAGTGGTTTCCCCCGCTGGGCGTCTTCGCCATCGGCAACACACCGTTTGTCGTCGACACTTACGCAAATCGGATCCTCCGCTACCGGCCGTTCGAGGAGTGGCCCCCAGAATCGGTCACTTTCTCGCCGAGCGCCGAAGCCGTCATCGGGCAGGATTCGCTCGAGGGCGACGATCCGCGCCCGAATCGGGGGCGCCCGCAGCCGAGCGAGGCCAGTCTCGCCTGGCCGCGAGGCGCGGTGTTTTCCTCCCAGGCCGGCCTGGTCTACGTCGCCGATACGGGCAACAACCGCGTGCTGGCCTTCCCGAACTTGAGCAGCGGCCCGCCCTCCTCGAGCGGCAGCCCCTACGCCGCGCTGCGCCTGCTCGGCCAGGTGGGCTTCGACCTGCGCGAGCGAAACCTGCTCGAGGGCAAGGAGTTTCAGTTCATTTCGGCCTATTCGGAGGCGACCGGCGGCATCGCCATCGACCCGAGTTCGGATCCGCCGCGGCTCTATATCGCCGACACGTATAACAATCGCATCCTTTGTTTTGCCGACGCACGGCGCATCCGCCCCGGCGACGTGGCCGATCGCGTGATCGGCCAGCCGAACCTGCGCTCCTCGGTCGTCAACTGGCCGATCGGCCGCAGCGACGCGCGCAACGAAGTGGGTCTGTTCTGGCCGACGGGTCTGGCCGTGGATGCGGGCGGCAATCTCTACGTGGCCGATCGCGGCAACGGGCGGGTGCTGCGCTTCCGCCGGCCCTTCGACCAGCCGCCCGGGCCCATCGCCGCCGACCTCGTCCTGGGCCAGGCCAATTTCAACCGGCGCGACATCGACCCGTCGGCCTCGACCATGGGCGAACCCTACGGGCTGGCCTTCACCGGCCGCGGGTGGCTGGCGGTCTCCGACCGCAGCTTCAACCGCGTGCTGCTGTTTGAAGGCCCGGAGTTTCGCAATGGCCAGGCCGCGGTCAAAGTCTTCGGCCAGTCGGATTTCTTGAGCATCGCGGCCGGCGGCGGCGCAGGCGGCTTGAACGCTCCCCGCGATGTCGCTATCGACGGCGACGACCGCCTCTACGTGGCCGACGGCGGAAACCGCCGCATTCAGATCTTTCCACAGCAGATCACCTCGGCCGAGACGCGCAGCGGCGCCCCGGCCGTGCTGACGCTGCCTAACTTCGGCGTCAACGCGCCGCGCGGCATTTACGTGAACCGGCAAACCGGCGAGATCTGGGCGGTGGAGCCCAACAACAACACGACCCTGTGCGGCGCCGCCCGGCCCTGCCTGGTGCGCTACCCGCGCTTCGACATTCTCCAGACGCAGGGGATCAGTTTCGAGCGGATCGGCTACGGCACGCCGCCGCTCGCGGTGGCCCAGGACGGCTTAGGCAATGTTTACGCCGCCGATAGCCTGAGCCGGGTGCTGATCCATTTCCCGCGCATGTCGGCCAGCAACAACGCCAACGGTCTCGAGCAGTCTGCGCCCAACACCTACACGTCGATTTACACGACCTTCGATCTGCCGGAGGTTCCGACTCGGGTCTTTGACACCGTACCCATGCCCACGACGCTTGGCGACATCCAGGTGCTGGTGAATCAGAGGCCCGTACCGATTCATTTCATCTCGCCGCGGCAGATCAACTTCCTGATGCCGGCCGATGCTCCGGAGGAGGGTTCGGTCGAGGTTTGGGTGATGCGCGCCTCCACCCGCCAGATCCTCGCCGCCGGGACGCTGCGCATGGACGTGGTCTCGCCGGGACTTCTATACACGGATCGGTTTGTCGCGGGCAATAACACCCTCTTCCAAGTGGCTGCCCTAAATGTCGATGCACAAGGGAACCGGACGCTCAACTGGCGCTCGACGGGACGTGTCGACAGGTGGGAGGCCCGCCCGGCGCGCGTCGGCGAGGTGGTGGAGATCTTCGCCACCGGTTTCGGGCGGCGCGTTCCGGGCGCACCCGCCGAGGCGGTGCCGGCCCCGGGAGCACTGCCCACCGACGTCAAGCCGCGCGTCTTTCTGAACTCCCGCTGGCTGGACGATGCCGACATCCTTTATTCCGGCCTGGCGCCCGAGCTGATCAACGTCTGGCAGATCAACATCCGCATCCCCGATTTTGTGCCGCCGGGCAACAATCTCATCCTGGTCTCCTTCTACGACCGCGATTCCCGGCGCAGCGGCAGTCCGGACAACCCGCAGCGGCTGAACACGACGATCGCCATTCAGCGCTGAGCTCCGCGAAACGAAGCGGCGTCAGGCGACAAGACTGCGGCCCGTGATGAGCCCGCCGGGCAGGTTCTTCACTCGGTAGCCGTTGAGCAGCAGAAAGCGAGTGGCGTAGTAGGAGCGCTGGCCCAGGGCGCAGTAGACCCAGATCTCGCGCTCGCGCGGAAGCTCGGTGTGCCGCTGGCGCAACCGGCTCAGGGGAATGTTGACGGCGCCTTCCAGATGGTCCTGGGCGAACTCCTCCGGTTCGCGGACGTCGACAACAAGGGCCTTTGTGGCGGGCAGCTCGCGCCAGTCGGCCAGCGGCAGGTCGCCCGAGAGGACGTTGGCCGCCACCATTCCCGCCAGATTCACCGGGTCCTTGGCCGCGCCGAACTGCGGCGCATAGGAGAGCTCGGCCTCGGCCAGATCGAAAACGGTCCCGCCCATGCCGAGCGCCAGCGAGATGACGTCGATGCGTTTATCCACCCCCTCCTCGCCCACGGCTTGTGCACCCAGGATGCGGCCGTCCGGGGTGGAAAACAGCAGCTTCATGTGGATCGGCCGCGCGCCCGGGTAGTAGCCGGCGTGGTGGCCGGGATGCAAGTAAACGGCCTGGAAGTGTTCGATTCCGGCCCTGGCCAGACGCTTTTCCGTCGCCCCGGTCGCCGCCGCCACCAGGCCCAGACAGGCGCAGATCATCGTCCCCTGCACGCCGCGGAACCTCGCCGGTCGGCCCGAGATGGAGTCGGCGGCGATACGCCCCTGGCGATTGGCCGGGCCGGCCAGCGGCGCCAGGCACCATTCTCCGGTGACGAGGTCGCGAACCTCGACCGCGTCGCCCACCGCCCAGATGTGTGGATCTGAGGTCCGCATCGACTCATCCACCCGGATGCCGCCCAGGCGGCCGATCTCAAGCCCGGCGGCCTCGGCCAGGCCCACCTCGGGTTTGACGCCGACGGCGAGAATCACCAACCCTGCCGTGAAGGAGCCTCCGGAAGCCGTCCGGATTCGCAGCCCGCCGGGCGCCGCTTCGAAAGCGGTCACCGTGCAGCCCAGTTCGACCCTTACCCCGTTGGCCTCCAGGTGCCGCACCACCGGTTCGGCCATCTCCGGATCGAGCGCCGGGAGAAGCTGGGGCAGCCGCTCGAGCACGGTTACGCGCAGGCCGCGGCGTACGAGGTTCTCGGCCATCTCGAGCCCGATGAATCCACCGCCGACAATGACGGCCTGCTCGGGTTTCTCGGCTTCGATCCACTTTCGAATTCTGCGGCTGTCGGGGATCGTGCGCAGGACGTGAACGCCGGGCAGGTCGACGCCCGGCAGGTCGGGACGCAGCGGCCGCGCGCCCGGAGCCAAGACCAGGGCGTCATAAGGCTCCTCGTAGAGGCGCCCGGTGGCGAGCTCCTTGACCCGAATGCGTTTGGCGGTGCGGTCGATGGCGACAACCTCGTTTTCGGTGCGGACCTCGATCCGGAAATTCCGCTGGAACAGTTCGGCGGAGGCGACCAGAAGACGGGACTCCTCCGGAATCACGTTGCCCACATAGTAGGGCAGGCCGCAGTTGGCAAACGAGACGTAGGGGCCGCGATCGAAGACGACGATCTCGGCCTCCTCATCCAGCCGCCTGAGCCGGGCGGCGCACGAGGCCCCGCCGGCCACTCCGCCGACGATCAGAACGCGCTTCCTCATACCCACGCGGGCAGGCAGGGCAATTCGTCTTCCAATTGCCGGCTGCGCACTGGCGCACTTTCGAAATCGAACTCACTGGGTGAAGTTTCGCAGGCGAGGCGCCTTGCGCAGCTCATTGAGCGCGCTTCTCCTTGCCAGACAAGGAAATTGTGAAACTGAGAGCGACCCGGTGCGGCTTGGAACGAGACTTGCTCGCAAACCGCGGAGGGAAGAGTCCAGTCCGAGGACGGTGAGAGCGATGCGCGAAGGAATTCATCGGAAAACGATCTTCCGGCTTCTGGTCGTCTGTTGCCTGTTGGCCGGCTCGTTTGTGCTTGTCAGCGCCACCCGGCCGGTGTGGACCGCGGAGGACAAGGCCTTTTATGCCGATCCCAACCTCCTGGCCTTCGTGCGGCCAGGACTGGATATCAAGATCCTGTCAGCGGAAATTGCCGCCGACGGCACGATCCGCGCCCGGGTGAAGTTTACCGATCCGCGCGGCATGCCGCTCGACCGCGAGGGAATCGTCACCCCTGGGCCGATCAGCGCCGGCTTCATCGCGGCCTACATCCCCAGGGGCCAGGGCCAGTACGTGGCCTACACGACTCGAATCCAGCGGTCGCCGATCACCGGCCAGTCTGCCGTGCAGGCCGCGGCTGACACCGGCGGGCGTTGGGAGAAGGTCGGCGACGGCGAGTACATCTATACGTTCGGGACCCGGGCGCCGAGCAACATCGACCGCTCGGCGACCCATACGATCGGCGTCTACGCCAACCGCAACCTGACCGAGTTCAATCTGGGCATCAACCTCAAGGAGGTCACCTATAACTTTGTGCCCGACGGCTCGCCGGTGCGCGAAGTGCGCGACGTGATCCGCACGGCCACCTGCAACAAGTGCCACCACAGCCTGAGCGCGCATGGGACGACCGGCAGGACGACGATGGAAGGTTGCGTGCTTTGCCACACGCCGCAAACCATCGACCCGGACACCGGCAACACCGTCGACATGGCGGTGATGATCCACAAGATCCATCGCGGCCGCTACCTGCCCAGCGTGCGCGCGGGAGGCAAGTACCAGATCATCGGCTTTGGCCAGACGGTCCACGATTACTCGAAGGCCGCTTTCTCGCCCGCGCCGTTCAACACCGACACCTCCAAGCAGTGCGAAACCTGCCACGAGTCCAACCGCGGCGCCACGCAGGCCGATCATTGGTTGACGAAGCCCAGCCGGGCCGCCTGCGGCTCCTGTCACGACAACGTGAACTTCGCCACCGGCGAAAACCATGCCGGACTGCCGCAGGTCTCCGACCGCCAGTGCGCTTTCTGCCACATCCCCGAGGGCGAGCTGGAGTTCGATCTCTCCATCAAGGGCGGGCACACGACGCCGGAGTTCTCCAAGGAGCTGCCGGGCGTGGTCTTCGAGATCCTGGAGATCCGAGACGGGGTGGCCGGTAAAGCGCCGACGGTCACTTTCACCTTGAAGGATAAGAAAGGAAATCCTCTGTCGCCTTCGAGCTTCAATTATCTTGCACTGGTGATGGGCGGCCCGACCTCGGATTATTCGACCTACATCGTCCAGAGCGCTCTGGCCGCCACCGGTTCGGGCGACCGCTGGACGATCACCTTTGCGCGTCCCATTCCGGCCGACGCCAAGGGGACCTGGGCGATGGGCATTGAGGGACGCCGCCTGATCACGCTGCTGCCCGGCACGCAGCGGCAGCGTTCGGTGCAGGATGCGGGCAAGAACGTTGTCGTCTACTTCTCGGTGGACGGCTCCAAAGTCGAGCCGCGGCGGACGGTCGTCGAGCTGGCCGACTGCAACCAGTGCCACAACAGCTTGACCATCCACGGTTTCAACCGCAACCAGATCGAGCACTGCGTCATTTGCCACAACCCGGTGACGACCGACGTGGCGCGGCGGCCCGCCGATCGGATGCCGGCCGAATCGGTCGACATGCGCGCGATGATCCACCGCATTCACGCCGGTTCCCACTTGAGCCGGGACTACACCATCTACGGCTTCGGGAACGTGCCGCACAACTACAACGAGGTGCACTATCCCGGCTTCCTCGAGCGGTGCTCGGCCTGCCACGTCACCGGCAGCTACCAGTTGCCGCTGCGGCCGAACTTGCTCAAAGTCGTCGACCCCCGCGGGTATCTCAACCCGGTGGGTCCGGAGACGATCGCCTGCATCAGTTGCCACGACAGTATCCAGGCCGCCTCGCATGCGCTGGCCAACACCTCCGCGCTCGGCGAGAGCTGCGCCGCCTGCCACGGGCCGAACCGGGAGTTTTCGGTTGACCGCTCGCATGCCCGGTGAGGCCCATGTTCGACACGCTTCTCAGGGGTAGGCCATGGCGCCTGCCCCTGTTCCTCATCCTGGCGGCGTGGGCGCCGGCCGCGGCGGCGCAAGAGGCGGCGCAGGCGCCTTACGCCGGTTCAGACTCGTGCCAGCCGTGCCACGAAGAGATCTATAGCTCTTTCCGGAAGAACGCCCACGCGTTCTTGGACACGGAGAAGGGCCGGGGCTGGGCGGGACGGGCGTGCGAATCCTGCCACGGGCCGGGCGCCAAACACGTCGAGTCACTGGCGGCAGCTGACATCCGGAACCCGGCGAAGCTGGCGCCGCTCGAGGCGGACAAGAGTTGTCTGGAGTGTCACCGGCACCAGGCCACGCAGGTCGGGCGCATTCGCGGCAGTCACGCCCGAAACCTTGTGGCCTGCATCCAGTGCCATCCGATTCACGGCACGGAGAAGGTCACGCTGTCGCCGCACCCGGCGGCCCGAATCAACGCCCAGTGCGCCGACTGCCACGCCGATGTCTGGACTTCCTTCCAGCGGCCGCACAGCCACCGGCTGGTGCAGGGCGCCATGAGCTGCGTGGACTGTCACAATCCGCACGGCGGGGCTCTGATCCGCAACATGCGCGTGGCGGGGGCAAACGAACCCGGCTGCCTGCGCTGCCACGGCGACAAGCGGGGACCGTTCGCCTTCGAGCACGCTCCGGTCAGACTCGAGGGTTGTCAGAGCTGTCATGAGCCGCACGGCTCGGTGAATCCGCGCATGCTCGTCCGCCATGAGACAAGCCGGCTGTGCCTGGAGTGTCACGCCAGGCCACCCGGCGCCCCGGGCGCTCTGGGGGGCATTCCGGGCGGCTTTCACGACCTGGCCAGCCCCCGGTTCCGCAACTGCACGGTCTGTCACATCAAGATTCACGGCTCGCAAGTGAATCGGGACTTCCTGCGATGAACAAGAGCCTTCTTCTTTTGCTTGCGGTTGTGCCGGTTGCCGGGCAACCGGGTCCCTCGCCCGTGCGCGAGAAGGCAACGCTCGGCACAGTCGACCTCGGTTATCGCTGGACGAGCGCCGTGCCGGGCGACTTTGCGACCTACCGCAGCGTGGTCAACTTGCAGGACGGGTTCCGCGTGCGGGGCCTGGATTTCCATTCGACCGATTCCTCGCGGCGGCTCTACGACAAGCTGACCTTCTTCGCCGACAGTTGGGGCGACCCGTACAATACGGCGCGCCTGGACGCCGAGCGCAACGGCGCCTGGCGCCTGTGGATTGACTACCGGAACATCGACTATTACAACTTCCTGCCCTCCTTCGCCAATCCCGGCCTCGAGCAGGGAAGCCTGGTCAATCAGCGTTCCTTCGACATGCGCCGCCGCTTCTGGGATGCCGAACTGCGGCTGCGCCCGGGCAAGCGGGTCAGCCCCTTTGTGGGTTTCAGCCGGGATTCCGGCTTCGGGCGGGGCATCACGCCGTTTGTGACCAGCGGCAACGAGTACCCCGTCGGCACCACGCTCCGTGATCAGACGAACAACTACCGCGGGGGCGTCGACCTGGAGTTCCGCCGCTGGCACCTGACCCTCGAGCAGGGTGCCACCGCCTTCAAAGACGACCAGTTGGTTTTCACCGCCGACCGGAACCTGGGCAACCGCCGCGTCCCGCTGCTCGGCCAGGAGCTCTTTCTTGCGCAGGCGGCGCAGGCCTACGGCGCGCGGGGCGAGAGCATCTATTCGCGCGGAGTTTTCACCGCCGCGCCGATCGAGGCGGTCAATCTCTACGCGCAGTTCCAGTTCAGCCAGCCGAAGACCGACATCCGCTACAGCGACAATGGCCGCGGCCTGTTCTACCTCGGCGCTACGCGCTTTTTCAACACCCTGGAGAGCCTCGCCTCGGGCGAGGCCAAGCAGCCGCACACCTCCGCCGCCCTCTCGGCCGAGGTCCGCCTCCATCCCCGGATCCGGGTCTTCGAGTCGATTTTTACGGACCGGCTGCACAACGCCTCCTCGCTGCTTCTGGTGCAGCAGCTCTTCTTTGCGACAGGGCCCGCCGAGACCGCGCGAATCTTTACGCCCGATCGGCTGGCGATGAACTATAGCCGCCAGCAGGCCGATCTGTTCGTGGATGTGACGCCGAAGATCACCCTGCGCGGCGGCCACCGCTACGAATGGGGCGACGCGCGACTGCGCTCGCCGTCGCTTGCAGGAACGGCGAATCCCGAGACCGGCGAGCTCAAGCGCCACGTCGGTTTGGCGGGGGTCAACTTCCGGGCGCTCGAGAAGCTCGCCTTCAACCTTGACTACGAAGGCGGCGACGCCGATGCGTCCTACTTTCGCACCAGCCTTCACGATTACCACCAGCTTCGCGGACGGGCAACGGTTCAGGCGCTCGCCTCGCTTCAGCTCCTGGCGAACTTCTTGCTGCTCGACAACGAAAACGCCTCGCCGGGCGTGGGCTACGACCTGCGGAATCTGGCGGGCGGTCTCTCGCTAAGGTTTAGCCCGGGAGGAGGACGAAGAGTCAGCTTTTTCGGCGACTATACGCGCTCCCGGTTGCGCTCGGACATCTCCTTCCGGTCGCTTCCGTTTCTGGACCGGGCGGACTCCTTCTACCGGGACAACGCGCACACCGCCACAGGGATCTTCGAGCTTGCGCTGCCGAGCGGCCACAAAGTGGTGAAGCCTCGCCTCAGCCTGGGCGGCACGCTGTTTCGGAGCTCCGGCAGCCGGCCGGCCCGCTACTATCAGCCCTACGGGCGGTTGCTCGTGCCGTTCAGCGACCACGTCTCCGTCTATGCGGAGTGGCGCTGGTACGGCTTCACGCAACCGTTCTACATCTTTGAGGGCTTCCGGACGCACCACCTTCTGTTCGGCCTGAAGCTCTCGCTGTAGAAGACCGTCTAAAACGGCCAGATCCGAGGCACCAGCATCACGGTCGTGGCGCCGACCACGATGTCGAGAGGGATTCCGAGCCGCAGATAGTCCGCAAAACGGTAGCCGCCCGGCCCGTACACCATGAGGTTCGTCTGATAGCCGATCGGCGTGGCAAAGCCGGTCGAGGCTGCGATCATCAGCGCCATGACAAACGGCAGCGGACTGACGCCGAGTTGCTCGGCGCTCGCCAGGCCGACCGGGAACATGAGGGCCGCCACGGCGTTGTTCGTCAAGATCTCCGTGAGCAGGGCGGCGGCCACGTAGAACGCCCCGAGGGCGAGCCACGGCTGCTCGCCCGCAACCGAGAGGATCGCCTCCGCGACCGACTGGGCTGCTCCGGAGATCTCCATGGCGCGGCCCAAGCCCAGCGCGGCGCCGATGGCGATGAGCACGCTCCAATCCAGGCTGTTGCGAGCGTCGCTTAAGGTGCAGCAGCCGGCCGCGACCATCAGGAAGACAGCCACCAGAGCGGCCACGAGCATGTTGACGCCGGCGGCGGCCGCAAGCACCATCCCTGCCAGAATGGCCAAAGCCACCGCCGCCCGCTCGTGCCGCCGGGGTGTGGAGTGCTCGACGCCGCTGATCAGGAAGAAATCCCTCGAGTCCCGTTGCTGCACGGCAAAGGAGGGGCCGGCCTCAATGAGCAGCGTGTCGCCGGGCTGCAAGACGATGTCACCGATCTTGCCCCGGAGCCGCTCGCCATTGCGGGCCACCGCGAGCACGACGGCGTTGTAGCGGTTGCGGAAGCGCCCGTCGCGGATGGTCTTTCCGACCAGCGGACAGGTGTTGGAGACCACGGCCTCAAAAAGCCGCCGCCGGTAGCGCGGCGCATCGAGCTTGAAGACCTGATCCGTGGCCGGCACGAGGCCGCGCAACTGCTGGAGATCCCGGATCGATTCGACCACGCCCACCAGCACCAGGCGGTCGTTGGCCTTCAGTCGCTGCTCGGGTTCGACGGCGACCAGGCTCTCCCCGTCGCGTTCGATCTCGGCTACAAACGCCCCCGGCAGGTGGCGAAGACCGGCTTCTTCGATCGTCTTGCCCACCAGGGGACTGCCCGGCGGTACGATCATCTCCGCCATGTATTCCCGCGCCTCGCGGAGCTGGCTCGAGGGGGATCCGCGGTCCGGCAGCAGAAGGGGCCCGGCCAGCCAGACGAAGAGGGTGCCGACGATGGCCACCGGCAGCCCGATCCATGTGATGTCGAAAAGATCCAGGGGGGCGAGCTTGCCCGAACTTGCCACCAAACCGCTGACGACGAGGTTGGTGCTGGTGCCGATCAGCGTGCAGGTTCCGCCCAGCACCGTCGCATAGTTAAACGGCAGCATGAGCTTGGAGATCGGCAGGCGCAGCTTTCTGGCCCAGTCGCTGATGGCGGGCACCAGCATGGCGACCACGGCGGTGTTGTTCAAAAACGCGCTGATGGGAACGGCCGGAAACACAACCCTGGCGATGGCGCTGCGAACGCTTGCCGGCCTACCTAATGCCGTCTGCGCCACCCAATCGATCGCTCCCGTCTGTCGCAGGCCGGCCGCCACGGCGAACAGAACGGCCACTGTCAACACCCCGGGACTGCTGAAGCCGGAGAACGCCTCCGTAACGTTCAAGACACCCATGCGCCAGCCCGTTGCCGCCGGCACGGGGGCAACCAGGAGGACGACAAGCGCGCCCACCAGCAAGGCGTCGGCCGCTATGCGCGTGATGGTGAACAGAACCAGGACGACGGCGATGACGGCCAGAACAATAACGGCTTCCGTCCCCATCTCGGATTAGTTCTACAGTCTAGCAAGCGCGTTTTGAGCCGAGCCCGCCACACGCCGCTCCCTCGCTGTGCGCTTCCTCGGCGGGCTCGTGACGAGCCACGGGCGCATCCGGTGCCCCCGCCGCGGGCGCTTCGTCGGTTAAGGTGAGAGGTTACGGTTTTGACACGAAAACGTAAGCACAGGAGGAACTCTTCATGAGTCGACTCGTGCCGCCCCACGGCGGAGGCGAGCTCAAGCCGCTTCTTCTCACCGGTGAGGAGCGCCTCGAGGAGCTCCGGAAGGCGCAGACGCTCAAGCGGGTGCCGATGACGACGCGCGAAACGAGCGACCTGATCATGATGGGCATCGGGGCGTTCACGCCGCTTGACGGCTTCATGGGCGGCGATGACTGGAAGGCCGTCTGCGCCGACTACCGCATGCCAAGCAAAAACGGCCTGTTCTGGCCGATTCCGATCACCCTGTCGGCGGCGCAGGATCTGGCCGATTCGATCGCCCTCGGCGAGGAGGTCGCCCTCTGGGACCTGGAAACCGAGTCGATCCTGGGCACGATGCGGGTCACCGAAAAGTACGCCATCGACAGGGAGTACGAGTGCAAGGAGGTCTTCCGGACGACCGACATTGAGCACCCCGGCGTCCGGAAGGTGATGGCCCAAGGGCCGGTGAATCTTGCCGGGCCGGTGAAGGTGCTTTCGGAATCCTACTACCCGGAGATGTTCCCCGCCATCTACCAGCGGCCGGCCGAGGCTCGTCGGACCTTCGAGCGACGGGGCTGGAGCACGGTGGCGGCGCTGCAACTGCGCAATCCGATGCACAACTCCCATGCCTATCTGGCCTGGATCGCCATTGAGGTCTGCGACGGCGTCTACATCCACCAGCTCATCGGCAAGCTCAAACCGGGCGACATCCCCGCGGAGGTGCGCGTCAGGGCGGTCGACGCGCTGGTGAACAAATATTTCCGCAAAGAACGCGTGGTCCAAGGGGGCTACCCGATGGAGATGCGCTATGCGGGGCCGCGCGAGGCCCTGCTGCACGCCGTCTTTCGGCAGAACTACGGCTGCTCCCACCTGATCGTCGGCCGGGACCACGCCGGCGTGGGCAACTACTACGGCCCGTTCGACGCGCAGAAGATCTTTGAGGAGATTCCCCGGGACGCGCTCGTGTTGCGCCCGCTGAAGCTGGACTGGACCTTCTATTGCTACGAATGCGGCTCGATGGCGTCGATGAAGACCTGCCCCCACGAATCGAATGCCGTCATCGACGAGAACGGCAATTACAGGGGTGGCGCACGGCTGCTGCTGAGCGGCACCCTGCTGCGCAAGCTCATGAGCGAGGGAAAACCGGTTCCGAAGGAGTTCTCCAAACCTGAGGTGATCGCGGTGCTCAAGCAGTATTACGACAGCCTCGAGGAAAAGCTCGAGGTCTGACTCCGCGGCGCCGCCACCGGCCGGCCCGACACGAGCTGAGGCGGAGATCCGCCCCCGCCGGACCGAAGGCGGAGGACCGCAATTGCCTCGCTCTGTTAGGATCGAAAGGATCGAAACCCCGCCGTTGCGCGGACGAATCCGTTCGATGAGCCGGACAGAACCTTCAGATGTGCCTGCCTCGGCGCTGGCGTGGAACGATTTAAGCATTCCGGGGACCGATCCGCTGAGCCTGCTGCGGAACTTCGGCCCGGGCGTGGTGCTGATGATGACGGGAATCGGAACCAGCCACGTCGTCACCGCTCCGACCGCGGGCGCTCGCTTCGCTTACGCGCTGCTGTGGTGCATCCCCGTCGCCTACCTCGCCAAGTACTACGGCTTCGAGATGGCGTTCCGCTTCACGCACGCCACCGGCAAAAGCCTCATCGACGCCTACGCGACGGCGCCGGGGAAGTGGCCGCTCTGGTATCTGCTGGCGGTGACGCTCTTGCAAAGCGCTCTCGGGCAGGCGGGCCGGCTGATCGCCGCCGCAGCGGTGCCCTATTACCTCGTCTACGACTTCTTCGGCCTCGCGCTTCCGGTCAGCCTCTACGCGCTCGGCCTGGCCGTCCTTGCCGTGGCCATTCTGTGGAGAGGCAACTACCGGGCGCTCGAGACGGGCGCGAAGCTGTTCGCCGGCGTGCTGGCGGCGTCCTCGATCTTGGTCTATCTCGTCAAACCGGCGCCGCTTTCGTCGCTGCGCCATTTCTTCCTCGTGAGCATCCCGGAGGGCTCCTGGTTACTCATCGCCGGCTTTCTGGGGCTCATGCCCACCGGCATCGACGTCTCGCTGCAAGCCTCCGAATGGGGCCGCGCCCGGAAAGCGGGAATGGCACGCGTGCGGGAACGGCTCGAGGCGGCCGGCCTGGCAGCGCGTTTCGACCCGTTTGCGCCCCGCCAGGACGAGCTCGCCGTCCGCATCTCCCGGCTGCCCGAGCAGGTGCGCCTGTATTGCAGCCGCTGGTTTCGCATCGCCCTCTGGGACTTCCGCATCGGGCACTTCGTCTCGTTGCTGACAGCCTGCCTGTTCCTGCTGCTGGCGGTCGTTTGGCTGCACCCGAGGAATCTCGAAGGGCCGGCGGTGATGGGCGAGATCGCAGAGATCTTCCTCAAAAGCATCGGTCCGGGCACGGCGATCGTCTTTTTCGCCGGCGCTTTCGCGGCGCTGTATTCCACCGCGTTCAACTACTTCGACGGCTGGCCGCGCGTGGTCGCCGCCTGTGCGCGAAACCTGTTCCGCCCGACCGCCGCCCTGGAGGGCATCGCCCGGGAACGCCTCACCGACGAGCATCGGCGCCGCTGGTACTCCGAGTACAACATCTACCGGATCACGATGCTCTTCTCGCTTGCGGCCGCCGTGAGCATCATCGCCGGTCTTCCCCGGCCGGTCTTCCTGGTCCTTCTTGCTTCGGCGCTCGCTCTTTTCATCGCCCCGGTAATTTACTTTCTCAACATCTACTACTGCCTGCGAATCATCCCGCGTGAGGACGCCGGCTTTTATCCCTCCCCGTTCGCCGTCGGCGCCAGCCTCGCGAGCTTCGCCGTTTTTAGTGCGTTCACCGGGCTCGCCATGCTGGAGCTGATCTTCGGCATCCACCTCTTCGGCCGGAGCTGAAACCGGCTTTGGTCGCTGTGGGACGCCAGTGCTAATCTAATCGAGTTATGGAAGGCTCGCGTCGCGATTTTCTTCAACTGGCCCCGGCGGCCGGCGCCGCCGCGCTCACCCGGCCCGCGACGGCGCGCGCCGGCGCTCCGTACCTGGCCGGCTCGCTCAACATGACCGTCAAGCGGATCGAGAGAACCTGGATCAACGTTCCGTTCCGCGAGGTGCCTGCCCGGAACATGATCCGGGAGCTTCCGCACTGGACCTATTTCGAGATCGTCAAGGTCACTCTGGCGTGCGGCGTGACAGGCTTCGGGGAAACGATGGTTTACTACACCTGGGGCACGGTCTCCGACGAGGCGGTGGCGCGCGCCACCGGCCGGAATGCCGCCGAGCTTCTCTGGGACGATTCGCTCGGCTGCGGCTTGCAGATGGCTCTGTTTGACGCCGTGGCCAAGGCCAACGACGTGCCCGTTTACCGGCTGCTCGGGCCGAAGCGGCGCGACAGGCCGTTCGTGGGCTGGTGGGTGATCGACATGCCCGCCGAGGACTGGGTGCTCGAGTGCAAAGAGGCCGTCGCGCAGGGCTACACGGACGTCAAAGCCAAAGCTCGGCCCTGGTTCGACCTCGAGCATCAGTGCCAGGCGCTCGCCAGGGCCCTGCCGGCCTATTTCAAGATCGACTTCGACTTCAACGCCATGCTGCTCGACGCCTCGCGCGGGGCCCGATACCTGGAGCGCATCGACGACTTCGAGCACGTGGCGGCCTTCGAAACGCCCATTCCCCAAAGCGACGTCGCGGGCAATAAGTTCATCCGAGCCCAGACGCGCGTGCCCATTGCGATGCACTACGGCTCGCCGCCGGTGATGACGGCGCTACAGGAACAGGTCTGCGACGTCTTCGTCATCGGCGGCGGGGCGGCTCGCGTCATGGAGCAGGGTACGGTGGCGGCGGTGGCCGACAAGCCCTTCTGGCTGCAACTGGTCGGCACGGGCATCACGGCGACCTTCGCCCTGCATTTCGGCGCCGTGCTCAGCCACGCCCGCTGGCCGTCGGTGAACTGCCACCAGCTCTACACGCACCAGATGATCAAGCCGGCGCTCAAAGTCGATAACGGAACGGCGCCCGTGCCCGAAGGCCCGGGTCTGGGCGTGGAGTTGGACGAAGACGCCGTGGCGCGCTTCCGCATCGAGCCGCTCAAGCGCCGGCCGTACCCGACACCCAACCTCCTGCTGGCCATCCGTTGGCCGTCTGGCGCCACCAGCTACTATGCCCACGCCCAGCAGTACTGGGACGATTTTCTCGCCGGCCGCCTGCCGCTGTTCCCCAAGGGCGTCTACTTGGAGCAGATTCCGGACAACGGCAGCCGCGAGTGGCGTGAGCTGCAAGCCCGCGCGACTCAGGGAGGCGTTCACTCGGCCGGCCGGCCGCTGTGAGGCGACGGCCGGAGGGTAGGCGGCGGAGTCGCCGGCCGAGGCGTCGCTCCGGCCGGCGAGTGCAGGGCAGCCTTAGCTTTTGGCCCTCTGGTAGAGCTTGGTCGCGATCTCGACGATCTCCTCGGGAGCGTACTCGGGTGAGAACGAGCTGGCGATGCCCGCCAAGTCTGCCAGGTTGCCGCCGGTCGGCGGGCCGTCGACCACTTCGAGCGGCTGCTGGTCGTCCGGGTGCGTGCCCGCCCAGATGGCCGCGATCTGTTTGTAGTCTTCCTGGCTGAACCGGTACAGGTAACGGTGCACGCCGCGATCCTCGAACTTCTTCGCCTCCGGGAAGCGGGAGTTCGGGATGTTCGGGATCGGCAGCATCTTCTTCATGTCCACGCCGGTGAGCTCCTCGAGCGCTTTGGCGTAGGCCAGTGCGTGCACGCCGCCGCGTACGAACAGATAGCCGAGCATCTCCCTGGCGGCCGGGTTGTCCGTCATCTCATAAACCCGGAGCTTCTGGGTGCGCGCGCCGACTTCGAGGAAGAAGTTGTGCAACAGATCCAGGATGAGGTTGCCGGAGGAGAACACATAATCGCCGCGCCAGGGCTGGCCGAGCGAGTTGCCCACCAGCGTTCCCTGCCCGGTGGCGATGAAATGGTGCGGGTTGGCGCCGGCCGGGAGGTTCTTCCACGGGGAGGCGGCGGGATCCTCCGAGGCGTCAAAATCCTTCCGCGGGCCGTTGAGGAGCATATTCACGGTGGCCGAAACGAGCTCGATATGGCCCAGCTCCTCGGTGGCGATGTTGGCGATGAGTTCGTAGAACGGCCGCACCTTGTCGCGGTAGCGGAAGTTGAACGACTGGTACATGTAGTTCATCAGGGTGGACATCTCGCCGAAACGTCCGCCCAGCAGCTCTTGCACGTTGGCCGCCGCGCGCGGGTCGGCCGCGGGCGCCTGCGGCAGCTCGATTTGCAGTTTGTCGATACGCAGGAACATCGATCTACCCTCCTTTCAGGGGATTCACGGATGGCAGCCGGGACGCGCCCGACCGCATCACTCTCATCACCCTCATGGTAGGGGCGGGGTTCCCATCGAGGAAGACAATAGGATTTATACGAGCTATAGATGTAAACTATGCCATATGGAACTGCACCAGCTCCGCTACTTCCTCGCCGTCGCGCGCACCGGCAGTTTCACCCGGGCGGCGGAGCGCGAGGGGCTGGCCCAGCCGACGCTCTCCCAGCAGATCCGGAGACTGGAGAAGGCGCTCGGGCTGCCGCTGTTTGAGCGCCTGGGGCGCGGGGTGCGGCTAACGCCGGCCGGGCAGCGCCTGCTCGGCTACGCGGAGGCGGTGCTTGGTGAACTGACCGAGGCTCGTCAGGCGCTCGAGGCCTTGCGCCATCAGGTGGCGGGACGACTCCGGGTCGGCGTCATCCCGACGATTCTGCCCTACCTGCTGGCGAGCCGGCTCGAGGAGTTCCTGCGCCGCCATCCCGCCGTCGAAGTCCACGTCCTCGAGGAGGTTACCGACCGGCTCCTCGAGAAACTCACGGGCGGCGATCTCGACCTTGCGATCGTACGGCTGCCCGTACGGCGTCCGCATCTGGTCTGCTCGGAGATCCTGCGGGAACCGCTCGTGGCCGCCCTCCCGCCGGGGCACCGGCTGGCAGCTCGCGCCGAGCTCGAGCCGCGGGACCTCGAGGGCGAACGCCTGCTTACCCTGCGCGACGGCCACTGCCTGCGCGCCCAGGTGCTCGCGCTGTGCCGCCATTCGGGCTCTCGCGCGCAGGAGGTCCTGGAGACGGACCAACTGGCGAGCATCACGGCACTGGTCGCTTCGGGACTCGGTGTGAGCGTGCTGCCCGCCATGGCGGCCGGCTCGGCCGGCGGCTGCGTCTTGCGACCCCTGAGCGGCCGGGCCTGGCGGCGAGTCGGCTACGTGCGCCTGCCGCGCCGTTTCGTGCCGCCGGCCCAGGCGGCGTTCACGCAGTGGTTGAAGGAGCTCGGGCGGGAGTTCTCGCGGAAGCTGGAGCAGAGGTGGGGCGCGATCCGGCCGCCCAACTCGCCGGCGGCGAGCCCGGCGCTGGCCGGAAGCTGAACGGCCAGTTCCACCGGGTCGTTGCTGGGCGCCCGCCGCCCGAAGCGATGCTTCGAGCTAACCCATAGACGGTCACACCCACGTCGATGGCGCGCGTGGCGACCGCGGCGAGCAGATACCGGGCTGGACGGCGCACCCGGGCGCGGCGCAGCGCCACGGCAGAATTGGCTACAGGAACGGCCAGCCAACGAGCCCCAAAACGTCCCGCTCGCTCACCGCCCCTCTTCGCAAAAGAAACTGGCATAGCGACCGTCGCGTCAGCGCGGAGTCGAGTCTTCCGGCCGGCGCGAACCAACGCGGATGACGAAGATCTTCATGCGGGGCAATGCGCTCTGGCGCAAAAAATGACCCAGACCCTTCGCGCCCCGGTCGCGGAGCTCTCCGACGATGAGCGCGGCCGTCAGCTCCGGACTCATGACCGTATTGTCGCAGCCTTGCCAGGGCGTAAAGAACGCGACCGAATGGTGGGCGGTAGAGGGTTTGAACCTCTGACCTCCTGCTTGTAAGGCAGGCGCTCTGACCGGCTGAGCTAACCGCCCTTGGCTTCTTCGATTCTAGCCGAGGGCGGCGCTCACAACGAGGCCCCTGGCCGGCTCAGGCTCACCGCCGCGACCCTCCAAGTCGGTCCTCGTCACTGCGCTACGGCGCAGGCCTGCGGGCTCAGCGCACCCTCAAGATCGGTCCCGGCGTCGAAAGCTCCGTTGGCGTTGCAGTCGTTCCAGGCCCTCACCACATAGCAGTACTGCGTGCCCCTGGTCAGGCCCGTGTCGCGATAGGAAAGCGTCGAGGCGCCCACCCCGGCGCGGAATTGCAGCTTGCCGGCCTGCACATAGTAGATGCGGTAGCCGCCGTTCGGCGCCGGATTGGCGGCGGTCCAGGTGAGACTCACGGCGCGGCGCTCGCCGGCCGCCGTCAGAGTCGGCGGAGCTCCGGGGGCCGAACAGGCAGGCGCCGGCGGCGTGCCCCAGCTCGCCGAGGCCATCACGTGCGGCTCCGCCATGCCGGTGTTCAGCCACGCCTGGAGCAAATTTTCTCCCTCGTTGGCCAGGAACGGATTTTGACGGGTGTTGGCCAGATAGAGGAACTGAATATACTCCCAGCTTGTGGGCTGATAGAGCAGGCGGATCTCGGCGTAGACGGCGCCCGCCGGCGGATTGAGCGGCACCTCATCCCAGTAGCGGTACGTGCCGTCCGATTGCAAGTATAGGGTTGCCGGTACCGGGAGGGTGTTCCGCTTGCGCGCCTCCTCGTACCTCATTCCATAAGGCGGAATTCGATTGTCTTTGGAGACGTAGTTGTTCAGCGCGAAGTGGAACGTATCGGCATATTCGGCTGCCCCGCCGGCGAGCTCGCCGAGCGTCAGCGTCACCCGGCCGGTGATGCGGTCGTAGGCGAGCGGAAGCGAGCTCGGGTAGCCGAGCTCGATGAGCTGCGAAGCCCACTGCCTCGTCATGGCGTAGTGGGCCTCGTAGACCCGCGTGTTGGGGTCGTTGAGATTGACAAGGCTCTTGACGCGCAGCGGCGAGCCGGCGAGCGTCACATCGATCCAGTCGTACTTTCCGTCTTCGCGCAGCAAGGCGCCGGTGCTGTCATACCAGCGGATGTTGAGCCACATCCGACGGCCCTCCGGATACCCGGTGATGAGCTTGTGGCCGGTGAGATTGATGATCTTCAGTCTGTTGTCGGGCAGCACCTGGAGGGAGGCGGCCCAGTTCAACTGCTGGCGCGCCCGAGCCTGGCCGGCACGGATCGCCTCTATCTGTACGGCGGTAAGACCGCCGCCCAGCCGCAGCAGACCGCGGGCGTTCTGCCAGAGGATCGCCTCCGGCGCCCAGTAGTTGCCTCCGGTCATGTCATGCAGCGGCAGATCGGTCCGCACGGGCGCACCGGCCTTGTTGCAGCCCTGTCCGGTGACGGCGCGCAGGTGGCAGGTCTGGCAGGTGAAGTAACGCGGAGTGCCGTCGGCGTAGTTGCCCCGCGCCGCCTCATACGCCGCCCGGATGGCGCCCGCCTGAAGCTCCGCCGGCAGGCTCGAGTAGGCGCTCACCTGAGTGGAGCCGAGCAGGCCGGCCTTGAACTCGCTGAACGTCCGCTCGACGATTCCGTACTGATAGGGGAAGTTGTTGAACGCCGCCTTCTCTGTAAGCGGCGCGCCCAGCCTCCCACTGGCGGTCACCGGATCGGCCGTCGGCTGCTTGCCGTTGTTATGGGCCAGGTCGCCGACGGCGGGGTTGGAGACGTCATGGCAGGAGCCGCAAAACTCCGCCATACGGTGGAAGCGGCTCGGCAGGGACTGGTGCCGCGCCGAAGCGTCGAAGTAGGGGCCGAGCTTCTCGTTGCCGCCCCACAGCGACAGCATCCCGCTGCCGTAGTAGCCCGTCGGGGGCGTCTTGCGGTCGTTGGCGATAAACGGCGCCACCATCACGCCGCGGTATTCCGAGTTATCCGGGTTGGTCATCTTGTGGCAGGTGTCGCATTCGACGCCGTCGGCGTCGGCAGCGGTCAGCGCCGAGCCGTCGGTGGGGACCGAGCGGCCGCCGTACCAACCCGAGGTGCTGTGACACCGGATGCAAAGATCCCCGGCGCCGTCGAAATCCTGCTCGACGACGGCCAGGGTGGCCCAAAACAGCGGATCCCGCGAGGCGTTCGCCATCATGCTGCCTCGCCAGTTGAACGCCGGCTCGACGGCGGTGTTGTAACCGCCGTGGCAGTTGTCGCACTTGTCAGGGGTCTCGAGCTTGCGGACCTCGTTTTGCTGGGTCCCGGGTTGCTGGATTTCGTTGGGAACCACCGTCGCGGCGATCAGGATAGCCGCGGCGGATAACGTGGCGGCGAGTTCGCGTCGCCCGAAGAAAGCAGGCATAAGGCCCTCCTCCCACGGCTCGCCAGTCCCGGACGGTTCATTATCCCGCCAGCAGCCCCGGACGAGAGAGACCGTCCGCGACGGGCGGTGCCGTAATGGAATATTACAGCGTTCCGCGAATCTTGTCAATATAAAAAAGTATGATTATCCGTAACTCCGCTTTTCGGCGAGCGGAAAATCGTTCGGCCAGGCGCGGCGGGCCGGACGCGGCGGCGGGTCGAATCTTTAGCCGGCGCAATCAGCCGAACAGCGGGAGCTGGTTGGCGGCGCCCGGCCGCTGTCGCCGAGAGACGGGCGGCCGTCGTTCGGCGAGATACTGGCGCAGCCTGGCGGCGAGATCGGAGATGGAAACCAACAGCATCGCGCGGCGCGCCGTTTTCAACCGCTCGATGACTCTCTTTTCGTCGCGTTCCAGATGCGCGGCTTTGCCGTCGGTCAACAGGTACAAGCCGGCCGGCTGCTCCAGGAGCGTCCCGGCAAGCTCTTCAAGCTGCCGCCGCACCAGGCGAAGGAGCCGGGCAACCACCCGCAGGCTCAACCCCTTCCGCCGGAGCTCCGCAGCCAGGAGGACCTCGATGACCTCCGGAGCGCGCCAGACCCGGAGGCGTCCTTTGCGCCCCACGGCCAGCACGCCGCTTTCGTCCCACCACTGAAGCTGGCGCAGCGTCACGCGCGCCAGGCGGGAAACCTCGCCGGTTGAGAGTTCCGCTGGCGAAAGCGACGTGCTCACCGGTCCGCCGCCTCCCCTCTCATCCTACGCCGATTGCGCTCAGGTCCTCACCCGGGTCAGCAGGTAAGTGCCGCTTAGAGCAAAGAGCAGGCCGGGCGACCAGGCGGCCATTGCCGCCGGAAGCTGGCTGAGGTTGCCGATCTGCTCAAAGAGCTGGCTCACCGCCCAGTAAGCCAAAGCGATGATGAAGCTCACCCCGACGCCCGCCATGGCGCCTCGTTGGCCGGTCAGGAAAGCGAAAGGAATCGAGATCAGCGCCATGATCAGGGCAAACAGCGGCACGGAAAACTTCTTGTGGTATTGCACCTGGAGGCGGGAGGTGTCCAGTCCGCTCTGCCGCAGCTCGCGGATGTAGGCGTCGAGCTCGGCGAAGTTCATCTGCTGGTCCTGCTTGACCTCCTTGAAGAAGTAGCCGGGCGGCTCGTCGAGTTCAGGGAAGGTCGCCGTCTGGTTGAGGAAGTCCTGATAGCGCGTCACCCGAACCTGCTCGAGGTCCCAGCTCTGGCCGTTCTGGAAAACCCAGGTGCCGAGCTGCGGCTCCCAGCGGGCCCGTTCGGCCTGGATGTGCCGGCGCAGGCGAAAGGTCGCCGGCTCCAGCTCGTAGACGCTGACGCCGTACATGATGCTCTGAGCGGGATCGAAGTACCGGTAGTAGAAAATGCGCGAGCCGCGGCCGAAGATCCAGCGCCGGTCCGGCCGGAGGTAGGTTTGCACCGGCCTGCCCTTGATTTCATTCCGGATGGCGTCCTGGATGCGGTTGGCCTCGGGCACATAGTAGTGGTCGAAGGCAAACAGGCCGGCGCTCAGCAGCCCGCAGGTGAGCAAGACAGGAGCCGCCAACCGGTACAGGCTGACGCCGCAGGCCTTCAAAGCCGTCACTTCGTTGTGTTTCGTCAACACCCCGAAGGTGACCAGCACCGCCACAAGCACCGCCATCGGCGCGGAATCGTAAATCAGCTTGGGCGTCAAGAACAGGTGATAGGTGGCGACGCGCCCCATCGGGATCTTGTTCTTGACGATGTCGCTCAACAGCTCGAAGAAGGTGAAGACATGGGTGAGGGCGACGAAGCTCGCCAGCAGCAGGGCGAAGTAGAACAGGAAACTGGCGAGCACGTAGGTGTCGATGATCTGCGGCAGGAAGGGGATCAAGCTGCGGCCGTTGCGGCGGGGCGCGGGTACGGCGAGGGCTCCGTGAAAGCGAGCGAGCAGCCCGCGGAGCCGTGCGGCCGCCGGGCCCAGCCAGTCCTTCTCGCCGGGAAGCTCAAGCCGCGCCACCGCCAGGACCGCCCCTGCCGCCAGCAGGAGGTTGGGCGTCCAGACGGCGACTTCCACCGGAAGGCGCTCCTGCTTGGCCAGGCCGATCAAGCTGATCAGCCCCATATAGTAGAGGAACGCGACGAACACCGTGAGCACCAGTGCGGCGGCGCGCCCCGATTTCTGGGTCGAGACGCCCAGCGGAACCCCGAGCACGGCCAGAAGCAGACAGGCGAACGGCAAGGCGATTCGCTGGTGAAGCTCGATGCGCGCTTCCACGGACTGGCGCGCCTCGCGGATCAGAGGGCCGGTGTCCATCCAGGTGTAGGCCTTGGCCACCTCCCGGCTGGGCGCTTTGGCTTCGAGCACCTGCTCGCCTCGCGGGAAGGCGCTCGAAAAATATTCGCCGGGCTTGGCGCCCACCTCGTGCGAGCTGCCCTCCACCATGGACAGCTGAATCCGGTTGCGTGCGGCATCGGGAACGGCGACCGCCTCGGTGGCGATGGTGATGCGCGGATGATCGGTGGCGGCGCCGCCGCGCTCCTCCGGCGGGGTGACGTCCGCCAGAAACACATAGCGCCAGCGCACGAGATTGCCCGGAACGACGTCGCCGACATAGACGACCCGATTGGGAAACGACTCCTCGAAGACCCTCGGCTTGATCTCGGCGG
>Ga0197142_1000836_pt1 | contig 28847 bp, 21 predicted proteins | sample GBS60_MetaG_FD_148614 | JGI IMG/M metagenome (GOLD analysis project Ga0197142, IMG submission 148614) | Sediment microbial communities from Great Boiling Springs, Gerlach, Nevada, United States - GBS 60_MetaG | ecosystem: Environmental > Aquatic > Thermal springs > Hot (42-90C) > Sediment... | reverse complement strand
CCGGTCAGCCGGTAACGTTCACTCTGAATGGCTCTGGCCTGCCCAGCGGTACCTTCGATGTCTCCTTAGACATTGACAATGACGGCACGCCCGACTACACGCAGAATGGCGTGACGCTGCCGCATAGCTTCACCCACACCTATACCACAGCGGGAACCTACACGGCGGTCTTTACCCTCACCCATCCGGCGAGTGGCTGTACGGGTACCTGCCAGGTTACCGTGAATGTGGGCACGCCGCCACCGACCATAGACATTACGAGCATTCCCCCAGTGCCCACCGTTTGCGCCGGCAGTAGCGTGAGCATCGCTTTCAGCACCACGGGCTCCTTCAATACAGGTAATCAGTTCACAGCCCAGCTCTCGGATGCATCGGGGTCGTTTGCGGCGCCGCTGGCTACGGCTACGGGCGCAGGGAGTCCCATCTCCCTCACCATCCCGCCCACCGTCGCCACGGGTAGCTATAAAATTCGGGTCGTCAGCTCCAACCCCGCCGTCGTGAGCGACACCGTGGATGTGAATGTCGTCAATCTCTCCAATCTCACCTGCTCCGCCAGCCCCACGAGTCCCACCACCGGTCAGCCGGTAACCTTTACGCTGAACGGCTCCGGCCTCCCCACCGGTACCTTCGATGTCTCCTTAGACATTGACAATAACGGCACGCCCGACTACACGCAGAATGGGGTGATGCTGCCGCATAGCTTCACGCATACCTATTCCGCCACGGGAACCTACACGGCGGTCTTTACGCTTACGCATCCGGGGAGCGGCTGCACAGGCACCTGCCAGGTGACAGTGGGTGTGGGGGCAGCACCCACGCTTACGCTTACTTCTGTCCAGCCGAGTAGCGTATGCGCCGGCGCTACGGTAAGTATCCAGTTCAATGCATCGGGGAGTTATGGCGCCGGGAATACTTTTACGGCGCAGCTATCGGACCTGTCCGGCTCGTTTGCGAGCCCCACGATCCTGGGGAGTGGCACGAGCAGTCCGATCTCAGCGGTGATACCGATTACGCTCAATAGTGGCACCTATAAGGTACGAGTGGTCAGCTCCAATCCTGTCGTGGTCAGTGATACGCAGAACCTCACGATTACGAATATCCAGAGTCTGCGGTGCAATGCCAATCCCAATCCGGCGACGGCGGGTCAGCCCGTGCAGTTCCAGCTTACGGGGATAGGTCTTCCGAGCGGGTCGCTCTCGGTGAGCTTCAACCCGGGAGATGGCTCCTCCCCACAGAATACCACCGTGAGCAGCCTCCCGGCCACCTTCACCCACACCTACGCGAATCCGGGCACCTACAACGCTACTTTCACCGTATCGGAGCCGGTATCGCAATGTGTGGGGAGTTGTAGTTTCACCGTTACGGTGCAGGCTCCCAACAGTCTGACGCAGGGGGTGCTTTCGGGCGTCCGCTTGTATCCGAATCCATCACGGGGAGGGGCATTTTTAGAGGGGGTTCCGGCGGGATGGGAGGTGCGGGTAGTCACGCCTTTAGGCCAGGTGGTTTATCGGGAGCGCGGTGTGGGGGGTGTAATAGGTTTGCCGGCTTTACCGCAGGGGTTATATCTGGTGGAGATTGGGGCGGCGGGCGGTTTTCGGTGGGTGGTTCTGGAGTAGGAGGGAGGTTCGTTTTTAGAGGGTTGGTTGTGGGGCGGCCGCCCTGCGCTCTATATCAGAACGCGCTTCGGCCCCTTTTAGGAGAGGGTAGAGGAAAGGTTTTTATGAAAAGGGGGCGGATGGCTGCGGGCGCGAAGCTTTTCCTGGCCCCCTGGGGATAGAAGAGAAGAGGGAAGTTGCGTGAGGGATGCGGAGGGCCGCCCGAAGGGCGGGTCGCCCCTCGCATAGCGAGGGGCGACGGAGCGCCAGCGAACCCCGAAGCCAGCCCGACCCCGAGCGAAGCGAGGGGGCACGCCCAAAAACAACCCTGATCATTGCCTCAGGCCCGGCACCCCTACGCTGATTCCCAGGCGCTCATCCGCTTGAAATGAGCTGGTCTCCTGATAGAATCGGTGCCGGTACAGTTTGCCCGCCTCATAGTCCCGCACATAGGCATCAAACTGAAACGAGCCGGGATTGCCGGATTGCCCACCCGGATAGATACCGTATCCCTGGACGGGCGGCTTGAGGTCCACAACCATTCGCCAGGAGGGACCGGCCGAAGAGCCGAGGGCATTCACCACCTGTCCATTCCCATCGGCTTTCAGGGTATCTCCGCCCAGACCGGGGATTCGCCCCAGATGTCGGAGGTGGTTGCCCCGCACCCGCCACCACACCAGAAGGGAGTCCGGCTGCCCCGCCACCTGCGCCTCCACCGCCATAAAACTCCCCTCCAGAATCTCCTGCAAAGTTTCTACCTGAGGCGTGCGAGAATCATCTATCCATCTCTGATAGGGAGAGGTTTTTTTCAGGGATTCAGCCTCCGCAGAGGCCAGGAGAACTGCGAGGGTGACATCCCATTCGGGCAGGCGGGCCGGCACCTCGTCCCACAATCTCCTGTGAAAAGCCGCCCACCACCGCTCAAAAAGAGTCGGGGCTATCTGATGAGCCCGATAGTGGTAGTCCCATGCCCGAAGCGAGTCTAAATAGCGAGAATTTTTGGATTTGAGGTAGGCGAGCATTATGGGGAGGGCTCGGGCCGGAATATAGCCCCAGCTATCTAACTGGAGCAGGCGCATGGAGTCTACGGTGGCATTCCGCATGGAAGCGAGGCGGTCGGCAATCCGAGCGGCCCGACCAGGAAGCGCAAAATACCACCCTAAGTAGTAAGGGTACTCGGAACCTGCCGGATGCGTATTGGCAGAGCGCACATAGCCTTCGGGAGGGTCTACCACATGAGGATTGGCCTCCATAGGAAGCCAATCCCGCCAGTGATGCTCTGGAACCTCCGCATCCAGCACAAATTTCCCCTGCTCCCGCCATCGCAAAGGATAATAGCCCCGCGCCCATATCGCAATATGCCCCGCCGTATCCGCATAGACAAAATTTTGTGCAGGCGAACCGAAGTAAGAAAGCGCTTTTTTATACTCCTGGAGGGAGGTAGCCCGGTTGAGGTAGTAAAAGGTGAGCGCTTCGTTGGAGGGTTCGTAGGAAATCCATCGCATAGCGGCATCTATGGGGGCCTCTCGGGCTTTTCCGAAGAGGGGACGGGGTATCCTGTCAAAGCGGCGATGCACCACAGGCCCCCATGGAGAATACCAGACCGTATCCACGAGAGTGTCTATTCTGCCCCAGCTGCGGCGCACATAGAGCGTTTCGGGGCGCGGGTGAAGGGGGACTTTCTGGCCATTATACCAGAAGGTTTCGCCTCTCTCATCGGCATACCGAAGGTGATAATAATCCCAGGCGTCGGGGCCTACATTCGTAACACCCCAGGCAAGGGATCGGTTGTATCCGATGATGACGCCCGGAGCCCCCATGAGGGTTACTCCGTAGACGCTTAACGAGGGACTTTCCAGGTGCATTTCCAGCCAGATGGAGGGGAGGGTAAGGGTGAGGTGGGGATCATTAGCCAGAAGGGGATAGCCTGTAGCGGTGCGTTTACCGCTGAGGGCCCAGTTGTTACTGCCTACCCATTCGGGGTCCGCCTCCATAGAAAGGGCCGCCGAATCTCTTTCGTATGCCGCACTAAAATAGGACTTCGGTTGGGGAGGCAGTTCTATGAGGGGACCTTCGTAAGCGGGCCCATTAAGTATAGTCGTAGCACCCAAAAGCGCCTGATTGGGATAGAGCGTATCTATGACGCCCTTTCCATACTGGCTCAAAAGACGGGTCAGGTATTTGTCGGGAGCCCGAACGCTCAGATCGTAGGCCATATACTTGACCAGAAGGGCACTTTTGAGGGGCGTCCACTTTTCGGGCCAGTAGTCAAAGAGTTTATATTCTACAGGCAGGTCTTTGTAGGAAAGCGTGGCTATATAGGCGTTGACCCCTTCGCTGAAGGCCTCCGTGATGGTGCGGGTAATAGAATCCTGCTGCATGAGGGCGTAACTGCGTTCTGCTGCATACAACATCCCCAGTCGGCGCATGGCGCGGTCTATTTCCAGGGATCTCTCGCCTAAAAACCGACTCAGCCGCCCCGCCGCCACATCCGTTTGAAGCTCCATCTGCCATAGCCTTAAGTACGCCTGAATGTACCCCTGAGCCCGATAAAGGTCTCTGTCGTTTCTGGCATAGATGTGAGGCACCCACCGTTCGTCCCATACCACAAGAACGGTGTCTTCCAGAGTAGGGATAAGGAGCCTTTCGGGAGGGCGGTGCGCACGCGACTCCGCTTGCTGCCAGAATCCTATGAAGGGCGAAAAGAACTTTCCAAGCGGCGGAATATTTCCCCACCTCCGCCCCAAGCCTACCTCTACCCCTACCACCAGCAAAACATACAACCCCAGCCTCAGGTAACGCATATTACTTTACAAAATAGCCCGCTATTCCATAAAGGTAGTCCATCCATCCCCATAAGACAAAAGGTATAACCCCAAATATTAGCAGAATCAGCACTGAAACCGACAGGATGGGCAGGGGTGTCGTCATCCGGTACTGAGCCACCTGATACAGGGTCGCTATCGGCTTCCAGTATACATAATAGCCGATCACCGCCCCCAGAAGCGCCATCATCGCTGGAATAATGAGCCCACTTCGGAAGGCTGCTACAAATACCCCGTACTTAGCTAAGAAGCCTATGAGAGGCGGCATACCCGACAGAGCCGCCAGACTCAGAGCCAGAGCCACTCCATACCCCCCGCGCTCATATCCAAGCCCCCGAAGCCGCTCTATATCCACTGACGACCCCTCTATACTCGTCAGCCCAAAACTCAGGATGCCCATCAGCCCGTACGCCAGCGCATAAGCCCATCCCTGCAATAGCCCTTCCGAGCCGCTTGCTAACCCTAAAAGAAGATACCCACCATGAGCAATCGACGAATAACCCAGAAGCCTCTGCAGAGAAGTTTGCGTAACGGCCATTATATTGCCGTAAAGGGCTGAGATCCCGGCCAGAAATGCCAGTGCCGTCTGCCATTCTGGCAAAGCCTTCACCGAATGAAGCAGCTGGCCCAGAAAAAATGCCGCACCAAGCTTCCCGAAGGCTACCGCTATACCGGCCGTACCGGGCGCTGCCCCCCCATATACATCAGGTGCCCACCAGTGCAGCGGGAAAATACTCAGCTTAAAGAGAAGTCCCATCAAAATCAGCCCCATCGACACCCGATACAGGAAATGGCCCTGCCAGGCACTCCAATCCACCAGCTTCAAGGTGTGTAGATAAAGTGTGCCCGTAATGCCATAGAGATAAGACAGACCATACACCAGGATAGCGGTGGCCACGGCACTGAGGATGAGGTACTTGATGGCGGCTTCGGGCGCATGCGTGGCAGCCCAGGTATAACCCACCAGGACAATCAGCGCAAAGCTCACCGTCTCCAGAGCCACCAGGCTGAGGAGCAAATGATTGCTGGCCACCAGGAGGCTCAGGCTCCCGGCTGCCCACAGCGTCAGAGCATACCCTTCCCGGGAGTACCGAAACCCCTGCTGGCTGGTGACCCCCTCTGCTACTAACCGCTCATACCGATAGAAAAACAGCACCCCCAACGCCGCTAAGACCCCCAGACAGCCCGTAAAGAAACTATAGAGCCCCCCTCCATACACCATACTAAATAGAAGCGACGAGGGCTCAGGCAGAGTATAGGCATAGTAAAAACTCCATACTGCCCCCAGCATCGCAAAGCCAACAGCCACACTCAGGGCCAGTCGGTAAGTCCGTATAAGCAGAACCCCTACTCCACCCAAAAGCAGAGCCGCAGTGCCTCCTAATCCCTCTAATGGTTGCATGCGGCGAAGTTAGGGAGTTTATGTACTGCTTCCATGATTGGACCTGATGCCAGAGATAGTTCAGGGGTTTGGGTGGGGGCTTTTGCGAAGTCGGGCTGGCTTTAGGGCAGGGCTTATCCGTCTTGCCTCCAGTAAGGCGGCCGCGTACCTTCCTCTTAGCCCCCTTACATCCACCCCTTCTCTACCGGCGCAACTTAGTTTCAATCAAAATTGCAACCCATTCCTTACCTTTGGTCATGCTAATACCAAAGTGGAGTGCTGGCTTACTCGCCGTGGTTTTGGTCGGACTAAGTCTGACTTTATACGCCGTACACCGCGAAAACACCCGCTTGCAGGCCGAGGTTGCAAAACTCACCCATATTGTGGAGGAGCATCCCGTAGAGCTGGCGACCTTTATGGCCGCCTATGAGCGCTTCGCCCATAAGCTCTACCTATCCGGCAAAGCCCAGAACTGGGAACTGGCGGAATTTTATCATGAAGAGCTGGAAGAGACCGCTGAACATCTGCATAAGCTCAACCTTTCTGATGACGGCATCCCCGTCAGCGCCATGATGGAACCCAACCTCCTCCAGCCCCTAAAAGCCGTAAAGGAAGCCATCCAAGCCCGCCAGCCCGAAGCTTTCGAAAACAGCATGCAGAATCTCATTCAGCATTGTAACGCCTGCCACCGGGCCGCCGGAAAGCCTTACATCCACCTCAACTTCGCACCTACCGGCCTAAACCAGACCTTCGCAAGGCAGTCAAAATAGCGAAAGTTATTGACAAAGTGGCATGAATAGCCCAGCAGGGCATGAACTTTGCGTAGATTTTTCCCCATGAGCAAAATCATCGGCATAGACTTAGGCACGACAAACTCGGTCGTCGCCGTGATGGAAGGTTCCCAGCCGGTCGTCATCGTTAATCAGGAGGGTAAGCGCACAACCCCCTCGGTGGTCGCCTTCAAAGCAGATGGGGAGCGGCTGGTAGGCGAACTCGCCAAGCGCCAGGCCGTCATGAATGCCCAGAATACCATTTACTCCATCAAGCGCTTCATGGGGAAAACCTATGACGAAGCCATAAGCGATGTGCAGCGCGTGCCCTACAAGGTAGAGCGCGGAGGCAATAACATGGCTGTCGTCCGCATCGGGGATAAGGTCTACACGCCCCAGGAAATTTCCGCCATGATCCTGACCAAGCTCAAAAAAGCGGCGGAAGACTACCTTGGACAGCCTGTTACCGAAGCCGTCATCACGGTCCCCGCTTACTTTAATGACGCCCAGCGCAAAGCCACCAAAGAAGCCGGCGAAATCGCCGGTCTCAACGTGCGGCGAATCATCAACGAGCCCACCGCTGCCGCCCTCGCCTACGGCGTGGATAAGCGCCTCAAAAATGGCAAAATCGCCGTCTTTGACCTGGGAGGCGGTACTTTTGACATCTCCATTCTGGAAGTAGGGGATGGGGTCTTTGAAGTGCTATCCACCAGTGGAGATACCCACCTCGGCGGCGATGACTTTGACATGCGCATCGCAAAATGGCTCGTAGAAGAATTCCTCCATGAAGAAGGCGTAGACCTGCGTAAAGACCCCCGAGCCATGCAGCGCCTGCGCGAAGCTGCTGAACAGGCTAAAATAGAGCTCTCCAATCAGACCTCCACCGAAATCAACCTCCCCTACATTACCATTGACCCCCATAAAGGACCCCTCAACCTCCAGAAAACCCTCACCCGCAATAAGTTTGAAAGTCTCTGTGAAGACCTTTACGAGCGATGCCTGGAACCCTGCCGAAAAGCCCTGAACGCCGCCAAACTCTCTCCCAATCAGATTGACGAAGTGATTCTCGTTGGAGGTTCCACCCGAATGCCCCGTATACAGCAGCTCGTGCGAGATTTTTTCGGGAAAGAGCCCAACAAGAGCGTCAACCCAGATGAAGCCGTAGCCCTGGGCGCAGCGGTCCAGGCAGGGGTCCTCGCCGGCGAAGTCCAGGGTATCCTTCTCCTGGATGTCATTCCGATCTCTTTAGGTGTAGAAACGCTGGGCGGCGTCTTTACCAAGCTCATTGAAGCCAATACCACCATTCCCACCCGCCGCACAGAGATCTTTTCCACTGCCGCTGATAACCAGACTACCGTCGAAGTCCATGTGCTTCAGGGCGAAAGACCCATGGCCGCCGATAACCGTAGCCTGGGCCGATTTTACCTGGAAGGCATCCCACCCGCACCCCGTGGCATCCCACAAATAGAAGTTACCTTTGATGTGGACGCCAACGGCATCCTCACCGTTACCGCCCGTGACAAGGCCACCGGAAAAGAACAGTCTATCCGCATCGAAGCCGGCACCGGCCTCTCCAAAGAGGAAATCGAACGCATGAAGCGCGAGGCGCAGCTCCACGCCGAAGAAGACCGCCGCCGCAAAGAAGCCGCCGAAAAACTCAATCAGGCCGACGCCCTCATTTACCAGGCCGAAAAACTCCTCCGAGAAAACAGTTCCCAAATCCCCGATGCCAGCCGCACCTCCCTGGAGAATCTTGTAAGAGAACTCCGCACCGCCCACCAGAATAAAGACATCGCCGCAATAGACCGCCTCATGCCGCAACTGTCCCTCGAACTTCAAAAAACAGGTCAATCCATGTATGCCGACTCTGGCTCTGCCCGGACAGGCACCCAGAGCGATGGCGCTACCGAAGTTATTTACGAGGAAGTCTCAGACCAGGGCAAGAATAATTAAGGAAGGACCCGGCGGCCAGCGCCTCAGACGCTGGCCGCCGCTCTCATTATAGACTGCACCTCTTCCCGGCTCAATCCAGAGGCTATGAGCGCCGTCCTGAGCATCTGCAAACCAATCCTGACCTTACCTATCAGGCACCCCAGAGGATTCCTTCCATCTCCCCTTCAGCTAAGCTCGTGGCCGCATAAAGAACATGCTTTGACTTTGCTATGTGAAGTCTGAGCTTCCATAGGTATTCTGGTAGAGTTTGACTCTGGTGGTGTGATTCTCTTTTTCTACTTTCAGATAGGCGGAGAGATATTCTCGGGCTTCTATTTTGTGGGAGATGAGACCGATATACCGCCCTTGAGCGGCCAGCCGCTGAAGAGTTCGCATGACAAAAGCAAAGTTCTCCGTAGACAGGGTATCAAATCCTTCATCAATAAAGAAGAAGCTGGGCTGACTTTTGGAGTTTCTATTTTTCAGGCGCATGATATGGTCGGATAAAGCGAGCGCCATGGCCAGCGAAACTAAAAATTTTTCACCGCCCGAGAGGGTATGAGGGGGGCGTGGCTCACCCCGTGCACTGAACACATCCCGAATCTGTAAAAGTTCATCTTTTTTAGAGCTTTTGCTGCCCTGCTCCTCTGGCATCTGGAGTTCTAAAGCTCCCCCCAGCCATTCCCGAAGGTACCCATTTACTTCCTCAATCAGGTGGCGCAAAAGGAAATGTCGCACAAAAAACTTCTCCAGTTCTCCTCCGCTGACGGCTAAAGCGGCTTTCTCTATCACACTGAGTTCAGCCTCAAGCGTTTCTAAGTTTTTCCATGTCTCTTCAAGCTGGTTTATCAGATCGTCTTTCTGTCGCAGCTTACTCTCAATTTCCCCTTTTTCACGGTTGCATTGGGAGATCTGTTTATCGAGGCTCTGCTGCTCCGATGATAAACTCTCTACCTGGTTCTCGAGTTCAGGCGTGGGAGGTAGATTTTTGTAGGAATCGTCTTCATGCAGCCTTTTGTGAAGGTCTTCGTACTCCGTTAGCTTATCCTTTGTCTCTTTGAAGGTTTGATGAGCCCATTTCTGTGCTCCCTCCAGGCGTTCACTACGCAGTTTTTGCCAGAAGGTGGCATACCATGGCAATTTCTCAGGGAGGAGCTGAAGGAGTTCAGTTTCTTCTGCCTTTCGCTGTGCCTCATAATTTTCAAGCTCTTTCTGCAGGTTTTCTCTCTCAACTTTCAGTCCCTTAAGGTTCTCTTCATACCGGACGACCTCTCGCTCAAGTTTCTGTAGTTGGTTTCTCAAATCTTCACACTCCTTAAATATGTCTTCCGGCTTCTGCAATTTTAGAAAGTTCTCAATATCTTCTCTGGATATTTCCTGACAAAGCTTAGATCCTAACTGTCTGAATTCTTCTTTTTTCTGACGATATTGCTGCAAATCTTTGTTTATGAGCTCCTCCCAGCTCAGAACTTGCGTAAGAGATTCCTTATCTTGCTGAAAAGTGCGCCGTTTATTCTCTACTTGCTTGAGTTTTTCAGAGAGGTCAGGGGGAATCTGGCGTTTGGCGGGGTGATGGGTGGCGCCACATATCGGGCAGGGCTCCCCTTCCCGCAGTTCAGCTACATATTTAGCAAGCGCCTCGTCTATTCGCAGTTTTTCTCGCTCTTTCTCCGCCTCTTCAAGGGCCGCCGTAATCTCTGCCTCTGTCTGGCTCAGCTTCCTCCAGAAATCATCACCCTTCTGGAGCTCTTCTTGTAGATCTTCTACTTTCTGCTCAGGTGGAAGAGGCTTCTGACTTTTGAGCTGCTGGAGCTTCTGAATTAGCTGCTTCAGATAAGCTTGAAGACTTTGTGTGGCTTGCTTATAATTCTTACTTAGAGACACAAGCTCCAAGAGCTCGGTCTGCTTTTCGTGAAGGGGCCTCAGTTTATCATACTTGGATCTCAAGTTAGCAACATCCTTTTTTATTTTCTGGAGACTTGTGTCTTGCCGTTGGACTTCCTGGTCTTTTTGGAGGATTTTAGGCTTTATGCTCGCTATCATCCGGGTAAAGTGCTCTATTTGCTGCAAATGGGTGCTTATTTCGGGATCTAAGATTTTTTCAAGGGCCTCTTTCTGGCTGCGCAGATCTGAAAGAGAGCCCGTGAGCCTCTCATATTTTTGCTGAAGCTCATCTCTCTGCCTGGCCATCTGGAGTTGAGTATTCAAATCATTGAGCTGATTACTTACAACTATTCTACGATTTTCCAGTTCCTGAAGCTCTTTTTCTAGGGTCTCCAGCCTCTCTTGAGTAACGCCGGAAAGAGTATTTAGCTGAGAAGTAAGCGCTTCTTTTTTACCCTGCTCTAGTTTTCGCTGCTCCTTGAGAAAGGATTGTACCTGTTTTACCTTTTCCATAATGATCTGCCAGGGCTTATAGGGCAGGAGGTTGCTGAGAATGCGGCTCTGTTCGGAAAGCGTGGACTCCAGGAAACTGGCAAACTGCCCCTGAGGTAGAACCACCGTTAGAATAAAATCCTTATAGCTCAAACCAAGAAGGTCCTGTACGCCTTTCGGGTTTATTATCTTGCAATCTTCAGGTTTATTTTTCTCAATATTTGTTATTCCTTTAGTCGGATAGGCGCAGACATAAGTTTGACCCTGGTAGTCAAAATAGAAACGAATATATGGATTACCGGCGAAGCCGCGGGTCTTTATGATAGCCTCAGAACTTTTTCGGGGGGACTCATGATAGAGGGCGAGGAGAATAGCCTCCAGAATGGACGATTTCCCGGCGCCATTGGAGCCCAGAATACCCCACAAACCGCCACTTTTCCAGAGCGGCTCAAATAGAATTTCCTGCGGCTGCCTGAAGGCAAAGTAGCCATGAATCTCAATTTTCTTCGGGAGTATGGGCATATTTCTCAAAGATAATTTTTATAGCCTTCTGAATATCTTTTTCCGACCAGAGTTTGTAACGCAAAAAGTCCTCCAGGAGTTTATCGTGCTGCTGGGTAAAGAGATGTTGAAGGGCTGCTTCTTCGGATTCAAAGGTGGGTGAAGCGGTGGTTTTTGTCTGGGGCAGATACTGGTAAAAGAGATAGTAATTTTCGGCCAGAGCCCGGATGGTATCAGTGGGCAGATGAGTGGGGCCTTTCCACCTGAGCCAGAGGGCCCGACGGGGAGCGGGCACCTGGCTGAGAAGGTCATTCACAGCAGAGACTTGATCGGTTTCCAGCACGGTAGGCCGAAAGCTTTCCAGAGCAAGCTCATGGAAGCTAATCTGAGGAGCTACATGAGGACTTTCCCAGTGCGCCAGGATAACCTGGCGGGGGACATCGGTGTGGTGGGATCCATACCAGAGAAGACTGCCGGGATAATAAATGTACCTCTTCCCCACCTGATGGGGCCGATGTAGATGCCCCAAAGCTACATAATGAAGCTCCGGGTGAAAAACTTCCATGCCGTGCCGCTCGTCTCCGCCTGCCCTGAAGGACTCCTCATCATCGGGGGTATCCTCTACATCTTGAGAAACCTGTGCCACGCAAAAAGAATGCCCTACAAAAATATGATAGGCCTCTGGCTCCTGATGAATAAATCGTTCAGGGATCTGGTACCAGGCTTCGGAGTAGGATATTTTTTCGGGGTCTGAGGTGGAGATTTCGTAAGCCTGATGCCATTGAGAGATGTAGACATGGGGAAAAGCATATAGGTAGAGAGGATAGGGGGCACCTTTGAGTTGAATGCGCAGAACGCCGGGGAGGGGAGCAGAGAGGGCATGCCCATCACCGGCGGTTTTCCCCTCATAAAGCAGGGTATCGTAGACGGTGCCGATGAGGAGGATGCCCAGGGGGCGGGCCCAGTTGTGGTAGGTGGCGAAGGCAGGGCGGCTATCGTGATTGCCGGCGATAGCCACGAGGAGGCGCCTGCCTGCCTGAGTCAAGCGAGGTAGGTACTCAGCGATAAGCTTTTCAGCCTCGGCTCGGGGACGAGGCGTATCATACAGGTCTCCCGCCAGGAGGATTAGCTTCGGGGCATGCTCTTCGACAAGCTCCAGAAGCTTTTTTAGGGCTTCCTCCTGGTCGCTGAGGCGATCGTAAGAGATGCCGCCGGTGGCATTCTGAATGCGACCGATGTGCCAGTCGGCCGTGTGCAGAAGGGTAAGAGCCATGACGTGGACAAAGATAAGTTCTCTGCGTACAGTTGGGAGTAAAGCTCTATCTCTTTACCTTTGCTATTTCCATGAGAATGATAGAACAGGTAAGAGGGCAGGACCTGACTCCAGCCACTGAGACGCTAAGTATGCCCTCTCTGCTCCAAACAGGCTCATGGGGTAAAACCCGACTGGATGGATGGACGAATAAACTGATATGGGGTGATAATCTGGAGGCCTTAGAGCTTCTTTTGCGGGAACCCTCTATACGCGGGCAAGTAAGACTTGTTTATATCGATCCTCCTTATGCCACTAATCAGGAATTTAGAGTAGGGGAGAGCCGAACTTCTACTGTTAGCAGCAGTTATGATGATCGAGTGGCCTATGAAGATAGATTGGCAGGAGAAGCTTATCTGAGATTCTTGCGAGACAGACTGATTTTGATCAAGGAAATTCTGGCAGAAGATGGATCCATATATGTTCATGTAGATATAAAAGTGGGTCATTATCTAAAAGTTCTTATGGATGAGATCTTTGGAGCTTCAAACTTTATAAACCAGATTATCAGGGTAAAGTGCAATCCTAAAAATTTTTCAAGAAGAGGCTATGGAAATATTCATGACATGATTTTATTTTACTCCAAGGGAAGCAATTTTGTCTGGAATGAATCACGTGAGAGTCTTTCGGATGCAGACATTCAGCGTCTTTTCCCGAAGGTAGATAAGTATGGCAGACGTTACACGACCACTCCTCTTCATGCGCCCGGTGAGACGCGCAAAGGAGCTACAGGTATGCCGTGGCGGGGCATAAATCCTCCTAAGGGGAGACACTGGAGGTACCCTCCTGAAGAACTGGATCGGTTGGATAAAGAGGGGTTGATTGAGTGGTCTCCTACAGGCAATCCTCGCAAAATCCTCTATGCGGACGAGGTTCGTCTCAAAGGCAGGAAGAGACAGGATGTATGGGAGTTCAAGGACCCCCCTTATCCCGTCTATCCCACGGAGAAAAACATAGAAATGTTGAAGGTCATAATTCAGGCCTCTTCTAATCCCGATGATATTGTAATGGATTGTTTCTCGGGGTCGGGTACTACTCTGGTTGCTGCCGAGCTATTGGGGCGGCGATGGATAGGTATAGATAGTTCAGAGGTAGCCATACAAATGACTCAGAAAAAATTTTTTTCTATGAATAATTTTTCTGCTTTTGAAACATATATAGTTAAGAGTGCCATGCACCATGAATAAATGGGTGCAGAGAAGCGAGGAAGTAGCAAATTCGCCCGGGTATCTGGATGCCCTGCATAAGATTTACCCTGTAATGCATGACGATAAGAGAATTTTATCAGAAGATGAGATAGAGGAATTAAGAGAAATATATGAAAGGCAGGATGACGAGGAGCTCTTATGGAAGCTACTCAAACTACCTAAATTTCCTATCAATGACCCGTATGTAGCTTTTTTGAGAAGGAAAGAAGGAGCATTGAGGGATAACCCTGAGACGGTGAAACGAATTGCCAGCCAGATAAGAAAGATGGGGTTCGATAACATAGTAAAAGCTATCCAACAGCCAAAGGAGTTCAACAGGCAGATGGGGCCTTTGTTCAGAAAGTGGATTGAGGGATTGGGATATCCCCTTGTCTCGCCGGAAGATTTGGAAAGGTACGAAATAGCCCTCCTGAAAGGTGGAGATAAGATATTGTTAGAATTTGCAAATAATAAGCTCAAATGTGACTTAGGTAAAGCTCCCGATTTTATTATCAAGGTTGGTAAAAGATATGTCATAGGTGAGGCAAAGTTTCTTACAGACTATGGCGGACACCAGTATGCACAGCTCAAAGACGCTTTAGCTCTTCTTGAGCAAGAGAAGGGTGAAGACGTTGTTTGCGTGGCTATTCTGGATGGAGTGGTATGGATCAGTAAAAAGACCAAAATGTACAGGAGGATCTGCGAATTACCTCAATGCAAACCGGTCTTTACAGCACTTTTGCTTCAGGAATTTATTTCCACCCTCAAATGATTAGGTATGGAGAATGTGGGTTAAGCAAAGCATTGGGGAATGAGTTATAGAAGTTTTTGCCCAGTTCACCTATTATGCGCTCAATATCAGTTGTCTCAGGCAATCATTAAGTGCCTGAGCTTTCCTGACGGTATAGTTAGCCTCATGCAAGTATATGGCGGCTACTACTACCGAAAGACAGAACAGGGTTCGTTTATGAAGCTTAGCATGAATGATCTTCTCTTCCTCCAAGAAGGGGTATGGCCAGGTTTGAGAGCGATGATAGGTTCGATTAGGGAAGGCTGAAGCTTATTTATGTATAATCGTCTAAAAGTCGCATTTCATTCTGCGTATTATCGGACTATCTGCAGATCAGTATCTTCATATAGGTAGAAAGGTATTTTCATGCTAGATCATTTGGTAAGGGGCCAGTTTTGTAAACGAGAATACCTCTCCCCTCCATTTGCCAGGACTTATGACCGACCTGTCTATGTTGGCTTTTAGATTCTATACACCAGCATCAGGTGGGGGCAAGTGATTCAGTAGCAGCATGTTTATTGTTGTCTTCTTCAGTCTTTCAGGCGTCTCACATAATCCTCATACCCATAGCGCTTTACCACCACGAAGCCGGTCTCATCTTTCAGGACCAGGGCGGGGTGACCCACGCCGTTGAAGAGGGTGGTCTTTACAAAGGTGTAGTGCGCCATGTCATGAAAGTGCAGCACTTCTCCCACCTGTACTGGCCTCGGGAAGCTGTAAGGGCCCATTTCATCTCCTGCCAGGCAGGTGGCGCCTCCTAACCAGTAGGTAGGGTAGGTTTCATCAACCTCGGGAAGCGCTTCCCGTAGACGGGGCTTGTAGGGCATTTCTAAGGTATCTGGCATGTGCGCTGTAAAAGAGACATCCAGCATGAGCCAGGTGCGCTCCCCGGAGCGATGAATATCCAGTACCCGAGCCGCTAAGTATCCCGCCTCCCACACCACTGCCGCCGATGGCTCTATGTAAATAGTTTCTAAGTTGGGGAATCGCTGCCAGAAGCGCTGGATAGCCTCTACAAACCGCTCGGGCTTGTAAAAGTCGGCCGTGAGCAGGTGTCCACCGCCCAGGTTGAGCCACTGCACCTGACGCAGCCAGCTACTGAAATGTCTTTCCAGCGCTTCGAGGAGATTTTCCAGGGCTTCGGGTCCTGCCTCGCAAAGCGTATGCACATGCAGGCCGCTCACGCGTGCCGGAAGTGGCTCTCCCGCCATTTCGGGCGAAACGCCCAGACGACTTGCGGGACGCCCGGGATTGTAGATGGTGGCACTCGCCGACCCATAATGGGGATTGACCCGCAGACCCAGACGAATACTCTCCGGAAGTTGAGCGGCGTATCGCTCGTATTCTGAAAGGCTATTGAAGACCCAGTTCTCTACTATGTCTCGAAGGGTGGGTACGTCTTCGGGTCGGACGGCCGGAGCATAATAATGCACCCGCTTACGAAAGTAGCCATACCCAAAAATCGCCTCATTGCGCGAGCTGGCCGCTACCCCACTCAGATGCTCCCGGAAAAGCGACATGAGGGCCGGCAGGGCAAAGCCCTTCAGTGCAAAAAGCACCTGAATCCCACTTTCCCGCTGAATGGCCTGCAGCAGGGCCAGATTCCGCTGAACTTTCGGCACTTCTATCACAAAGGCCGGCAGAGGATGCCCCATGGCGCAAAAGTAACCTCAGTTTTCCCTGGGGTATACTTTTGGGGCTCGCACCTGGCATGGAAGTTTTTTGTACCTTTGGCGTATGTTTGGGTTAGGACCGTGGGAGTGGGCGTTGATTTTTGGGGTGGTGCTATTACTTTTTGGGGGGAAAAAGCTGCCAGAGTTTGCTCGGGGTTTGGGAAGTAGCATTCGGGAGTTTCAGGAGGCTCTCCGAGGGGAGAAGAAGACCGCTGGGCCTGAAAAAAGCGCCAGAGCTCCTGAAGCGCTCGATAAGACCCTGGATGGGTGATGGGTAGGTTTTTCTGGCAGGAGCGGAAAGCCCTCCCTGCTGTAGAGGAGGCTCTGCAGCGTATTGATGCGGAAAACCCAGCTCTCAATGCACTTTTGGAGGTATACGCTGATGAAGCCTTGGAGAAAGCCCGAAAGTTAGATGAGCTCCCTATAGAGGCGCCTTTACCACTGCGGGGCCTTATCTATGTGCATAAAGACAATATCTGCTATGCGGGGCACCGGGCAAGTGCGGCCTCCCGAATCTTAGAGGGGTTTGTTTCCCCTTATAGTGCTACTGTGATAGAACGTTTGGAGGCGGCGGGGGCTATTTGCATCGGCCGGGCGAATTGTGATGAGTTTGCCATGGGGTCGTCTAATGAAAACTCTGCCTATGGTCCTGTTCGAAACCCTCTCAATCCAGATTGGGTTCCCGGGGGCTCTTCGGGTGGCTCTGCTGTGGCGGCGGCCGCCGGCTTTTGTGATATGGCTCTGGGGAGCGATACGGGAGGCTCTATTCGGCAGCCTGCTGCCTTCTGTAAGCTTTACGGCCTTAAGCCAACCTACGGGCGGGTTTCCCGTTATGGTCTGATTGCGTATGCGTCGTCCTTTGACCAGATTGGACCGATTGCGCCCACCTTAGAGGCTGTTATTGCTTCTTATGAGGTGATGGCGGGCTGGGACCTGAATGATGCCACTACCAGTGCGCGCCCCGTAGATGCCTTTCAGCCTGCGCCTCCTGCGCGCCGTTATGCCCTTCTCCTGCCGGATGGAATCCACCCCGCTATTCATCACGCTGTCACTACCCTCGTAGAAAAGCTCCGCTCGGCGGGTTACACTGTCGAATCTATTTCCTTTCCTTACTGGGATTACCTGGTTCCGACCTACTATATTCTTACCACGGCTGAAGCCTCTTCCAACTTAGCCCGATACGATGGGGTGCGCTATGGATACCGGGCTCCGGAGGCCGAAGATTTAGAAGCCCTCTATGCGCGCAGCCGGAGCCATGGGTTCGGTACCGAAGTTAAGCGCCGCATCCTTCTGGGGACCTTCGTCCTGTCTGCCGGTTATTACGATGCCTATTATCAGCGAGCCCAGCGGGCCCGGCGCCTCTTTTATGATTACACTGAAAAGCTTCTTTCTTCCCACGACCTGATTTTGATGCCCACCAGCGCCACGCCGCCTTTTGCCCTGGGCGAAAAAACGGCTGACCCCATCCAGATGTATCTCTCTGACCTGCTCACTGTTTATGCCAATCTCACCGGTCATCCAGCCCTTCAGGTGCCTCTGTCCTTCTCAGAGGTGCCTGTGGGCATCCAGCTTATCGGACCTTACTTTGCAGAAAATCGCCTTTTCACAGCCACTTATGAAATACAACGCCTTTATTCTATTTAGTCTGGCTGCATTATGGGCCCAACCATCTGCCTCCTCCCGCCTTTATAAGCTGGATAGCTTGCTGCGTTCCTACCTTGCGTGGGAACGAGAGGGAGGCCTTCTGGCCGGGGATACGGTGTTTACCCTTAAAGACGAGGAGCCCGAAGTCTATGAGGAGCGCCTTGCCGCCCTCCAAACCACTATTCCCCTGGAGCTCAACCCCGTTACCCTGAATTCCATTCGCGGATACCTTTTCCAGTACCCGGTGCTCACTGCTCGGCTTCTGGGGTTAGCAGATTACTACTTTCCCACGATTGAGCCTATCTTACGCTCGTATGGCTTACCGCCTGAACTTCAGTACCTTCCCATCATTGAAAGTGCCCTTGTTCCTGAGGCGCTTTCTCCCATGGCTGCTGCCGGTATATGGCAGTTTATCCCCGGTACGGCCCGTCTGTACGGCCTGCAGGTGAGCCGTATTATAGACGAACGCTACGACCTTATCAAATCCACTCACGCTGCTGCCCGCTATCTACAAAATGCTTATAAGATGTTTGGGGACTGGCTTCTGGTGATTGCGGCTTACAACTGCGGTCCGGGTCGCGTACTCCGGGCAATTAAACAAGCGGGCGGTCGAACCAACTACTGGGAAATTGCGCCCTTTCTCCCCTCAGAAACTCGCGGCTATGTCCCGGCCTTTGTCGCCGCCTGCTACATTATGAATTATGCCCCCCTGCACGGAATCAAACCCATCTACCCGGATATCCCGCGCGACATAGATACAGTGACTTTCCCTAAAAGTACTCGCCTATCCCTCATTGCGAAAAATGCCTCGGTCCCCTTGAGCTGGCTCAAGTTCTATAATGCTGAGCTCAGGACAGATATTGTCCCTGCGGGCTATGTATTGCGTGTGCCGGCTGTAGCCACTCATGAAGTATCCACCTTCCGAGACAGGATTCTGAGGGGTGACTTCACCCTCAATCCCGTAGCCGCTCGCCAGTCTTATGCACGGGGCTACCTCTGGCACACGGTACGCCCTGGCGAGACTATTTACCGCATTGCCAGACAGTATGAGGTATCCCCCTATCAGATCCTTCGCTGGAATCAGCTCTGGGGTTATAGCGTTTATCCCGGCATGAAGCTGCGCATCAAACTCTCTCCGGAGGCTGACCCGGAAAATTTAGAAAGCTGGTTCATATACACGCCGGCTGACCCGGACTGGGGAAGATTCCGCTATGTGGCCCCCCTGGTTTATCTCATGCCCCGTCAGGTAAAGGCCCTTCCCATCTCTTCCGGGCTTCCGGAGGCTATTCCGCCTCCTCCGGAGGTGGCATTTGAGCCATCGGCTCCCGGAAAGGCTTCATTACGGAAGCGCCTTCGCCCGTAAGCCTTTTTGAGCGGCTCCCCACAGGAAGGCTTCCCATTCTGCCCAGTCGGCATCCTTCCGTTCGTGAAGTACTACCACATCCCCGGATCTTAGTTTCTGAATCGCTGGTGCCGCCCATCCCTTCTGGAAGCGATAATCCGGCGGCATCAGGTCCCACAGGACCGTCTGTAATGACCAGGAGCTTCTCATGGGGCGGTACCGCCCATAGGGTGGGCGATAATACCGGGGCACCTCTGGAAGCCACCCAGACAAAGTCTTAAGACCCCGCTCTACATCCGCCATCCATGCCCGGTGAGAAAGCTGCCATGGACTTACATGGGTGTAGCCATGCAGCGCCACCCGATGCCCTTCTGCATAAAGGGATGCCATGTCTAACCTGCTTTGACAGGCCTCTATTTTTTCTCCCAGCCAGAAGAAAGTCGCTCGCGCCCCATACCGTTTCAGGAGGGGAAGCAGCACCGATAATGCCTCAGGCTCCGGCCCATCGTCAATCGTGAGGTAGAAAGTTCCCTTCTCCCGGCAAGGCCAGTAAAACCTACCCCACCAGAAGAGGTGCCGGGGTAGCCTTATGGGAGAAGGCGCGTAACCCAGAGGCGGTCCGGCGTTTCCACCCGGAGAATATACAGCCCCGAAGTTAGAGGTGTAGAGAAGGGCCAGGTGTGCGTGCCGGCAGAGAGGGGCCCCTCGTACGCCCATACAGGACGTCCCACCACATCATAAAGCCATAAACGGCTCTGTAACAGGTCCTCATTTAGCTCTAAGGAGAGCTTCTCTGAGCTGAGTTGCGCATCCATCCGAATCGCTGGCCCCACCAGAGCCGTGCCCATCTGACTCGTGGTATCCACCCGAATATCGTCTACATATAGATTATTCCCCCAGCCGGAAACGCCTTCAAACCGCACCTTTATCGCCTGTCCCGCATAAGCAGATAAATCTACCTCGACGCTATCCCATTCGCTACTGGCAGGCAGGAATACATGAGAACTACTCAAGCTGCCCGAAACCGTAATACATTCGCCTGCTTTTGTCGCCAGGTCCCGACCGCCCCGTTCCCATAAAAGGCTCCAGCTTGCTCCGCAATCCGTCGAGACGTAAATCCGCAGGCTATCTTCATAATCCAGCTGATAAGAGGGGCGACTGGCTCCGGGATTCTCGTAGTCCAGACAGGCATACGCATACGAAAAGCGCAAAAATGCTCTCGTATCACCTGGCAGCGTGGGGATACTGACAGAGGGGGTTACCCAGCTGTCTTTTTCTCGATAGTGGCTATAAGAGAAGTATTGAATCCGCATAGAGGAGTTGGACCTTCCAAAAGCTCCCCGGCGTGGATTGGTGCCACGGAAAACTTCCCACGTACGCCCTCCCCGAGCGGCATCCGGGTTATCTACATAACTGTAAAGCGGCGGAAAAGACGCGCCCTCAAAGCCTTGTACATAGGGCACCGAGAAGGTAGTATCATGGACCACGATGTAGTTTGTTTTCACGAGGGTATCCCGGCGTCCGGATTGATTTTGTACGATAAGGCGGACTGTATAAGTACCCGGTGCTGAGAAAGTTACGCTCGGGCAGCTGCTATTGGGGTCGTCCGGCACACCTCCCCCAAAGTCCCAGATATAGGTACTGGGCAATCCGTAGCTGTAAGTACCAAAGAATTTCACTGGCTGGCCCACGCAGGTTACTCTGGGATACGCTGTGAAGTAAGCTTTCACCAAGCCATAGGGGCCTGTTCCGGTGGGCGCCTGATTTGTAGTGCGCGTAAGTGGATACAGGCGGGAGGAGGTATTGTTGATAGCATTCCAGGCGCGGGTTCGCTGTCCCAGCGTAAAATGAGTCATATCCGGGTCAGCCACATAATCCATGATGTTACGTACATTGTCAGGCCTGTCCGGGTTGTCGTTTGTACAGGTATTCTGGCGAGCTACAGAAAAGTTCTGGCCTGAGGTCGGGGGCGTATCACACACTCGATCTCCCGAGGAGGTACAGTTACTACTGCCACAGCCACCCTCAAAGGGGTGGTAGAGGTTGAGGTTATGGCCTAACTCATGGACGGTGGTGCGGGTGCTTCGGCTGGTGAAGCCTGATCCCCAGAAGTAGCGTTGTCCAATTACAGATCCATATACACTCGTTGAGGACGAAGGGAAATAGGCATAACCCGCTACATCACCACAGTTATTGGGGTCGCAGGGCGGTACCCGATTAGGGGCCACGCAGAGGCGCGGTACGATCCAGATGTTGAGGTATTTGGTCGGATCCCAGGCGGTGGCCTGTTTCATGGTCTGGTCCTGAGTCTCCCGGCAAAAGTCCCGGGTAGTCCAGTTGAGAGGGGGTTGATTATAGCGCCAGTACACGATCCCCAGCGTGTCATTTCCGTTGGGGGCTTTCGTCGCCAGGGAAAACTCTATCTCCATATCCACGCCACTTCCGCTATAGCCGATCGTCTCCGGAATACGCCGAAAGTCTTCATGCAGGCGCCACAACTGTCCAAAAATCCGATCATGACCCACACTATCGGACGCACTGGAATAGATTACATGAAATACCACCGGTATCACATGCCGGGAAGGTGTGCAGCCCGGCTCTGTACGCAAGGCTGGCTCCGAGATGCCTCCCTGCGAGGCTTCAATTAGCCTCTGTCGCAGCAAAATCTCAGGGTCCTGCATGATAAGCCACCGTTCATATCCATCAAAGCCGCATACAGCTTCCTGAGCACAGGCCAGGGCCAGTCCTGCCAAAAAGTAGCGCATAAACAAAGTTACACATATGTTTCATAAGCGGGTCAGGCTGCGCTGTGTTTGAAAAGCGGCTTATGAATAGCAACGGCATGCCCGGTAAAGATACGCCCGTCCTGAGTATATTTGTGGGATGGGGCGGCTGGCGGAAGAGGTTCTTCGGCGGGCAGATATCGTTGAGGTGGTAAGCAGTTACTTCCCGCTCAAGAAGAAGGGTTCTAACTACTGGGCCTTATCGCCGTTTAAGCCTGAAAAGACACCTTCTTTTGCGGTGAGTCCCTCCAAGCAAATTTTCAAGTGTTTTAGCAGCGGTAAGGGAGGTAATGTGATACGGTTTGTGATGGAGATGGAGGGGATTTCGTATGGGGAGGCGCTGCGAAAGCTGGCTGAGCGATACGGGATTCCTGTTGAGGAAGAGGAGGGCAGCTCACCCGATCGGTCTTTTTGGGAACGGTATTTGAGCATTTATCGAGAGGTGGTGCGGTTTTACCGGGACGCGCTGGAGCACTCCAGGGAGGCGCAGGCGTATCTCAGGGGTCGGGGGATAAGGAGTGAGGTGGTGGAGAAGTTTCTGCTGGGGTATGCCCCGGCCGGGTGGGATATGCTTACAAAGCGGCTTTTAGGACTGGGATTTGATGCGGCGAGTCTGATAGAAGCAGGGGTGGTAAGCCGATCGGAGGAGACAGGCCGATTGTACGATCGCTTCCGGCATCGGCTGATATTCCCTATTCAGGATGAGCGAGGGGAGGTCATAGCGTTAGCCGGGCGAAAGCTCTCCGAAAACACCGACGAGCCCAAGTATCTCAACTCCCCGGAGACGACCTTCTACCGAAAGTCGGAGGTTTTATACGGGCTTTTTCAGGCGAAGGGATTTGTGCGGAAGGCAGAGCGCGTGATTATCGTGGAGGGGTATATGGATTGCCTTCGTTTGCATCAGGAGGGGATGGGAGAGGTGGTGGCGGTGAGTGGGACGGCGCTTTCGGAGGTACAGGTCCAGGTCTTGCAGCGGAATGCCCGGCGTATGTATTTAGCTTTTGATGCGGACGAGGCAGGGCAGTTAGCGACCGAACGGAACATAGAGTCTGCACTATCGGGTGGATTTTTTGTGTATGTAGTGCGCTTGGGCGAGGGGAAGGATCCGGACGAGTTTGTGCAGCGGGCGGGGATAGAGCGATTTAGGGAAGCGGTGGAGCGAGCCGAGAGCTGGGTGCATTTTCTGGTGGGGCGGATAGGCCTGGATGACCCGGAAAAGCGATACAGGTTATATGACCGACTGGGGCAGCTGCTGTGGCAGGTTCCAGATGCCTATATGAGGCGGGCGTATGCGGATGAGATTCAAAGGCTTACGGGGGTAGAGCCCGCGTTCTGGGAGAGTTTCCGGTCAGTGCCTCAGGGAGGTGGGGAGGTGGGGAGGGTTTCCGGGGGACTTAATCTGACCGCAGATAGAGAACTTTTGCGGCTATGGGTGAGTTACCCCTACTACGAGTATCGGGGAAGGCCGTTATGGGCCGTACTAAGGGAGGTCCTTGGGGGAATAGTTTTTTTAGATGCGAATATGGAGGCGTTGAAAGTGGCATTGACCCGGGTGCCCTGGGAGGAGGGCCCGGAAGGTGCTCTGCTGTTAGAGAATTTGGATGAAGGCGTGCGGGATCTGGCTGCGGCGCTAATGGTAGAGCGCTTACAGGTAAGCGAGAGCTGGCGGCAGTGGGATGATGCACCGTTAGAGGAAGATCCGGGTGAGCTATTTGAGTCTAACTATAGAAGACTGGCGCTAGACCACATCCAGAAGCTTTTAGAGGAAAATCAGCGGATTATAGCAGATCTCTCGACAGAAGATCCGTCCTATCAAGAACATTTAGAGTTACATCGTGTACTTTTAGAGAAACGGCGAGAGTTGGCGGAGCGAGATGGGATTATTCTACCGTATCGGCTAAGGGAGGTTTAGGGAATCGGCAGGGTGTTTGTACCACTCTTTATACATGACGTAGCGACTGGCATAAGCTTGGAGGCTTTCCAGGTGCACTTCTGAGAGGGGTTTGATGGGTTTAGCGGGGACTCCGGCATAAAGGTAATGGGGCTGGAGTTTCATACCTTCTGGGACGAGAGCGCCCGCAGCGATGAGGGTCTCGTCGGGAATTTCGGCGTGGTCCAGGATAATCGCCCCCATGCCAATGAGAACGCGGTTACCTATTTTACATCCATGGACGATTGCTCCATGTCCAATGGTAACTTCGTCGCCAATTTCCAGGGGAGCTTTTTGATAGGTACAATGCAAGATCGCTCCATCCTGGATATTTGTGCGATTCCCAATACGAATATAATGTACATCGCCCCTGATGACTACATGATACCATATACTGCAAGCCTCGCCGATCACCACGTCCCCGATGATGACGGCGGTTTCGGCAATGAAAGTATCGGGTCCGATCTGAGGGGTTTTCCCCAGAAGCGGGCGAATGATGGCCATATTCAAAAGTAGCAAATTTCCAATGGTGGGACCTCAGAATGGGAGTATCATTTTCGCGCCGCTCTGGGAAAACTAAATAGAGTATGCGTCGGCCTTATCCCGGTAGATTGGGAAGTCAGTGAACCGTGCAGGCTGTGTGTACATGTACTTACGGGTATCATGGGGGCGGGTTCAGGGCGATGGGTGAAGGGGGTATCGCATCAGCCGCTCATATACGGCGCCGGTTGGTCGTAATCGGGATTGAAAAAGACAGGCCTCAGGAAAAAGTAGCGGGTCTTTTCCCATGAGTAATGGATAGCTTCCCAGGACGGAAGTGTATTTTCTGCGGGTTCGGGCCAGGGTGACATGCGGTCGGAAGGGCCGCCGAAAAGGTAGGCCCACTATCTCATGAAGTCTCTTTGCCGTAGCCTCCAGGCGGGAATCTGTCTCAAGCTCGAGCCACAGGGTGCTTCCCTGCCAGTGAAGTCGATACGGTGTCAAAGAGAAAGCAGGTACCCCTTCACTAAACACCTCCTGCCATAAAAGCTGCTTAAGATAGTCCAATTCCACCTCTGGATAATCTGCAATAAACACCAATGTGAGGTGCAGATTAGATGAGGGCACCCGACGGCTATCTGGAGGTAAAAGCATGGGGACCATTCCCTCTATCCTCAGCAAGCTATCTCCGGATGGCACCAGCCCTACAAAGAGGCGCATATCGTATAGATTTTGCTTAGGCACTTTAGCGTAGCAAAGTTATGTAAAAAGTGGGGTGACAACATCTTTGAATGAGTGGCGTCTATTTTTTCTACCTTTGGTTTATGGCACGAAGCTGGGGGATAGTGATGGTAGTTCTTCTGTGGGCACAGGGGGGTGTGCGGATTGGGGAGTGGGGGGTGTATAGCTGCCATCTTATTGTGAAGGCGGTAGGTTACACCCCGGGGTATGTGTGGGGCCTTTCAGAGGATGGTGCCTTTGTGGTGGAAGAGGAGGGGATGCGTTATCGGGAGCTGTCTCGGGTGACTGGCCTTTATGCGAATAGGCCAATGGCCCTTTATACGACACCGCAGGGAATAGTATTTATGGGATATGCGGATGGTATGATTGAGTATGGACGCTCCCCAGAAGACCTTCGAGCGTGGGGGGGTATTGCGGCCAATCAGTTTTATTCGGCGCGAGGGATACGAGATTTTGCGAGCTGGGGGGACTCGCTGGCGATAGCGACGGACTTTGGGATTGTGGTGTGGCATATCCGACGGGGGGAAGTGCTGGCGACAATCTCCCAGCTCCCCGGGCGCCCTTTCGCCAGCCCCGTGTACAAAGTGCTATGGAGTACAGAGGGCCTATGGGCTATGACGGAAAGAGGTGTATTCTTGTTACCTCAGGCAAGCAACTGGCAGGGAGGCTGGCAGAAGGTGAGCGGCTCTTCTACGGGCTTACCAGATACCTTATGGTCAGCCTGGGCTTACACGCCCTACGGTACGCTGGTGGGCTGGAATGACACCCTGTACAAATGGCAGGCCAATCAATGGGTACCCTTCTGGCCCTCGGAGTTTGTCCTGAGAGGGCGCATACGAGGCCTGTATGGCAATGGCCGATCCTGGGCCGTCTCTACAACCGATACCTTTGCCCATTATATCTCCGAGAGTGGCCAGGTGAAGCGCCTCTGGAATCCCAGTTCGCCTGCCCTCTGGTGCTCTCCAGATCTTCGGGTTATGGTACTGGGTGCGGGATGGAATGCCGGCGCTACCATCGTAATCGGGGAGAATATAGTTCAGACCGCTCAATGGGCTCGGCTCATAGAGGGGCGGGCTACTCATGTTTTACCTACCCTGAGGGGATTATGGTTTATTCATGGGGGAGCGGGCTTCTGGGGGAATGGCTACGGAAGCACTCTTACCTTCTACCCCCATGGGGCCTCTGCCGGAAAGGCCATCTACACCCAAAACCTTCAGGGAAGGTCTTCCACTCTGCATCGGGCCCTGGTGAGCGATGGGAATTCCATCTGGGTAGCTGGCAATAGCGGCCTCCTTCAAATCCCCGAAAATGACCCTCAAAGTATTTCTTATTATACAGCGTATGAAGTGCCTGAGTGGGATGGCCTATTTCCCGACACCAACGGTAAACCCACCTATCTGGGCTTTTCGGCACTCCATGTAGATAGGTATGGTTACCTCTGGATAGGGAAGCTATGGGGCCAGTATACACTCTCTGTGCGAACACCCCGGGGAGATTGGCTTCGCCTTCCTTATCAGGATGGGTCAGTTATTCAGATTACCGAAGACCGGAGAGGATATAAATGGATTCTTTACCGGAATGGCCTTCTCCGGGTGATCAGTGATAATGGCACCCCGGATAACCCCAGCGCCTATCGCTCCCAGCTGTATGCGGCAGGTAGCGGCCCCCTGGCAGGCATACCCGACAACAACATCAGATGCATCGCCGCCGACCGCAACAATGGCCTGTGGATGGGCACGGATAAAGGTGTCGCCGTCCTTTATGGAGACCCTTTCTCCAATACCCTCTCCCTCTCGGTCCCCGTTATTGACAATCGCTACCTCTTAGAAGAGGAGAGTATCACTGCCATCGCCGTGGATGGTCAAAATCGTAAGTGGTTTGGCACGCTCGGTAGCGGCGTCTATGTGACCAATGCCGAAGGAACCCGACAGATAGCTAACTTCAATACTCGCAACAGCCCTCTCCCTTCCAATTACATTTATAGCATTCGGCCGTGGGATCTAACGGGAGAAACCTTCATCATTACGGCAGAGGGCATCGTGAGCTATCGGGACTGGGCCACAGAGCCCTCCGAAACCCTGGATAGCCTGCACATTTTCCCCAATCCCGTACGAAGGACCTACGATGGGCTGGTGGGGATTCGAGGCCTTTCAGAGGGAAGTACCGTACGTATTTTCACGGTAGATGGGCAGCTGGTGCGCTACTTGATGGCCTTTGGTGGTCAGGCGGTATGGGACCTCCAGACAATAGACGGACGGCGGGTCTCGCCGGGCGTGTATCTCATCAGTGCTCTGGATGCTGAGTCCAAGCGCTCAGCGGTAGGGAAAATTGTTATCATAGATTGACTCATGCGTGTAGTAGTGGTGGCTTCAGGTGAGAAAGACTGGCTTCGGCGGGTAGGGCTTCGGGAGGTATCCACACCCACGCTTGTATGGGTGGAAGGTCCTCAGGCTATCGCTGAGAGCCATCGCCTGAGCGCTGTCCTCTCTGAATGTGGTCTGCCCAACCGCTGGATCCCTCTATACAAGCGTCCCACCCTTCGGCAGGAGGCTCTCTCTCGCCCCTGGCCCCAAACCCGGCTCCACGCTTACCTCCAGGAAGTACCCCTCCTCGTTCTCAGCGACACCGATGCTTACCTGAAAACCCTATGGAACACCCTCAGAAATCAGAACCTACTTGAAGAGACGCTCTATCTCGTACGCCACTATCGGCATCCCGCCTTTCAGGATGGCTCTATCTCCCTGACTTCCGAAGTCGCCTCTGAGTGGGTTACCCTTTATGAAGACTTAGCGCCTGACCTACAGGCCGCTGCCGCCTGGCTACCCTGCAAGCTCATCCCCACCCTCACATGAGCCAACAGGAAATTAAGACGCCCGCCCTGGTCCTCAGTACTTTGCCCTATGAAGACCACAAGCTCATTGCGCATCTCTATACCCGGGAACTGGGGCGATTGTCATTTATCGTCTCCGGCCCCAAAAGGCGCCGTTATTTTCAGCGAGGAGCGCTCCTCAATATCCGTTTTTACTATAAGCCCCAAAGGGAGGTACAGCGCCTCATAGAAGCCGACTGGTTAGCCTTATATGAGAATCTTCATCATGAAGTGGCCCTGATGCCTTATCTCCTTCTTATGCTGGAGGTCCTGAATCAGATCCTTTTAGCCCCCGATGAAGCGCTTTTTGACTTTGTAGTGGAGGGTTTTTTGACCCTTGATAAAGCCAGTGATCCGGAGGCGGTCTTGAAATCCTTCTTGACCCAGATTATAGGGCGAATGGGAGGGGAAAGCACGTCCCTTCCGATGGATTGGGCTCAGATAGAGGCTCATCTGGCCGCACTCATCCCAAACTGGCGCCCGCTCAAAACACTTTCTATCATCAGCAACCTATCTTTGTCCCTCCATGATAGACAATCTTGAAAATCCGACGCCGGCAGGTCCACTCCTGCGTGAAATAGAGACGCCGGCTGATTTGCGCCGTCTCGATCGGGATAAGCTGGACCAGCTTGCCAATGAACTGCGAGAGTTTCTCATCCGGCATGCCTCCCAGTATGGGGGACACTTTGGCGCCAGCCTCGGTGTGGTAGAACTCA
>Ga0197142_1000835_pt1 | contig 28890 bp, 25 predicted proteins | sample GBS60_MetaG_FD_148614 | JGI IMG/M metagenome (GOLD analysis project Ga0197142, IMG submission 148614) | Sediment microbial communities from Great Boiling Springs, Gerlach, Nevada, United States - GBS 60_MetaG | ecosystem: Environmental > Aquatic > Thermal springs > Hot (42-90C) > Sediment... | reverse complement strand
GTGTTATAATTGCAAATACAACAAAATAGATAATCGAGGAATGTTGAGGTGCATCATGGATCATCAGCGGGTCAGTGGAGTGTTACTTCATCCATCCTCATTGCCAGGGCGGGGTGGGATTGGTGATATTGGGGATACAGCATACCGGTTTGTCGATTGGCTGGTAATGGCAAAACAGCGACGCTGGCAGATTATGCCACTGGGGCCAACCAGTTATGGCGATTCACCGTATGCCGGTTTATCGGCGCTGGCCGGGAATCCGCTCTTGATTTCGCTCGAACAACTAGTACGCAATGGATGGCTTGATGAAGGAGCACTCGGTGGTGCTCCGGGTGGTGATGGTGATTGGATCGATTACGGAGCAATTATTCCGTGGAAGAAGATCCGCCTGGAATGGGCATTTGCCCGATTTCTTGCCCATGCTGATGCCGGGCAGCGGGCCGACTTTGCAAGCTTCTGCGAGGAACAGCGGTCATGGTTGGATACGTTTGCACTCTTTGCCGCTTTGAAAGAGGCCTACCGCGGCGAGCCGTGGAATCGGTGGGATGAAGGGTTGGCGCGGCGTGATCCAGCGGCATTGGCCGAGGTGCGACAGATGTTGGCCGATCGTATTCGCTTCCAGCAGTTCTTGCAGTGGGTCTTTTTCCGCCAGTGGACGGCATTGCGACAGTATGCGAACGAGCGAGGTATTCAGATCATCGGCGACTTACCAATTTTTGTCGCCTTTGATAGCGCTGATGTGTGGGCCAATCCTGAGCTATTTCACCTCGATGATAGCGGAAATCCGACCGTTGTTGCCGGGGTGCCACCAGACTACTTCAGTCCTACCGGTCAGCGTTGGGGAAATCCGCTCTATCGCTGGGATCGGTTGGCCGAGCGTCAGTATGACTGGTGGGTCGAGCGTTTCCGCATCCTTTTTAGCCTGGTCGATATTGTACGGATCGATCATTTTCGTGGTTTTGCCGCCTGCTGGGAAGTACCGGCCCAAGCCGAAACAGCATTTGAGGGGCGCTGGTCGCCTGGCCCCGGTGCAGACCTCTTTGCAACCGTGCAATCACAGTTAGGCGCATTACCGATTATTGTCGAAGACCTAGGTCTGATTACCCCCGATGTCGAGGCATTACGTCAGCAGCTTGGCTTCCCTGGTATGGCAGTGCTTCAGTTTGCCTGGGGAGGCGATGCGACAAGCAACTATCTGCCGCACAACTATAGCCGTGATCTGGTCGTCTATACCGGAACCCACGATAACGATACGACAGTTGGTTGGTGGGCAACCCTCGATGAACGTACCCGGCAGCACGTGCGCGATTACCTGGGAGCACGTGATGAACACATCGCGTGGGATTTTATCCGGGCGGTGCTGATGTCGGTTGCCGACACGGCGATTATTCCAATGCAAGATATTTTGGGGTTGGGTTCGTGGGCACGTCTCAATCTGCCGGGGCGAGCCGAAGGAAATTGGGCGTGGCGAATGCGTCCCGACCAGATCAGTAGTGATCTGGCTTATCGTTTAGGCTATCTGACCGCACTTTATGGGCGAGGGTAACACGGGTTAGTACGACACGTAGGTGCGGTTCGCGAACCGTACCTGCGCCATCGTCGGATATAGATTCATACCACAGGTGGTCATTGCCAGGATGCGACCACAGTTGGGTGCCGACAGATCAGGGGCAACGTGTTCAGTGCCTGGGCTACGGAGAACGACAAGCCCTCTTACCTCTTAGCGCATAACGTGGGCTAGCGGCCCGCGCACCCAGGTGGCTCAGAGAACTCTGAAAAGCTTTAAGGGGCGGATTGGAAATCCGCCCCCCATGAATTGGCAAGAGAGTACGCAATTTGGAACATTCTCTAATCCAGATAAGCGTGTAGGCGTTGACCAACGCTTGGATGACGCAGGCGGCGCAATGCCTCAGCCTCGATTTGGCGAGTACGCTCACGGGTAATACCGAACGCTGCCCCTACCTCCTCGAGCGTGCGTCGTTGACCATCGAGCAACCCGTAACGTAACTGAAGAATTTTGCGTTCACGTTCAGGCAACTCATTGAGCGCGGCCGTTAACTCGGCGTGCAGCATTTTCTGCTCGGCAATCTCGATTGGCGAAGCCACTGTTTCATCGGCTAGTGTTTCGCTGACCCGGCCTTCTTGCTCGCTGTTAAGCGGTTGTTCCAGTGAAATGGGCTGGGTTGAAGCCCGAAGCAGGCGCTTTACTTTGCGTACACTCATATTCAAGGCATGCGCCAATTCTTCAGCGGTTGGTTCACGCTCCAGCTCCTGTTCGAGACGGTAGATGGCGCGGCGCAGGTGAACAATCGACTCGCTCAGGTGCACTGGCAGACGAATAAGTCGACTCTGTTCGGCAATTGCCCTGGTGACCGCCTGGCGGATCCACCATGTAGCGTAAGTGCTAAACCGATTACCTTTCGTGTAATCAAACTTCTCGACCGCACGCATCAGGCCGATATTGCCCTCTTGGACGAGATCCATGAAGGCCATTGGGCTGCCGATATACTTCTTGGCCACGCTTACCACCAGCCGCAAATTGGCCTGGATCAGGCGACGACGTGCTTCTTCACCACGGGCCATCTCCATTTCAAGCCGCATGCGCTCGCGGTCGTTGGCAAATTGTTCAGCTTTCAAACGTTGCCGCGCCTCTTTACCACGACTGTACTGCCGGGCCAGCTCAACTTCTTCTTCAGCAGTAAGCAGCGGTACCTGCCCAATCTCTTGGAGATAAAGCTGTACCGAGTCTTCGACCGGCTCAATATCGCCCTCTTCCACGAGATCATCGAGCTGTTCAAGGTTTTCAAGCTCGAGGTCTTCGGGAGTGAGTTCGACATCGCCATCCCACTCAGCATCGAGTTCGGTGGCCTCAGCGGACAATTCCGGTTCAATTTCACTGTCGGCTGCGTGCTTCTGAGGGAAGGCTCTCACGGCAGTACTCCTTAACATCTTCCGGTTAGCGGCAACGATGTTCTTAACATTCCTTGCGAGGCGTTAATAGTTTTCTATCTGGATATACGCCTCCTCAAAGATTTCGGATGTGTATATTTTCGATCTTTGCACAGATTTTGTCAAGGGTATGAACAGACTAATTTTGCGCCAATTTTCGGGCATGAGCGTCTATCGTCTGCCCGGTCTGACTGCGTGGCGGTAGTGCAGCCAGCTCGACAACTGCCGGACCAATCTCATCGGGGCTAAGGAGACCGGTACGAACCTCTGGTACAGTCGTGCGAACCATGAAGGTATCGGCAAAGCCGCCGGGATGTACGATGTTGACGTTGATCCCAAACCGACGCAGGTCTTTGGCCATGACGCGGACCAAACCGTCAACACCGGCCTTTGCGGCGTAATACGCAGCAAAGCCGGGAACAGCGATACGGTCGAGCGGTGCTCCGATCACGACAATATTGCCGCCGCCGGCTTCGATCATCTGCGGGATCACTGCCTTTGCACTGAGAAACACACCCTTCAATAGAGTATCAATCACAGCATCCCACTGTTCTTCGGTCGTTTCCTGAATAGGAGCACGTAATCCAATCCCCGCCGCAGCAACCAGGACGCGAATTGGCCCAAAGTGATCACGGGCCTGACTCACCGCACGATCAAGTTGGTCACTCGCACGCACATCAGCCGTTAGTCCCAAGGCTCGCTGTCCGTTCTCTTCGATCAGCCACACCGTTTCGGCTACTTCATCGGCACTACGGGCCAGAACTGAGACCATCGCACCGGCACGGGCTAATGCCAGTGCGCTTGCACGTCCGAGACCACGTCCACCGCCGGTGACCAGTGCATGAACTCCGGTTAGCGTCATTTGTGTTTTCCTTTCATCCAGTATTTGCAAAGGTTTTGCACACTACACTATGGTTATACCACACTTTGGTAGGTGACGTGAGGAGTGAGCGGTAAGGTTTTCAGAGCGTTTCCCTGCCCGGTAGAGAAGCTGGTATGCAAGAAAGCGGAGTGAGCGAGGGAGAGGCGGATTCCTAAACCTATTCACAGCGCGTGTAGAGCAGTAGGGAGCGAGTTCTACTCCGTCTTCCCCTACCCCCACTTGCGGGGCCATGGGGGAGATGCGGAGGTACGTCGCTTCCCGTCCCGACGTTGATCTCCCAAGCCCCTATTCTCTCGCCGATCATGCTCGTTACCATAGCATTGGGGGAGTTCTACTCCCTCCCCTACCCCCGCTTGCAGGGAGGGTGGGGGGTAGGAAAACCGCGATGAGGAGATATGATTTGAGTTATAATGCACTGCAAGTTTCCGTTCTTGATGGTTCACAACATGCTTACGAGAGACGAACTATGCTAGATGTGCTGCCATTGCCAACCGCCTATGCGCCGGAGGGTGGCCTGGTGCAGTGTAATCGTTTGTGGTTAGAGCTATGCGATGGCTCTGAACAACCGACTGATTTGACCGATCTGATTGATGCCTGCGCACAGATTCTGGCCTGGGATGAGCAAGCGATTAGAGCCGCCCGCCAATGGGTTGCTCTCCTCTCACCCGCTGATCCGCCGCTACAATTAGCAGCACCATTGCGACGTGATCGGTCACGTCATATGCTGGTTGTCATTCGGCGCAGTGAGACGGCACTGACAGCGCAAGCGATGGAGGTTACCGGTCTGCTGACAGCGCAGCGGGTCGCCCAACAGCAGCTTGAAGTCATCATGAGCGCACTCGATAGTCTGGAAGAAGGGTTTCTGCTTCTTGATGCTGACGACCGGATCGTCTTTTGTAATCGGCGCTACCGTGAATTGTACTCAGTCAGCGCCGATCTGGTTACGCCTGGTCGGCCTTTTGCCGAGCTGATTCGGATCGGCGCCGAGCGGGGTCAATACGCGGAAGCCATTGGGCGTGTGGATGAGTGGGTTGCTGAGCGATTGCAGAAACACGCCGAGCTTGCCCCCGTCGAGCAGCATCTGGCCGATGGACGCTGGATTCGTATTGTCGAACGACGTACCCCTGATGGTGGTACGGTCGGGTTGCGAATTGACATAACAGAACTCAAGAAAGCAGAAGAGCTACGTCGCCAGTTAGCGGTACGCGAAGAGATCATTGCCGCGCAGGCCGCCTTATTGGCCGAGTTGTCAACGCCACTTCTTGAAGTGGAGTCACGAGTATTGCTGGCGCCAATGGTAGGTGCCTTCGACAGCTCACGGGCAGCGACGCTGATCGAGACACTTTTGCAGAAGGTACAACAACGCCAGGCCCGGCTTGTCGTGCTCGATGTTACCGGTGTGCCGGTGATCGACACGCAGGTTGCGCATGCGATACTGCAATGTGCAGTTTCGTTGCGTCTGCTAGGCGCCCAACTCATCATTACCGGCATTCGGCCTGATGTCGCCCAAACGTTAGTCGCACTTGGCGTCGATCTGAGCACTATCATTACCCGTGCTGATTTGCGTGATGGTATTCAGTATGCGCTGCGACGAATACGACAGGGGGCAGAGAAGAGGAGTGAGAGGTAAGAAGCGAGAAAAGAGAGCGTGCTTGCATACTCCTTTTCAGCGCCTGTGCTGCGGAGCACGCTCGGCAGTCCTCACCTTCCCCCTGGCCCCTTCCGCTCTCCTACAGGGAGAGGCTCGTACCGTGCATATGCAACCATTGTGTTAGGGTGGGCCAGCGTTCTGTTCCTACCGCCGCCGCGCCTTCCTCCCGGTAAAGCAGTGTCTGGTGGTGCACGTGACGGGTAAGGTGTGCGATGATGCCCCACCGCACCTTCGCCCCTTCCTCTCCCACAAGGGGAGAGGAGGGGGGTTAGGGGGAAGGTGATGGCTACACTGACCGTTCAAGCACAAAATGTGCAATATCGATCAACGCCTGGCGGGCCGGTCCTGTGGGAAAGATGTTGAGATGAGCGATCGCTTGCTCGATATACCGCGCCGCTTCAGCCTGGGCAGCAGCCACACCGCCGACCGCAATCACCTCCTGGATAACATCTGCTACTAATGCATCTGGCGGTGGTGAGTATGTCAGTACATCGCGCAACCGTTGACTGGAGGATGCAGCAGTGGCGTAGATGAGTGGCAACGTAATCGTTCCCTGGCGCAGGTCGTTCCCTGCCGGCTTTCCAAGGGTACGCTCGTCACCAATAAAGTCGAGAACGTCATCGATGATCTGGAATGCCATTCCCAAATCATAGCCATAGCGTCCCAGAGCTGCGATTTGCTCATCACTGCCGCCACCGGCTACCATCCCGGCCTTGCAGGAAGCCTCAAACAATGCTGCGGTTTTGGCGCCGGTTTTGTAGAGATACTGGCGCAATGCGCGGTCGAATGGCTCCGCAACTGTGACCGGACTGAGTTCCCCTTCGCAAATGGTTTGCACAGCTTCGGCGTAGAAGGTAATGATGCGTGGATCAGGACTGCGTGCCATTTCAGCCGCAGCCAGAGCGAAAAAGTAGTCACCTACCATCAAGGCTACGTCGTTGTCCCAACGGGCGTGAACGGTAATCTGCCCACGGCGACGATTAGCCTGATCGACCAGGTCATCATGCACGAGCGAAGCAGCGTGGATCAGTTCGGCGGCTGCGGCAGGATGAATGACCCGTTCCAGTTGATACTGACCCAACCGTGCAGCCAGAACGGCAAGTGCTGCCCGTAGCCGTTTCCCGCCAGAACGAACCGTGTGCACGCCGGCGGCACTGATTACCGCGACACGCGAATGAGTACATTCAAGCAACCGTTGCTCAATAGCGCCGAGATCGGCCAGGATGTCGGCTCGATGAAAGATGCCGGCCAGTCCACCGGCTATTTGCGGAGCAAGTTCTCCGGTACTGCGATGACTCGATGTTGGTACTGTATGAACCTCAGAAATGGTCAGTGGCCCTGACTGATTGAACGGTAGCTGGTAGCCGGCCATGCGGCTGTTCCTTCCTAGGATCGCCGAGCCGGTCTGGCGCCGGAGGCGACGACGATCCGGCGATTGTGGTGCACCTTGCCAGAAGTAAGGCGAGATATTCTCGCCTTGTGATATTCACCACAATCTGAACTATAACACATTCATTGCGGCTGTCAAGTGAAACGTATTTCAATATAAATGTACCACAGATTGGGTGTGAACGGAAGAAATTCGCTTGAACACAAACTGATACAGTTAGTTAGCGTTCCTGTATTATGCCACTCTCGGCGTGTAGTGCACTGGGTGGAAAGGATGTTCGGTCATAGTCTGGTAACGTTACGGCAGATATGTGTATAATAATCACCGGGAATCTTCGCACATCACAGCATTGATAGGCATCCATCAGATCGTGATGTGCGTATTGTTAAGAGAGGGTTGGCTGTGGCCCAACCGGATAATTCGGTTAATCTGAAGCGACTGAGTGACGAAGCGTTAATGGAGTTGGTGGCTGCTGGTGATAGTGCAGCACTTGCACAACTCTACGACCGCCACGCACGCGCTGTGTATGGGTTAGCTCTCAGAATGTTAGCAGCGGCTGAACCGGCTGAAGAGGTGGTACAAGAGACCTTTTGGCGTATCTGGAAGCGAGCAGCTACCTATCAGCGCAATAGTTCCTTCTTACCCTGGATGTTTGGTATTGCCCGTAATCTGTGTATCGACGAGTTGCGTCGGCGACAGGCACGTCCTGTAGCCACCGGGAATGATGAAGAAATCCTGTCAGTGCTAACCGATCAGCAGCAAAACGTCGAGCAATCAACCCTTGAGGCTGAACGGCGACGGCTTATCACCAGCGCATTAGCCGATCTGCCGCAAGACCAGCGTGAAGTTATTGAACTGGCCTATTTTGGGGGATTGTCCCAACGTGAAATCGCCGATCACTTGCAAAGTCCGTTAGGAACCATTAAAACACGTATTCGACTTGGATTACAGAAACTAAAGCAGACGTTGCTTCACTACGGCATTGATGCAAACGATCACTAGAAGAGTAGTTGCATGCACGACTCCGACACAGAGCAAGAACAATCGCTCCTTGCGGCAGCCGCGCTCGGGAGCCTCGATCAGACCGATCTGGCAGCCTTAGAGCAGGTGCTGGTCAGATCGCCTACCGCACGATCCGAACTGGATCAGCTACGCGAGGTTGTGGCCTTACTGCCGTATGCCGCACCACCGATAACACCTCCGGCCCATGTGCGCGCTTTGTTGATGGAGCGGATCGCAGCCGATCAGGCCGCTCGCCGGTCGTCAAAATCTGCATCTTCTCCCAGTCGCACCAGCCGGCCAATGTTGGCGTCACTGTTCAGCCTGACGGTAGTCATTGTGTTATTGGGATGGTTCACATTTACCTTACAACAGCAGGTAACAGCGATAAACGAAACGAATCAGCGATTGCTAGTAGCAATAGAACAGCTCCAGGCCTCCGTGACCGCCGGTGAGGAACGCCAGTCCCAACTGACAACACAACTTGCTTCTTACGAACAGCAGTTGGCGCGTTTGAACGAACAGATCGCTCAGGAACGGCTCCTCGTTTCGTTCGTAAGTGCCCCTGGCGTGGCAACCCGCGAGCTGCGCCCAACCCGTGGTGATCTTGCTGCGCGAGGTGAGATGTATATGTACCCCGGCGAAACACAGGCGGTCGTGATATTCAGTGGCTTGCCTCCGCTGGAACCCGATCGCATCTATCGTTTCTGGTTAAGTGATGGGGTACAGCGAATTGCAGCCGGTTCGTTTCAGGTTGATGCAACCGGGCTGGCAACGTTAGTGATAACTGCACCTCGCGAGGTGAATGCGTTCACCGAAGTTATGGTCACGGTAGAGCCGGTAACTAATCCGACACCGGATGCGGTTGAGGTTATTTTGACAGGGACGTTGTAGAGTGTGCAGAGTAATGGGTACTTTCCTGAAGAATCTCTGCCGCTCCTCTATTATACTTTCATCTGGCAGGCGACGTTCACGGGTCAACGGCACATATGAGCAATGAAAAAAACCCCGCTCTTGGTAGAGCGGGTATCTGGATGGCGACTCCGAGTGGGCTCGAACCACCAACCTTCAGCTCCGGAGGCTGACGCTCTATCCAGTTGAGCTACGGAGTCGTTCCGCACTAGAGTATACTCGATTGTCTGTTCCCTGTCAATGCGAGGAGGAAGGTTGTGCAACTCCTAAAGCGAGTAGTGGGTTGGATTGCCGTTGTCGTCGGGGTTGGCATACTGGGGCTAGGGCTAAGTATTCCGATTGATGCCTTAATTGGCAGGGGACGGGTAGAAGCGCTCACCAATACAACGATACCAGGACCGGCTGGCCCCATCCGGGCCTTCGTCGTCGAACCGACCACACCCGGACCCCATCCGGCAGTGATTATGATTCACGAGTGGTGGGGCTTGCGCCCGGACATCATCGAAAAGGCTACTGCGCTGGCTGCCGATGGTTATCTAGTCGTTGCTCCTGATACCTTTCGTGGCGCCAGCACAACCTGGATCCCTAGGGCGATCTATCAGGTTTCCACCACCCCACCAGAACAGGTACAGGCCGATCTCGATGCCGTCTTTAGCTGGCTGACCGCACGCGCTGATGTGATAGCCGACCGGATTGCTGTGATCGGTTTCTGTTATGGTGGACGAACTTCTCTGCTCTATACGTTACACAATCCGGCCGTTGCTGCTACCGGTATCTTCTACGGAATGGCAACAGTTAATCCATCGGCACTACGTCAGATTCGGGGACCGGTACTCGGTATCTTTGGCGGAGCCGATGCCTCTATTCCGCTGAGCGAAGTAGAACAGCTTGAGCGCAATTTACGGGCGGCAGGAGTTTCAACTCGCTTTGTAATTTTTCCTGATCAGCCGCATGCCTTCGTTGGTGGTATCGATTCAATTAACGCCGGTGGGGCAGCCGGTGAAGCCTGGCAGGTATTACGATCATTTCTGGCCGAAGCGCTGAAAGGTCAGACTCCCGCCGGCCAGAGGTGGCCGGTTGAGATGCGTGTTACGCACGCTACGAGGTTTGCCGGTTGGTTACACCATCGTTTTGTGTGTGGATGGTGAAAGGTGTTTGCGAAGTCGATGTTGGGTAGGTTCAGGTACGACGATAGGTTGATATTTGCTTACGCTCATCACCGCGTGATTATGCAGCATTTGTAATGTTTCTCCCTTCCTCTCCCAGGCTGAGAGAGGAAGGGAGAAGAGACGCTCAGACGTGCTTTAGTGGAATTGCTCCTCTTCGGTGCTTCCGGTCAGCGCCGTGGTGCTGATCTCGCCACCAGCAATCACCTGAGCCACTTCATCGAAGTAACCGGTCCCAACTTCGCGTTGATGGCGAGTCGCCGTATAGCCGTAGGCTTCTGCGGCAAACTCAGCCTGCTGTAACTCGCTGTAGGCAGCCATCCCTCGATCACGATAATTACGTGCCAGTTCAAACATGCTGTAGTTCAACGTATGGAAACCGGCCAGCGTCACAAACTGGAACTTATACCCCATCGCGCCTAATTCGCGCTGGAATGCAGCAATGGTGGCATCGTCGAGTTTCTTCTTCCAGTTGAACGAGGGCGAACAATTGTAGGCCAGCAACTTACCAGGGAATTGGGCATGGATTGCCTCGGCAAAGCGACGAGCCTCTTCAAGATTAGGCTCACTGGTCTCACACCAGATCATATCGGCGTAGGGCGCATACGCCAAGCCACGGGCGATGGCCTGATCTAGCCCGGCTCGTACCCGATAAAAACCTTCACTGGTTCGTTCACCGGTGCAGAAGGGTCGGTCGCGTTCATCAATATCACTGGTCAGCAGCGTCGCCGCATTGGCATCGGTGCGGGCAATAATAATTGTCGGCACACCCATAACGTCGGCTGCCAGACGTGCGGCGACCAGATTACGAATCGCAGACTGGGTTGGGATCAAAACCTTGCCCCCCATGTGTCCGCATTTTTTCTCCGAGGCGAGTTGGTCTTCAAAGTGTACGCCTGCTGCACCGGCTTCGATGTATGCCTTCGTAATCTCGAAGACATTCAGCGGGCCACCAAAGCCAGCTTCGGCATCGGCAACAATTGGCGCAAACCAGTAAATATCATTTCGTCCTTCACTGTGATAAATCTGATCGGCCCGGCGGAGCGCATTGTTGATATTGCGTACCAACTGTGGCCCAGAATTGGCCGGATAGAGGCTTTGATCAGGATACATCTGTCCGGCCAGGTTGGCGTCAGCCGCTACCTGCCAGCCGCTCAGATAAATTGCTTTCAAGCCAGCTTTGACCTGCTGCATTGCCTGATTACCGGTTAATGCGCCAAGCGCATTGATGTATGGCTCGGTATGCAACAGATTCCACAATCGCTCAGCTCCCATGCGGGCTAGCGTGTACTCAATCTGCACCGAACCACGCAAGCGATAGACATCTTCAGGCGTGTACGGACGCACGATACCGGCAAAGCGCGGCGTATTCCAACTGTCGGCAATCTGTTTGATTTGTGCGGCACGATCCATGTGCGTTCTCCAGTTTCTCCACTGAACATGACAAACGTGGTCAACAATCTACTGATAGTGAGTAGTATAACACCTCGCGTTACGTGGTAGTTACATGCTTGTGAAATGCGATGCGAAGAACAGACTACCCTTCCCACGTTCGACCATAATTCTCGGTAAGTTTGTTCAGGATCGCCTGCTCGAGGTCAATCCCTAACAGATACGCCAACTGGAAGAGATAATTGGCGACATCGGCTAGTTCACCGGCCAGCGCCTCGCGATCACGCGGCTCATCGTGGAACTGAAAATGTTCGAGTATCTCTGCTGCTTCCACCGCAACCGAAATCGCGATATTACGTGGTGTTTGTGGGAAGATACTGTCAGGTGCATACCACCCCTTGTCGGTCACAAATCGGTTAATCGCATCGGTCAGTTCCGCAATACTCATTGCCATCGGTACCATCTCCTTTCGTCACGATCACGTTGTTTCATTGTAGAGCAAGAATGGTACAATATCTGAAAATAAACGGTTTTGCCGGGCGTGCCGGAGGAGGACGAGCATGGTAACCGTCGATCAAATTGCCCAATACTGTGAACACGAAATTGCCCGTTTACAACTGGCCGGTGACCGTGAAGAGTTGCGGCGCCTGCAACTGGCAATTGGGGTGTTGATGCGGGCTGCCGAGCACGCCCGCGACCGTGAAACGGCAATGCGCTTTCGGATTCTCGCTGCACGCGCCGCCAATGCCCAAGAACTTATCGCTGGTGAAGATTAGGCCAACGTTGGCCCTGAGCCTGGGGAGCAATGACGTTCCATGAGTCGATTTGCGATTGAACTGGCTGATATTCAGTCAGCACGGCGGGCGCTGCGTGACATTATTCTCCCAACGCCGGTACTCCCGGCGACCCGTCTGAGCGCCGAGTTGGGCGGACCGATCTTTTACAAGGCAGAAAACACGCAGCAGAGTGGATCGTTTAAGATTCGCGGTGCGTATAACACGATTGTTCATCTTTCAGCCGAGGAAAAGCAACGAGGGGTCATCGCGCCATCTGCCGGAAACCACGCCCAGGGTGTGGCACACGCAGCACAATTGTTGGGTGTCAAAGCAACTATCGTGATGCCCGAACGGGCGCCACTGACCAAGGTGGTGGCAACGCGACGTTTGGGCGCTGAAGTGATTTTGTACGGCGCAACCTTCGATGATGCGGTCGCTTACGCCCATGCACTCAAAGAAGAGCGCGGGTTGACCTACGTACATGCCTTTGATCACCCAAAAGTGATCGCCGGTCAGGGGACGATTGGGCTTGAGCTGGTAGAGGCATTGCCTGATCTCCAGCAACTGGTTGTTCCGATCGGTGGCGGAGGTCTGATCAGCGGCATTGCCCTGGCAGTCAAGACTCTACTGCCACACGTGCGGATCGTAGGGGTTCAGGCGTCCGGTTGTGCACCGGTGCCAGCCTCACTCGCTGCTGGTCGTCCGGTCATCGCCCCAGCCGCTCGTACCATTGCCGACGGTATTGCGGTCAAGCGTCCCGGCGATCTGACTTTACCGATGATCCAGGCATTGGTCGATGAGGTGGTGACGGTTGATGATGACGAGATCGTTATGGCTATTGCCCACGTCTTGCAGTACAGTCGGCTGGTTGTCGAAGGCGCCGGTGCTGCCGGAGTCGCTGCTCTGTTGAGTGGCAAAGTGCCGGTAAAACCACAGCAGGTAACGGCCACGATCCTCTGTGGTGGCAATATTGATGCCAATTTGCTGATGCGCGTTATCGAATATGCGCTGGTGCGTCAGGGACGCTATCTCTTGTTGCGCACCAGTGTTGATGATCGTCCGGGTGGGTTGGCCGGGCTGGTCAATCATGTCGCGTCAACCGGCGCCAGTGTTATGGATTTATTCCACCGCCGAGGTATGTGGCGCGTGCCGATTGACCGGGCCGGTGTTGAGTTAATTCTGGAAGTGCGTGACGAAGAACACGCTCAGATGGTTATTCAATCACTTGAACAGGCTGGTTATCACTGCGAACGTGAGCCGAATTGGCCAATTTGACGCCCGTTCACAGGCTTTTCAGCGCCGGGTATGCACAGGCGCCCGAATAAGGGCAACGTATGCGTTGCCCTTGCGCGCAGAGGAATACGCTATGACAACATTACGTGACGCCTTTGGTCAGCTTCGGCGTTTGCGTCTGGTAGAATTGCAGCTTCTGATCACGGTGCTCCTTTTCTTTGCCGCGGGCTATCTCCTTGTTGTGGTTGCCACCGGGCAAAGTGAACTACAGACTACTTTTGAAGGACTGCTGCGCATTCTCTGGCCATCAAGCCTACCACTCCTGCTCTTTCTTGCTATTTCTCTGGGTCTTTCGCTCCGTAGCCCAACTGCCGATCAGCTAATCTTACCACTGGTTGCGCTCCTTGCTGGTCTGAGCCTTATGATGACCGCCCGCCTTGAGCCAGGTTTGAACCAGATCGTGTTTTGTAGCAATGCTGCTGGTGAGCGTTTTCCGTGTTATGAAGGCATTGCGGCCAGACAGACCTTGTGGGTTACGCTCGGTACGCTGATTATGGCCACCGTCCTCTTTACTCCTCTCGACCAGATTTGCATCCGCTGGTTTCGCCATTCATTTATCGATGTGCTCGATCACTACCGCTACATGTGGTTGGCTCTCGGTATGATCCTTATCCTGGCAACATTTATTTTCGGTGTTGATCCAAACGCCAGTGGTGTGCGGGTCTGGTTCAACCTGGGATTCTTCTATTTTCAGCCCTCAGAACTGCTCAAAATTATTCTGGTCATCTTTATGGCTTCCTATCTCAATGAATATCGCGAGGCGGTACAATCAAGTTACCGACTTGGCCCTTTTACATTACCACCTCTTCCCTACCTAGTGCCACTGATGGGGATGTGGGGCATTGCAATGATGACAATCGTCTTTCAACGCGATCTGGGTGCAGCACTGTTACTCTTTGGGGTTTTCTTGATCATGCTCTACGCTGCCACCAGACGTAGTCTCTACGTTGTTGCAGGTATCACTGCCTTTGCCGGTGGTGCCTATCTACTCTACCGTCTCTTACCAATTGTTGGCCTGCGCGTATCGGTTTGGCTCGATCCATGGGCGACCGCTCAGGGTTCAGGATACCAGATCGTTCAGGCCATCTACGCCCTCGCTTCAGGTGGTGTCTTTGGGGCAGGATTGGGGAGAGGAGTACCAGAGTACGTTCCAGCGGTGCACACCGATTTTGTCTTCGTCGCCATTGGTGAAGAGATGGGCCTGGCCGGAACCTTAGCGGTACTCATCGCTTATATGTTACTCATCTTCCGCGGTTACCATTTAGCGCTGGCGATACCCGGTCGTTTTCGCGGCTTTGAACAACTCCTGGTGATCGGTCTGACCTCAATCATTGCTGTGCAAACGCTCATTATTCTAGGCGGTAATCTACGCCTCATTCCCCTGACGGGCATCACACTGCCGTTTATCTCATATGGTGGCTCATCGATTGTCATTAACTTTTTGATTGTGGCGCTGCTCTTGCGAATTTCGGTGAGCGATCAACGGTACTAATCGTTCGTAGTAAAGCGCAGGGGCGACAAACTGGTCGCCCCTGCTTCATGTCTGGCGGTGAAGAGGGAATAGACGTTACATCCGACCGCGTAGCATCCCGTTCCAATACATCGCCGGTAACCCGTAGGCTTTTAGCGCATACATGCTGTAGCGCTCCTGCGACTGATCGAAGGGGAAGCTCTCCTTTGGTTGATTGGTATAATCAAATTCTGCCAGAATCAGACTGCCGTAGCCGGTGACCAGTGGACAAGAGGTGTAGCCATCATAGGTGGCCGGTAACGTCTCTTTAGCCATTGCCGCCATCAGATTTGCTACCAGCACTGGTGCTTGCTTACGAATGGCAGCTCCCGTTTTCGAGGTAGGTAAGCTCGAGCAATCACCGAGACTAAATACGTTGGGATAGCGTTTGTGCTGAAGCGTATATTGATCGACATCGACCCAACCGCCGGTATTAGCCAGCGTGCTGCTCTTAATCACGTCGGGCGCACTCATTGGCGGTGATACATGCAACATATCGAAGTGAACCGTCACCGTCTCGCGGGTAGCCAGATTGAGGAAGACGGCCTCACGCGCCTCACCGCGTACCTCGATCAAATCGTGCTGGAAATGAACGTTAATCCCCTTGCGTGCGACCACGCGATTCAACGCATCAGCATACTTCTTTACTGCAAAGATGGCTGCACCCGCATGGTAGAAATTGAGCTGGCTCTGCTGCCGCACTCCAGAGCGGCGGAAATAATCATCGGCTAGATAGACAATCTTCTGCGGCGCACCACCACACTTGATCGGCGTGCTCGGATGGGTGAAGACAGCATTTCCGCCCCGGAAGGTGCGGATATTCTGCCAGGTATATTCAACAGTGTCATACGAGTAGTTCGAGCAGACCCCATTCTTACCCAACGTTTCTGGCAGTCCCTTCACCTTATGCCAGTCAATCTGAATGCCCAGCGCCACAACCAGATAGTCGTAGGTAATCGTCTCACCGTTGCTCAGGGTCAGACTGTTATTATCGGGGTCAAATGCCTTCACCGCCTCCTTTAGCCACGTGACTCCTGGTGGGATGTAATCGGCTTCTGGGCGTGCCGATTGCTCACGGGGAAAGACTCCTCCCCCGACCAGCGTCCACAATGGCTGATAGTAGTGCACTGTTGACGGTTCAATTAGCGCAATCTCCGGCGGATTTGGCTGTTCCATGAGTTGAGCAGCAACGGTCAGACCACCCGTACCGCCGCCAGCAATGACAACCTGATAGTGGCTCTTTGCCATAGTGTGTTCCTCTCTAGTCGCGATACTGCCTGTTTACAACCTGTTCTCCGACACGCTACCGTCCTAGCCCGGCAGTTTTTGCCCGAATCGTTCGGCAAAATTGAGCGCAAAGCCAAGTGAACGTTGCACATCACGGTTGAAGAGTGCGCCCAACAATGCCATTGGGCCGGCCCGCCGTGGCTCACGTTGGGCGCTCACCAGCGCATGCGCTGCCGCCCCCATCACCTGGAGCGTCTTCGGATCAAGCACACCCGAACTCATCAATGCTTTCATCTCCTCTGACTGCATCAAGATGAGGAGATTGCGTAGTGCAGTCAATCCCTGGCGAACAGTACCCTCAATATCGACACCTTGCCGGCTAGCCGCAGCGTACAGTTCGTCAATCATATCGACGGTCATCGCAGCAAAGCCGGGGGCCTGGCGAGCCAGTTGTTCGAGGGTTACCAACTGCTCACTCAGTCCGGCCAAGGCACGGAGAGTCGCCGGCTCGGTCAAGCGCTCAAGGGCGTGCAAGCCGACCTTCAATCGCTCGTCGATATCGATACCCGCCTTTGCCGCATCCCGATACAATCCATCGATCGTATCGGTTGCCATGGCCAGCAGCGCTGGCGCCTCGCTGGCCAGCGCATCAGCTTTCGCGAGGTGTTGTTCGATCCGATCCATCCGTTCGAGCAACTGACCGAGAAGTTCAGCAACGTGACCGGCCTCAAGGGCATGCACCTCGCTCGTTGTTCCACTGTTGGTATGCGCGTATGTCATAGCTCTCCTTACGTGTTGCGCCCGGCAGGTGTCGGGCAAAAACCATTCATTCGATGCCGTTCACCCCACAGCAGGTACGGCCACTCCTGCTGTGGGGTGGGGGAACCCAGAAGCTACACCGCAACCGCCGAAGCTAATTCACGCCAGGTACCCTGCGGATCAACCAGCGTTGCAACGTTGGTAAAGCCAAATCGGCGCAGCAGACTTGTACCAACCTGCGAGCGATACCCGGTTGCACAGTGGGCAATGATCGGCGTATCACGTGGAATCTCGTCGAGGTGACGCGGCAGATAACCGAGCGGAATGTGAAGTGCTCCGGGCAGGTGAATCTCCTCGTACTCGGTCAGATTGCGCATATCGAGGATCACTGCTGAACGGTCGGCTAATGCTGCACTAAGGTCTTTCACAGTAGCGGTCGGCAATTGCACAAGGTTATCACCAAGCGCCGATGCTGGCAGGTACCCCGGAATATCATCGACACCGATTGCCCGCAGGTCTTTCAGAATCTGCTCTATGTCAGCATCATCAGGCACCACGAGGTAAGTTGGCTTGGTGAAATCGACAAACCAGCCTACGTAAGTGCTGTACATCTTACGAATCGGGACACTGATGCTACCTGGTACGTGACCAGCAACAAACTCGGCGGCACTTCGGAGATCGAAGACGAGTGCACCTGCCGCCAGAGCCTGGTCGAGCAGCGGACGCTCGATCTCAACCGGTGTCGCCAGATCGTGCAACAGAGCCGGCCCGACCTTGTTCACATACTTCATGCGGGCAAAATAGCGTGGTGGTTCTGGTTGGCCTTTCAGCAGCCAGTGCACAAACGCATCTTCATCATCAAACTGGAAGGCCGGATTGAACCGCTTCTCGTACCCCAGCGTACTCGACGGAATTGCGCCTAAAGCCTTGCCACAGGCACTGCCGGCACCATGAGCTGGCCAGACCTGTAAGTAATCAGGCAATGCCTTAAAACGCTGTACCGACTGGAATTGCTTGCGTGCACCGGGTTCTTTGGTTCCGGCAATCCCAGCAGCCTCCTCCAGCAGGTCAGGTCGGCCTACATCACCCACAAACAGGAAGTCGCCGGTGAATACGCCCATAGGTTGATCGGCAGCGGCAGTGTCGGTGATCATGAATGCGATATGCTCTGGCGTGTGCCCTGGAGTGGCAATCACCTGCACCTTAATGTTACCGACCATCCAGGTGTCACCATCTTTAACCAGAATTGCCTTCTCGATTTCGGGGTAAGCGTACTTCCAGTTGGCATCGCCCATGTCGCTCAGATACATCTGTGCACCGGTACGCGCTGCCAATTCACGAACACCGCTTACGAAGTCGGCATGAATGTGGGTCTCGGTCACGTGAGTGATGCGCAACCCTTCCTTGGCTGCTACCCGCAAATACGGCTCAACGTCTCGCATCGGATCAATAACCATTGCTTCGCCAGTCTTGGCGCAACCGATCAGATACGAAGCCTGGGCTAGCATCTCGTCGTAGAAATACTTCAGCAACATTGCTCTACGTCCCTTTCTTCATTTGTCCCGTTAATCAGCAGCTTCCCTCGTACATCGCAGCATTGGCGCCAACTGCTTATTGAGAGTGTTGGGAGTTTTCGTACTTATATGGTACGCAGAAATGCCACTTGCCAGAAGCCGAAACATGCTTATACTATCTCTAAGTGACAACTTATAGCTTGGGGGTATGTCGTCTATTGCATCCAGTAATAAATACTTTTGGGCGTCGGAGCAGTATTCGCAGATCGGTGAACACCGGTTTGGATACAGCCTGGCGCGGGTTTGGCGAAGAATGAAGACGAACCCGTGCTGCGATACCAATGATGCATCCATACAGGAGCAACGATGCTCGATCTCTACAAACTCGATATCTTCACGCGGGTTGTTGCTGCGGGAAGTCTCAGTAAAGCTGCTGAGCAGTTGCATATGACTCAATCGGGGGTCAGTCAGCACATTCGGGCACTGGAAGACAGCCTGGGTACAGAGTTGTTCGTGCGTGGCCGCCGTGGCGTTGAATTGACTCCAGCCGGTCAGCGGTTACTTGCTTATTGCGAGGGGATTTTTCGCCTGGTAGCTGAAGCCGAACTGGCCGTGACCAATGTTGCCGGACTGCGTGATGGTCAGTTGCAGATTGGGGTAACGCCCGGTGTGAGCGCCTACCTGCTACCCGAATGGGTGCAGATGTTCAGACAACGCTATCCCAACCTCGCAGTGAGCACCCAAACCGGTACCACATTTGCAATTGTAAACGAATTGCGCAGTGGTGGCCTCGATCTGGGCGCTATCGAAGGCGAGCTTGACCATACGATAACGGATGTGCAACAACAGCCCCTCCGTGAATTTGATCAGTATGTGGTTGTCGGACGACGGCATCCGTGGTGGGGACGCAGTGAAGTCCATCTGAGCGAACTAGCCGATCAGCCGATGATCATGCGCCAAGCGAGCAGCCAGACGCGCGTGTGGCTAGATCAGGCATTGCGCGAGCAATCGTTGACACCGCGGATTATCGCCGAGCTAGATAACCTCGAATCGATCAAGCGGATGGTGATGATCGGTACCGGTCTGACAATTCTTCCCCTTTACGCTATCACCGCCGAGCAGGAAGTAGGCGCGTTACATCCAATCCCGATTCAAGGTCGGCCGCTACGGCGCACCCTACGTTTGTTGTGGCGGGCAACCCGACCACTCTCACCGGTAGCCTATGCTTTTCGTCAGCTTTTGATGGCGCATTACAGACCCTAATGGCGCTCTGCCAGCAGATGCTGCATTCGGGCAATCAGTCGTTCTTCCAAACTAGGCGGGAGCGAGGCAGGGGTTTCTTCAAACTGATGAAGGAGGGAGATGGTCTGCCGTAACGAGGCAAGCAGTGATTGACACTCTGGACATTCGCGCAGGTGCGCTTCCAATTCGGCGCATTCGGCAACGCTCAATTCCCCATCAAGATAGTCATTTAGGAGATCGAGGAGATCTTCACAGTGATGGTGATCATTCGGTATCATCGTGCCCCTCCTCAACTGACTCGACATAGTGGGCCAACAACTCACGTAAGCGCAAGCGGGCGCGATGCAGGCGTACCTTTACTGCACCATGGCTAATCCCCAACTGAGCTGCTGTCTCCTCGGTGCTCAAATGTTCGATGTCGCGCAATACGATTACTGCTCGCAACGCATCAGGTAAAGCAGCAATAGCCTGTGTAATTTCTCGCCGTAATTCATCGTCAAGGACGTTCCGTACCGGATCAATGCTCCAGAGCTTTGAGAGATGTGGCGATGTTGTCTCAACGTTGATGTCACCCACATCATCAAGATCAACCTGAGGCCGTTTCTGCCGTAACAGCATTAACCCTTCATTCGAGGCTATCCGGTAAAGCCAACTTCGCAAACTTCCGGTACCGTTGAATTCAGATAGAGCAGCACAGGCTTTGATAAAGGTTGTCTGCAAGACATTTTCGGCCTCATCGGCATCACCTAGCAGGTTGAGAGCGCGTGCGTAGACGAAGGGAGCAAACCGTTTGACAAAGCATGTACAGGCATCAGGATCGCCACGACGCAACCCTTCTAGGAGTGCCTGTTCATCGTCATACAGGGAAAGATCAATGATTGGTCCCGGCACAGCAGTTTCTCCATCGCAGACAGTAGCCAGATGGTGACGTTTGTCTGAACAGTTCTTGACCGGCAAGATTCTTGCGTTGATCGTCTTCCCTCTCCCACGTTGCAGAGCGGGAGAGGGAAGGAAAAGGCGGAGAACGCCGGTAATACTGTTGTTCAGACACTTCCTGAAAGTAGTATAGCATGTCTCCGGTGGAGTGCCTGTCGAGCTACCAATCTACGCAGCCGCCGCAGCGATGGCTTCACGAAGCTTATTGACCATCATCCCTTCCGGTACCGCTCCTTCAATATGTACCAGATCGTCAATCACAGTCTTCGGAACTCCCATCACTGCATAGCGATCTCCTAATTCAGGGAATTCGGTCACCTCAATTCCTTCGGCAGAAATGTATGGGTTCGCCAACGCCAGCCGGTAGGCCATAACTACTGCTCGTGGACAATAGGGGCAGGTTGGAGTGACGAAGACTTGGAGGTGCATAGGGGCCTGAATTGTCTCAAGCAGGGCCATCGTTGCCGGTTGGAGATCGGGCTGAGCAGCCCCGCCGGCCAGGCGAATCGCCTCAATGAGGGATGCAAATTCATAGCCACTAGGCAACCCGGCAAAGCGCAGCCCGTGGTTCTGTCGCTCTTCACCGATGAGAAAGACGATACCGGGCGCTTTATCGACACCAAGTTCGGTAGCATACGCCCGATCCTGTTCAAGATCGAATACCTGTAGGCTCAACAGTGGATTCAGCGCCACAACCTCTTGTAAAAGCTCATGCGTTACCTCGCTATATTCACCACTCTCAGCCGAGGTAAAGAGCACGATCTCTACCGGTCGATTCAGGCCGGCAAATGCTTCCCGCACCGCCTTGCGATCTTTTTCCTGCATGAGCGCCATCGTTTCATTCCTTTCACGTCATCAAGATCATTACCGTTGCTAATAACAAGATGCAAAGCCGGTGCGTTTGGTTACATTGCCGATCTTATGCACGGCCTTCGCGTATTGTCATGATACCAAAACTGACTGCACCGAGAACCAGGATTCCAGCCAATGTACTATTGAATCCATAACCAATTGTGATACTCAGCCATGGCGCGATCAACGATCCGAGAATACGTCCACCGCCAATACAGGCTGTCATCGCGGCGAGTACCGTGCCACGTCCCTGAGCGCTTAGGCCGCTGACCAGTGGAAAGGTAGAGACAATCGCAAACTCAAAGCACAGATCAAACGCCAAGAGCAGCGTGAGAAAGAGTGCCCAGGATGCGCTATGTGGCAAAAGAAGTAACCATATACCGACCAGGGCAAAACCGCCTAATACTGCCCGTCGTTTGCCAATCCGATCGGTAAACAGGGTTGCTATCAGAGCACCAACTAGCTCAACGACGCCTAGTAGTCCGAAGACAAATCCCAATTCGGTCGTGGTGGAACCAAACGTACTACTTAACCACCCAGCATAGCTTACAAAGATAAGTTCGACCGCTGCCATCTGAACGAAGATAAAGATAAGTGTAGACAGGATCACCGGTTGACGTACCAGATGCGACAAACGACTCTCGGAAGTGGAACGAGCATATAGGGCATGAATCTGTTCATCATTCGGGAGCACTATCGTAAGCGCAACGTTTATCACCCCAACAACGGTCAACACGAAAAAGACCGTGTCAAGACCGAAACGATCAGCCGTCCATGTCACTAACGGGACGCCGAGCAAGGCCGACAATGACCAGCTCAATTCCAAGATACCGAGCATACGCCCGCGTTGCGTGTAATGACTACGTGCACTGACATAACTTTGTAATGCTGGCATTGCAATGGCAACTGCTAAGCCAATAATGCCGTAGCCGAACAGAAACAACCAAAAGTGATGACTGAACGCACAGACGACCGTACCAACTACGAACAGAATCCCACTCCAGAAAATGGTTGTCCGATCACCAAACCGATCGCTAAGCATACCACCCAGCGGACTCAGCAATGATGCCCCTACCTGGATGGTAATTAGCAAACTGGCTGTGCTTAGATCAACCGCGAAACTGGTCGCAAGAAACGTCAATAAGGGGTACACCAGACGAAAGACCAGACTGATCAGCCATCGCATCCAGACCAGAATTGCTACATGAGCCCAGGATAGTGTTTGAGATGATGTTGTCGAAAGTGTGGTCATAACGAAAGATGCTCCTCGATTGACAGGCCGACTTCAGCAGGCTATCATTTTACGTACTGCAATCGCCAATGTTGTAATGAATACCGTGTCATTATGCAACGCCAATACCACGCATGGCACAGCCCTGCCCTCAATCGAACGATGGAACTCCTCATTTTTGGTCATTCCGGTGCCCCTGTTTTGGTCTTTCCTACTTCGCATGGACGCTTCTACGAGTACGAAGACCGTGGTATGGTGGCAGCGCTGAGCCATCATGTAGATCAGGGTTGGATTCAATTGATCTGCGTTGATAGTGTGTACAGCGAAAGCTGGTATAACTACGCAGCCGATACTGATACCCGTATGTGGCGGGAAGAACAATACGAACACTACCTGATCACCGAAGTCTTACCACTGGTTCGCCATCTGAATCCTAACCCATTTCTGATTGCAACCGGCTGTTCATTCGGTGCCAGCGAGGCAGTGATCTTTACCTTACGCCATCCGGGTCTGGTACGGCGGGTGATTGGTCTATCGGGATTATACGATCTGAAGCGCTTTTTCACTCACTACACCCAGGGAGTCTATTTTCACAATCCGGTAGATTTTGTGCCTAACCTGAACGATCAATGGACAATCGATCGGTTGCGTGAGACCGACATTATTCTGGCAATTGGCCGTGACGATCCTGCGGCCTGGTCAAATGAGCTTCTATCGAGCCAATTGTGGGGCAAAGGGATTGGGAATGCCCTGCGTATATGGGATGGATGGTGCCACGATTGGCCGTACTGGCAACGTATGATCGTGCAGTACATTGGCGGCCACGATTAGTAGGGGCACAGCGTCGCTGTGCCCCTACAGGCTGCCGTGTCCCACGGTGCTGTGACGGGTAGCGCGGTCGGGGCCGACGGCAGGTAGGGGCGAAAAAATTTTTTTCGCCCCTACCGCTCATTGATAGTCCATCTCGTCGGTCCGCTGACCATCAAATTGTTGATGCGGGCGATCCGGCATTAGTGGTACGTAGTTGGGCACAACCCGAATCACTAAGAAATACGCAAACGCATCTGAAATCCGGTACCTTCGGACTATTTTACCGTTCTGCCGATTGCCATATACTGATAAGCAGAGCAAAAGCTTTTGCAGGAGTGTGTGCGATGGAGACCAAATCTGGACAATCGATTGTCGAAATGGCACTCTTGCTGCCGGTGATGTTGATTGTGTTCTTTGGCATCATTGAGTTTGGCTACCTGATCTTTGCTTACTCAATGGTATCGCAGGCAGCACGTAACGGCGCCGAGGCAGCAGCCCAGCTTCCGCCTTATCAGACCTGGCTGGACTTACGGAATAATCCACCGGCTAACTATCCTGGCTTTACCGCCGACCCTTGCACTCGCGGCATTATGGAGGCGATTCGCTCGGATATTGTCTTGTTTGATGGTAGTGGAAATGAAGGACGGCGAATCGAAGACTACGTTACTATCCGTTATCCGAACGGCGGCCGAACCCGCAATCTTAGTGATCGCGGGCCGATAGAGATTGAAATCAACTATCCAGTACGGAGTATTACACCACTCTTCGACCTGATTGGCTTACGAAATGGAACGCTCAACCTGCGCGTTGTGCAGCGCCGTTCCATCGAAAACTTGGGAGTTGACCCAACACACCCACGTGGAGTAGCCTGCGCTCGTGATATTAACGACTGGAATCAAAACTTCAGGCGACCTTAAGCAGAGAGGGGGTGATGTTATGAAACAACGGCGCAAAACAACCGGTCAGGCAATCGTCGAATTTGCCCTCTCGGCGACGGTAATTTTTCTCTTACTTTCGGCAGCGGTTGATCTTGGTCTCATCTTTTTCACGATGCAGGCACTGCGGGCTGCTGCACAAGAAGGGGCAACCTTCGGTAGTTATCCGATTGTCGTTACCAATAGTAGTAGCGGGCAGGTTACTGAAGTGAAACTTAACTATGACGAAATCTTCAATCGTATCCGCACCGCTGGTGGCACCCGTCCGACAGGTGTAGCAAACCTTCTTGATCTCAACGGTGATGGGATTGATGATGCGAATCAAACATTCGTTTTTGACCCTAACAATCCCACCAATCCCAATGGGTTTGTCATTATCGAAAATCCCAAAGGAGCTAATCCAGCTAATTTGAGAGGTACGTGTTCAACGACTACTCCGCGCACCGATATGCGCAATGCGGGTCAGAATTGCTGGATCAGGGTTACTATTCGCTATCGTTACCGTCTCTTCTTCCCATTTGCGCCAGCTTTTGGGCAAGAGATTATCTTACGGGTAACGCACACAATGCCTATTCGCAGTCAATTTGTTGGTTAAGATGCGCAACGTTTGGATGGATGTCTCTTTGCGTTATAGCGTCAATGCAGCACGTGGAGGAAACGTATGAAAGAGGGATGGATTGCATATCAATCACGACGGCGGAAGCGAGGGCAGAGCGTTCCATTGCTAGCTCTCATGATTGTCGTGTTGACCGGAATGGTGGCGCTGTCAGTCGACGTTGGGCGCACCTTTGCCGAAGAGCGTCGCGCTGTTGCTGCGGCCAATGCAGCTTCACTTGCGGCGATGAATACTTACATCCGCCGACCGGCCGGTACCACGAACACGGTCATTTATGACTCGATTGTAAACTCGCTGCGTTCAAACGGGATTGATGTAAACAACAATCCAAACATTCGATTAGAGGCATACTACCTGAACGCACGCGGTGAACCGATCGAGGGTGGCGCCCGCATCACCCGCGATGGTACCGTTGCACCGGATAACGTTGCATATATTCAGGTCAATCTGAGCGGCAACGTTGACACCTTCTTCGCACGGGTCGTTAATCAAAATCAGTTGCCGATTGCAGCTACCGCTTACGCCGGTACCTGCCCGCCAACTGATGGTGTGTATCCCATCGGTATCAATAATGACTATATCAGTGGTAACGAATTCCGCAATCCCGGTGATGCAAATGGTGATGGTCGGCCTGATAACAACTGGACAAGGTTGACGAGCGGTAACTTTAGAGGCTATACCAAAATGCGGCTCTACCTGGCCGACAACAATCAACCAGGCCAGTTTGGCTGGTTGCGCTGGCTTGATGGCCGGGGTGCCAGTGGCGCCAATGCTAATAGCGCCCAAGAGCTAGAGATGGCGCTTTCCGGTACCGGTACGCTCTCGAAGGGCTTCATGGAAGCACCGTGGCCGAATATCAATCTCCCACGACCGGCAAACTATCCTGAACGCCCGGGTGAGTTGAACGTTGGTGACTGGGTGTACGGGAGTTCAGGTTTCACTGCAAGTAATGATCGGCGCGCCGCCTTGGATGCCCATATCAGCAACCAGACATTAATGGTACTGCCGATCTACGATGTTGCTGCTGGTCAGGGGTCGAATGCAGTTTACCGTGTCGTCCGATTTGGTCTGTTTGTCCTGACCGAATACGGTCGCGAGCGCAATCGTCCCTACATGGATTTCATCTTCCTTGGCACGCCGAATCGTCAGGGGACGGCATGTTCGGCTACGCCGCCACCACCTGAAGACACGAGTGTCGTCCGTTTGACGGGGAGCGTGGAGTTTTGGCCGGAGTATCAGGTCAATGTAAATGATCAGCCGCCAATTCAGTATGTGGTTATTCTTGACGCGACCGGCTCGATGAGCATGGATTTCTACGGTCGTGGCAAAGTAAATGGAGAGACTCGTCAGTGCATCACTGGCCCGCCCGGCTGGCCAATACCGGATGATCCCAGTTGCAATGGTGATCCAAAATATGCTTGGACACCGGTGCAGGAACGGCGTATCTACGTAGCGAAAGAGGCAGTGCGTCTCTTGATTAAGCAGACCAATATGCCGGGAAATCCAGGATATAACCCCAATCGTCCAATCGACCAGATGGCTATTATTTGGTTCAATCAAGACGTGCCATCGAGCCGGATTATGTTGGGTGGATTTAGCTCAGACCCGGCCGCGCTAGATCGGGCAGTCCTTGATGCAGGTAAAGTGAACAACGATCCATATCTGGCCAAGGGTGGTACCAATCTGGCCGGTGCGATATACCGCGCCAACGAATTGCTCAGTCGTGCGCCATCTACCACCAGTCAGCTTGGTCGTCAGTGGACGTATCGAAGGGCGGTTATCCTGGTGACCGATGGTCTGGCGAACATTTTTATGGATACCAGGAATAATAATCTGAATGGTGGTCAGAGTAACATGAACACCTATCCAGTAGGTCATGTATGTCGCCATTCCGGCGTGGCCGATGATGCGCCATGTCAGACCACTGAAATAGGCGGAAAGTATAATGGTATGGATCGACCTGTTACCCAGATGGTACAGCAAGCGACGAGACTCAAGTCGAACCAGTCAGTTCAGACCGATTTTTACGTGCTGGCTATTTCGGTCGTACCCACGGTTGGGTTACAGGATGGCGTTGCTTCAACACCTCGCCACTTTTACATGGCATCGACTCTTGAACGCGATGCAAGTGGATTGACGAACGTTGACCGGATGATGCTAGCGATCAATGACCAACTTGAAAGAGGACCATGCATTAATGGCAGCGATGGCGAGTGGCGTGGCACAATTCCATCCAACCACTTCCAGTCAGTGAATGGTCTCAGTTACCCGAATGTGGGCGAGGTTATTCTGGAAGATGTCTCCACTAGAAGCGTGTATCGAGCGCCAATTGTTGCCGGTACCGATGGTCGTGTGCGGTATACCTTCGAGTCGATCCCGCGCGGTACGTACCGCTTGCAAGCCTACCTTTTCTACCGCCATCCGCTCGATCCACCTACGGCGCTGCCGCGCATGTACAGTCAGCTCTTCAATGGTAGCTCGAGCCAGTCTGACATGGTGGTTGTACTTGAGCCTAATGGACAGGGCGTGGGTTTCATCTCAACCATCGAGCAAAATCTACGCCTGCGCCTCGATGGGAACGTCTGTAGTGTGAATTAGGCCAGGATCGCATACCGCAGAGACGGATGACCTTCGTCTCTGCGGTATTGCCTTGTCGAATCCTCGCAAAGTGCTCTAGTGCAAGGAGCTGAAGGTTTACATCTGGTATGTGGTATGGCTGGTCTGGAGACTGGCAAGTCCAGATAGCCTGATTTCAACCAGTTCAACTTCACATTTCCCACGACTTCCTGGGGAGGAACCCTATGAGAATGTCCCGGCAATTTCAGCGATCACTCACGTTATGCATCATTGCCGTGATCGGTATGGTCTGGCTGCTGGTCTCTCTGCCACCAGTGGTTCGTGCCCTTGATGACGAGACCGGATCGCTGGAAATCATTGATAACTCACAGGCCGATTTTGCTGATGGTGTGTTTCAGCGCACTGTCGTTGCTGCATCGCCAGGATCGCCCAGTAACCCTGACGTGGTTGGTGCAATTGAACTGGCACCGGCCGGTGCGCTCAATCGCAACAATTGGTCAATCGCTGCGGCGGAGTTACCACAAGCGCTTAGTGATGCGCCGGTGGTAAGTCTCGGCAGGTATCTGTTTGTGATCGGCGGCGCGACTAGCCCGATTGCAAATGAAGAAAACCGCTCTACGTACATTTACCGAGGAGTGGTTAATCAAGAGACCGGTAGTTTGGAAACTCATGATCCCGTTCCACCAGGTAACGACGCCTTCACCGCATTTTCAATTCCCGCCGTTGATCCCGGCCCTGTATGTGATACGCCACTGGCCGGGCGTTCACGGGCTGGAGCGGTAGCCGTACCGGCGACAACCGGTACCAACCTAGGGTACATCTTTATTATTGGCGGAAGCATGTACGATCAGGATTGCGCAACCTACGATTTTTCCACCAACATCGTGCAGCGAGCCACTATTAACGCAAGTGGCAATATCGTGAGCAGCGGCTGGAGTGCGCCCAATAACTGGCGCTTCCCAACACTGGATAGTAACGGAAATATCATTACTGATCCCAATTCACCCGATCTGCGCGGCATCCAGAATGTACAGGTTGTGCATGTCCGTACCAGTAATGGTACTGATTATATTTATGCTATTGGTGGGCTTAGCATTGCTCCCAATCAATCATTTCTGAAAGAGGATATTTATCCACACGTCTTCTATACAAAAGTTGATAGCGATGGCAATCTTGTCCATCCAACCAACGCTAGCGCAGCAACCGTATGGGCTAGGCTCGCTGACCTTCCGTTTGCAATCCACTCTGGCACGGCAATTGCCGCCAGTAC
>Ga0197142_1000834_pt1 | contig 28895 bp, 24 predicted proteins | sample GBS60_MetaG_FD_148614 | JGI IMG/M metagenome (GOLD analysis project Ga0197142, IMG submission 148614) | Sediment microbial communities from Great Boiling Springs, Gerlach, Nevada, United States - GBS 60_MetaG | ecosystem: Environmental > Aquatic > Thermal springs > Hot (42-90C) > Sediment... | reverse complement strand
CTGACGGGATTTCGAGCGTCGTTCCAGTCGCGCCCGTTGCGGCAGGGCTGGACCGTTATATTCGATAACGCTTCCCTGCCAGGAGATACTCCGGTGGCTTACGGCGAGGTAATTACGCCAGAGCCGGGAGCCTTGCTGGCTCTATTGGCAGGCGTAGTCGCTTTGAAAGGCGCTGTAATTAGAAAGCGCAACTGAGTAGACGACCGAGGCGGCGGAGCTTACAGCAGCTCCGCCGCTGCGTTACCTGTCGCAAACTTCGTGTCAAAGCGTCAGGAAGCAACATCTTTACTAATTTACTAACAAACCCACATTATGCAGCGCCACATTCTATTAGCTTAGTAGGACACTTTCCAAGTAAATTTCATCAAAACGTTCTAAGATAGCAGAACGGACGAATGCTTGGAATCCGTTAATTAATTAACAACCTGAACAAGGAAGAGGATTTGCGCCGTAGATTGCTTAAGCTCTCTTTGGTATGTGCAATGTTAGGTTACCTTATCAACAATGTATCGATTCTTGACGGTTTAGGCGGTCCGGCGTTCAACGCGAATGTAGCAATCTCCACAGGCAAAGTTGCTGCTATCGGCAATTTTAACGGTCGGGCTAAGTGCATAGTCAACAAAGATGGCATGATCGCCATACCGGGATTCGTAGATATCATTTTTCACACCGACGCCGAACTACTTATCGGCTTGACAGCTCAAAGCAAACTAAAGCTAGGAGCCACATTGGAGGTTTACGGGAACTGCGGCTTATTGCCAGTTCCTTACCTTGACGATTTCGGGCGAAGCTAATTGGAGGATTGGCGAGAACGACACGGCATCGAAGATGGTTTGCGAACAGAAGATGAGTTCCTATCGGTTTTAGAAAGCCGCTCGATGTCCGCACGCAAGCTAGGACTACTCGATCATTTATACAGCAACCTATGAGCAACCGCATCAGACAGCAAGGGATATAGCTTACGTTTTTGTGAGTGGTCAGCTTGCAGTGGAAAACGGCGAGTTAACAAGCGCACTCGCAGGTCAAGTACTAAGGCGGAACTCAGCTGCGAGTTGAGTAGTATAGCTAAAGTAGGTTTCGCTCGTTACTACGAGCAGATTTTACACTAGAGAAACGCTTATGTCTATTTTTCGCAGTCCAGAGTTACGAGGGATACTGGGACTTATTATCGTGATAGCTGTGGTTGGGGTGGTATTTGCCGCGGCTACGGGTAAGCTGGAGCAATGGTTCGGAATTACAATATTCGCTGGTCCGAGAGCACTCGATAAGATTATATTTGTCTCTGATTCTTCCGGCACGAGCGAAATATTTATGATGAATACAGACGGTTCGGAACGCAGGCAGCTTACCAAAGATATGCAGGTGTTTTCTGTTCCGGCAATCTCGCCGTTGGGCAATCGGATTGTGTTTGTGGGCCGCTATAAAAGTAAAGAGTCTGGTCAGGTTCAAGACCAAGTTTTTGCAGTCGGCGTTGGAGGCGGGATGCCGACCCGTTTGACGAGCGCTACGGGACCGAAGAGGCGGCCAGCCTATAGTCCGGACGGGAAGAAACTGTCGTTTATTGCGTCTGGGAAAGTATATATAGCCGAGCCTGACGGTGACAATCCGGAACCTGTGTTGCCGACGGAGAAAGAACTCCGCGCGGCAATAGCTAATCCACTGTTGCGGAATCGGGCTCCTACGTATTCCGACTATTGTTGGCAGCGCAACAGCCAAGGGATACTCGGTGTGACTGAGGATTTAGAAGGTCGCGACATCGTTGTATACTTGCGCAAGCCACGTGAAGAGGTAAACCCAATTCCACCGTGTTCGATGATCGATAAGCTTTTGCAGGACGCCAACATGCCCGAAATGCGAATTGCGAGCGATGAACCGCTCCATATAACAGGTATAGGATGGGCTTCGGAAGCTGACATTTTCGCAGTATGTGTGGCGGTTCGAAAGAGCAGTTTTTTGCTGGTATTCGAGATAACAGATGGCAAGATAGGTTTGAGAGGATTTAAGCCGTTTGAGAGAGCAGTGCTTGGAAGGCCAGCTTTATTACCGGACGGGTCCGAAATGATAGTTCCGACTAAATCCCTGGGTGGAAAATCTGCGAGTGGGATACTCAAAGTGAATCTAGAATCGGGCCAAACATACGTAGTTGCAAGCGGACTATTCGAAAATCCTAGCTATTCGCCCGAAGGGGACAAAATACTTGCTACTCGCCTTAGCAAAGATGGCAAATCACGAAATATTGTGACGATTGAAATCTCGAGCGGCAGGATAAATCAACTGACGAATGACGGCAAGAGTTACAACGCGATATGGTCTCCAGCATCTAAGAAGTGAAGTAATGCCGAAAGAGATTTATCTCAAAATTAAGAGGAGCTGCTTAGTATGAAAATCGCTCTTTGGACGGTATCAGTATTTATTGTTCTGAACTTATTGCAGAGCACGATGCCGGTAACTGCAAATCCCATTCTGTTTGTTCCAACAGGCAATACGCTCACCACAGGACAGTTTCGCGCGGAGGCGGCGTTCAGTCCGAACAACGAGAACGGCAAATACTTTTGGCTAGGAGCAGGTTTTTTGCAGTTCGAGGCAAACCTGATACGGTTCGAGTCTCCATCTGGCGATAAAGAGAACCTGATAGGCGCACAATGGAACTTTCTACCCGAGACGCTGCTCACGCCGGGAATTTCATTTGGAGTGAAGGATATTGCCTCAGAATCTGCGGAAGGTATAGGGGGTTACCTTGCAATAACCAAAAACATTCCAATCGGTAAAGCAGTGTCGCTTGTCAAAGATTTTAGTGCGACCGTGGGAGTGGGCGTTGGCGGTATAAAGGGCGTGTTTGCGGGTTTCGAAGCAAAGTTGCCAATGGGTTTCTTCGTTCAGGGCGAATACGATAGTCAAGATATTAACGCTGCTGCAGGTTGGCAACCGATAAAAATTTTACGATTGAAGGCTTATAGTCTTCGGAAAGAATTCTTTTTTGGAGCCGAATTGGTCCCCGCTTTGTTCTAAGGAGCACACCTCTGGATTCGAATCGATTATGTTTTAAGACTTCGCTGCTTATATTAGTTGGGCTAATCGCCGGAATTGCAAGCGGATTGTTGGGTATTGGAGGCGGTGCGTTAGTCGTTCCCGGCCTCGTATTTCTCTTCAACTTTAACCAACATCGTGCGCATGGAACAAGCCTGGCGGCTGTTTTTGGAATGAGCTTAGCGGGTACGCTTATGTATTGGCACCTCAACCATATCGACTGGCTTTTGTCGGTCGAGTTGGCTATAGGCGGGATGATTGGCGCGATGATCGGTGCACGTATTGCCTGTGCTATAAATAGCCGAACGCTCCGACTGTTGTTTTGCGCATTTTTGGTCTTAGCCGGCGGCAGGATGATAGTAGCTGGGCTAGGTCAAGGAGCAAACGGAGTCAGTGGCGCCTGTTTTCATAATAATGCTGCTGTCTCAATTATGTTTGCGGTTTTGATCGGCGTGGCGAGTGGCGTTTTGAGTGCGGTCCTCGGGGTAGGTGGCGGAGTGGTTATGGTGCCGGCTATGGTTCTCCTGATGTGTATCCCACAAAAAACGGCTCAAGGCGTTTCGCTTGCTGCCATTACGCCGACGGCATTTACAGGTATGCTTGCACATCGAAAAATGGGAAATGTCGATCCCCGAGTTGCGACGTGGGTCGGCTTAGGCGGCTTAGCGGGAGCGGTAACGGGTGCTACGGCTATGAACGGACTCGCTCCCGGCGCTTTGAAGTTGGTATTTGGAGCGTTCCTGGTGATAATGTCGGCTATGCTCGCAATCAAACGGCAGAGCAAGTGCGATTGACGGAGCTGCACATATTCAGAGGTTAAGCCTACGCTTGCAAAAACTCAGCAAAACCGATGCGAAACATCGAATAGTGGGGCTGAGAGAAGCAAATTATACAGGCGAAGCCTTGAAACTTCGATTGCAAACTGCAATCCCAACCGCTTTAACAGAGCTGCTTTACAATGGGCTGATACTTCTTGTATCATCTCCTTTGCGACGGCGGCATACTGTGCAGCTGTGTGGAAGGGGGTATTTAGTGAAAGCTGGAATCGCCACTATTGCTTTGAGGAGGTATGACATCTTTCAAGCTCTGGATTTGGCTGCAGAAGCAGGATTCAGAGGGGTCGAAATCTGGGGAAAGCCATCGCATATGCCGGAGGAGTTCGACAAAGAGCACACGCTGAGGGTTCGAGATCGCACAAGAGCGAATGGGTTGGAAGTGATCATGTTCGGTTCGTATGTTCGCCCGATGCTGCCGGATTTCGACCAGAAAGCGGCAGAATCTATCAAAATAGCCAAGATTCTAGGTGCGCGTATCATAAGAATATGGGCAGGGAACAAAGAACCTCATGAGGCCGATGACGAGATATGGTCTTTTGTTGCCTCGCAACTACACGAGTTTGCTTTGCGAGCGGAGGATGATGGCATAACTCTTGCGATGGAGATGCACTCTGGCACTCTGTGCGCAACTCCCGAAGGCGCTTTGAGGGTGATAGAGCAGACGAATTCGCCAAACCTCAAGATCAATTTTCAAGTGGTTGATCCCAGTAGTCCAGACCTGGAGCGGACGATTGCAATGGTCGGGCGTTATGTGGTGAACGTACACGCTCAGAATTATCGGCGTTCGCCTTTGGATCCTGAGAAAATTGAACTATGTCTTCTGGAAGAGGGCATGGTAGACTACGACAAAGTTCTTTCGCTTCTGGCTGAACAAGGATTCAATCGGTTCGTAGAGGTCGAATTTTTGAAGGGTGAACATGTGAGTGAGGAGGCTATGCTCGATTCGCTCAGGAAGGACGCTGCATATCTTCAGAAACTAGTGGATAGGTATACCGCTACTGCTTGACGAATATTCGAGTCGGAGCTTTTTGAGATGCCCTTATTCGATTTTCGATGTTCAAGATGCAACAAGCGGTTTTCGCAGCTCATTGGGATGACGGCGGATTCGCGGGAGCCGAAATGCCCGCACTGCGGGTCGGTTGAGGTGAAGAAGCTTGTTTCGCGTTTTATGCGCTTGAGGAGCGAGGACGAGCGATTAGAGTCTTTCGAAGATGCGGTGCTTGCAGGGGATCCGGACGACCCGCGCACTATGAGTCGTCTGATGCGTGAAATGGGTCGAGAGTTGGCTGAGGACGGCGAAGAGGGTTTGGAGGAACTAGTCGAAGAGGCCGAGCGCGAGATGTATGACGGGAGTGCGGAGGAACCTGCTTGACAGGTTTGCGCATCCGTCTTATAATGCTGCAACGGTTGACTGAGAATGGAAATGTTTGCACTAAACTTCTATCCTGAATTGTATGCAGATGCGCTGATGAAGGGTCGCAAAGGGGCCACCATCAGGCTTGGCGATAAGTCGGACAAATATCGAAGCGGTCAGTTGGTGTGGATTACGGTTGGACGAAGGTATCAGGTCAGGCAGAAGCTGTTTACTGCCGTAATCGACGATGTGACCGTCAAAAAAGCAGGGGATTTGGACCAGCGTGAGGTTGAGAAGGAGAACCTGGAGTTCCGAAGTCCTGAGGACGTAATGACATTACTCTCCAGGATATACGATCGTGTAGTCACCCCGCTGGATACCGTGACTATTATTTCGTTCTCGCCTGTGAGAGAAGAGCCGGCCAGGGAAGACATTGAGGATTTATTTGAGCGCTGGGTGTGATATTCGTTGACATCGAGCTGGCTGGGATGGTATACTGATGGTGGCAGTTCAGGACCAGCGTAGAGTCACAGCATTAACAGGTGCGCGGTTTGGCGCCTGTTTTTGTTGTTTTGGAATTGACAGGACTGCTATGTTCTGATAAACTAAATTCTGCCCAAAACGGAAGGCGAGACGATCACCTTGCCTGGGCGAGTAGCTCAGTGGGAGAGCGCTTCCCTTACAAGGAAGATGCCACAGGTTCGAATCCTGTCTCGCCCACCATCGGGTCGAAAGTGAGAGAAGTGGGAATCTTGGGATGCTCTAATTGGGCTTTCTGAGGTTCGTACTTTTGAGCGAAAGGTTGTGGGGGTGTAGCTCAGCCGGTTAGAGCGCCTGCCTGTCACGCAGGAGGCCGCGAGTTCGAGTCTCGTCATCCCCGCCAAGTTTAAGCAGTTGGGGTCGGAAGGTCGAAGGGTTGAGCCTTAAAGGGGTAAATAAAGGCTTTTCCTTTTGACCTTTTGACCCTCAAATCTTCTTGCCCGTGAAGCGCGCCGAGGTAGCTCAGTCGGTAGAGCAGCGGACTGAAAATCCGCGTGTCGTCAGTTCGATTCTGACCCTCGGCACCAGTCTGTCTAGAGGTTGGGGGTTGGAAGTTTGATGTCCGATCTCTAACTCTAGTCGGGCCGACGTAGCTCAGTGGTAGAGCAGGGCTTTCGTAAAGCTCAGGCCGTGGGTTCGAATCCCTCCGTCGGCTCCATCGTCCTCTGATCTTACCTCATACCGATATGCCGAATAGAAGAATCACTAAGGCTGTTATTCCTGCGGCGGGAAGAGGAACCAGACTCCTTCCGCTCACTAGAGCTATTCCGAAAGAGCTCGTGCCGCTCGGCAGGAAACCTGTGTTGGAGCATATAATTGACGAGTCCATCGAGTCCGGCATTACCGACGTGTTGTTTGTAATCTCCAAAGAAAAGACAGCAATAAGAAATTACTTTGGGGAGTCGATGGGCGATGTGCGATTTTACTATGTGAACCAGGCGGAGCAGAAGGGTCTCGCGGACGCTATATACTGCGGTAGGGATTTTGTAGGAGATGAGCCTTTTGCAGTTGCGCTTGGGGATTCTGTGATTAGCACCGACCAAGATGTACTTCCGTTCAGGCGCGTGATCGAGACTTTTGAGAAAACTGATGCAAGTGCGGTGATAGTAGTCGAGAAAACTCCGCGTGCGGAGTTATCACGCTACGGAATAGTCGAGCCAAAAGATCGGGTTGCACCGGTATTCCAAATATCGGATTTGGTCGAAAAACCCAGGCCGGAAGAGGCGCCGAGCGAGTATGCAATAGCTGGCAGATACGCCTTCGACCCAGTGATTTTCGACTACATCGAGCAGACTCCCAAAGGTGCTGGAGGAGAATACCAGATTACAGACGCGATTCGGCTGATGCTCCTTGACGGCCGTGAGGTCTGGTGCGTAGCGTTGGGTGAGCACGAGAACCGCAGAGACATTGGAACGTTTGAAGTTTACTTCGACGCGTTTCTTGCCGAGATAGAGAAAGAAAGAAAGTCGCAACAGATCGGCATATAGTATTGCCGAGCCGATTGGTCTCTGATGCTGAATCCATATGTGCAATTTGTTCTGCCGCTATACTTGCAACTTCTCTACTAACGCTACGTTGACGTGGAACAGGTCACTAGAGCAACGACTGGAAATAATGTTGGATTCGTATGGCTAACAGTGGTGTTGGGTGGACTACAACCCCAAGCATCCGGCGGGACTCGACAAGAGAGTTTAGAACAAACGCGCAGTAAGGCTCGTGGAGGACGTGCGGCTTAGAGTCAGAGAGGTCAAGCTGGATGCGATGATAGTGCATAAAGACTGGATCAAAGTACTGCGGAATCTAGTGCACTAGGATAACATACTGACGGCAAATGGGATACTGCCTCATCCAAAGGCAGGCTTTGGGAAACTGAAACTTGAGCTTGAAGAGGCAAGTCATAAGGTGCGAGATAGTGGGGAATTTGGTGCGCTGCGATATGACGAAGCTATTAGAAAAATTTAAGCAAATAAATTGTGCAACTTCTAGAGCGATGTGAATCTGCGATCAAGATGCCGCCAGATTATATATTTTCAATCCTGTTTGCAGCAGGCCAGAAGAGGAGTTTCTGATATTTCTAAAATTATTAAGTTAGTTTTTGTAAGCTTACTGCGTTGCAGAGCCTGATGGGCAACTTGCCTGTTGCGAAATGGTGACGAAACAGGGAGCGACGATCCGACTTCGACGCGCCCTGTTTCTTGATTTATACTTGCCGGCTTAAACCGGCTGTAGGCTATTTTATATGCGTTCCGATAATGCCCTCTCTATTTAATCTTCTCCTTCCTTGCGTTTTGCTTTGCAAGAAGCGCATTGTGCAAAAGGCAAGCTGCTTATGCAAGGGAATGGTTCTTGGATGCCCGTAGCTTGTCTTTACGGAAGTTGACTCCAACCGCTCTGCTTTCGAGCACCACCTTTCTTACGATCCGAAATTTGGACGCCTATTTGTTATCCAAACAAGCGGTTATCGACGCGTGTGCAACACATATATATCTCAATTGTCACTAATCAACAAACAATCATGCTATTTGATGTCTTGGAAACGGTCATGAGTTCTATATGAGCTTGCATTTCAGCAGTCTTGATAATAACAAATTCAGCAAATAGCAGGAATTGGCATTAATTACGGGTAAGTGTGTAGCGTTGTAGCAAGCAAGCTAAAGCATTTGGAGCGAGATGAGCTATGGTTGACTGGAGTGCTGCTCGTGTGAATAATGTTACACCTTTGGTTAGTCCAGACGATGAGGGGCATGTTATACGCCTGGATGAAATTTTGGCGGGCGGCCCGAGACCGTTTGTCCTTATGAGCGAGCGCGAGATAAGCGTACTTAGGCGCGGCCTTACAAAGGATGGTTGGAAAAGAAGTCTCTATCTTCAACCTGCCGAGGGTTTCCAAAGCGTATACACTGGCGCGGGGATAATGTCTGTTGCTAACCGTAGCCTTGAAATGGACACAACTATTCCGCCTAGAGGCGGGCATTACCATAAGTTCTTCTGCGATTGTGGCAATCGACTAACAATTCCCGATAATCTCAAACTAATGTCTCAATACCAGTGTTCGGCATGCGGGAAGAGCTATTCCGGGGAAGATTTTGACGGAGCCGTGCTTTATATGCAGCATCAAAGGCTTGCTGGTGCGGCGCTTTCGTTGTCAATCGTCTACGGAATAGAAAAGGACCGCGCCTATTCGGACAAGGCTGCTGAGATACTCGTAAACTACGCACGCGCATATCCGGGACCTCACACGGACAGCACGACTGGCGGAATTTTGTATCAATCGCTTTGTGAGGCGGTGTGGGTAATTCCGCTTGCACAAGCATACGATCTGATCTACTACTCGAGAAGCCTTAGTGATGATGATCGACAACTAATCGAGAACCAACTGTTTCGGAGAGTGGCTGACGGTTTGAGGTCGGTTGGCATAGAAGGCAATTGGGGTTCGTGGCATCTTTCTGCCGTCGGAGTGATCGGACTCTCAATAAAGGATACTGAGCTTGTAAACTACGCTCTAGAGTCCTTGGCTTCTCAGTTGACGAATCAACTTGGAGAAGATGGCCTATGGCCAGAATCTGTTCACACTTATCATTTCTATCTGCTTAGGGCGTTTGTCCATTTGGCTGAGGGTTGCTATCGTCTTGGGATTGATCTCTACAATTGGGAGCCGAGTCCCGGCAAATCGCTTAAAGCAATGTTCGTTGCGCCGCTTCAGTATATGTATCCATCGTTTCGCCTGCCTGCAATTAACGACGGGTGGTATGACTCGTTCTTGCCGCTTGATCTGTATGAGATAGCGAATAGGCGCTGGGACGACCCGGCGTTTGCGTGGGTGCTGAAGCGCGGATATCGCTTTGGCGAGAACCCGCTAAATGACGATCAGCGGGAGCACATCCACGCATTTAGGAGAAGTTCGTTCTTTGCATTCTTGTTTGGTAGAGATCTTCCCGGAAGATCGGGAGTGCCGATTTTTAAGAGTCACAACTTCAAAAGGATAGGTATATGTACGCTCAGAAACGACGATGATGTGATGGTTACGTTCGACTACGGACCGTTCTTGGGACATGGCCATCTGGATAAGCTGAGCTTCACACTTTATGCAAACAACAACCTGCTTGTGCCGGATTACGGAACGCCGGGCTATGGTTCGAGCATTTTGGGTTGGTATACAAGTACTGCATCTCACAACACGATAGTTGTAGACTGCAAGCCACAGCAGAAGGCAACCGAATATGGGCTAGTCCGACACTATGGCGGAGCATTCTTGCAAATTGCTGAGGCTAAGGCCTCAGATCACTATCCGGGCGTTGTGCAAACTCGGCGCATTCTTCTTGTTGGAAGGTGGTGTTTTGTTATTGATTTGCTGGAAAGCGACGACGAGCATGATTATGACTGGCTAATTCGCTGCGAGGGAAAGCCAGAGCCTGCCGAGCGTTACGAATCTTGGTATGTAGACTGTTCTAAGTATGCTGAGATAAAGCCAACCAAAGCGTATCGATTCTTCGATTCGTGCAGATTTGATTGGACCTGCAAAGAAGGCAACCTTGCTACAGTAATGTGGACGCATGGTGCTTCTGCTGAGCTTATGATCGGCACTTGCCCGGCCGAGGTTGCTGAACGAAGGGTTCCAATTTATTTGTGCCGACAGAGAGGCAAGGCGGTTCGTTTTACTGCTTTGCTTGCACCATCGCAGCATAAGAAATTGGATGTTTCGAAGGATGGATGTGTGATAAGAATCGCAGAGGATGGCTGCGTGGACCACATCTACCTTAAGGATGGAGATAATGCTTTGTCAGGCTCCCTGTTGCAAACCGATGGTGAGATGGCTGTGGTCCGAACGCTTGCAGGGGAAATAGAAGCGTTTGCCTTGTTTAATGGTTCCTGGATAAGATGGATGGATGAGCTGCTTATAGAATGTCCTTCGATGGCAGATTGTGTAGAGGTCTCATTTGGTGAACGCAATCCTCATATACGCTACTGCTGTGATACCGCGGGGATTATGAAGCTTCGAACCAATGCACGCGCAATAAGGGTAAATGGTCATAAGGCTGCGGCGGCTAACTCTGAAGGGCAGGCACTTCTAAGAGTCACGTCGCAAATGCTTACCTCCATGGAAGCAGATTATCTTTCGTGATCAGTGCCCTTATTACAAACAGTGTTCTTCGTCAAAACAGCTTTGCGAATTATCCATTTCTTGTTGGCTACAAGTTGAGTTTGATGGAATAGTTCACATGTGTGCTCGCTTAACGTGGATTCTCGATTACGTCTGCTCATAGATGAGGTTGCTCGCGCATGTTTGTGCTGGTAGGCGTTGGCATTGTTCTGGCCAGCATTTTTATAGGCTACACTATGCATGGGGGCAAAGTTGCTGCCCTCATGCAGTATACAGAGTTCATCATAATAGGCGGGGCCGCTTTTGGAAGCGTCGTCGTTGGGCACTCTATGAAGGGTGCCTTGGGCGTTGTGAAGGCGTGCTTAGGGCTTCTGAAGGGGAACCCCTACAATAAAGATGTTTTTCTCGAGCTGCTTCGAGCTATGTATGATGTGTTCACTATTTCGAGGGTCGAGGGACTATTGGCACTTGAAAGACACGCAGAGAATCCTAGAGATTCCGAGATCTTTGAAAAGTACCCTTCGTTTTGGAACAATCACCACGCTCTCGACTTGTTCGCTGATACGCTCAAAGTTATTGTGATGGGCGGTGTGAGCATATACGATCTATCCGATATGATGGAAATAGATCTCGAAGCACGCCATCAAGAGGCGATGAAAACCACGAACATATTGGCTACTGTGGCTGATGCAATGCCGGGTTTCGGAATTGTGGCTGCAGTTCTAGGTGTGGTTATCACGATGCAAGCAATAAATGGTCCTCCGGAACAGATTGGTGAAAAGGTTGCTGCTGCGTTGGTTGGGACGTTTCTTGGAGTTCTTCTAGCCTATGGTGTCTTTGCGCCGCTTTCCAAAGCTACCGGACACATAGCGGAATGCGAGGCGCAGTATTTGGCTTGCATAAAAAACGCGACATTGGCGTTTGCTCGCGGAGATGCGCCGCTTATCTGTGTAGAGTTTGCGCGCAGAAGCATCGAGCCTGAACTTCGCCCAAGCTTTGCTGAGATGGAGGAGGCATGCAGAAATCGCGTCAAGCGAGAATTCGAAGATTCTGAAGAGCTCTCTAAAGCGGCGTAGGTCGGATAACAAACTTAGCAGCGGGGATCGGAAGAATGTCGGAAGCGACTGATAAGAGCACAGGGATTCGCATTGTTAAGAAGAAGCGCGGTCATGAAAGGCATCATGGTGGTGCTTGGAAAGTGGCCTATGCAGACTTTGTTACGGCAATGATGGCATTCTTCCTGGTTATGTGGATTATTGGGTTAAATCAAAACATAAAAGAGGCTATCGCTGGCTATTTTAAAGATCCGATTAAATTTATGGAGGCTGTGGTTAAAGGTAATGCACCTTTTACAGTGGCGGCAGCATCCAAGCTAGAAGATCTCCAGAATATACCAAGACCTAATAACCAAGAGATACAAGGCTTGACAAAGGCAAAGCAATCAATCGAGAAAATTGTTGCAAAAACACCGGAATTCAGGTCGCTCCGCAAATATATCGATATTAAACTTGTGGACGAAGGTTTGCGTATCGATTTGCTGGAAGTGAAAGAATCTCTCTTCTTCGATAGTGCGAGTGCTCGAGTTAAACCTAGCACTAAGCATCTTTTGAGTCTAATGGCTGCTGAACTTGGCAAGCTAAATAACAAAGTTATAATTGAGGGCCATACCGACTCCCGACCTTTGAACCGAAAAGACGGATATACCAATTGGGAACTTTCTGCAGACCGTGCCAATGCGGCTAGAAGAGTGATGGAAAATGCTGGTTTGAGGAGCGATCAAGTTGCTCAGGTAAGGGGATATGCCGACACCCAGCCTCGCGAGCCTCGAAACCCTACGCATTTCTCAAATCGACGCGTGAGCATAGTTGTTATGTTTAACGAGATGATGAATACTCAGCGGCGATTGGTAGGGACGATACCTAATCAGTCGCAATTTAACATTTCCGAGAAAAGCGTTAGTCCCGCTATTACGCCTTCGTTGTCCCGCAAGTCACATTGATTTGCAACGAACAATGGGGGTTGACATTCCTTATAGTGCCTGCTAGACTGAGATTGACCCGAGAGAAGGGAGCGCTTACAACGTGGTTGACATTCCTTATAGTGCCTGCTAGACTGCGTTTAGTGCGATTCTTGTGTTGTTTTCCACACACGAGGAATTAGGATTAGTATCGGAGGTTTGATTCAAACATAACACAGTTGTGTGACTTCGGCTGCATTGAGGGGGGAGATTAGGCATGTTACGCCAGGTTTTAGTCACTTTCTTCTTTGCTTGTCTACTTTTTGCTTCGTCTTTAGCACCCGCGCAATCTATGGTGGCTCTTGCCTTCTACAATAATGGGCAGGTGTATATAGTGCAACGTGTTACAGATGAAGCACCGTCTCCTGAACTCGCCGTGAGCTTGCTTGTTGGCGGACCGATCGCCGAAGAAGCTGCGCGCGGTATTGTGAGTGCAATTCCGTCAGGTACTAAAGTCTTGGGCTTGGCAATCAAATCTGATGGTATAACGGTCGATCTATCACGCGAAGCGGTTGCCGATTTGGACGAGCTTCGCTCTGAGATGATATTCAGACAGTTCCTGTATACAATGCGACAATTTGGTTTGGACGCTAACGTTCGCGTGCTTGTCGAGGGCAAGGCGATTTCCGATTACTTGCCGCCGACGCCTCCTGCCAAATATTCCGCGTCTACTGAGGTTCCAAGACCGAAATTGGGAGGTGTCGGCCTATCGGGCAAACGAATCACTCTTTCGCCCGGCCATGGGTGGTTCTATAATGGAAGTGGTTGGTATACGCAGCGTGGATGGTCTTGTGGCAATCCGCCGGAGGATTTTCGCAACCTCAAGTTGGCTAATTTTCTGAAAACGTTTCTTGAAAACGACGGAGCCTATGTCCAGCCTGTTCGCGAGCACAACGAAAACCGTGGCATCGGCCCTAGTGGGCATCCGTGGTGGCAGGAGGCTGCATATGTGTGGCTTCGAGACGCCGGTTATAGCTGTTCGGTCTATGCAAGTTACAGCGGAGTTTGCAGCTATACCGGAACAAATCATATTAACGATGACATCCGTTCTCGTCCTCTAGCTTCCAACCTGGATAGCCGGGGCAACACTGACATATACGTTTCTATTCACACAAATGCTTATCAAGGGGATTGCTACGGTTCGTCATGTCCCAGTGGCACCGACGTTTACTACATGAACGACGGCGAACACGCACCTTGGGGTCCTGCGAGCGTTACACTTGCACAAATTATCCACGACGACATTATATCTGCCATTCAGCAGTCGGGAGAAAAGCGCGCTGACGGATTGGACTGGGGTTGCCATGGTTCTTGTTCGGCTAAGTATGGTAATTTCGGCGAAATTCGAATTCCACATCGTCCGGCGGCGCTTGTAGAGCTGGGCTTTCATGACAGTTGTACCACTGATGCGCCTAAAATGGAAGAGCCGTTTTTCCAGTCGGTCGCTATGTGGGGAATGTATAAAGGAATTTGCAGATATTTCGGCAACACGCCGACGTGGGGCATGTATTCGGCTCAGTATGTATCGGACAACATTCCAGCCACGATGTATGCGGGCGAAGTTCGATCAGTGAGCATCACATTCCGCAACAAGGGTGTGCTTTGGGACAGTGCCCACGGCTTTAAGCTAGGTGCGGTAGGCGATTCAGATCCATTTGCTGCTACTCGACAAAGCTTAGGGAGTGCTGTGGTCTATAACAACGGCACTCATACTTTCACTTTCAACTTCGTCGCTCCAAGTACTCCGGGTACATATACAACCGATTGGCGAATGGTGCGCGAGGGGTACGCATGGTTCGGCGACACGCTTACCAAGCAAGTTCAAGTTCTTCCCGGAGGTTCGGATACTGAACCGCCAACTGTGCCTGGTAATTTACAGGCAGAAGGCACGGACTACAATACTGCCCACCTATCTTGGACTGCATCTACCGACAATGTTGGTGTTCAACTATATGAAATACGCCGCAACAACACAATTTTGACAACCGTGCCCGCAAGTCAGACCTACTTTGATGACAACAACCTTACCCAAAACACGAACTATACTTACGAGGTGAGGGCTAAGGATCAATCCGGCAATTATTCCGGGTGGTCTAACTCCGCTACGGCACGAACGTGGGTCATTGTTGCTCAAGATAGCTTTGCAAACCTGAACGCGTGGACACCAGCACAGGTTGCTGATGGCACGATAAGAGGCGTGTCTTTGGATACAACGGTCGGAAGCGATCTACCAGGAGGATCGGGACCGCCGTCTGCTAGGGCAGATGTAGGATCAAGCGGAACGAATGGTTCATACAGTTATCTTAGCTTCCCGGCTCCGTTTGCAGTGGGCTATATACAATGCTCGTTCAAGGATACTTCATCGAGCAACAATAGTCGCCAGGGAATCGCTTTCCGCAAGTATGACGGAAATAATCCGCGATTGGTTTACTTCCTTGGTCTGGATTCCTCTCAGGGTTACTCAGGCTACGACTGCGAAGTTTATGCTCCGTCTACAGGCTGGATTAAGCATGCCGATACGGGAGGAGCTCGAAGCGTAGGCTGGCATAAGTTCAAGGTGGCAATCGACGGAGCAAATATAAAGTTCTACGTTGACGATGTGCTAAAAGATACTATTGCCGAGCCAGCAGAAGGACCGGAAGGTTGCGATAGATTCTATATTGGTTACAACTACAACGTAAACCAGACCGGATGGTATGACGACTTCTTGGGTGTGTTTCCTGCACCACCAACACCAACAATGGGAACTCCCAGCAACATAACACAGAACTCTATCACCTGGAACTATGTTGAGGGCAATCGCAATTGGGAGCAGGGATTCTATATTAGAGATACTAATGGAGTTCTTAAGGCGATTGGGGCGCGCAACTCTACCTCGGTGACCGAGAGTGGAATACCGCCGAACACGCTTTGTGTTCGCACCGTGAGTGCATTTAACGGTACGTTGGAATCGGATCCGTCTAATACGGCTTCTGCAAGGACGCTCTCGGTACCGCCTGCCGGAAACATTATCTCGAATCCGGAGCCTCGGGTGCTTACAAACTGCGCGTTTACCTTCAGCTCGACCGTGCCGTTTGGTGAAGGCGGGGTGGAGTATTATCGCTACGAGTTTGATCAGAATCCTACTCACGTGTGGACCGGCAATGAACCAAAGTGGACCGGAGGGTCACTACAGGTTAGCGCAACTTCGCCGGGAAACAATTGGTATCTGCACGTGCGGAGCTATAACGCTTCAGATGTTCCTAATGGTAGTGTCGATATTGGACCTTTCTACTTTGCTGCGGACTTGCGGCCGAAAGAATTGGCGGATGGAACCGATCTGAAGTTCTGTGGAAAGGTGGTCAGTGCGACTTATTCGGGATATTTCTACATAGTTGAGATAGATCGCGTGAGCGGTATCAAAGTCGTTTCGACGACCCCGGTTCAGGTCGGCGATGTAGTGAACGTTGTCGGCAAAATACAAACGGCTGGCGGTGAAAGATATATCCAAGCAACTAGTGTGGAGGTGTACTAGGCTATACTAGGATAGTATGACAAAAACCTCACTATTAATCGAAATGATAAAATTGCTCCGGAACCGCCCTGGAATTACGGTTCCGGAGCTTGCAAATGCGCTGGGGCGTTCCGAGCGCACTATCTATCGTTGGCTGAGCGAGGTTTATCGCAATCTGCGGATGCAGGTTGTCTGCCGTGACGGCGGATACTACCTTGCTGACGATGAGCAGATCAGGAATGTCAAACTAACCCCTCAGGAACTTCTTGCTCTGAGGCTTAGTTTGAAGGCTTCTCCTTTTGGCGAAGAGTCGCCGATCGGTAAATGGGCAAGCTCTGCTTGGCATAAGATCAGAGATGCTTCTCCGTGGCAGGATCTTCAGGCCATGAATGAAATGTTGGAGACGCATTCTGTGCAATTGACTGCGCCCCAAGCTCAAAGTGGCATTCGTCCGGGCGTAGTCGAGGCAATAGAACACGCCATCGAGTCACGTCGCCGGGTTAGAGCTTTATATAGGTCTCAGAAAAGCGCTAAGGTGAAGAAATACACACTTGATCCTTATGGCGTAGCATTTAGACGACACTCATGGTATGTGGTTGCTTTCAGCGCGGAACACAATAAAGTGGTTCAACTCAAACTCGTCAGGTTCATAAGCGTTTCCGAGACTGGGGAAACGTTCGTGCCGCCTGAGGGATTCTCAGTAGATAAGTTCTTCCAATCGAGTTGGGAGTGCTGGGCAGGAGGCGAACCAACGAAGGTAAGGGTCAGGTTTTCGCCTCGAGTTGCCCCTTTGATATCTGAGGTTCGTCGCCATCCCACTCAAGTGATTCATGATCAACCTGATGGGAGTATTATTTTCGAAGCCGAGGTCGCCGGTATTCAGGAGATAGCTGTTTGGATAATGGGGTGGGGCAAAGAGGCTGTTGTGCTAGAGCCAGATGCGCTCAGAGAGTATGTTTTAGAACAAGCACGCGGAATGTTAAAAGCTTACTCGCGTGCGCAGATAGAATGCCCATCAAGTTATATGTCGGAGCGTGAGCCAGTTAGTCTCTCAGCAGCTTCTGCAAAGCAGGATCCGCGACAATAAACCGGCAGCCGAGATAGAACCCGGAGTCGTTCAGCTCATCGGCAGGATCGATTCGCAAGACTCGTGCTACTACGTCGATCTTTTCTTCCTCCGAAGCGGGACGGATTTCGATTCTAATCACCTGGCCGATTGGAATTTCGGCTTCGACGTTGATAAGAGCGCCGCCCAAACTGAGATTTCTGGTCTCACCATGGGCGTAGTCGTGACTAATCTCTACTGCCTGATCTGAATCTCCTTCCTGCATCAGGGTGTAGCGGATGGGAATGCGAAGAGGAAATCTAGGATATTCTCGACGTTGAGTCCTGTATATAACACTCGGCTTTTCTATTACCAATAAGCTTTTCGGGTTGGATTCGGATCTGAGAACCAGAGTGGTGAAGCTGTAGTGGGCATCTTTGCCTGCCAATCCGATCTTGACGGCAGACTTCGGTGGTATGTGAATCGGACCGCGCTCATCACAAGGTGCAGCTATGGACAGGGTGTGTTCATCTTTGTCCACAATTCGTGAAGTGAAAACCTTTGATCCAGACCCATTTTGAAACTCTATGTTTAATACTTGGTTAACAGCAAACAAAACGGTCGAATCGGATGTTTTACGTTCTTGTTCCGAAGAGTTTGTTCGAAACGTACCCGCGACCAGCGAGACGAGGTTATCTAGATCGAAAGGCTTGTTAACGTAAGCGACCACACCGTAGCTTTTGGCTTGTTCCAAAGCCTCGGCACTTTCGCATGCGGTCATCACAATAATAGGTATTGAACCGCGAATGCTCCGTATCTCGGCGAGTGCCTTGAGCCCGTCCATTTTGGGCAAGATGAGGTCAAGCAACACGACATCGAAATCCGATTCGCGCACCTTCTCGACGGCCTGTATACCGTCGTGAGCGGACACAACATTATAACCGATTCGAGCAAGCTTGGCGCCGATAATGCGGCACAGGTTTATCTCATCGTCAACGACAAGGACATTGCCTTTCGTCACCATGTTGAGGAGCCTCCTGCCCACCTAATGGAACATTAGCGGAGCGCTCATGCGTGGTCTATTCGGCTGCAGACTTTGACAAAAACAGACACCAAACCACCGGCATGAGACGCGCCTTGAATAAATGAGGGTTTTCAGATCAACCATCCATAGTCGATGTTGCAAGAATTATGCCATATAAAGCCAGCTCAGCAAAAGTAGACTGCAGAAATATTATAGACGCAGAATTCAATGTCCTGCGAACAAATTGTAATCCAGCAAAGGCAAGTATGCAAGCTTTGTTTTTGTGCAGCTTTTTGTGATAACATTGTACATGCTATTAGTCCTGTTTATTCTTCGACTAAATGAGGATCGCGGCAAAATCGCTGTGAGCGCGTGTTTTTCGCAAAGGCGCCAGCCAGGTTCGTTTGGTTAAGTCACGGGCAGACGATGACACTTGATACGTTTCTAAAACAAGTAAGAGAACAAGAGCTTCTTCGGCTTGTGACGGCGGGATCGGTGGACGACGGAAAGTCCACGCTTATCGGGAGACTTCTTCACGACGCGAAAAGCATTTACGAAGATCATCTGGCGGCTCTGCACAGAGATACTCAACGCATGGGCCGCGAGGGAATTGACTTTGCGCTGCTGACGGACGGTCTCAAAGCCGAGCGCGAACAGGGGATCACGATAGATGTTGCCTATCGCCACTTTTCGACTCCGAAGCGGCGCTTTATAATAGCCGACACTCCGGGGCACGAGCAGTACACGCGCAACATGGCAACCGGAGCATCCACGGCAAACCTCGCAGTAATCCTTATAGATGCCAAGAACGGCGTCACTACGCAGTCGAAACGGCACGGATTTTTGGCATCTTTGCTGGGGATTCCTCATTTGGTGATCGCAGTCAACAAAATGGATCTGGTTGGCTATTCACGCCAGGCGTTCGAAGAAATAAGTGCGGAGTATGCCCAATTTGCAGCCAAACTCCAGTCACACGATCTGACGTTCATACCGATGAGTGCCCTAAACGGTGATAACGTGGTGCAACGCAGCACCAAAATGCCGTGGTATGAAGGTCCACCGTTGCTTGCACACCTCGAAAATGTTCACATAGCAAGCGACCAAAACCTTATTGACTTTCGCTTTCCGGTGCAGTATGTTCTACGGCCACACCATGACTTCCGCGGCTACTGCGGAACTGTGGCATCAGGGGTTGTAAGAGTGGGCGAGGAGATATCGATTCTGCCCTCAGGTAAAACTACGCGGGTAAGTCGAATAATTCGCGGTTGCCAAGATGTAAGCTATGCATTTCCTCCCCAGGCAATTACTATCTGTACCGAACACGAGATCGATATAGCTCGGGGCGATATGATTGTCCATCCAGCTAACTTGCCCTGGGTCGCAAGGGAGGTCGAGGCGCTAGTAGTGTGGATGGACGAAAAGCCGTTGGAAGTCGGGAAGCAGTATGTTGTAAAACATACCACCAATACAACTCGCGGCACGTTCGTTGAAATTAGGTATCGCATCGATCCGAACACTCTGCACCGCGAGGAAATAAATACGCTACGTTTGAACGATATCGGACGCACCTCTCTTTCGTTGACTCGTCCTATTTATTGTGATGAATATCAAAAGAATCGGCATACCGGTGCTTTCGTCATTATAGACCCGATCACCAACTTCACTTCGGGCGCGGGACTTGTAATCGATAGGGCACATCGTTATGAACCTGCCGGCAAGTCTATCGCCAAGGGAGAAGTTAAATCGCGCGAGATTACCCGTCAAACAGGCAAAGTTACTCGCAAAGATCGAGAAAGGCTGCTTGGTCAGAAGGGCATTACCATATGGTTGACTGGCCTAAGCGGTTCTGGTAAAACCACGATTGCCTATGAGTTGGAACAGCGTTTGATAGAGATGGGGCGAGCGTGTTTCGTTCTTGATGGGGACAACATTAGGCATGGCTTGAACCGTGATCTTGGATTCTCGGATGCAGACCGTTCAGAAAACATACGCCGCGTTGCAGAAGTGGCGGCACTTATGAACGAAGCTGGGCTTATTGTAATCACGGCTTTCATATCTCCTTTTGCAAAGGATCGTTCGCACGCACGTGAGATTATCGGAAAAGAGCGGTTTATCGAGGTATTCGTAGACGCGCCGATAGAGTTGTGCGAGCAACGCGATCCTAGAGGACTCTACCGAAAGGCGCGCGCAGGAGAGCTACCTGAGTTTACGGGCATTACCTCGCCTTACGAACCTCCCGAAAAACCAGACGTGAGAATTGATACATCGACGACGAGTCCCGGCGAAGCAATAGAAATCTTGCTAAGAAAGATATTTTCAGACTAAGACATAAGTTTCGATTGATGAAAATGACAAACGTCGCAGACGGCATTCGGTACTGATTATCTGCTTCGGGATGTTCTCAATAGGTGAAGAAAGAATGGCGCGCCGAGCAAAGCCGTCACGATTCCTACCGGCAGGCCGCTTGGCGGGAGAACGACTCGCGAGGCTAGGTCTGCAAGAACGGTCAAAATGGCTCCAGCAAGGGCTGAGGTTGGTATCAACACGCGATGGTCGGGGCCAAAGATCCTTCGACACATATGCGGCACAACTAGTCCTACAAAGCCGATTATTCCGCTTACTGCTACTGCTGCCGCTGTGATCAACGAACTGATTCCTATGATTGCCAATTTCAGATTTTCGGTTTCGAGTCCAAGATGGCGAGCAGTTTCTTCGCCCATCGAGAACACATTTAGATCTCTCGCGAACGCAAAAAGTGCGATAAGTCCAAACAAGGCAAAGGGCGTAGCCAGCCTAACGTAGCCCCAGGGGTCTGGGGCGTTAAAATTACCTAGCAGCCAAGCAATGATCCGGCCTTGCGCTTCTGCTGGATCGCCGGACGCCAGCGCTATGACGAAACTCAAAAGAGCCCATAAGAACGATCCGACGACAATACCAGACAGCAGGAACGAATGTACGGAAACCCTGCCAGCCGACCTAGCCAATATATAGACAGCTGCCATTGCTGCAATTGCAAATACGAAAGCCGTAACTGGAACGCCAAAGCCGCCGAATACGTCGTCAAGTCCAACGAGTACGGCGACGCCAGCACCGAGAGCCGCTCCGGAGGAAACACCGACTGTGTAAGGATCAGCCAGTGGGTTCAAAAGCAGCCCCTGCAAGACTGCACCAGCCATTGCGAGCATAGTTCCAACAAGCATCGCCAACAAAGCTCTTGGTATTCGTATTTGCAGGACAATAGTGCGGTCCGTTTCAGGCACTTCTCGGTCGAGGCCTTTTCCGAAAGGTAGGTGTGAGACTATCACGCGCGCAACAGAGGCCAGCGGAACATTCGTCTCTCCGTATGAGATATCCAAAGCAAGTGCCGCCGCGAGAATTGAAAGCAATATGATGCATCCGCTCAGAATGCGCGCGATGATGTTTTTACGAAGTTTCGCCACAAGGCACAGTATACGCCAGGTCGCAGCACTTGATCAACATGGAAGCATTATGAGCAGCTCTCAAATCGTGCTAGTGATCCGGTTATTGTCGTCCACAAGTACTACTCGTCTCTGCACAGGTTCGTCGGTCCAGCAAAAAGCAGCTATAATTATCTTGTCACCCACATTACACTTGAGCGCTGCAGCGCCGTTGAGGCATACGATGCCGCTTCCGCGCTCCGCAGGAATGGCGTAGGTCTCCAATCGTTCTCCATTGTTCACGTTCCATACGTGAACATGCTCGCCGTCCACTATACCCGCAGCTTCCAAAAGATCTGCGTCTATAGTTATGCTACCGACGTAGTTCACGTTGCACTCGGTAACAGTTGCCCTATGTATCTTGCTCTTGCAAATCGATATCAGTTTCATGTTTCCAATTCTAAAATCACGATATCCTTTACTAGCATGTTCAGCACAGTATCGTTACCGTTTATCAGCGCTTCAATCTGTTGTTCTACGGTCGCACTGCGCGTCGCGGCCGATTTCACAATCCGGTTTCGCACACTTAGCTTTAACTTCCGACGGCTTCACCATCTAGCACTTATAAGACACCCAAGATCCAAGCCGGTGTCACCACTATCAAACCGTCATTTTCGAAAGCATACGCCAAGATAGTGCAGGCTGTGGAGTTTCAGCGAGCCAGTGAAACTGCCTCGCCTAAGCACTTCCGCATATCGCTTTTTCTAGACAATAATCTGCTTTACGTAAGCTGCGAGCCGTTCTTCGGGACGATCTAGCTCCAAGTTGCATAGATCAATCCCACTGCCTACAGCATGCGCAAGTTCGCCCACAGAATGTGCAAACTTAAGATAGTAGTTGTTATTGCTCGCGAAACCTTACACTATAGTATACCAAGGGAAGGTATATCCATACAACTCAGGAAGCGGGCGAGTTTCGACCCTACTCGCTTATCCTAGTCGTTGTGATCTTGCTGAACGTCAAAGAACTGTCTAAGGATGACGCTCTCCGGGACGTTTGAAAAATCGGGTTAACAGCACGTAACAGCTATCTCAACTTGCTTAGCAATTCCAGATAGTCGCTTCACGCTTCGTTTGGCCTGTCGTGGTTGTGCGAATCCGAATAGTACGGATACACCCATGCGCCGCATATCCGATAAATAAACGTCCCGTCGGCATATTTGATGAGTGCAAACCATACAAGGTTTAGTGCCTGGACGCCGTTCACAACTTCTCTCTTACTCTTCATTGAAGGTGTTGCCGATATAGCAAACGAAATCTAAATAGCAGAAGGTGTTCGAGTGCGTAGAGTAATCCAGTGTATTCCCAACTTCAGCGAAGGTCGTCGGACTGAAATTGTCGAGCGGATTGTTGAGGCAATTAAATCCGCCGCTCCGGTTGAGGTAATCGACTATTCCATGGACCCGGATCACAACCGCTCGGTGGTTACGTTTATTGGCGAGCCTGAAGACATACGTGCTTCAATACTTGCTGGTGTTCGAACAGCAATAAACCTAATAGACCTTAATAAGCATGAGGGAGAACATCCACGGATAGGTGCAGCAGATGTGATTCCTGTGGTGCCAGTCTTCGGTTTATCCATGGAAGATGCCGTTCAACTTGGCCACATAATCGGTCGAGATATTGCAGAAGAACTCGGGGTTCCGGTGTACTACTACGAGGAATGTGCTCTGCGCGACCATTGCAAGAACCTGGCCGATATTCGCAAAGGAGGTTTTGAGGCACTCAAGGCAAGCGGGCTTGTAGGTGATCGAGCGCCGGATGTTGGTCCCTCTAGGATTCATCCCACAGCAGGTGCTACTGTAGTAGGCGCGCGCGGACCTCTCATTGCCTATAACGTCAACCTGGCTACAGATGATGTCGCCATAGCAAAACGAATCGCTGCAAAAATTCGCGCCTTGCGTGATTCGGGTCAGGGCATGGTTGGAGTCAAGGCCATCGGCGTCTACCTGAAGTCTCGTGGGATAGCCCAGGTATCAACCAACATCACGCGTCCGCACCTCACTAACATGTGGGAAGTTTACTCTTTCGTCGAAAGCGAGGCAAGAGCCGAGGGAGTGGAGGTGCTCGAATCAGAGCTGATAGGTGGTCTTAGATTGGAGGCCGTGGTCGATGCCTTGAGATCCGCGGTCAAGTGCGGGAACCTTACGCAGGCGCGAATTATAGAGCACCGATTTATTTCTTGGTGAGTTTGTTGCTATAAAGCGCGCGTTGTCTAATTTTGCTGCTTTTATTTACTATACTCGGATCGGTCGCTACAATGACCTTGGTGAGCGCTTCACACCAGTTAAGGATATTAGATGCCAAAATCTGCACTGTTGCCGTAGTCGGCCTTGGCAAGCGCGTAAAAGTTCATGCTGAGTCGTCAAGCATTATCCGTGTGACGTGAGGGGGCTTTCAAGGATCAGGAGATCATGTGGCGCACTTAAGCGCTATGCCGTTCAACGTCGAAAGATTGACCTGCCGTACGGTCCTGGCGAGCCATTTATTTAGTAGCTTGTGAAGGTACTTGTAGGCTAACCGTGCGATCTAACAAATTAATTTTTTTATTTCCGCTCTCAATCCCCGCAAGATCGCTAGAGTATGGAATAACTGCCATGTCCGGGCTTTCGCCAAATTGCAGGGTTTGTGGAGCGTTCGCATTGGCACGCAAAAATCAGCCGCAAGCCGATAAGCAGGAGCAGCCGAAGCTAACTGCAGCCCAATTACTTGCAGCGCTTGGCTACCTTGTGGACGTCACGCCGGGCGGATGTTACTACCATGCTTGGCGGGTGGCACTTGTTAGCCAACGCATTGCAGCAGCAATTGCTCCCGATGTTCAGCGCGATATCTTCTACGCTGGTCTACTTCATGATGCGGGAGCGGTTGGGGCTTATAAGCACATCACCCGTTATATTCTAATGCGCGACCAGATAGAAGATGTGCATGTCAGAACCCATACTCAGCGTGGAGCGGCCCTGCTTAACTGGCTGCCCGGTATGAGTGCAGCAGCTCAGTTTGTGGCGACTCATCACGAATGGTGGGACGGGCGAGGCTATCCCGATGGTAGAGTGGGCACCATGACGCCGCTTGGTGGGTTTATACTAGGCATTACCACAACTGCGGACACTGTTGGTTGTTTCCGCTCGATATCCAATCTCAGGAGTTGCCTGTCTTCTATTGCAACTATGACAGGACATGTTTGGCCTAAAGAAGTGTGGGTAGCTCTTGTGCGCTCGATGGAGGATGCCGAGTTCTACAAGACGATTGCCGATCCAAATTTGCTCCCGGAGGCAATATCTCAAAAACTCAAAGAGCTACCTGTGCCTGAGGAGTTGGATAACGAAAAAGGAGCCGAGCGCGTGCTGCATTTGTTTGCGGCGTTAGTTGATATCAAAGATCCGTCTACCGCGGGCCATTCGCTCCGAACAGCTCGGCGTGCCAAGGCTTTGGCCGAGCACATGGGATACTCGGAGGCGGACGCCCATACCGCTTATCAAGCCGGTTTGGTGCACGATTGCGGAAGATTAGGCGTCGATACCCATACTCTCAACAAGGCTGGCAGGTTAAGCGATAAAGAAATGAACGATGTACGCAAACATGCCCAGATGACCATAGAAGCTTTAAGTTGTCTGCCAGACGCTCCTGGCATGGCTGCGCTAGGCAATATAGCTGGCCACGATCATGAGCGCTACGACGGCATGGGCTATCCGGACGGCTTAGCGGGAGAGGAGATTCATCCTATTTCACGCATAATTAGCGTCGTAGATGCATACGATTCTATGGTCGCTTCCGGCAAATACAGATTTCTTACACCCAAAGGAGCTGTAGTCAGAATATTGCAGGACGCAGGCAAGCAGTTTGACCCGCAAGTGGCCGAAGCTATGGCCGAAATGGTAAAAGATGAAAACATCGAAGTCAAGCTCAGAGCCGCGTAGTGGCTGGTATTAGCAAGTTCCAGCTAATCTTGCCTGCGCTCCGCTTAATCTCTACTGCTCCATTTCTCGAATTATGGCATCGGCGACCTGGCTGGTACCTACTGCAGTAGGATCGTTTCGATCCGGTTTCATATCGTAGGTTACGTTTTTGCCTTCAGCAATGACTTTTGCCACTGCTCTTTCCAGTTTATCTGCAGCTTCTATTTCGCCAATGTGACGCAGCATTAACATGCCCGAAAGAATCATCGCAATCGGGTTGACCTTGTTCTGGCCCTTATACTTAGGAGCACTGCCGTGGGTGGGCTCGAATACGGCCGCATGCTCGCCAATATTCGCTCCTGGAGCAACACCGAGTCCACCTACGAGTCCCGCGCAAAGGTCTGAGATAATGTCGCCGTATAGGTTGGGAAGCACAATTACATCGTATAGTTCCGGCTTCTGGACAAGCTGCATGCACATATTGTCTACTAGGCGCTCGTTGTAAACTATATTTGCGCCCCTGCCAGCTTCGTTGATAAGAGTTTCGTCTACCTTTTCGGGTTCTGGAGTGCCAGGTTCAAACTGTGCCCCATAGGCCTTAGCTACCTCGCGGGCAACCCTGTAGAATAGTCCGTCGGTATACTTCATTATGTTCGCCTTACACACTGCCGTGACGGTCTTCCGGCCGTTAGCGATTGCGTAATCAAAGGCGAGTTTTACTATCCGACGAGTGCCGGTTATCGAAATGGGTTTGATTGATATAGCGGAGTCATGGCGAATCTTTCCGCCGCTCATATCTATAATTTGCTTGGCTTCAGGTGTACCGAGGTCCCATTCTACCCCAGCATATAGGTCTTCCGTGTTCTCTCTTACTACCACTAAGTTTACATCCGTATACTTCGACCTTATGCCAGGATAGTACTTGCACGGCCTCACACAAGCGTATAGGTCTAGTTCTTTGCGCAGGGCCACGTTCACGCTTCGAAAACCTCCGCCTATTGGCGTAGTAATCGGACCCTTGAGTGCGATTTTATTGCGGCGGATGCTCTCCAAAACTTGTTCCGGAAGCGGCGTACCGTATTCGTCCATAACATCCACTCCAGCATGCATTATTTCCCATTCTATATCCACCCCCGTTGCCTCTATTACTCGCTTGGTGGCCTCAGTGATTTCTGGTCCTGTTCCATCTCCGGGTATAAGCGTAATTCGATGCGCCAAGTGTATACCTCCATTAGCTGTTTTGTTTGATTTTTATGTAGTTCGGTTCGACAAAGCCTAACAACCTTACGCTCCGGCGGCCCTTCTGAACAGCTCGATGTATCTATCTTCGAGAGCACGGTCCATTAACGACGGCACCGGCAGAACAACGGAACGCTCAAACAATTCGTCCGACTTTGGCAAAGCGCCTTTGCCGTAGTCGCGGGCCAAACCTTTGTTTGCAGGATGCGTCCACGGAAAGCCATCTGGACTGTTACTTCGCCTTTCGACAAGAGCCTTAATGTTGTAGTAGATATGCATTCCATACTGCGGCATCCAAACTGCCGGCAGACCAATTTCACTCGCATTCGACGCGAACCGTTCTGCCATATCAAGCGTATCGAATATAACTATCAGTGCCGCTCCCGTATCTCCAGCCGGATCGACAATCTTTCTGAAGCGCATGCCAGGAATATCCGATATCGCTGCTTTGATTCGCTCTTTGCTGGAGCGCATGGACTCGATGATCTTGCCGAGCTTGGGAAGCTGCGCGCGCACGATTGCAGCAGTAATTTCACTCATACGACTTCCTGCGCCCCATAAAGCAATTTCGTGGTCTGCCTGCGCGTTACCATTTTTCCATGGCACGCCTACGTCGTGAGCCGCATTTGCGCGCAAATATAATCGTTCGTCGTCTGTAACCACTATTCCGCCTTCCCCAGCCGTAATGTTCTTATTCATTTGGAAGCTGAACATCGCTATATCGCCGAACGCGCCAAGCTTTCTGTTTCCCACTCTTCCGCCGTTTGCTTGAGCACAATCTTCGAGCACTTTAAGGCCATGTCGATTCGCTATCTTAACAATCTTCTCGATATCGCATGCCGCACCACACATGTGCACTGGTATTACCACACTACTACGCGAGGTTATTTTTCTTTCGAGGTCTTCTGGATCCATGCCAAAGGTCTCGTCTATCTCCACAAGCACCGGAATTGCTCCTGCTCGGACTACGGTTCCAATGGTAGCAACCCACATAAAACCGGGCACAAGCACTTCCTGTCCTGGCCCGACCTCTAATGCCACAAGTGCTGCAGCGAGCCCGTTGGTTCCACTACACACAGCTTGTGCATACTTGCGCCCTACAAGTTGAGCGAACTCCTTTTCCAGACTATCGGTCTCTGCGAGAAAGTTGGCGCCATAGTAGCGAAACGGTGAACGATGGCGGATTACTCTAAGTGCAGCCTCTTCTTCGGCACTGTCATAATAGTGAATACCTGGAAATTCTCTAGGAAAGACGGATTTTTGAGAACCGGACAAAATAAAACCCCCATTGGAAAACCCGTTTGATCGTTTTTCAGCATACCGGACAATCCAAAGTAAGTCAACAACAGCAACTATGTTTAGGAAAAGGTACTCTCTATAACCCTTCAAATGAACAGGAATAGCTCATGATGTTTAAGTGCAAGCTCCGTTGACCTGTGCATTTGGCACGTGATATTATTACACGGCTACGGTTAATCAATTACCACAGTAGGACGGCCTGATGGAACAATGATCCGTTCCAACTATAGCTGGATGCTGACAGTGGCACAGGTGTGGAGCATTCCTTTGCTCATCCTGATAGCCACAGGAATTGGCCTCGGTCTTGGGTTGTGGCTGGACGGCAAGCTCGGCACGAAGCCGTGGCTTGCTATTGTTTTGTCTATACTAGGTCTTGCTGCCGGGCTATATGAATCTGCGAAAATTCTGGTAAGCGTGACGCGTGAAAACGACGATAATAGATGATGGTTTCATAGGACGAGTCTACAAGACCAGTGCGGTTGTTGGGCTGTTCGGGTTGCTGATGGCTTGGGGTGTTGGAGGAGCTGTCGCCGCGGTAGGTTGGACGGCAGGAGCACTGGTCTCGGT
>Ga0197142_1000833_pt1 | contig 28930 bp, 27 predicted proteins | sample GBS60_MetaG_FD_148614 | JGI IMG/M metagenome (GOLD analysis project Ga0197142, IMG submission 148614) | Sediment microbial communities from Great Boiling Springs, Gerlach, Nevada, United States - GBS 60_MetaG | ecosystem: Environmental > Aquatic > Thermal springs > Hot (42-90C) > Sediment... | reverse complement strand
GGCGGCGCGCGGCGTCCAGCAGCACGCTGGTCACGGCGACGTCGGCGCCCAGGGTGACGCGGGAGAGAACAAATACGGTATGAATTGTTTCCGTTTGGCGGAAGCGTCGCGGCTGCCGGATCCGCCGGTAGCGCTCCTCCAGCTCGCGCGCCGTCCACCGTCCGGTCTGCTCGGCGATCACCCGGCTGAACATCCGGACGTATTCTTCGACCGCCTGCGGGTCGAAGCTGTCGGAAAGGGCCTCGACCCGCTTCAGCAGCTCGGCTTCAGCAGGCGCCAAGGTACTTGCCAACGATCCGCTCCAGCTTCTTGCGGGTTTCCGGGGGCACGACTTTGGGATCGGTGATGATGGCATGAGCCAGCGCCGAGCCGCAGCCGCACTCGCGCCTGTCGGGCATGGAGGCCACCGCTCGCCGGACCACCCGCACCGCATTTTCCGCGTTGCGATTGAGATTCTCGATGATCTGGTTGACGGTGACGGCGTCGTGCTCGGGGTGCCAGCAATCGTAGTCAGTCACCATGGCCACGGTGACATAGCAGATCTCGGCCTCGCGCGCCAGTTTGGCCTCCTGCAAGTTGGTCATGCCGATGACGTCCATGCCCCACGAACGGTACAGTTCCGATTCGGCCTTGGTCGAGAAAGCCGGACCTTCGATGCAGAGATAGGTTCCGCCGAGTTTGACCGTCACGCCCTCGGCCTGGCAGGCCTCGTAGACGATACGGCTGAGCTGGGGGCAGACGGGATCGGCGAAACTGATGTGGGCCACCAGCCCATCCCCGAAAAAGGTGGACGCGCGGCCGCGCGTGCGGTCGAAGAACTGATCGGGGATGACGAAGTCGAGCGGGCGGTGTTCTTCCTTGAGCGATCCCACGGCGCTGAGCGAGATGATGCGCTGGACGCCGAGCATCTTGAAGCCGTAGATGTTGGCCCGGAAATTGAGCTCGGACGGCATGATGCGGTGGCCGCGGCCGTGGCGCGCCAGGAAAGCGACCCTGCGGCCGGCGAGCCTTCCCACCACGTAAGCGTCGGAAGGCGATCCCCAGGGAGTCTCCAGCCTGACCTCGCTTTGCGCCTCGAAGCCGGGCATGGCGTACAGGCCGCTGCCCCCGATCACCCCGATCTCGGCGCCGGCTTGAGCAGCTTGATTCATGCGCTTGTACCCCCTTCCATGTCGGTCGGTTTTCTCAAAGACTGTAGAGCGAGTCCGGCTCAGCCGCAGGGCGCCGGCACGATCTCCTCGCGGACCGGATCCCAACGCATGGTGCGACCCTGGCGGTAGCTCTCCACCGCCATGCGGCTTGCAATGGAAACGCGGAATCCCAGTTCGAACGGGCAGTTGGGCTGCTTGCCCGTGCGGATGGCGTCCAGGAAATCCTGCATGTGGGCGTTGGGAGGGGTGCGCGTCTGGCCCGTCATTTCGGCGCCGTCCGGGCGATTGACTTTCTGCGGGTAATATCGGACCTGCTGGCCGCGCGAGATGGTGCCGTCGGTTCCCAGCACGTCCTCGGTCGAGCCGAGGTGGTTGTTGCCGAAGCCGGAATCCCACGTAAACAAAAGCTCCTCGGGATGTTCCATGGCCACGTTCATGGTGTCCGGCACTTCGCGCCCGTCCTTCCACAGGTAGATGCCGCCGGTGGCGGTGACGGCCCGCGGGATTTCCAGATTCAGGACCTTGTACCAGAAGGCCAGTTGATGGCACATGTTCTCGTAGAAGTTGCCGCCCGAGTAATCCCAGAAAAAGCGCCAATTCACGTAACGGTTGGCGTCGAAGGGCCGCTCGGGCGCCTCGCCCAGGAAGGCTTTCCAGAGGATGTTCTCCGGCGTCATGTCGGGATAGACCGGGCGGGCCCACTGCGGCTTGCCGTGCGGCGTATTGCGGTACATGTGGGCGTGGATGGCGGTGATCTTGCCCACCCAGCCGGTCTTCAGGAAGCTCAGGGCGTCCACGATCTGGCCCGACGAGCAGCCCTGATGGCCCACTTGCACCACGCGGTTGTGCGCCCGGCGCCAGGCGGCCCGCATGCGTTTGGCGTGTTCCACCGTGAAGGCCATGGTCTTTTCGACATAGACGTGCTTGCCGGCGTCGAGCGAGGCCACGAAGTGCTCGCAGTGCAGGTGCTGCGGCGTGGCGATCACGACCGCGTCCACGTCGGGCTGCTCGAGCAGATAACGGTAATCGAGGTAGGTCTTCGCCGTGGGGACGAGCTTGCGCGCCTCCTCCAGCCGGCGCGTATACACGTCGGCGAAAGCGACCAGTTCGGTGTTGGGACACGCGAGCGCCTCGCGGGCCAGTTGCATTCCGCGGTCGCCCGGTCCGATGATGCCGAGGCGGATCCGGTCGTTGGCGCCGAGAACGCGCGCCGGCGCCATGCTGCCGGCCAGGCCTGTGGCCATCCTGCCGATGAATTTGCGGCGTGAATCCATGGTCGGTGTCCTGTGGGTTTGGGCTTCAAGCAAGCGCGCCTTTTATGTTAGCATCTGCGCGGGAGGGCGCCGCGCAGGCATTCACCGCCGGCGCGCGACTTTTTCGTCCCTGATTTCAACGAGATAAGGCAGGCGGCGGGAAGGCCGGGCGCGGGTCGTGCGATGGTCGGCACAGAGACGCTCTCGCGGGAGTCCCTGGAGGACGAAGCTGGTGGCCACCAGCCGAGCCGACATTCCCTCCCCCGCTTTCCGGCGCTAGGATAAAGAAACGCCCGTGGAAATCCTCGCCGGAATCCATCCCGTGCTCGAGGCGCTGCGCGCCGGCCGGGCGCTGGACCACGTTTTGCTTGCGCGCGGCGCCTCCAACCCGCGGATCCGCCAGATCGCCGAGCTGGCGCGCCGGCGCGGGGTGCCCGTGCGCTGGGCGCCGCGTGAGGCGCTGGACCGGGCCGCGGACCAGGTCGCACACCAGGGCGTGGTGGCGGTGGGAGCGGCCCGCGATTACGTCGCCCTGGAAGACATCTGGGAAGGAGCCCGGCTCCTGGTGGCGCTCGACGGCGTCGAGGATCCGCACAATCTGGGCGCGGTGATTCGCACCGCACACGCGGCGGGCGCAAGCGGCGTGATCGTGCCCGAGCGCCGGGCCGTGGGCCTGACGGAAACGGTGGCCAAGGCGGCTTCGGGCGCGCTGGAGTACGTGAAAGTCGCCCGCGTGACCAACCTCAATCGCGCGCTGGACCGGCTCAAGGAGCGCGGCTTCTGGATTTACGGTCTGGACGAGCGCGGCCCCGAGCTCTACCACAAGGCGAGCTACCATGCGCCCACCGTGCTGGTGCTGGGCGGCGAGGGCCGCGGCCTGCACGAGCACACCCGGAAGCGTTGCGACTTCGTGGTGCGCATCCCGACGGAAGGAACAATTTCATCCTTGAATGTTTCCGTCGCCGCAGGCATCGTGCTTTTCGAGTGGAAACGAAGGCAGGAGGAGGGAACCTAAGCCCCGCCCCGAACGGGCGCCGCGCGCATCCAGGCCTCGATCTCGTCCCGACCCCGCAGGCCTTCGGTCGCGCCCAGTTGCGTGACCGAAAGCGCGGCCGCGGCGTTGGCGAATCGGGCCGCGGTTGCCGGATCCCGTCCCTCGAGCAAAGCCGCCAGGTACGCGCCGGCAAAGCAATCTCCCGCCCCGGTGGTGTCCACGACCTCGACCTCGAAGGCCGGAACGCGGATGATCTCGCCATCCCTCCAGACGGCGCAGCCCTCGGCGCCCAGCTTGAAGACCGCCATGCGCACGCCGTAGCCGGCGAAGATCCGGGCCGCCTCGCAGAGATCGCTGCTCCCGGTCAAGCCGAGCGTTTCTTCGCGATTCACGAACACCAGGTCCGTCCAGGCCAGCGCTTGCGCCAGATCCTGCATCCAGCGGCCATGCTGGTCCCATCCGGTATCCGTCGAGGTCACCAGCCCTGCGGCGCGGGCCTGTCGCAGAAGGGCGTGGCCGTGGCGCCGCAAGCCCGGGATGGCGAAGGGGTTGGCCAGATGGAAATGGGTCATGCCTTCCAGCAGCGGCGCGTCCAGCTCGGGAGGATCGGCAAACGCTTCCAGGCTCACACCGGGCGCGTGCAACAGGAAGCGGTCGCCCTGAGGATTGACCAGAGAGACGGTGGTGGCTGTAGGGGCCCGGCCCCGGCGCACCCCGCTGAGATCCACGCCGGCCGCGGCGAGCTTGTCGAGCAGGAAAGCCCCGGCCGGGTCGGCGCCGATCCAGCCCAGCAGCCTCACGCGCGCGCCCAGAACGCCCAGCGCAAAGGCCGTGTTGGCGCCGTTGCCCCCCATGGTGTGCCGGATCGAGTCCACCCAGTGCGTGGTGTTCCAGCGCAGCTCTGAGACCGGACGGACCAGCACGTCAAAGACGATGTTGCCGCAACACAGCACGCCGCTCACCGGATCCCGACCTCCATCATGGGAAATTACGGCGAGCCTGCGGCCAGCGATTCCAGGAACGGACGGCCCAGAGGCCAGGTGGCGATGACCTGCCGATCGCGCTGCTCGAAAACGCCAGCGGTCAAGACTCCGCTCAGGTCACGCGGGTTGGGCTGGAGTTTTTCCCGTGCGATCATCTCGCGCAGGGCCTCGGTGAGTCCCCGGAGTTGATTGACCAGGATTCGGGCCTGCTCGGCGGATCGGCAGCTCACCTCGAGGCGGAGTTCGAGATGGTCTCCGGCAGGTGAGGCGGCGAACAGCAGCCACTCGCTTTCGGAAAGCGCCTTCGCGAACAGGCGGGTGCCGGAGGGCAAGCCGCCGGCATCCCGCAGCCTGCCGGCGGGGACCAGCGCCCAGATGGGGGCGGCCGGGGCCGGCCGGGGTCGGACGGGAGAGCGGCGTTCCTGCAAACGATACGCCGCCGACGGATCCCGGCTGACGGCCAGCGCCATCACGTCCGGGCGCAAGGGGAAGTAGGAGATCCGCCGCTCAGGACGGCTCCCCGCCACGCGGCAAAAACTGTTGTAACAGGAGCCGCCCTGGCGAACCACGAAACCCTCCAGGCTCGACCAGTCGAAGCGACCGCGCGCCAGGAAAAAGTTTCCCTCGGGATGAAAAGCGATGAGGACGTCGCGCAAGTCCAGGCGAGCGTCGAAGCCGGTTTGCTCGACGAAGGCGCGGTATTCCGGTTCCTCGCCGATGCGCGACAGGGCGAGCCAGTCGAGCACGCCCATCCGTCGCAACCCCTCCCAATCCAGGTACACGACGATGCTGCCGTCGGCGGGCAGGCGCGCGAGCCAGTCCTCGAGCGAGCGGCCGTGGGGGCGCAAGCGCGCCACCACGATCACCAGAGCGCCGCAAACGAGCGCCAGCAGAACCACCACCAGGACCGGCGAAACGCGCCGCTTCACATTGCCAGCTTAGCGCGCCCGCCCCCCGGAGGTTGCAACGCCGCAGGCCGCCGCGGCCCCGGCCCGCTCGCGCTGCCAAAGCTCGATGTACGGCCGCAACTGCTCCATCATGTCCGAGAAACCCGCCGGCGTCAGCGACTGCGCCCCGTCGCTGATGGCCTTGTCCGGAGCCGGATGCACCTCCACCATGAGACCGTCCGCTCCGATCGCCACCGCCGCGCGCGCCAGCAGAGGCACCAGGTGACGCTTGCCCGTCGCGTGACTGGGATCCACGATGACGGGCAGGTGGGTCAGCTCGTGCAGAACCGCCACGGCCGTGATGTCGCAAGTGTTGCGCGTGGCGGTCTCGAAGGTGCGGATGCCGCGTTCGCACAGGATGACGTTGGCATTGCCGTGAGCGACGATGTACTCGGCCGACATGAGCAGCTCGTGAATGGTCGAGCTCATGCCGCGCTTGAGAAGGACCGGTCGGCCGCAGCGCCCTACGGCCTTGAGCAGCGGGAAATTCTGCATGTTGCGCGCGCCGATCTGGAGCACGTCCGCATACTCGGCGACCAGCTCCACGTCGGACTCGCTCAAGACTTCGGTCACGATGTCCAGCCCGGTGGCCTCCTTGGCCTTGCGCAACAATCGCAGCCCTTCCCGCTCCAGTCCCTGAAAATCATAGGGCGACGTCCGAGGTTTGAAGGCGCCGCCGCGCAGCAAACGCGCCCCGGCCCGGGCCACGGCTTCCGCCGTCTCCAGGATCTGACGCTCCGATTCCACCGCGCAAGGCCCGGCGATGACCACGAACTCGTCGCCGCCCACTTCCACGCCGTTGACCCGGATGACGCTCGGTTCCCGGCGAAATTCGCGACTGACGAACTTGTAGGGCGCCGAGATGCGATGCGCGCTCTCCACGCCGGGCATGGCTTGCACGGATTCCAGGCACGCGGTGACGTCACCGATCCCGATGGCGCCGATCACCACGCGCTCCTCGCCCTGGATGGTGTGAATGCGGTAGCCGAACTCGCGGATGCGGCTACAGACGGCCTCGATTTCCTCCTGCGTTGCGTTGAGCTTCATGGAAACGATCATGGTCGAGCCTCCTCCCCAGGCCCGGCCCGCCGGCGACGGGGGCCGGGCCCAAATAAAAAACCCACTCTTTCGAGTGGGTTGGCTTAACCGGAAATGGTTGCTGCTCAGCGGACCGCCAACGCCACTCTACCCGGAGCGGGTAAAGCGCCAAAATCGAAACCAGCGATAGGCGCTCAGGCGGTCCATCGAAACAGCCGGAAAAGCATAGTATAAATCCTCCTCACGGCCAAATCAATCCCTCGTTTGAAACGACGGGGTTTCGGGTCGCAGCGTCGGGATCGGCCCCGGCTCAGCCGCTCGCGGGCCAGGCCGCCAGCACCTGCGCCAGAACGATCTTCAGGATGGTGGCCGTCGGATACACGGCCGCGTAGGCGATATTGGGCGTCTCCGAGCGCGTTTGATCGGCGGCGTAGGCCAGGCAGGCAGGTTGCGTCTGGATGCCGGACATCAACCCCATCAAGGCATCGTACGGAATCTTCAGGACGCGGTATCCGATGATCATGGTCGCCAGCGTCACACCGAAAGTGATCAAAGCCCCGCCCAGCACCAGAGCTGCGCCGCTCGTGCCCAACGTCTGGCCGAACTGATAGCCGGCACGGGTGCCTACGCCCGCCAGGAACAACAGCAGGCCGATCCGCCGCAAGGTCAGGTTCGCGCTGACGGGAATGAGCCAGCAGATCCCGCCCGTGCGCTCCCAGTGACCGAGCACCAGCGCCACCAGCAGAGGACCGCCGGCCAAACCGAGCTTCACCGTCTGCCCGCCCGGCAGCGGGATGGGCATCGTCCCCACGAGCACTCCCAGGACCATCCCGAGCGCCACGGACCCGAAGTCGGTCTCGGCCGTGCCGCGGATCGAATCGCCGAAAAATTCGCGCACGGCCGCGAAATTGTCCTTGCGGGTGAGCACGCGCACCTGATCGCCGAGCTCCAGCCGCGTGTCGGGCGCAGGGACGAGGTCCACGTCCCCTCGCCGCACCCGCGTGATCGTGGCGTGCAGCCGGTTGGGCAAGTCCAGATCCCGGATCCGCTTGCCCACCACCTGCTTGCTGGAGACGAACACGCGCCGGTAATCCAGTTCCCGGCGATCCTCCTCGATGTGAGCGTCGCTCGGTTCGCCGAAGATCTGCTCGGCCCGCTCAAGCGCTTCGGCGTCGCCCACGACCACCAGGATGTCGCCCTCAGCCAACAGCGTTCCCGAAGCCGCGATGTCCGTGCGCCCTTCATGCCGGATGCGGCTGACGACGAAGCCGACGTCCTTGTGCACGCGCATCACGTCGCCCAGCGTCCGCCCGACCACACCCGGGTTCCGGACCACGAAGTTCTTGACCTGGATTTCGGGCGCATCTTCGGCGGGCGGAAACTCGGGCCTCCAGATCCGGCGCAACAGGTGGAAGCACAGCAGCACCCCGAGCACGCCCAAGGGGTAGGCGAGACTGTAGGCGACGACCGGTTCCTCGGCACGCACCTGCGCCTGCTGCGCGCTTTCCCCTCGCGCCAGCCCGCGCTCCCGTACCTGTTCACGCACGGCGGCCAGGGCCGGCGTATTTGTCAGGGCGCCGCAGTAAAGACCCGCTGCCCGCGTCCCCGGCAGCGACAGCCAGCGCGACACCCCCACGGCCAGCGCCGCCCCGAACATCAGCACCGCAACCGCCAACACGTTGTCGCGCCATCCCTGCCGCTTCAAGGCCTGCCGCAGCGCGGACGCCGAATGGATCCCTACGGCGTAAACGAAAATGATCAGACCCAGCGTCGGAACGACTTCAGGTAACGCTACGCCGGGATCCAGCGCGCCCACCGCCAGCCCCACGAAAAGCACTCCGGCCACGCCGAAACGGAAGCCGAAGATGCTGGTTTCGCCCACCAGATAACCCAGCCCGATCACCACGAACAAAGTCAGAATCGGGTACTGGGCCAGAGTAGCGACCAGTTCCTCGCGCATGGAAATCAGAACTTCTGGCCCACGGCTTCCTGCGCCGGCCGCGGCAGGACCTCCTCGCTCAGTTCCTTCAAGCGGTCGTAACTCTCCTGAAACCCCTGCCGCACCTCATACGGCGCGGCTGCGACAACCCACCGGGCCGCCTCGAGCAGGTAGGGCGCCAAACGGGAACCGGCTACCGAGCGCGGGGGCGGCTTGGGCGCGAAGGCCATGATGGCGACGATGAGGGCCGCAGCCACCAGCGCGCCCCGCAACACGCCGAACGCGCCGCCCATCAGATGATCCAGCCAGCTCAGACGGGCCCATTTCAACAATCGCCCGATGACGGCGGCCAGCACCACGCCGAGCAAGACGATACCCAGGAAAATGAGCGTGAAGCCGACCAGGTGGGCCAGTCGTCGCGAGCTCAGGTACTCGTAAAAGAACGAGCCGACCACTCCGTAAAACCACAGACCGCACAGGAAGCCCGCAATCGCGGCCACCAGGCCGATCACCGAGCGCGCCAGCCCTTTGATCAGCCCGGCCAGCACCGAGCCGCCGATCAAGGCCAGCAGCAGGTAATCGAGCCAGTTCACAACTCTTTGCCGGTCAGCTTGCGATAGGCTTCGCGATACTTCTCGGCTGTTTTTTCGACGACTTCGGGGGGCAGGGGCGGGGCGGGCGGTTGCTTGTCCCAGCCGATGGCCTCTAGATAATCACGGACGTATTGCTTGTCGAAGGAGGGCTGAGATCCGCCGGGCCGATAGCTGTCGCTGGGCCAGAAACGCGAGGAATCCGGCGTCAGCACCTCGTCGGCCAGCACCAGCTCGCCGTCAATCAGGCCGAACTCGAACTTGGTGTCGGCGATGATGATGCCGCGGCCCTCGGCATAATCGGCCGCCATGCGGTAGATGCGCAGAGACAGCTCCCGCAAGCGTTCGGCCAGCTCGGGGCCCACCAGAGCCACGACATCTTCCATGGAAATGTTTTCGTCGTGCCCGGTCTGGGCCTTGGTGGCGGGGGTGAAAATCGGCTCGGGCAGCTTTTGACTCTCGGTCAGGCCCGGCGGCAGCGGGATCCCGCAGACCGCCCCGGTGCGCAGGTAATCCTTCCAACCGGAGCCGGCCAGGTAACCTCGCACCACGCACTCCACCGGCAGCATGCGGGCGCGGCGCACCAGCATCGAGCGCCCCTCGAGTTGCTCGCGGTAGCGCGGCAAGGGATCGGGATACTCGTCCACGTTCGCGGTCAGGAAGTGCACCGGCACGACGTCGCGCAGGAAATCGAACCAGAAAATCGAGAGCTGGGTCAACACACGGCCTTTGTCCGGGATGCCGGTGGGCAACACATAGTCGAAGGCGGAAATGCGATCCGTGGCCACGAACAACAGCCGGTCGCCCAGATCGTAAATGTCGCGCACTTTGCCCCGGGCCAGAGGCTTCAAACCAGGCAGATCCGTTTCCAGCAGGACCTTCATCGTGCCCATTGTACGCCAGCGTTCGCGCCTTCCGGCGCTTCGGCCATTTCCCTATACTGGGTGGTTCCCATGAAGCTCTCCATCTTGATGCCCGTCTACAACGAGCGCACCATGGTGGAGCGCTGCCTTCAACTGGTGCTGGCGGCGCCCCTGCCGGAAAACATGGATCGGGAGATCATCATCGTGGACGACTGTTCGACCGACGGCACCTGGCCGATCCTGGAGCGCCTGGCTCGGGAGCACCCGGAAATCCGCCTCTTCCGTCACCCGGTCAATCGCGGCAAGGGCGCTGCCGTGCGCACCGCCATCGAGCAGGCGACGGGCGATTTCTGCATCATTCAGGACGCCGATCTGGAGTACGATCCCAACGAATATCCCCGGCTGCTGCGACCCCTGCTGGATGGCCGCGCCGACGCCGTCTTCGGCTCCCGCTATCGCGGCAGCGAACAGACGCGCGTGCTCCCCTTCCGCCATTCCATGATCAACAAGTTCCTGACCCTGGTCTCCAACGTCTTCTCCAACCTCAACCTCACCGACATGGAGACCTGTTACAAGGCCTTCCGCACCGATTTGTTGAAAAGCATCCCCATCCGCTCCAACCGCTTCGGCTTCGAACCGGAAATCGTCATGAAGGCGGCCAAGCGCAATTTCCGCATCTACGAGACGCCCATCAGCTACCACGGGCGCACATACGCGGAAGGCAAGAAGATCGGCTGGAAGGACGGCTTTCAGGCTCTTTTCACGATCCTGCGCTTCTGGGCCATTGACGATCTTTACAAGGAGCCTTACGGGCGAGGCCTGCTCAACAATCTCACCGGAACGCCACAATACCTGGGCTGGATCGCGCGCCTGCTGCGGCCGCACGTGGGCGACAGCGTGCTCGAGCTGGGCGCCGGCATCGGCCACATGACCGCGCGCCTGATGAGCCGCAGGCTGCGCTATGTCGCCACCGAACGCGACCCGCTGTACCTGCACGCGCTGACCAACCGCTTTTTGCGCACGCCCAACGTCGAAGTTCGCAGGCTGGATCCGGCGGATCCGGAGGACTTCGCGCGCCTGGAGGCGGCGTTCGACACCGTCCTGTGCCTCAACGTTCTGGAGTTTCTGGACGACCCCGCGCGGACGCTGCGCGCCGCCGCCCGCGTGCTCCAGCCCGGGGGCGCGCTGCTGGTGCTGGCCCCCCAAAGCCCCTCGCTGTACTGCGGCATTGACCGGCGGCTGGGCCACCGCCGTCGCTTCCGGCGAGAAGAGCTGGCGCAGATGCTGGAGGCCGCCGGGCTGCGCGTGGACCAGAGCTGGCAGCTCAACCGCATCGGCGCGCTGGCGTGGAAGATTTACGGCGGACTGCTGGGCCGCCAGTCCATCAACAAGCTCACCCTGAAAATCTTTGACAAGACCGTCTGGCTGTGGCGCCGCATAGACCGGCTGATGCCCTGGCGCGGACTGACCCTCATCATGCTGGCCCGCAAACGCGGACGCTGAACCGCCGGGCTCGCCCGACCACGAGCGGCGGAAAGGGTAAACTGTCTTCTATGTCCTACGTATTCCGGCACGCGACCTGCAACGAAGGTTTCAAAGACTGGGATTTCGCCCAGGCCGCCCAAACGATTCGCAAGATCGGTTACACCGGCATCGAGCTGGCGCCCTTCACGCTGGCCGAGGACGCCACCACCCTTTCGGCGGACAAGCGCCGCGAGTGCCGGCGCATCATGGAATCCGAAGGCCTGACCTTCGTCGGCCTGCACTGGTTGCTGGTCGGGCCCAAGGACATTCACGTCACCACGCCCGACCGCGCCATCCGTGAGCGAAGCTGGCAGTACGTGCACGGCCTGATTGATCTCTGCGCGGATTTGGGGCCGGGCGCCGTGATGGTGTTCGGCTCGCCCAAGCAGCGCTCTTCCACCGGCGGTCTTTCCCCGCAGGAAGCCAAAAAACATTTCGTGGAAGGATTGGCGGGGCTGGCCGATCACGCGGCTGAGCGGGGCGTTACCGTGCTGGTGGAGGCCCTCTCGCCCGATCAGACCGACGTGGTCACCTCGCTGGCCGAAGCGGTCGAGGTGGTCCATACCATCAATCACCCCGCCATCCGCACCATGTTCGACACCCACAACGCGGTGGCCGAGACCGAGCCGCACGACGTCCTGGTGGATCGCTATTTCGATCTGATCCGCCACGTGCACGTCAACGAAATGGACGGGCGTCGGCCAGGCCTCGGCGACTACGATTTCAAGCCCGTGCTGCGCGTGCTCCAGCGCCGCAACTACCAGGGCTGGGTTTCCCTGGAAGCCTTCGACTTCACGGGCGGGCCTGACAAGGTCGTGGAAGAGTCGCTGCGCTACCTGGAACAGCAGATCGCGCTGCTGTAATTCTTTCGCTGCCTGCATGTCGCACTACGTGGTCACCGGAGGGGCCGGTTTTATCGGATCGGCCTTGGTGCGCGCGCTGTTAGAGGAAGGCGCCCGCCGCGTGGTGGTCATTGACAACCTGCTCACCGGCAAGGAGGAAAACCTCGAAGAAGTTCGTGACCGCATCGAGTTTCACCGCACGGATATCCGCTGGTACGAAGAGCTGGCCCCTTTGGTGCGCGGCGCCGACGTGGTCTTCCACCTGGCGGCCATCCCCTCGGTGCCGCGCTCGATCGCGGAGCCGGTGTTGACGCACGAGGTCAACATGGACGGGACTTTCCAGGTTTTGCGGGCCTGCCGGGAGGGCGGCGTGCGACGGTTGGTTTATGCCGCGTCGTCGTCGGCCTACGGGGATGCGGAAACGCTGCCCAAAACGGAAACCATGGCGCCGCGACCGCTTTCCCCTTACGCGGTGCAGAAACTGGCCGGGGAGTATTACGCCCGCGTTTTCTACACCTGTCTGGGGCTCGAAACAGTAAGTCTTCGTTATTTCAACGTGTACGGTCCCAGGCAGGACCCGAACAGTCCTTACTCGGGAGTTATTTCCGTCTTCATGAAGGCGCTCATCGAGCGCCGCCCGCCTACCATCTTCGGCGACGGCGAGCAAACGCGGGACTTTACGTACGTGGAGGATGTAACGGCGCTGACCCTGAAAGCGGCCCGCGCCCCGGGCGTGGCGGGCAAGGTTTATAACGCAGGCAACGGCGGGCGCTACAGCCTGAACCAGGTCTGGGAAATCCTGCAACGGCTGGAAGGAGTGCAATTGCCGCCCGTTTACGGTCCGCCGCGGCCCGGCGACGTCCGGCACTCGCAAGCCGACACGACCGCAGCCCGGCGGGATCTGGGACACCAGCCGCGTTTCAGCCTCGAAGAGGGATTGAAACGCACGCTCGACTGGTACAAGCATTCCGCACGCAAAGTTCGGAGCTGATCAGAGATCAAACCAAGAGGAGGATGCACGATGGCAGAGGATAGAGTCTTTGGTTTCAATACGCGTGCGCTGCACGCCGGCTACAAGCCGGAACCCACCACGCTGGCGCGCGCCGTGCCGATTTATCAGACTACATCCTATGTTTTCGAAAGCACCGACCACGCCGCCGCGCTTTTCGCCCTTCAGAAGTTCGGCAACATTTACACCCGCATCATGAATCCCACCACGGCCGTGCTTGAAGAACGCGTGGCTTCGCTGGAAAACGGCGCCGCCGCGCTGGCCACCTCCAGCGGTCAGGCGGCTCAGTTTCTGGCCATCAGCAGCCTGATGCAGGCCGGCGATCAGATGGTGGCGGCCAGCACCCTTTACGGCGGCACCTACACCCAGTTCGACATCAGCTTCCGCAAGCTGGGCTTTGAAGTCGTCTTCGTGGACCCGGACGATCCGGAAAACTTCCGCCGCGCCATCACGCCGCGCACCAGGTGCCTGTACGGAGAAACGATCTCCAACCCCCGGGGCAACGTGCTCGACATCGAGCGCGTGGCCGCCATCGCCCACGAGCACAAGATTCCTCTGGTGATAGACAACACCTTCGCCACGCCGTACCTGTGCCGGCCCATTGATTTCGGCGCCGACATCGTGCTGCATTCGCTGACCAAGTTCATGGGCGGCCACGGCACCTCGATCGGCGGCATCATCGTGGACAGCGGAAAGTTTCCCTGGAAAGAAGGCAATTTCCCGCAACTGAACGAGCCCTCGCGCGCCTACCATGGCCTGGTCTTCACGGAAGCCTTCGGCAATCTGGCTTACATCATCAAGGCCCGCGTAGAGGGACTCCGCGATATGGGGCCCTGCATGAGCCCGTTCAATGCTTTCCTGTTCCTGCAAGGCATCGAAACGCTGGGCCTGCGCATGGAGCGGCACGTGGCCAACGCTCTGGCCGCTGCGCAGTTTCTGGAAAAACACAAGCTGGTGAGCTGGGTGAAGTATCCGTCACTGCCCTCCAGCCCTTATTACGAGCTCGCGCAGAAATACCTGCCCAGGGGCGCCGGCGCCGTCTTCAGCTTCGGCATCAAGGGAGGTTACGAGGCGGGCAAGAAATTCATTGACAGCGTGAAGCTGTTTTCTCACCTGGCCAACGTGGGCGACGCCCGCAGCCTGGTGATCCATCCCGCCTCGACTACGCACCAGCAACTGAGCCCCGCCGAGCAGGAGGCCGCGGGAGTTACGCCCGACATGATCCGCCTCTCCATCGGCTTGGAGGACATTGACGATATCCTGTGGGATCTGGACCAGGCGCTCTGGGCCTCGCAGAAGAAGTAAGTCAGGGGCAGGTGGCTAGTGCTTGAGATATTTCTCCAGCCACGCGTGTAACTCTTGATAGAAAAGACGGCTGTCCTCGGCGCGCAGGATCCAGTGGTTGGCTTCCTCGAACACGATGAGGCGGCTGGGAATGCGCAGACGCTGCAATACGGTCCAGGCCTCCAGGGTCTGGTTGAGCGGCACCCGATAGTCGTGCACGCCGATGGTCAGCAGCATGGGCGTGCGGAAGTTCTTCGCGTAGCGGATGGGATTCTGCTCGCGCCAGACCTTCGAGCCTTCCCACGGCGGGCCTCCCGCGCTGACCTCGCGGTGATAGACCATGTCGGAGGTGCCCCACTGCGATTCGAGGTTGATCAGGCCGGCGTGACTGATGAGGCAACGGTAGCGCGTGGTGGTGGCCTGCATCCAGTTCGCCAGGTGACCGCCGTAGCTGGCGCCCGCGGCCGCCTGCCGCGTGCCGTCAATGAAGGGGAAACGGCGGATGGCCTCGTCAGCCGCCTGGTTGATCTCTTCGGCGGGCCCGCGAAGCGGATCGCCCTGGATGGCCTGGGCGAACTGCTCCCCAAAACCGGTCGAACCCGTGTAATTCGTCATCAGCACGACGTAGCCGGGCGCAGCCAGCAGGTGATAATTCCAACGCAGGAAGAAATGATCGCGCCACATCAGATGCGGCCCGCCGTGCATGAGCACCAGCAGCGGATATTTCTTGTTTTCATCGAAGGCGGGCGGCAGCGCGATCCAGTTGTGGATCTGCTTGCCCTTCCGGCTGGTGAACCAGAACTCGCGCAAAGGCTGCCAGTCCAGTTGCGCGGCGCGCTCGCGATTGAACTCGGTCAGCGTGGAATGACCGCCCGAGGGCTCGATGCGGACGACCTCGGGCGGAGATATGGCGCTTTCCCAGTTCGCCAGTAGCAGCGTCTGGGAGGCCTTGGGCGGGATGGCCAGCCGGGTGTAACAGCCGCTGGTTACCCGGAACAACGCCCGCACCGGGCCGCCCGTGGCCGACACGGCGAACGGTTTTTCGTGGCCGGCCTCCTCGGCCAACAAATACACCGTCTGGCTGTCCGGGCTGATCGCGAAGGACGTGACGGAGCGATCCCAACCATCGGTGATGATCGCGGGTGGACCGTTCAAAGGCCAGTCGAATCGCGCCACCCGGTCCAGGTTGTAAATCTTGCCGGTGTGTCGCTCGTAGAGGCAATAAAGGGCGCGGCCGTCGGGGCTAAACACGGGTCGGCGAAAGCTGTCGCGCCCGCGGGTGAGGGCGCGCGGCTCGCCCCCGTTCAAGTCCACCTGATACAGATGTGTGGGCACGAACGAGTAGGCGGCCGTGTGCGCCTCCGTGGTCGCCACAAAAACCAGCGACTGACCGTCGGGCGCCCAGACCGCGTCGAGCGATTCACCGCCCTCGGCTTCCCGGCGCCCGCGGAAGCCTGTTTCGGCCGCCAGTTTCGTGCCCGCCAGCAGATCGCGCGGGCGCGCGCCCGGCTCAGCTTCCACCACGAAAAGGTGCGGCCGCGCATCTTCGATCCACCGATCCCAATGCCGGATGGGAAACGTCTCGTAGATGCGCGCCCGCGCTTTACGCGCTTTACGCTCGGCGACGATGCGGCGGTTGGATTCCTCGTCGGTTGCCCCCGGCCAGACCAGCGAGGTGAACGCCAGCCGCTTGCCGTCCGGGCTCCAGCGAGGCGCCGAAGCGCCCATGACCAGATCAGTGATGCGCACCGCGTCGCCTCCGGCCAGATCGAGCACGTAGATCTGATTGGCTTCATCGCCCTCACGTCTGGCGCTGAAGGCGATTCGCCGACTGTCGGGGCTCCAGGCCGGATCACTTTCGGGGCCTTTTGTCGCGGTGAGGCGACGCGGCTTGCTCGATCCGTCCGTGGGCACGATCCACAGATCCGACACCTGCTCGCGCTCGTCGTAGGCCGGCTCGAGGACCGAGAAGACGACCCAGCGACCGTCCGGACTCGGAACAGGCGGCCCCACGCGCTTCATCAGCCAGATGGCTTCGTGCGTGACCGGGAGCTTCTGCGCGGCGCACGCCATCGCGCATGCGATGACGGCGAGAGCCAGGCGCCGGCGCATGGGCGGCCCCCTTAATTCGACGGCGCCGGCTTGGCCGGCTCGGCCCCGCGCCCCGGCGGCAAGGGCAGGGGCTTGCGCGGCAGCAGATCGGGCCGCGTCGCAGCGTGGTAGACGCAGGAGGCGATGACGGCGGCGGCCTGCATCAGATCGCCGCGCGGCAACCGGTCGTAAACGTCCATGTTGGAGTGGTGCACGCGCGTCGAGTAATCCAAGGGATCCTGAAGGAACTGGAACCCGGGCAGACCGACGGCGTCGAAAGGAAGATGATCCGTGCCGCCGGTGTTCGCGATGGTCACCGTGGTCACGCCCATATCGCGGAACGGTTCCAGCCAGGCCTGGAAAATGGGCCGCACCATGTCGTTGCCTTGCAGGTAGACGCCGCGGATCTTGCCGCCGCCGTTATCCAGATTGAAGTAGGCGGAGAATTTGTGGAAGTCGCTCTTGAGCGCCATGGTGTCGCGGTCCGCCAGGTATTGCTTGACGTACGCGCGCGAGCCCAGAAAGCCCAGCTCCTCGCCGTCCCACAGCGCCATGCGCACCGTGCGGTCCATCTTCAGGCCGAGCGTCTTCAGGATGCGCATGACTTCCATCATGACCGCGCACCCGGCCGCATTGTCCGCCGCGCCGGTGCCTCCGTGCCAGGAATCCAGGTGGGCGCCGATCATCACCAGCTCATCTTTCTTGCGAGTGCCTGGAAGATCGGCCAGCACGTTGTAGCCTTCGACTTCCTTGTCTTCGATCTCGACGCGCACGTCCAGCTCGAGCTTGACCGGAATTTTCTTTTCCAGCAGCCGGACGATGCGGTTGTAATGCTCGCTGGCCAGGGCCACGGTGGGCGGCGGAACCGGGTCCTTGAGCTCGCGCGAGCCGCCCGAGGTGGCGAAGACGGTGCCGTAGTCGCCGCGCAACCCTGGCGTGACGAGGGCGACGGCGCCTTCCTCCTTGAGGAACCGCGCCAGCTTGTTGCGCAGCTCCCGAGCCTGCATCATCTGTCGGAATTGCGGCGAGGGCGGCCCGCCCGGACGCGGGAACGGCATGGCGAACGGCGCCTGGCCCGGCTCGGGGGCACGGGCGCGCTCGGCCAGCTCGGCGTCCGTCCAGCGACGAAAATCGGCCGTGGTGCGCGGCTCCAACTGTCGCGCCGGATCGGTCAGCACGATCTTGCCCTTGAGCTGACCCTTGAATTTGGCCAAGTCAGAGTCGCTTTGGATCACGGCGAGCACGGCCTCGGCCGTGACCGGCCCCTCGGTGCCCCCCGTCCACGCCAGCGGGAAACCGACCAGCGGCGCCGGCGTCGGCTCGACCAGATGGGCCACGAAACGCTTCAGAGACCAGCTCCGCCCGATCGGCCCGATGCTTTCGAGGCGCGGATTTTCGAGCCCGATCTCCTTGGCGGTGCGCACCACCCATTCGGCCGCGGCGCGATAGTTGGGCGAGCCGGCCACGCGAGGTCCGTACACGTCCGTCAGGTAGAAAGCGTAGTCCATCACCTTGGAGTTCTGGAACGCTTCCACTTTGATGCGGTGGATGACCGAGAGGTCAACGTTCTCGGCCCAAACCAACAGCGGCAACGCCGCCGCCAAAGCCAAAAATCCCCTGCGTGTCATGGCGGAAAGCACTGAGGATAGCACAGGCGGCGGGCCGCCCACCCGCCGCCCGATTTCCGACTCAGAAGTCGCCTTCTTTGACGTAGGGATAGCTCCACAGTGTGATTTGCAGGATCACCGACTTCAGCCACGCCTGCCACATCTTTTCCACTTCTTCCGGACTGTGACCCTTGCGTTCCAGGAACGGCTTGAGCGTGGCGACGATGGGGTAAATCAGCGCCGGCAAGTACCGGTAGTGGATGTGCTCCACCGCGGCCACGCCGTCGGTGCGGTTCTTGCCGCTGCGGTGATGCCGGCGCCCGATCTCGATCTGGTAATCCAGCCACGCCTGGTCGTAGTTGGCCGCGGCCGTATCGAGCACCCACTGGGCGAAACGCTTGCGCACCGCCGCCAGATAGTCGGCGTCGGGCTGGCCGTCGGAGATGCGCGTGAAGTAATGAAGCAAATGCGGGTTCGCTCCGACGAATCCGTACCAGACGTCGAGCAGCTCTTCAACATGCGGCGCCAGCACGTCGCGCGAGACCCGCAGCCAGTGCGCGTCCTCGTCCGTGAACAACAAGGTCTTCTTCAGCAGTTCCAGTTCCTCCAGGGTCACCGGCGCGCGCGGCACCGCCGCCGTGCCATAGGTGTAGCCAGGAATCCCGCTGCCCGGAGCTGTTGCAGCTTGACTCATCGTCATACCTCCTTGTCGTGAAATGAGGACCGGCTCAACCAGGCTTGCCAGATCGCGGACGCCTCGGCCTCCGGCGCGAGCGCGTGGTCGGGACAATCCACACGGATGAAAGCTTCGCCGAAGGGAGCGCCCACCAGGGCGCAGTAGTGGGGACGATCGGCGCCCGGGTAGGCCCAGGGTCGAAAATACGCGCAATTCACGCACATGCGGGCCACCGGGATCTGACCGCGATCTTGCAGCGTCTTGATGATGCGGATGAGGGCGACGAGCAGGGCCTTCTGATCGGCTTCCGGCAGCAGTTCCGCCGCACGGATGAGGAACTCGGGCCAACCCGCGGCGCGGTCGGCCTCGCGACGCCCGCGCGCCGTCAAGTAAAGCTGCACGGAGCGGGCGTCCGTCTGGGCGCGACGCTTGCGGACCAGGCCCTTGACGACGAGCGCGTCCACAGCGTCGCTCACGGTCGCCGCGGTGAGAGCCAGCCCGTGCGCCACCTCCCCGACGGTGGCTCCCGGCCGGGCGCGCAGCCAGATCAGGATTTCGCCCTGCGTGGGCGTGAGGCGCCGCGAGGCCGCGGCCCGCTGGGCGTGATGGCGCAGAGCCAGCGAAATGCGGACCAGAGCGTGAGCCAGACGTTCGGCCAGCCGGCCGGCGCCCTGCTCCAGACGGTCCGCCGAGGACATAATTAGGACTCCTAACTAATTATGACCGGCCCGCGCCCTCCCGTCAAGCCTTCCGGCGCGCGCCGTGCTACACTGACTGCCGTCCGGCGATTGCGGAGGTGAACGTCCGTGAAATGGTTCGACTACGTCGCTCCCCGGTCGCTGGCCGAGGCCCTGGACCTGCTCGCCCGCAACCCGCGCGCCCGGCCCTTCGCCGGCGGAACGGACCTGCTTGTCCAGATGCGGTCCGGCCAGTCTGACGCAGACCTTCTGGTGGACGTCAAACACATCCCCGAACTCAACGAATTGGAGACCGCCGATTCCGGCACGCTGCGGCTGGGCGCCGCCGTGCCCTGCTGCCGGATCTACGAAGACGAGCGGGTTCGCCGCCACTGGCCCGCGCTCGCAGAGGTGGCTGAGATGATGGGCGGCATCCCCATCCAGAACCGCGCTTCGCTCGGCGGCAACCTGTGCAACGCAGCGCCCAGCGCGGATTCCGTCCCGGTTCTCATCGCGCTCCGCGCGATTTGCCGCATCGCCGGGCCTTCGGGCGAGCGTCGCATCGCGGTGGAAGACTTCTGCACCGGCCCGGGACAGACGGTGCTCGCTCCGGGCGAGCTGCTGGTGGGCTTCGAGATACCGCCTCCCGAGCCGGCCTCCGGCGCTTGCTACCTGCGCTTTACGCCGCGCGCGGAAATGGACATCGCGGTGGCGGGCGCCGCGGCCGCAGTGCGGCTCTCCGACGGCCTCATCGCCTGGGCCCGCCTGGCCCTGGCCGCAGTAGCGCCGACGCCCTTGCTGGTACGAGAGGCCGGCGAATGGCTGGCGGGGAAGGCGCCCACGGAAGAAAACATACGGCAAGCCGCAGAGATGGCCCGCAAGGCGGCAAAGCCCATAACGGACATGCGCGGCACGGCCGAGCAGCGGCGTCACCTGGCCGGCGTGCTGGCGCGTCGCGCGCTTCAGGCGGCCATCGCCCGCGCACAGGAGGCGCAGCCATGATGAAGGAGAAACTTCGCGTTCAAGCCACGATCAACGAACAGCCGGTCGAGTTCCTGTGCGAGCCGCGGCAGAGCCTGCTCGAGTGCCTGCGGGACATCCTCGGCCTGACCGGCGCCAAGGAAGGCTGCAACGACGGCAACTGCGGGGCCTGCGCGGTGATCATGGACGGGCGCCTGGTGAACTCCTGCCTCGTGCTGGGCGTGGAAGCCCAGGGCCGCCGCATCACCACGATCGAAGGGCTGGCGCGCGGCCCCGAGCTGCATCCGATCCAGCGCGCGTTCCTCGAACAGGGCGCCGTGCAGTGCGGCTTCTGCACGCCCGGCCTCATCCTCGCGACCAAGGTCCTGCTGGATCGTTACCCGGATCCTTCCGAACCGCAAATCCGGCGCTGGCTGGCCAACCATCTTTGCCGCTGCACCGGCTACGACAAAATCGTGCGCGCGGTTCGACAGGCGGCTGCCGAACTGAGGGAGGTGCGGGCATGAGCGGCCGGTCTTATCGAGTGATTGGAACGCGCCCGATTCGTCACGACGGCGCCGACAAGGTCACAGGCCGCGCCCTGTTTGGCGCGGACGTGCGACTGCCCGGGATGGCGTACGGCTACGTGCTGCGCAGCCCGTACGCTCATGCACGCATCCGCCGGATTGATACCAGCCGCGCGGAGAAACACCCGGGCGTGCTTGCGGTGGTGACCGCCGCCGATCTGCCCACCGGGCCCGATCGGCTCCTTGACCTGGTCGAAGGCACTCTGCCTCTCAGCTATGCGCGGGCGAACGTGCTGGCGCGGGACAAAGCGCTCTACAAGGGGCACGCCGTGGCCGCGGTTGCCGCCGTCAACCGTCACGTCGCCGAAGAAGCCGCCGGCCTGATCGAGGTCGAGTACGAGCCGCTGCCTGCCGTGCTCGACGTGCTCGAAGCCATGCGCCAGGACGCGCCGCGCGTGCTCGAAGACCTTCGCATGCGCGAGTTCGGCGAGCTGGCGGACAAGGCGGGCAACATCGCCGAACATTTCCGTCACGTGCTCGGCGACGTCGAGAAAGGATTCGCGGAGGCCGACGTCATCGTGGAACGCGAGTTCCGTACGGTGATGGTTCATCAGGGATACCTGGAGCCGCAGAGCGCCACCGCCCTGTGGAATCAAGACGGGCGCTTGTACATCTGGACCACGACGCAGGGCGCTTTTTCCGCGCGCGAGGCTACGGCCTGGATCCTCGATCTGCCCGTCTCGCAGGTGCGCGTGACGCCGATGGAAGTGGGCGGCGCTTTCGGCGGCAAGATTCGCATCTACCTGGAACCGGTGGCGGCCCTGCTTTCGCGCAAGTGCGGCCGCCCGGTGCAGATCACCATGCCGCGCCGCGACGTTTTCGAAGCCACCGGCCCCACGCCGGGCACGTTCATTCGCGTCAAGATGGGCGCCCGGGCCGATGGCCGCATCACAGCCGCGCAGGTGTGGATGGCCTATGAAACAGGCGCCTTCCCCAGCGGCCAGTGCGGCTTCGGGGCTCTCTGCATGCTTGCGCCTTACGACATCCCCAACGTCCTCATTGACGGTTACGACGTGGTGGTCAACAAGCCCAGCACCGCGCCCTATCGCGCCCCAGGCGCCACGCAAGCGGCCTTCGCCGCCGAAAGCGTGGTAGACGAGCTGGCCGAACGGCTGGGCATGGACCCCATCGAGTTCCGCCTGAAGAACGCTGCCCGCGAGGGTACGCGGCGCGCCGACGGTTTGAAATACCAGCGCATCGGCTGTGTCGAGGTGCTGGAGGCCATGCGCGATCACCCGCATTACCGCGCGCCGCTCGAAGGACCCAACCGCGGGCGCGGCGTGGCCATGGGCTACTGGTTCAACATCGGCTGGTATTCGAGCTGCACCATCGCGGTGAACCCCGACGGCACGGTGAACCTGGTCGAGGGTTCGGTGGATCTGAGCGGCACGCGCACCACGATTGCGATGCAGGCGGCGGAAGTGCTCGGCCTGCGTCCCGAGCAGGTGCACCCGGTGGTGGCCGACACCGATTCCATCGGACCCACCGCGGTCACGGGCGGCAGCCGCACAACTTACGCCACCGGCTGGGCGGCTTGGGAAGCCGCGCACGACGTGATCCGCCAGATGAAGCAGCGGGCTGCGCTGCTCTGGGAAGTGGAGCCCGAAGCGGTGAGCTTCGAGTGCGGCGTGTTTCGTTCCGGCGATCGCTCGATGACATTCGCCGAGCTGGCCGAAAGGCTGGAAGAAACCGGCGGCCCTGTCATCGGGCGGGGTACGGTGAATCCTTCGAGCGCAGGCGGCTCTTTCGCGGGCGCGATCGTGGATGTTGAGGTGGATCCCGAGACCGGCAAGGTCACTGTGCTCCGCTTCACGTCGGTGCAGGACGCCGGCACGGCCATCAATCCCACCGCCGTGGAAGGCCAGATGCAGGGCGGCAGCGTGCAGGGCATCGGATGGGCGCTCAACGAAGAGTACTACTGGACTCCTGAAGGCGTGATGCTCAACTCCAGCCTGCTCGACTACCGTGAGCCCACCGCCCTCGATGTGCCGCCCATCGAGACCGTCATTGTGGAAGTCCCGGAGCCCGCGCAGCCGTTCGGCGTGCGGGGAGTCGGCGAAGCGAACATCGTGCCGCCGCCGGCCGCCATCGCCAACGCCGTTTACCGCGCGGTCGGCGTGCGGCTGCGGCAGTTGCCTATGAAGCCGTCGGCCCTACTGGAAGCGCTGTGGAGCAAGGAGGCTTGAGCGTGCCGGTCGTGTTCATTCCGCCGCCGCTTCAGGGATTGACGGGCGGGCGGGCGTCGGTCGAGGTCGAGGGCGCCACGGTGCGCGAGCTGATCGAGAATCTGGATCGTACCTGGCCCGGGCTGCGCGAGCGTCTGGTGGAGGGCGATCGCCTGCGAGCGCACATCCGGGTGGCGGTGGACGGGCGGATCAGCACGATGGGATTGCTGGAGCGCGTGGGCGCCGCCAGCGAAGTTCACTTCGTTGCCGCGGTGAGCGGGGGGTGAAACAGTTTTTCCTTGCGTGCGGAAGTTGGGGAAACCGGCGCCCGGGCGCCGGTGGTCATCCCCCTATTGACTCAACAAGTTCCAGACTGGCCCCCAATTTGCGGCACTCTGGGATGCCATGCCCAAGTTGCTCTTTGCCTCAACTCTTTTTGTTGCCGCTTTCGCCGTCCGGGCGGACATCCTGACCTACGGCTTTTCGTGCATCACGCCATCGAATCCTGCCGCCTGTGCGATTGGCGAAGCACAACTGTACATGGATGTCGTCGGAAACGGCCAGAGCGTGCAGATCGGCAGCAGCACTTACAGTCCGGCCAGCGGGCAGGTCCTGTTCCGCTTCTACAACATCGGGCCATCGTCGTCCGTGATCACAGCGATTTACTATGACCATCCGGACCTTTCCCCGCTCTTCCAAGGGATCGCTGCCATCTACGGGATGACGGGGGTGGCGTTCAGCACGGGAGGCTCGCCCCCTGTGCTGCCCGGCGGCAATAGCCTCTCTCCACCATTTGACGAGGACTTCCTGGCAACCGCCGAAGAGCCGCCGCCGCAAAACGGCGTAGGCCCGGGTGAGGCGGTGGGGCTGGCGTTGACCCTTTGGCCCGGCGTAGATTGGGATGCGATCATCGGCGCGCTGGACAGCGGGTCGCTCCGCGTCGGCTTGCACGTACAAAGCTTCCCGGACGGATCCAGCGCCTCGTTCGTCAACGGCGACGTCGTCCCCGAACCGGCGGCCATTCTGCTGGTGGGAACGGCGCTGTTGATGCTGGGCCGGCGACTGCGCGCGAGGGCCTGACCAGCGTCCGGGATCAGCCCTGCGCGGCGACAGGCACGCGCGCCTGCTCGAGAAACGCCGCGATTCGCTCGATCGCCTCCAGCAGATTTTCGTACGAGTTGGCGTAGCTGAAGCGCAGGTAGCCCTCCCCGTAAGCGCCGAATGCGGTTCCGCTCAGACAAGCTACGCCGGCTTCCTCCAGCAGGCGGTCGGCCAGCTCGCCCGACGCGAAACCCGTCCCGCGAATGTTCGGGAAGGCGTAAAAGGCGCCTTGCGGGCGGGCGCAACGGAAGCCGGGAAGCGCGTTCAAGGCGTCACAGAACGCGTCGCGGCGCCGGCGAAACTCTGCCACCATGCGGTCTGCATCGTCCTGAGGGCCGGTGAGGGCGGTCAGCGCGGCGCGCTGCGTGAAGCTGGCCGTGCACGAGTTCGAGTTCACCATCAAACGGTTCACTGCCGCGACCAGCCAGGTGGGCATCACGCCGTAGCCGATGCGCCAGCCCGTCATGGCGTAGGTCTTCGAGAAGCCGTCCAGGATGATGGTCTTCTCGAGCATCCCGGGCACGCTGGCAATAGAAAACGGCGGCTCGTCGTAGTAAATGCGGGAGTAAATCTCGTCGGAGAGGACCATCAGGTCGCGATCCCGCACCATCTCGGCGATCGCTTCCACGTCCTTGCGCGAGAGCACGCCGCCAGTAGGGTTGTGCGGAGAATTCAGAATCAGCAGGCGGGTGCGGTCGCTCAACCGATCCCGGAGCAGGTCCAGATCGAGCGCGAAGCCCTTTTCCTCCAGAAGGGGCAGCGGCACCGGCACGGCGCCCAGGAAGCGGATCATGGATTCGTAAATGGGGAATCCGGGATTCGGATAGATGACTTCGTCGCCCGGCTCGAGCAAGGCGAGCATGGGGAAGAAGATGATGGGCTTGCCGCCGGGCACCACCGCGACGTGCTCCGGTCCCACTCGGATGTTGCGCGTGCGGCTGACATAGTCCGCGATGGCCTCGCGCAAATCGGGAAAGCCCTGAGCGGGGCCGTAATGCGTCCAGCCATCATCCAGGGCCTTTTTGGCCGCTTCGATGATGTGGCGAGGCGTGTCGAAGTCCGGCTCGCCGATCTCCAGATGAATGATCCTGCGCCCCTGGGCCTCCAGCGCGCGGGCGCGCACCAGCACGTCGAAGGCGGTCTCGGTTCCCAGGCGGCTCATGCGTTCAGCCAGTTTCATGGTCGCGGCTCCGGCACCTGCGCCAATTCTAAGCCATAGCAGAGCGGCGCCGCTTGGGGGAGGGGGCAGTGGCGCCGGCGCGCGTATAATCGGAGTAGCGCCGCCCGAGCCGGGCCGGTTCCTGCGAGGCTGCACGTTCGAGCCCGGTCCTGCGTCAATCCTGATGGAAGGCGCAAGGCGATGGCGGCAGTGGCCTCCATGAGCGAAGCTCTCGAGCCGGTCTTGCAGGGCGCCCTCGAGTGGGAAGACCGCCTGGTGGCCGAAAACCTGCGGCGAATCTTCCTGCTTATTTACCGGATTGTCGGCAACGTACCGGACGCTCAGGACCTCACGCAGGAAACGTTCATCAAGGCCTTGCAGCGGCGCGAACAACTGCGCGACGCCGAGCGCGCGGCCCACTGGCTGTCGCGCATCGCCACCAATACCGCCATTGACTTCCTGCGCCGCCACGGGCGACTGAACTGGTGCGAACTGGAGGAAGCGGGCGAGCCGCTCGTCAGCCCGCTGGATTCGCCCGAGCAGATGGTCCTGATGGCCGAACGCAAGCAGTGGCTGGAAGAGGCCCTGCAAACCCTGACTCCCCGCGAGCGCGCCGCTTTGATTCTCCGGGACGTGGAGAATCTTCCCGCCGAAGAGGTGGCCCGCTGCCTGAACTGCTCCAAGGCTACCGTGCGCTCGCACATCGCCAACGCCAGGGTGAAGTTTCGCCGGTTCCTGGCGAAAAGGAGGCCCTGATGCATCCCCGCGAGACGGAACTGGCGCTGTACGCCGGCGGAGAGCTTTCCTGGTGGCGGCGCCGGCGGCTGAGCGGACACTTGCGGCAGTGCGAGTCTTGCCGCGCGCAAGTGGAGAGCTTCCGCGATGGCCGGGCGTGGCTGCGTCAGCAGGACGAGTTGCCGCCCGAGGTCAACTGGAGCCGCCTGGCGGCCGAGATGAGGGCCAACATCCGGCTCGGACTGGCGGCGGGCGAATGCGTCGGACCCGTCCGCCGCCCGCAGCTCCGCTGGAGGCCTGCCGCACTGGCGCTGCCTGTGTTGTTGCTGCTGCTGGCGGGCTGGATGCTCCAGATCTGGCATCCTCCGGTGCGACGCCCGGCCGCGGTGCGCGGCCCCGTGGTGACGGCGACTGCGTCCGGCGTGGAATTGCGGCAGGGCGGCGCGGTCCTGACCTTGCTGCATCCGCATGCCAGCGACGTGGGTCGTTTCGCCAGCGGCGAGGGCGTACGGGTGCGGTACGTGGATGCGGAAACCGGGATGGTGACGATCAGCCATGTTTACGCCGAGTAAGCTCGCCGTCGTCGCGCTCCTGGCCGTCAACGCCTGGGCCCAACCCGAGGCCCAGCGTCCCGCCAGCTCGCTAAAGGTGAATTTCCCCAAGGATGCGCCGGTGGCGCTGGTCGCGGCGGACTGGGGCGAGTCCCAGCAAACCGAGCGCGGCAGCGCCCTGGTGCTCGACCTGCGCACGGCGCTGACCTTGCGCAACCTGGCGCCCCGGCCGATTCGCGGCGTCACGCTGCTGGTGGTGGCCCAGGCCATGACCCCCGGGGGCAAGGCTTCCGTCAGCGTGCCCGGGCTGGACGTCCGGCCGGGTGAAACATTTCCAGTCCGAATTGATTTGCGCCTGCTCCGGCCGAACGCCATCCCCGGCCCGTTGGTGGAAGTCGAGCTGGACGGCGTGCTCTTCGAAGACCTTTCCTTTTACGGGCCCAACCGGCTGAACTCCCGCCGCCTCATGACGGCCTGGGAGCTGGAGGCGCGACGGGACCGGCAGTATTACCGGCAGGTGCTGGAAACCGCGGGGGCCGAGGCCCTGCGGCGCCAGATGCTGGAGATCCTGGCCGAGCGTCCCCGTCTGGACGTGCAGGTCAGCCGCGGGCGCCCAACCGCCGTAGCGCCCTCGGGGCGATCGGTCGAGTTCGCCTGCCTCCAGTTGCCCGGAGCCCCGCTGGAGCTGGTGCGCGGGGAAGCCGTGGTCAGCGGATCTCAAGCGCACACGCCTCGCGTCGAGGTGCGGAACCGGTCGGCGCGGCCGGTGCGGTATTTCGAGGTGGCCTGGCTGCTTCGGGATCGGTTTGGCCGGGACTATCTGGCAGGGTCCATTCCCTCCACGCCCGAAAGCCCGCTGGCGCCGGGCGCTCGCGGTACAGCCCTCCAGGAGGCAAGCCTGCGCTTTTCCTCCGCCGGCGGCCAACCCCTGGCGCTGGAAGGCATGAGCGGAGTGCTGGCCCAGGTCGAATTCGCGGACGGCGAAATCTGGATCCCTGACCGTAGCGTCCTCGAGGACCCGCGGCTGCGGCGCCTGCTGCCGCCCTCGGCGGAAGAGCAACGGCTGGCGGAGATTTACCGACGCCAAGGCCTCGCCGCTCTGATCGAAGAACTGAAGAAGCGCTGACCAGCCGGTCCCTCGCCTCCGGTGCGATACAATCGTTAGCCTTATGGGGCGGAACTCCCGCGTGGATCTGGATCGGCTGATCGGGCGGGCCCCGGAGAGCCTGCGCGTGACTGAGGCCGAGGCGTTGCGCGGCAAGTGGATCGCTCTGGAAATTTACTCGCCGGAGCGGTTGCCGCTGCGACGCATCGAAGCCATCGGCGACTCGGTGGAAGAATGCATCCGGCAGCTCGCGGGACGCGGTCTGGATCCCCGGCGGTACGAGTACATCGCGTTTCCGGGGCCTTTCTGACCGCCGGCCGAGTCTTCGCCGCAGTCTGCGCCCGCGACAGGTTTTCGCGTTCCCGAGGCTTTGCCCGCCGCACGCCGGACACGTTATTCTGACATTCAACCGGGGATCGCGAGCGTGCCGGAACCGGAGATTCAGTCACTGGACGGCAAAAAGATCTACATCCACGCCATGCTGGACGGCGGGGCGCGGCTGATGGCCGCCGCCTTCCGCGCCGTGGGTCTGGATGCCGAGGTCACGCCGCCCTCGGACGCCGCCACACTGGAAATCGGCAGCCGTTGCACCGGCGGCGACGAATGTTTCCCGGCGCGCATCACCGTCGGCGACTACATGAAAGTGCTGCTCGGGGGCAAGGCCGATCCGGCGCGCACCGTCCTGTTCATGCCCGGCGCAGACGGCCCCTGCCGCTTCGGCCAGTACGCCCTCCACCTGCGTCGCGTGCTGCGCGAGCACGGCTTCGCCCAGACCGGCATTATGTCGCCCAGTTGCGCCGACGGCTACCAGATGCCGCCCGCGCTGCGTCGCACCGGCTGGCGCGCCGTCATCGCCTCCGACATCCTGCTCAAGCTCCTGCTCCAACACCGGCCCTATGAGCTGGAAAAGGGTTCGGCGGATGCGCTTTACGAAGCATGCGTCGAGCAGGTGGCGGGCGCCATCGAGACGGCTCCCCTGCAACCGCGTCGCCAGATTCGCGCGCTGCGCCAGGCGCTCATCGGCTGCCGCGATCGCTTCCGCGCCCTGCCCGTGCGCTGCGATCCCGCGACTCCGCTCATCGGCGTGGTGGGCGAAATT
>Ga0197142_1000831_pt1 | contig 28964 bp, 24 predicted proteins | sample GBS60_MetaG_FD_148614 | JGI IMG/M metagenome (GOLD analysis project Ga0197142, IMG submission 148614) | Sediment microbial communities from Great Boiling Springs, Gerlach, Nevada, United States - GBS 60_MetaG | ecosystem: Environmental > Aquatic > Thermal springs > Hot (42-90C) > Sediment... | reverse complement strand
CTCGAAGAAGAACTCTTTTACGAATATGAAAAACCAGAGCGGACTAATCATCCAAAAATATCGAAAGTTAAGTACGACAAACTTACACTCACTGCAAACGAAATAGAAACCATAGTTAAAACCGCAATTGAACTTTGCGTAGCTAATCAAGAAAATCAAGCACTTGAAATACTCAACACAATTATTGAGAATGTTGACAAAACATAGAAAATGGCATGGGATTTAACCTATGCCATTTATGCTTTTTAATCGCCACTCTTATCAGATTTCTTTTCTTCAATCAGACTTCTTATCTCATCAGAGTCAAACAAATATCTCGACGAGCACCATTTACATGTAACTTCCGCCTTTTCTTCAGCAAGCAATTCGTACAAGTCATCGAGTTCAAGTATTCTTAACGAAGCGTATGCCTTCTCACGACTACAATTACACCTAAAAACAACTTCCATCTTTTCGAAAATAATCTCTTGCGTTCCGAGAACGAACCTTGCAATCTCTTCCAAAGTCATCTCCTCTATGAAATTAGTGATTGAAAATACACTAAGCCGCTTTTCGATGTTAGATATCACATCTTCAGAAATACTCCTATCGAGAATTTGAATAGCAAGTCCACCTGATTTTGCAACCCCAGAACTATCCATTAAGACACCGAGTGCAAATGCTGAAGGGAGCTGCTCTGACTTTGTATAATAATACGCTACATCCTCTGCAATCTCACCGGAGACTAATGGTACTTTCGCTACAAAAGGAGTTTTAAGCCCAACATCTCTTACAACAGTCAAATCGCCATTACCAACAGCGCGTTTCACATCAAACTTCCCGAACTCATTTGGCTCGAGCTCAAAATTTGGATTTGTGATATAACCTCTAACAGAACCATCTGCACGTGACTGGGCAACAACAGTTCCGGCTGGTCCATCACCATTTATGACGAATGTAATACTTTCTTTCTCCGCGAGCCATGGCACAACAAGAGCGGCGGCTGTAGAAAGCCTACCAAGAACAACGGTTGGAAGATACGAAAGCGAATGCCTATCTCTTAATTGCTCGACAATATCCTTTGAATTGATTAATGAGAACCTTAACATTCCATTAAATGCTGTTCCATACAACAGTTGTGCCATTTTCAAACCTCCCTTCACACAAATAGTTTAGCAACTTTTGAAAAAAATATCAAGAGAAAGAGTTGCACCTTTTAAATAATGCTGTGATATAATAAAAAATGATAAATAAGATTATAAAATTATAGACGGGGGGGATAATATGCCTACCTTAGATGCCGTGAAGATAGAAGAATTAATATCCAGAGTGCCGGGTGTAAAAGCTGTCAAAGTTGTTGGTGATAGAGCATCTTTGCATGAAATTCACGTAATTACGACAAGTGATAAAAGTCCAAAACAACTCGTGCGGGATATAGAGACGGTAGTACTTGCGAGCACTGGTATGAGACTCGATAGAAAGATAATATCCATTGCACAAGTAGAAGCTGATGTAAAACCTCAGACGATATTACCTTATCAGATTTCAAATTTAAAGGTTGAAAACATTGATGAAAGAAACATACGCGTAAATATTACTATAGAACATGGAGAAGAAGAATTTTATGGCGAGTACTCAGGACCTAAAACATCGCGAAACGTACCACGAATAATAGGTAACGCTGTTCTCAACGCACTTTCTGAAATTCATGACTTTGCACTTTCTTTCGATGATATAGCAGAAGTCTATTTTGCCGGTAAAAAATACATCTTGGTTCACATAACAAAGCAATACAACAACATAGAAGAAGGCATAATAGGAACTGCTGCTAACGAAGGAAACTACGAAAAAGCTGTTGCGGAGGCTGTGCTTGATGCATTTAGAAGAATCTAACAAGATAAAAACTTTTGTGTTACTATTCATATTAGTCTTCTCTCTCTCTTTTGCCAACCTTTTAATTCCAAATAACTCAATTAATTTCACGGGTGCTTATCCCATACCTTCAGCGTGGATTGGCAATGTAACAACAACAGTGCGAACACGCTTAGAAATAAACTTCTCGCTTTACACTGCCAACTGGTCGAGCAATATAATTAATAAATACTCGGGTTGGTGGGGAGTTCCGGCGAACCCTGCTGAGAATATTTTTTATCTTTCTGAAGAAATTCCACCATTTTTAAACCTCGTATTTGATTACTCAACGACGAATCTTACATTCTACCTTGAGATACCTCTTGAGAAAGAATATAGGAACAAATTGTTGACACTCTCTGAGGGTAACAACCTTCCAATCAATCCATTCGATATGAGCAAAATGTCTGTAGATTTGAATTTTCCGGACATAGGTTACATATATTACGCCAACGACACTGCATACCTTGCAATTGGAAGATTTCCACTCAAATGGGGCGATGCAAAATATCCAGTCCACATCTCACCGACAACATATCAAGACAACGCAACATTTGCTTTGAAATTTCCAGGAATGACTTACACATTCCACGCAATAACATCGTACCCACTACTTTCAAATCAAGAGTACGAAATCCAAAAAAACTACTCAGACCAACACACAGCAGGCAGATACTTTTACGAACCGTCGAAATGGATTATCGGACACAGGTTCGACTTCTACAACACATTTGGAGATGTTAATCTTAAAATTGGCCTTGGAGAATTGAATATCGTTGGTGGTAAACACTTGGACCTTGTAGATCTAAATCCGGCACTAATCTTCCACAACACATACGGTGAGGGGTATCGGAATGTAACAGGCAGTGTAGACTTTACATTCAACTGGAAATCTTTCAGCCTTTATGGAGAGTATGTTTCCGACGACATAGTTGGTCCCACGGAAGTTGGCCACAGTTACAAACCAGGTGCATACTCGTACGATTTAGGTGGAGAAATGAACTTTGGAAATATCTCACTCTGGGGCGAGTACAACTATATCTCCGAATGGATGTACGTAACAAACTATCTGCCTTACTTAAGAATAAACGTACGTCACTTTGATTTAGAAAACAACCCATCTGGCAGATTAATGTTCGACTACCCACTTGGATTCATATATGGTCCTGATGCCCAGATGTTCTCTTTCGGTGCAAAAGGCGTTGTATCGGATGTCGAATTTGAATTTTCTTACAACCACTTAGTAAAAGGACTTGTCAACGATAATGGAACAATTAGATGGAAATGGTTCTGGGACTCATGGCCTTACAATGTCTCTGAGAGTGGTTCCACAACACCTCCAAAAGCAGGGCAAAAAGACTACAACATACTTACACTTCGAATATCTTGGAACAACTTCTCACTCTTCTACAAAACGATCGATTTGGAAAGGTACTTTATCTCAGGGAATATCAAATTGACTTTCTAAAATATAATTTCACATATCTAATCACTGCGTCCCAAAAACGGGACGTATTTTTGTTGGAATGACAAAAATCCACAAATTAACATAGTTAACATTGTAACATTTAAACATCAGTCAACCAGATAAAAAAACTCTTTACAAAAGGTAAACTTTTGTGGTATAATCTTAAAGAAATACAACATCAATTTAAGGAGGGGACTTTATGGCAAAAAGAACCATTATGGTGATTGATGACCAACCAGAGATACTTGAGTTGGTAAGTTTTACCTTACAAAAAGAAGGATACGAAGTGGTTCCGGAAGAAGATGCAGAAAAAGCCTTGCAAGAACTTAAAGAAAAAGATGTTGACATGTTCATCGTTGACATCATGCTTCCAAACATGGACGGTTTTGAATTCGTAAGACACATCCGTGCAACGGAAAAACACAAACTTACACCTGTAATATTCCTCAGCGCAAAAGGTGAGGAATTCGACAAAGTGCTTGGTTTAGAGCTTGGCGCAGACGACTACATAGTTAAACCATTTAGCATAAGAGAGCTATTGGCGAGAATTAGAGCAGTCTTTAGAAGAATACAACTTGGAACAGTTGTGAAAGAAGAGAAGCCGAAGAAGATAACAGCAAAAGACTTGGAAATCGATATAGACAAATACGAAGTACGTGTGAAAGGAAAGAAAGTTGGACTTACACCTCTTGAATTTGACCTTCTCAGATTCCTTGCTGAAAATGAAGGAAAGGTCTTCTCAAGAGATGTACTACTCGACAAACTTTGGGGTTACGATTACTTTGGTGACACAAGAACCGTTGACGTTCACATCAGAAGACTTAGAACAAAGATAGAAGAAGACCCATCAAATCCAAGATATGTTGTTACAGTGAGAGGAAAAGGTTACAAATTCAGAGACCCAGGGAAGGAAGAACAATAAGTAGATGACAATTGTTGCAATTATAAGTACTGTTCTGGCAATAGCCTTTGCCGTATTATTTTTCGTTACACGGCGTAACGAAAAGACATACGTAAAATACCTTGATAAGATAGCGTTAAGTATAGGAGAGGAGGCTGGCACTCCTCCCCTATATATTTATGAACGTCTTAGAAAAAGAATTGAAGAACTCGAAAAGAAGATTAACGATATTGAGCGAGAACGAAAAAATATTTTTACAATATTAAACAACATAACCGATCCAATAATAATTGTTCGTGGCGATGGAGTTGTAAGCTTTGCAAACATAGCAGGACGAGATATAACAAGACCCGGCATAGAAGGTAGAAAAGTGTACGAAATAATTGAAAATTATCATCTCCTTGAGATGTTTGAGAAGGCGCTTCAAAGCGGTGAAATACAGAGTGGTGATGTACAACTTAGTGTTGATGCTGAGACTAAGTATTACGATGCAAAAGTTGTACCAATAAGATTTGACGAAGAGAGCGAACGGTATATAATAGTCCTACACGACACAACGAAAGAAAAACAGCTTGATAAATTGAGAAGAGAATTCATATCTAACGTATCACACGAATTGAGGACACCACTCACATCGATTCATGGTTATGCTGAAGCACTTCTCGATGATGACTTATCGAACAAACAGCTTGTACGGAAATTTCTCTCCGTCATTGAGAGTGAATCTGGAAGGATGACAAGGCTCATAAATGACTTGCTTGACCTTGAAAAGCTCGAATCAGGCGATGCGAAATTCAATTTCGCACCTGTTGAACTGTGTCATGTTATCGATAGGGTTTATAATATCGTTGAGCCATTATCTCACGATTACGGTGTAGAACTCGAGATGGAGTGTGACGAACCAAAAATAGTTTACGGAGATTTCGATAGATTAGTCCAGTTAATGCTCAACCTCGTGGATAATGGAGTAAAATACACTTCCGTTAAAGAATCAGGCGAAAAGAAAGTTTTAGCCCGATGTTATGAAAAGGAAGACAAAATAGTATTTGAGGTAAGAGACACGGGACCTGGAATACCAGAAGATGCTCAAAAAAGGCTTTTTGAAAGATTTTACCGTGTTGATAAAGCAAGGAGTAGAAAAGTCGGAGGTACTGGACTTGGACTTTCGATTGTTAAGATGATTGCCGAAAAACACAATGCAACACTAACGTTTGAAAGCAAAGTAGGAGAAGGTACGATTTTCAGAGTCTTCTTCAACAAATACGTAGAAAACCGGTCTGAAGCATCTTTTGAACAATCTAAGGAAAAATCCAAACAGACGAGTGAGAAGTAAACATTTTAATCCTTTTAATCTTTTAAATCTTTGTAATTCTTCACACTGCGGAGGCGTTTAATCATGAGAGCGTACGATATAATTCTAAAAAAGCGAAATGGTGGAAAACTGACAAAAGAAGAGATAGAGTTCATGGTAAATGGTTATGTGAAAGGCGAAGTACCAGACTATCAAATGTCCGCATTCCTTATGGCTATTTACTTTAGACATATGGATACGGAAGAGCGGGCGATACTTACCGAAGTTATGGCAAATTCTGGAGACAGGGTGGATCTATCGTCCATTCCTGGAATAAAGATAGACAAACACTCTACAGGTGGTGTTGGTGACAAAACAACACTTGTTGTTGGTCCGATAGTTGCATCTTTGGAAGTGCCCGTTGCAAAGATGTCTGGTAGGGCGCTTGGACACACTGGCGGAACTATAGACAAGCTCGAATCGATTCCAGGATTTCGAACCACACTTAGTGAAGAAGAATTCTTTGAAAACGTTAGAAAAATTGGCATTGCCGTTGTCGGACAGACTGCGAACCTTGTACCAGCTGACAAAAAGATATACGCATTAAGAGATGCAACTGCCACAGTTGATGAAGTTTCGCTGATTGCCTCAAGTATAATGAGCAAAAAACTTGCCGGTGGTGCTGATGGTTACGTACTTGATGTTAAAGTTGGAAGTGGAGCATTTATGAAGACCTTAGAACAAGCTACTGAACTTGCACAAGCAATGGTTGGAATTGCAAAATCGCATGGCAAAAAAGCAGTTGCTGTTCTCACAAACATGGACGTGCCCTTGGGCAAGATGGTTGGTAACTCACTTGAAGTGCTTGAAGCTATCGAAACACTCAAAGGTAGAGGACCAGAAGACTTCACTCAACTGTGCTTAAATCTTGCAGCATGGATGTGTCACTTAGCAGAAAAAGGCACGTTTGAAGAATGCCTGAAAATGGCTGAAGAATCTTTGAAAAATGGAAAAGCACTTGAAAAATTCAGAGAATTTGTGAAGTATCAAGGTGGCAATCCGGAAGTTGTTGACAGACCGAAAGAAATCCTACCAATGACGGACAAAATCATCGAATTTCAGGCACAAGAAGATGGATACATAACAGCCATAGATACTGAAAAAATAGGCATTGCATCGAATTACCTTGGTGCGGGTAGAAAGACGAAAGAAGATAGCATCGATTACAGAGTTGGTATAGAGATTGTTAAAAAACTTGGGGACTATATAAAGAAAGGTGACACTATAGCAAAGATGTATGTCTCAGAAGTGAGTGATGTTGAAACGGCGACTAAACTACTTGCCGAGAGCTACCGATTCAGTGATAAAAGACCAGAATCAAAACCAATAATCCTTGGAGTCGTCAAATAAGCATTCTCGAAATATTAACAAAATACTAAGCGGGCGATGTCCCGCTTTTTTTGGTGCGCCCGGCATGAGCGACAGCTTAGCGGTGAAAGTCCGCTATGGGCTTGGTAGTGGGAACCTCATGCAGTAAATGTGGCGAGTACATGGGATGAAGGCGGTCGCTCTTACCCGGGGAGGTCTGACGGATGCACCTATTGGTAACCTACTCAGTGATGGGTAGCTGAACCGTCAGAAGTCAGCAAAGCTCAGTAGCCGAAAGGCGAAGGACAGAACCCGTAGGAGGCTTAGGATTTTGAAAACTTCAAAAGATGGAAAGCAGAAAACCAAAGATACATTAATCACAAACCAGTGTGCAAAAGAAAGTGCATGACAACTATGGGAACCGCTGTATAACGGTCGGTACGTACGGTGATTTGAAAAGACGCTGGGTAAATTATTTAAGTACATGCCCCTACTTGATTAAGTAGTTGAATCAAAAATAACAACATGGTATAATAAAAATTGAAAAGACAAATGATAAGAAAAATTAAAAAATGAAAAAATAGAAGTGAGAGGTGCGAAACGGTGCGAGCGTTGAAGATAAACCTTGCGGTATTTTTTTTCATTGCTATAATCACACTGGTATCCACGGTAAATGCTCAAATTTTTTTGATTAACAATAATCTTTACGAAACCACAAATGGTTATTTTACTGAAACTCAATTGCGTGAAATCGGATTCAACATTGTCAAAAATGATAGAATATATCTAATTTACAATAAAAAACTAATAATAGGTTCTAACGGTGACCTACTTGTTGATTTTGAACAATACTACCCAAGAACTTACATAATTACGAATGGTTCGATTTTTGTGAAACAAGATTTCATAATTTCATTACTAAAACTCAATAAATTATCCGATAATTTTTATTATGACAAACCGATTACCATCACATCAGTAAATTTTGCCAATGGTTCACTTATCATAACAACTACAACTGCGGTGAAAAAGGAAATTGTTAATATTTTTCTTTCAAACAACATACTCAGCGTTTCAATAACGCCAGCACAAACAGACGTAAGGTCTTCTAATGGCATATCGATAACCAAAATGAACAACACGGTCAAAATAGAATTGCAAAACAAAATAGCGGATTACAGCATCCAGTATCTCGAAAATAAAATAGTCATCTACACACAATCAGTTGGGCAAAGATTTACTTATGACAAACGTACGGAGAGCTTTGCTGGAAGAACATTCAATGTAAATTACTTAATAATCGACCCTAAGCAATCAAATATAACTCCTCTACTATCTTCAAAAGGTGTTGGCACAACAGAAACACTTTTAGACATTCTCAAAGCTAACGGATACTCTGCGGGCACTAATGCGAATTACTTTGATCCAGCGACTGGTTTACCGATAGACATTATCATTTCTAATGGGAAAGTACTCTCTCACAGATACGGCTTAAGACCGATATTTGTCCAAACAGTCGACAACAGAGTTTTTATCAGGAAAGCTTACTTAGATATAACAGTAAGAATTGGCGATGTATTGTTACTTGTAAAAGGGGTTAACACTACATCACCTGGAGAAGTAAACATATATACTGAAGAATACAACTTAAAAGTTCCTAACGACGCGTCAAAATCCTACATTGTTGTAAAAAATGAGAAAGTATCGAGTATTGGTTATGTAAGTAAAGTACCATCGGGCTCGCAAGTAATAATGATAAGCAACGAACTTTTTAAAAAATTCTTCTCCACACTTTCGGTGGGGACAAGAGTTACATATGAAATGTACACAGATGATGGTTCACGGGTAAAAAATGCTGTTGGTGCAGGTCCATTACTTCTACAAAACGGAGAAATAATACCAGACGCATCAGAGGAGAAGTTGAGATACGGTGGAGGTATACCTACTAGCAGAACGAATAGAACGATAATAGCGATAAAAGATGGAAAAGTTTACTTAATGACCATCGAAGGACTCAGTGGTGTGGGTATGAACTTTGACGAAGCAGCACAATTTCTTAAATCAAAACGTTTTGAATCTGCAATGATGCTCGATGGTGGAAGCTCAACTGCCATGGTATACGGAGGAAAGTATGTCACAACTGGAACACCAAGGAATATACCTGTCGCTTTAGGAGTAAGATAATAAACTTAGAACAACCACCCGAATGAGCGGTTTTTGAATATTTCTATTTTCTTAGCTTATTTACAAATTCAGCAAATTCCTCAAAATATGGTGCAAATACATTGCCTTCCAAAGCCTCTTTTGCTAACTTATCGGCAAGGTTATTCAGTACATCGCCTTTATGCGCATCAACTTTCACAAATTCTATCTCCACATTGTTACTAAAATGTTCGACGAACGATTTATACAATCGTGTCAAATTCGTCTTTGTCTTCCACTCACCGCTCACCCAATGAGCAAGACCGGAATAATCATGGAAAACCCGCAATCTCTTTACTTTAACCTTGTAGGCATAGAAAACAGCGTACATAACGGCATAAATCTCACCGGACACATTTCTGTGCACAGCAAGTTCTTGTGATTCAATTCTGAAAGCCATCTCCTCTGACTTCCCATCGAACTCAAAAACAACTCCAATTCCTACAATTCCGTCCCTAAAACTACCATCTGTGTAAGCATTTGCAGTTCCAAAGTTTTGAGACATATCAAACTCAATCATAATCTCGACGCCATCATTTGCGCAATTTTAAGACGTAAAATTTCCAATAATCCCGTACGAATAGCAAAATTGGTAACGCAAGGAGTACACCGGCAAACCCGAATAAACTCCCTAAAATGAATATGGAAAGCAAAATAACAAACCAATGGAGCTTCAGATTATTTCCCTGAATTCTTGGTCCGTAAAACCATGATTCTGTTTGATTCACAGCAACGAGTAACAACGTAAGCCATAGGAGCCCCCTTAATCCCTGAGAAGTGAACGCAAGCAAATACATTGGAACAGCTGTAATTAAAAGACCGACGAATGGGAAAAAACCACCGATAAACGACAAAACACCAAGCGTTAGAGCAGAAGGTACGCCGATGAAGTACAGTCCTATTGTGGTTAATGTAGCACTAATTAACGAAACAAGTACCTGCCCACGAATATACCTACGGACATCTGAAAAGAACTGTCGAACAAAACGTTCACCATACTCTGGATCGTCTACGAACAGTAATCCTACCTTCTTGTTGAAATACAACCTTATGCTCTCTATACCAATCATCGTTACCACGAGTAGCATTACCATAGTTATCAAAGAAGGCAGAGAATTAACAACGTATTTCACAATCTCCGCAAGGAATGAAGAGACACTACCTTTCAACTCATCGATATACTTCAACGCCCAATCCGGCATTTCAAGAACCAACTGAGTACTTTGTGCTCTTTGAATAACAGCATTAACTTGCTCGATAACTGTCGGAAAAAATGAAATAATTGCATAAATGAAAATAACAACTACTAATGCATACGCACCAATTGCCAAATACTTCATCTTAGTCTTCTTCATGAAAAAATCATACGGTACACTGAGGATAACCGAAAAGTAAAACCCAAGCACAAGTGCACCAATGATATACGGTACTTTCCAAGCGAAGAAGAGAAAGAGAAAAAAATACAATAAAACCAACCACACGTCGTGATTGGTATTAATATTGACTTTCTTATCAACGACCTCCGAACTCCCTTTTTTATTCTCCTTGCTCATCGGTATTCTCCTTAGCAATCTTCTTTTCGATTTCAAGCACAAGCGCTTCTGCCGTTGCCAGATTCGTTGCAAGTGGGACGTTGTGTACATCGCACACTCTTAGAAGTGCGCTCACATCCGGTTCGTGTGGCTGAGCAGTGAGTGGGTCTCGTAGGAATATCACAAAATCGATTACATTGTTGACTATCATAGAGCCTATCTGCAAATCACCACCGTATGGACCAGACTGGAACTTATTTACAGAAAGTCCTATCTTCTCCTCTATTACCTTTCCGGTTGTACTCGTTGCGTACAATTCGCATTTTGAAAAGACATCCTTCCATTCCTTTACGAACATAGCCAAATCGAGTTTCTTCTTATCGTGCGCTATAAGTGCTACTTTAATTCTTTTCATTCAGATTCCTCCAATCGTTTAACATAACATGGAATTATTTATCCACAAATACGTACGAATCCGCCAATTTCCTTTGTGCTGCAAGATGTCTTTGCACATACTGCCCGCAATTACTCCCTATCTTATTCTCTTCGAGCTCTCCAACACTCACAATCACTTCGTATCCATCTTTCTCAAGCTCTTCAACGAACTCTCTGTGCTTTAACACAAGCCCTCTCTCGTCAACATCAGAATTAAGTCCATTCTCCATTGCTCTGTATGTTGGATTAACAGGAGTTATTTTAATCAAGAACTTTTCAGGATTGAAATATCTTTTAATAACTGTTGAATCAGCTTCATTCTCACGAGCGAGTGCGAAATTGAGTGTAACCTTCCTATCTTGTGGTAAAACAAATGCTTCCCCATATTTTGCAATGTCGGAAAAGCTCCACTTCTTAACAGGAATAATCTTAGCCCTTTGTTCTTCGTTAGTACTGTGAATGGAAAACTGCATTTGGAACCTGCCAACGTAGTATTTATTCTTTATATCAAGTAACCTTTCAAACCAGCTGTCCCGCCCGACGGGCGCAACTGTACTAATTGAAGGCATAAGTCCTGGTGCATTAAGTAAACCTGGTAGCCTTTCAAGGACATTTAGCACATTATCGTTAAGTGCAGGTTCTCCAACCCGTGCGAATTGAATTTTGAACTTCTCAACGGGTACATTTAAACCATACCTTCTGTTCACTAAAAACAGAATTTGTGCCAAAATCTCTTCCTCGTTGAGCTTCCTTTTGTAGTATCCCCCTGCATCGCACATCATACAACCTACAGGACAACCGTCCATAGTCGACACAATCAAAACCCATTTCTTCTCCCTTGGAATCGGAGGTTGGATTGATTCAACGAACTCTATCAATGCACCGTTTTTACTCTCGGCAAGGTAAACCATCGCAATATCTTCCTTGCCATAGCTGGCAATTATCTTCAAATCATTTGACAACGCCTCTACTCTCATATTTTTCTACACCTCCAACAGTTTTATATATTCTCATTCAATTTTAAAACAATTTCCATCGCACATCTAATTCCATCACCTATTGCAATTGACGACTGCCTGAACTTTGGGTGCGCCACATCACCTATTTCAAGAACTTCCATATTCTTAGCATTTATAACGGGCTTGTTAACAACCCTACCTATAGCAATTAGCAACGCTTCTACCGTATAAGAACCATTTCTGGTGTGTATATACATAACATCTTCTTTATGCTCAACAAAAAAAATTTGCTCATTCAAATGTATCTTCAATCCCTTTTGTCTTGCATACTCTACAAGCTTTGTAACCGCTCTCAATTTACCACTTTTAACTAAAACGATAGGCTCAATTCCTTCTTCCTTTGCGTGAATTGCATAATCAATAGCCACATCTCCACCACCATATATAGCAACACTCTTAATACTTTTTGGTAGCTGGACGTACTCATAGAACGTGTGTGGTCCTTCGAATTCTATCAGCCTTTTTGGTGAAGTACCCGTTGCAACAATGGCAACATCGCAACTGTACATTCCATTCTTTCCAACAAGTTCATAATCATTGACACAGAGAATCTCATCATTAACGACGTTAATCTTGTATTCTTCGACATACCATTTCAGATTCTCAGCAAACTTCTTACCTGATACGAAACCAATTGGCGGAAAATTCTCAACTCTCCACGCATTTCTTATAAGCCCACCAATCTCATTTTTTTCATAAATTGTAGCATTAATACCGTACCTTTTCAACAATACACCGCACGCAACACCAGCAGGTCCGCCACCAACAATTGCAACGTTCAAGTCTTTTCCTCCATTTCTACTTCTTTCTGAGTGTAAAATTCCAATACACTCCCGTACTCACACCACCGTGCGGGTCGTACGCTTCCACATACCAGTAATACACACCTTCTTTAGAAACATTTACATCAATCGTTGATTCTGTTATATAACTGCTCGATAATGGGGAAAAAGTACTACTTCCTGGAACCTTCCAATACACCTTGTACTTCAACGTATCACCATCTGGATCCGAACAATTCCAGCTAAGCGTAATGTTACTCGGCAATGCAGTTACTTCAACAGTCACATTATTTGGACTGCCGTTGTAAGGAAATTCAGGTGCCGTATTCTCCTTCGTCCTAAATGTCCAAGTATCGCTAAGTATATAATTCCCATCTTCATCAATAACAACAACATACCATTTATAATCCTTAGTTGGCAAAAGTGGAACATCGGAAAGATTTACAGTAATTACATCATCAGTGACACCCGTTACTGTTGCAACCGGTGTAATAGCATCTGTTTGAGCACTCTCAAAAACATAGAGCAGATAAATGAGCCTATCCTTTGCACTATTATCTGAAGACGAGTTCCACTTAAAATTGGTGTTGTTAAAAGCCACACCTGTTGAACTATTAGCTGGATAAACGAGTTCAGGTTTTGTAGGTGCACTACTTCTTGGCATCACTTTGAAATTCCAAACCGGACCTTCGACTGGTGTATTCACCCCATCGCTTACAACGACCTTCCAATAATAAAACTTATCGAATTCGAGTAAATTCTGGTAATTAAATGTGCTATTACTTAGTCCAGAAGCTATAGGAACCAATGCATCGGGATGTTCGCCAAAATAGACGGAATAACTCAAAGCATCGTTATCTGCATCAGAACAACTCCAACCGAAAGACACTCTATTTGGCACCAAAGTTGTTAGTGAATTAGCGGGGATAGGATTACTCGGCTGTTCGGGTGGATTATTGTAGTACATATAGAACTTAACTTGCTCACTACTTGTCTGTACTCCATAACTGTCCTTTGCTATCACGTACCAAGTATAACTTCTTGCTGGGTCGTAGGTCTTTCCCGGATTAAAGAGTTCTAACGCATTTGCCGAACTCAATTCATAACTTGTTGAATTCAGCGGACTCCTTTTGATTGTCCACCCGTCGTAGTCACTTTTAATAACAAGCTCATAAGATACACCATCACCATCCGGATCAATAGCTTCGCTCCAAACAAACCTCAATTTATCAACGAGAGCCAAATTTATCCTTGCATTGCTTGTAGGTTCTGAGAGAGTGGGCTTATTCGGAGGTGTACTCAACTTTGTTGTAAAAGTAAACGTACTCGAAATTGAAGCACCGTACTTATCAGTTGCGGTGATCTTAATATCGTACTTCGTATTTCGCTTAAGATTATTCAATGTATAACTTGTTACTGTGGAATTAGATACTACTACCTGTGAAATACCAGACTCGATAAGCTCTACGGTGTAATAGAGCACTGGAGTGTCCTCATCGTATCCTTGCCATCTCAATTCCAAAGTGTTAAAGTCGACATCTGTAGCGTTTGGTTTTGGATTGATTAGTTCCACTTTGCTCGGAGCCTTATTTGCAATCGTTCTAAAGCTTGCGCTACTCAATGTACTCACCCCACCCCACGGATCCACGGCCTGCACCTGCCAAGTGTAGTCGGTGAGCTGTTCTAAATTTTCCACGGTTATATAGTTTGTTGTTGCAGTTGCTTGTAAAACAATTAAGCTTCCTCTAATAACTTTCACTAAAAATATTAAATCATCTTCGTCTGGATCTACAGCATCCCAACTCAATCTGAGAGAATCGAATCGTACGTTTTGAACGCCATTTGGCTGGAGTGATGAGACAGTTGGCTCTGAATTAGGAACAGTAGTAAAATACCAAACCTGACTCATAGCTGACGAATTTTTACTCTTAACGAACCATCTGTACTTCGTACTCGGCTTGAGCTTACCCTTCGGAAGCAAAACAGTTTTAGGAATTCCTTCCTGAACTTCAATCACTTCGCTTATCGTTTGCATTCCGGTATCGTTTTCCTCAACGACAACCTCGTATTCACCAGCACTTGCACTCTTAAAAGTTAATATTGCCTTGTTAAACTCTACACTATTACTATTATTCTGAGGTCCAAGTAACTCTATCCCACCATTATCACCATTATTATTTGCTGGTTCGATACAGCTTGATATAGCTAACAAAATAAACAAAACTGACAAAAGAATAAAAGATTTTCTTTGCGTAAAAAATCTTGGAAACACTAAATCACCTCCGTAGTATTACTCTAAGAAAAATTTTACCACAAAAATTCGATTTTTGAGTAAAAAACCGTGGCTATGGAGCCACGGCAATTTGGGTTTTAAGATAATTTCGATGTCTGATAGATTATTTCGCTTCAAACGTCCACGTCTTACCTTTTGTAACACCACCGTGCGGGTCTTTTGCCACGACGTACCAATAGTACTTACCGAGCGTGTTCAAGGTCAACTGAATTGACTTAGTATTTGTTGTGTACGGAACGACACCCGTGAAATCATTGATTGTATTCACATAGACTTCGTACGACAAGATATCTCCATCAGGATCCGAACAATTCCAACTTAGCGTAATTGTTGAAGGAACACTTCCAACGGAAACCTGACTACCGTCTGACGGATTTGGACCTGCTGGAATATTTGGTGCTTCGTTCTGCTTTGTCTTAAAGTTCCATGTTGTACTATACGCATAGTTACCGAATGAATCTCTAACCTCCACACGCCAGTAATAAGTCGTAATTGGAGACAAATTACTGATAATCTGTGAAATCTCTGCACTCGTCTGACCAGTCACAGTTGCTTGCAACGTCATCCTATCAGCTTGCCCAACGTAGAGGTAATACACCAAATCCTGTGCTTGAGTTTCCTTATCGTAGCTTGCCTTCCATCTTAAAGTTACATTATTCAATGCAACTCCTGAAGTTCCCGTAACAGGTGATACGAGCTCTGGAACTGTTGGTGGATTGTCAACATTAGTTATTGTAAAGCTCCACACAGGGCTTTCTACTGGTGGATTGTAACCATCGGTGACGACTACCTTCCAATAATACGTCTTTCCGAATTCAAAGAGTCTTGGCGTTTCATATGTCGTAGCTGTTATGCCACTTACCTCGAGTTTCAAATTATCTGGACTTTCACCTATGTACAAATCGAATCTGAGCGGATCTCCGTCTGGATCCGTTGAATCCCATGAAAATCTTGGAATTCTATTTGGTAAATTCTCAGCCTTATCAGACGGATAAGGTGACGTTGGCACGGTCGGTGGATTATTACTGTAAGTTTCAAATGTGAACCAATCGCTCTCAGTCCTACCGCCGTGTGGGTCTTTGGCTATAACGTACCAAGTGTAAGTCTTCCCAACATCCAGTAGAGCAGATATATTACTTATAAAATAACTATTCGACAATATCGGACTTCTTCTGTGCACTTCTTGACCATCTGATAACAATATAAACTCATAGTCGATGTCGTCTTCATCGACATCGGATACACTCGACCATCTGAAGGTAAGTTCTGTTACCTTCACAAAATTAACCTTTGCATTATTCTCAGGATTTTGCAATGTAGGTTTATTTGGTGGAGTGTTATTTCTCGTTCTAAATGAAAAACTCTCGGTCTTTGTCTCACCATATTTATCGATTGCCGTTATCGTGAGTGTGTACAGCGTGTTTGGTTTCAGCCCGGTGATAGTAAATTCTGTGAACGTAGAATTACTGAGCAGATTCTGGCTATTATTCAAAGCCACGTTGTATTTTAAATCCTCGTAATCTCTATCATAACCAAGCCATTTTAACGTCAAGTTGTTGAATTTAACATCGACAGCGTTGTTAGCAGGGTTAATTAACTCAATTCTATCCGGTGCTTCATTAACTTTTGTTTTAAACTCTGCTTGCTTTGGAGTGCTCTTTGCGCCCCACGTATCAACTGCTTCAACACTCCAAGTATAATCGGTTAACTGTTTCAAATCTTTCACAACGGCTGAATTAGTCGCCGATGAAGTTTCTACAACTGGAGTTGAATTTCCTGTCTCGAAGACCTTAACGGCGAATATCATGTTATCATTATCTGGATCACTTGCTTCCCAAGTCAGCGCGAGTGCACCGAATGGATGGTCAGTAGTTCCATCGGGTTTCAATCCGTAAACTGTAGGTGGCGAATTTTCCTTTGTTGTAAAATACCTCAGCTCACTTGAGGTGGAATCATCGTTCTTAAGTCGCACATACCATTTATATTTGGTAAAAGGTTTAAGAAGACCTTTTGGAATGACGATCTCAATACCTTGCCCACCAGTCACAGTTGTTCTAAAAACCTCTTGATTTGTAGTTGCATCTCTAACTATTACATCGTACTCACGATTATTAGGTGTGTTAAATATTAACTTGGCACTATTGAAAGGAATATTTGAAGCGTTATTTACTGGTGCCACCAGCTCAGCTCTTGAATTGGATGGTTGAATACAACCGCTTAAAAAAGACAAAACACTTACGATGACAAAGATGGCAATCAAATAAAATCGATATTTAGAGTTCCTGATAACCATACTAAATCCCCCTCACTGTATGTAGTGTTTTACCTCATATCATATAATATTATAACACACACAGAAAAAAAACACCCTGGTTTCTAACAAAGAACCAGGGCATTAAAACTGTTATATTTTATTACTTAGAGTAATATCACATTCTCGTACTTTCCTTTCGTTACATTCTTTGTATCGAACAAAAACGGTACATGCTTTGCAACAAATTCATAATCGATACCAATTGTGTGACCTGAAGTAACTATTGCACCGTCCATCTTTTTCAAAACATCCTCGGTCATCTCTATTCTCTTGTAATATTTTCCATTGTGGGTAAATTCTGGGACGAACGGGTCGTAATAAAATACGTTCACTTTCTTCTTCTCAAGTATCTCTATCACTTTAAGAGCAGGACTTTCTCTCAAATCGTCTATATTCCCTTTGTACGTAACACCAAGAAGGAGAATATTTCTGCCATTCAAACACTGAGCTCTATCATTTAGAATATCAGATAACCTCTCTACTACGTAATATGGCATATTATCTGAAATCTCGCCTGCGACCTCGACGAGCATCATATGTAAATCGTGCTCTTTTGCCTTGTAAACAAGATAAAACGGGTCGATAGGAATACAATGCCCACCAATCCCTGGTCCAGGATAGAATGGCATATACCCAAATGGCTTTGTTGCAGCTGCATCGATAACTTCCCATATATTAATCCCCATTTTTTCGGCAACCTTAGTCATCTCCTGAACGAGTGCGATATTAACAAGTCTAAAGGTATTTTCCAAAATCTTTGTCATTTCAGCAGCTCGTGCGGAAGAAACTGGGAATACACCGCCTTCGAGGACATTCTCGTACATAGCAACTGCATGTTTTGTACACTCTGGTGTGATACCACCGACTACCTTTGGAGTATTTCTTGTTTTGTACCTTGGATTTCCTGGGTCGACTCTCTCTGGACTGAATGCCAAGAAATAATCTTGACCAACCTTCAAACCTGTCTCTTCCAAAATCGGAAGGACGACCTCATCAGTTGTTCCAGGATAAGTCGTACTCTCAAGAACAACGAGTTGCCCTTTTCTCAATCTCTTCTTAATTTCAACTGAGCTGTTGATAATATAACTCAAATCAGGCTGTTTGAACTTATCAAGTGGTGTTGGCACACAGATGCTTATCACATCACAATCTCTCAATTCATCGAAATTCGTTGTTGCTCGTAATTTCTTAGCTTCTACGAGTTCTCTCAACTCGTTATCATCGACATCACCAATATAATTCTCACCGCGATTAATCATATCCACACGTTTTTGCTGGATATCGAATCCCACAACCCTGTAACCAGCTCTCGCTTTCTCGACCGCAAGTGGCAATCCCACATACCCCATACCTATAACCCCAATAACCGCAGATTTGCTTAATATTTTTTCATATAAGCTCATCGCTACCCCTCCATTCTGATATAATTACCTTCCTCTTAACTTTATTCATTCACTGAATGAATTTTACCATATGTATTATCGACTGTCAAATGTAATTCTTTAGAAATCCCGTTAAAAATATCAATTGTAAGGTTCTATTAACAAAAAAGTTTCTTGAAAAAATACAATTAGTGGTAAAATAATACACGTATTAAAGTATCTTGGAGAATATAGCAGAACAATCTTTCAAGGCGCTTAAAACGCGTCGAAAATGGTTGGAGATACCCCGCACGTCTCCAGCCTACGTAGTTTTAGCGCTTGTAAATCACATAGGGAGGTGAACTTTGTGTACGCTATAGTAGAAAACGGTGGAAAACAGTACAAAGTCGAGGTAGGACAACTTGTCCACACTGAAAAGCTCAACGTAGCTCAGGGAGAGACGGTAACACTCGATAAGGTAGTTATGGTCAAGACAGACGATGGAAAGGTACTCGTTGGTCAGCCATATCTTACAAACGTCAAGATTACGGGCACAGTTGTTGAACACGCGAGAGCGAGAAAAGTCCTTGTTGGTCAGTTCATCCCAAGAAAGGGTCACAGAACTGTTAAGGGACATAGGCAGTGGTACACCACCGTAAAAATCGAGAAGATTGAAGTCAAGTAATATATGATACAGTGCTTATTCAGTGTTAAGAAAGGTCTTTACGAATCATTTGAAATCTCTGGACACGCACTGTATGCCAAAAAAGGAAAGGACATAGTCTGTGCAGCGGTGAGTAGTGTTTCACAGCATACAGCAAGAGCACTCGAAACCGAGGGAGCACATGTGGAAATCGAAGAAGGTTATTTAAAAGTAAGTCGCATTTCAAAAGACAATCTATCTCAGAGATTCGTTGATGAGCTTGTTAAGACTCTCAAGGACATTGCAGAGCAGTATCCAAGATACGTTAAAGTGGAGGTGAACGATGATGCGCATTAACATACAATTGTTTGCAAAAGCCAGTGGCGCAGGTAGGAACGGTAGAGACAGCAATCCGAAATACTTGGGCTTTAAGAAATACGATGGAGAAAAGGTTGTCGCTGGAAACATTATTGTGAGACAGAGAGGCACAAAATTCTGGCCAGGTACAAATGTTGGCATGGGTAGAGATTTTACACTTTTCGCTCTCAAAGACGGAACTGTAAAGGTTGTAACAAGAGGTAACAGAAGATACGTAACGGTTGTTGAGGAATAATAGGAACTCCCACTTCTTGTCACGGGGGGCGCAGTATGAAGAAAAATTCAGCGGTAAGGATAGCAACAATCGGAATAATGTCAGCACTCGCAACGGGACTAATGTTCCTTGAATTTCCAATATTCCCAGCTGCTGATTTTCTAAAATTCGACCCAAGCGACATACTACCTTTGCTTGCAGGGTTTATCTTCGGACCTCTTGATGGTGTACTTGTTTTATTGATAAAGGACCTGCTCTTTTACCTACTGAAATCCGGGGATATCGTAGGCATCATGATGAACTTTGCAGCGGGCGTTTCGTTCTTGTTACCAGTTATCTACATCTATCGAATTAGAAAAAATAGGGTATTCGAGGTAATTGGTTACGTAGTTGGTGTATTAGTAGTCACGGGAGTTATGACCGTTCTAAATATGCTTGTTGTCCCAGTTTATTGGAAAGTACCATTTGAAGAAACTCTAAAATTACTTCCATTCATAGCTGGATTTAATGCCATAAAGTTTACGATTGATTCAGTAGTAAATGCATTACTAAGGGAAAGAATAGCAAGAATTTTTGAAAACTAAAACTAAATGTACTGAAAACGCATAAAGTGAAATGCGAAGGGAGGAAAGAAAATGGCAAGACCATTACCTATACAGAAAACATCATTTCCAAAAGTAGAAAGAAAGTGGTATCTTGTCGATGCAGCCGACAAGCCACTTGGAAGGTTGGCAACAAGAATTGCTCTCTTACTCCAGGGCAAGAATGAACCGACATGGTCACCACACGTTGATAACGGTAACTTTGTTGTTGTAATAAATGCAGATAAGGTGAAACTCACAGGAAATAAAGTAAACCAAAAAGTTTATTATCACCACTCAGGTTATCCAGGCGGTCTTAAAGCACGTACGGCAAGACAGCTACTTGAAAAACATCCAGAGAGAGTTATCGAACTTGCCGTTAAGAGAATGCTTCCAAAGACAGTTCTCGGTTCGCACCAGTTCAAAAGATTAAAAGTCTACGCTGGTGATAAGAATCCACACGAAGCACAAAAACCTGAGAAGGTAGAACTTCTCTAATGGGGAGGGAAATAAATGGCTGAAATTTACATGGGAACAGGTAGAAGGAAGACATCAACTGCCAGAGTATACCTCAGACCCGGCTCTGGAAAGATAGAGATAAACGACAAAGAATACAGAGAATTCAATGAATACTTTGAAAATAGAATCTGGACCATGCACGCAATCGAACCACTTAAAGTTACAGGACTTGAAGGTACGTTTGATGTTCAAATAAGAGTGCAAGGTGGCGGAAAGAACGGACAAGCAGGTGCAGTTAGACTTGGATTGGCAAGAGCACTTGTTGCATATAACCCAGACATCAGAAAGACACTCAGAGAACATGGCTTCCTCACAAGAGACCCAAGAATGGTAGAAAGAAAGAAATACGGTCTCAGAAAGGCAAGAAGGGCACCACAATTCTCCAAACGTTAATCACGCTACCAACTTTCAAAAAATCAAGTGGCGGATGGGTCTCATATACATTCCCATCTGCCGTTGTTCTTTCTAAAATTAACAATATCTTGTGCGTAAATTAGTAACATATCTTCCTCACAGAAAGCTATTGTGAGTGCTTAGAGCATTCAGAGAACATTCATATTTTCTCAAGACTTCCCAGAAGTGCGACCCCCAAAACTCACATCGCAGTAATCGTAGTAATCGTAGTATATATCAACCCTTCCCAATTTTGGGAAAGGAGTGGCTAAATATGATACCAAGGGACATTATTGAAAAAATCCGTGAAAAGAACGACATCGTTGAGGTCATATCAGAGTACGTGAACCTCCAGAAAGTCGGCTCAAATTACCGTGGTTTATGCCCTTTCCACGTCGAAACATCTCCATCTTTTTACGTCAGTCCGCAAAAAAACATGTTTCACTGCTTCGGTTGTGGCGCTTCGGGTGATGTTATCAAATTTGTGCAGGAGATAGAGAATATTTCATATGTGGATGCTGTTAAAAAACTTGGTGAGCGAGCTGGCATATCCGTTGCATACACTGAGGAAGATGTACAAAGAAACAAATACTACGAATTTTATAGAACATTACATGAACAATACAAAACCCAACTCAATAAGAACCAACAAGTGATAGATTATCTAACAAAACGTGGCTACAAGCCACATGAGATTTCACTCTATGAATTCGGTTTCTCACCGAGCGATTCAAGATTACCACAACAAATTGCTCAGAGCCTTGGCATTACCAAAGAAGAACTCGAAAAATTTGGTTTTTACCACACAGACCCATTTTCTGGCAGATTAATAATACCCATAAAAGATGACTTTGGCAGGGTCATTGCATTTGGCGGGAGATTAATTGGTGAAGGTACACCGAAATACCTTAACTCACAAGACACCATCGCATTTAAAAAATCCAATACATTTTTCATGTACAATGTTGCAAAAGAACATATCAAATTAGTAGATTACGCAATAATCTGTGAAGGATATTTCGACGCGCTTGCATTCCATAGAGCGGGAATTAAAAATGCCGTTGCAACCCTTGGAACTGCACTGACTAAATCGCACATTTACAAACTCAAAAGACTTACAACAAATATTGTACTTGCATTTGACTCTGACACTGCGGGCATAAAGGCTGCTTTGAGGAGTATAGAAATGTTAGTTCCAGAAGGTTTTAACGTGGCTATCGCACTCTTCAAAGAAGCCAAAGATGCCGATGAAACGTATTCTAAATACGGTGTTGATGGTCTCATGAAAGTTCTTGACAGTGGAACCAACGCCGAGAAATTTGTTGTAGAAGCATTCGCAAAACAATATGAATTATCAAATCCAAGCGGATTTAACCTCTTCATTAAAGCTCTAAAACAATGGAATGACATCTTCTCAGCAAATCCCAAAAGTCTTGAAACATTTTACGAGCATATCTCACAAAGAGCAGGACTAAAAAGAGAGGAACTCAAAAATATCTACTATGAAATCAAAAACACATCGAATCAGAAGAGTTTCAAATATGATACTCTCACAACGCAAAAACAACCCATAGCAAAGAAAGTACCAACAACAGAAGATTACCTTGTCTACATATACTTCAACTATCCAGAACTTTTTAAAGAAATAGACTTTTCACCCGAGCTACTGGAAGGGAAGGCAAGAGAATTCTTTCTCATTGCAAAAGATTTGAACGTTTTGCCGAGTCAGTTGTCTAAAGATATGGGGGCTTTTGTTAAGGAAGCCTTAGATAAGATAGATATGGAGGTCGATGACAAAGTTGTTGAGTATATAAAGAAAGACCTCGAATCAAGGAAAATAGATAAGAGGATTTCAGAGATAGACAATCTCATCTTGAAGGCAAAATCAAAAGACGAAAAAGATATTCTATTAAAAGCGAGAATGGAATTAATAAAACAAAAGCAAAAAATAAAGAGGTCCTCAAAATAGTGAGGAGGTGTTTTTGTGTCTAAAACTATACTGAAGGAAGATACTGAGTTACAAAAGAAGCTGGAAAAACTGATAGAGCTTGGCAAAAGAAAAGGGTATATCACATACGATGATATTGATCGAACCTTTCCACCGGGCGACTTGGACATGACAGACAACAATTTTCTCGACGTTGTTTATGAAGCGCTCGAGAAAAACCGTGTTGAAATTAGAGACAACACAGACTTTGCGAATATCGAAGAAGAAGTTAAAGCTTACTTGAGTGAAGGACCAGAGATATTCGATAGTACCGAACCGAAAGACTTAATAAAGATGTACTTGAGAGATATAGGCAAAATCAGACTACTCACACCATCTGAGGAACGAAAACTTGCTCAGCGTGCACAAAAAGGCGACAAAAGTGCAAAAGAAGAACTCATCATCTCAAATTTACGACTTGTTGTTAGCATGGCAAAAAGATACCTCGGTAAAGGTCTATCTTTCCTTGATCTCATTCAAGAAGGCAGTTTGGGGTTAATTAAAGCTGTTGAAAAATTCGATTGGTCGAAAGGTTACAAATTCTCCACATATGCAACCTGGTGGATAAGACAAGCAATTACAAGGGCAATAGCAGACCAAGCAAGAACGATAAGGGTACCAGTTCACATGGTTGAAACGATAAACAAGATACAAAAACTCAAAAGAGAATACGTCCAAGAACATGGTGAAGAACCTTCACTTGAATATCTCGCAGAACAAGTTGGAAAACCCGTTGAAAAAATAGAAGAAATACTCCAAGCAACGCCTGAAACACTTTCACTTGAAACTCCTGTTGGAGAAGAAGATGACTCTTCAATGGCTGACTTTGTTGCTGATGAAAGCGTTGGTTCACCAAAGAAAGAAGCGATAAGAACACTCATGAAAGAAGAAATAGACAAACTCTTGGAAACACTCAACGACAGGGAAAAGATGGTACTCAAAATGAGATATGGCATCCTTGATGGAAAGCCGAAGACTCTCGAAGAAGTTGGTCAGTACTTCGGAGTAACACGTGAAAGAATAAGGCAGATAGAAGTCAAGGCACTGCGCAAACTCAGACACCCATCACGCAGCAGATATCTTAGACTTTTGCAAAAGCTGACAGAGGAAGATTGAGGGTTGGGAATATGATACTCAAAATATCATTTCGTAATTTCACAAAACACTGGAAAGTAGGTTTACTTGCAATCCTTGGCACAATGGTGGCCACCATGCTCCTCGTTGGTGGCCTTTCTTTAAATGACTCTGTTTCAGCATACTTGCGAGAAAAGATAACAAAGAATTTCGGTGAGGTTGATTTTGTAATAAAGGATAAAGCAGATACAATATTCCTGCCAAAAGCGGTGAACAAAGAACGAATTGAAGACCTGCTTAAAAAATACCCAGTAGTAAAGAAATACACACCGGTAAAACTTGCATCAGTCACAGCAAAAATCAAAGGCAAGTACGTAGACCTATTTGCCATTGCAATTACCGATGAATTTGAGAAGTTCTTAGGTAAAAACGTAAAAAATTACACACTAAGCTCAGACACTTCAAAGAGCTTTGGCGTACAAATCGGCGATGAAATAGAAATAATAACAGCTAAGACAACATTTAAAGTCAAAATTAAAGCGTTTGGTGAAGGACTTCTAAACTTCCGTGGAGAAACGGGCTCAGCTAACGGCACCATCTTTTTGCCCGAATCTGACTTTGAAGAATACGGTGTCTATCCACTAAAAGAACCAAATGCCTATTTTGTCTCAACAACACTACCTGTGGAAAAACATGAGGAATTCAAAGAAGAACTCGAAAACGAAGGTTCTATAAGAGTTACAGCAGGAAAATACAGACTCTCCACCTCGCCTCTGAACAGAATCATCGGATACCTCTTTATTGGCTTTTCAGGATTCACTGTAATATCGAGCTTCCTTTTTGTCGCCTCGTTCTTTGGTATAATAGTTGAAGAGCGCAAACGCTCACTTGGTGTACTACGCGCTATTGGCTATAACAACCGCCAGATGTTCTCTGTGCTATTCACAGAAGGATTGATGTACCTGTTCTCATCAGAAATTGTTGGAGCTATCGTTGGATTACTCTTTGGCAGGTACTTGCTCGCTAAAATAAATTCTTTTAGAAGAGAAGACGAACTATTTGCATTTGTCCAGGATAAAATACCATTTAATATATCTCTGAGCAGTATAATAACGGGCGTGTTAATTGCTATGATAGTTCCAGTAATCATACTAATCTCCAAAAGTTTGGAATTCTCAAGAACATCCGCTTCGATTCTTTACAGTGGCAGAAGCACGCAAGAATTGCCCAAAAAAGGCAAAGCAAAAAAGATAATCTTTGCTCTACTAAGCACCATTACAATATTATTACTTGCGCGCATCTCTTACACTTACGCATTACTTGCTTTCCTTGCTATTATCCCCCTCTTTTATCGACACAACCTTGTGACATTCACATATGGACTTGCACTACTTATTTCAACGTATCCTTCTCTTGGTACTGGCGGTGCAAGAGACATGCTCATTCGTGCGGGTTTCATTCTCGCTGGTAGCATCTATACTGTCTTTGCATTCATCCCTTATGCAAAAATATTCTTTGAGAGATTCAAGAGTGTTCCTGTCGTCTTGGCTTTATCATACATAGACAAGCACAAAACAAGGAACTTTGCAATGTTTGTAATATACTCAGTCACACTTATCCTAATACTCGTTAGTGCAATCATTCCAACGAGTATCTCTGAATACATACTTGAAAGAAAAGAAGAAGGCGCGTTTGGATATAACTTTATAATCATAGAAAACCCTCTAAAAACATTTTTCGGCTCTTACAAATACTTGAAAGATACCTCGTTCACAGAAAACTTTGAAGCACTCGTCCCTGTCCAACTTGTGGAAGCATCACGACCTGGAGAGACGAAAAAATACACATTTATTGTCTCAAATTCTGAAGTACTTCGATACATTAAATTGCCAAACCAAAAACTCATGGAGACACTCAAAAAAGAAGGGAATAAAATTCCAGATAAAACGCTTTACCTTTCAAAATACGTCTTGAACACACCAGGTAAAGAAGTCACATTTATACTAAAAGGTGTTTTACCTGGCATATCCCCGAGGGTATTAGAGACGCTCTATGTAAAAGACATCTACGACCCACAAGAAGCGCTCTTACCAATGGAGGGCATACTCATATGGGAAAACAAAAGATTCTTCGGTGCGATAAACGGATACGTTGGCGTCATTAAAGACCCACAAAAAGCACTTGCTGCACAAGAATTTGTCACAAGAAAACTTGACGGTGCGTTTTACATCACTGGAGAAATTGAAAAACTATACGCTTCGATAAATAACCTTGTCGACCTCTCATTGCAACTATTCCAACTCGGTTTTGTTGCAGGCTTTGCCGGACTTGCAATAATAACCTTTAGAAACGTCTATGCACGCAAGAAAGAAATCGGTATGCTTAGAGCTATAGGTGCAGAAGGTAAGATAGTGTACAGAATGTTCATCTACGAATCGCTTGCAATTGTTTTTATTGCAACAATCGTTGCAATTCTTGCAAGCTCTTTTGTTGTCAAAGATTTAGCAGCTTTTGTCGAACCATTACTGGCATCGTTCAAGATAGTGATACCACTTTGGAAAGTTTTTGCAACATTAATAGGTGTATTTGGTGTTACAATAATATTTGTATCAATTCCAGCGAACGTATCGCAGAAAATGCCCCCTTCGGAAGCGTTGAGGGTGTTTGATTAAACTTATGAAAATCATAATAAATATATTCAAAAATCAAATAGTGGCATTCAGGAGGTATAGGGCATGAAAAGACTTCCATTTATTTTTTCCACATTACTTCTACTCTTAGCCAGTGTTTTATTTGGCAATTACATTATCAAACCGGGCGATACTATCTCCATCCAAGTTGTTGGAGAACCCACTCTGAGTGTTATGGCAACGGTCCTTGAAGATGGTACGATATCCTACCCCTACGCTGGTATAATTAAAGTTTCTGGTCTTACAACTGAACAAGTTAGAGCACTTGTAGAATCACATCTAAAAAAAATACTTAAAAGCCCTGTTGTAGTTGTCAACATAATTAGGCAGGTAGAATCTTTACCGCAATATATATATGTATCGGGTATTGTTAGCAAAGCGGTTGACATTTCATTATTACAAATCCAAGGTCAATCGATAACATTAAGTAAATTATTTGCATACCTCAATGTGACGCCAAAAGAGGCAGACCTTGGAAATGTTGTTGTTATTCGCGGTGGTAAGCCACAAACTTATAATATGCTTCCGTTCTTTTACGAAGGTAACATTAGTAACGACACAACACTGAACGTTGGTGATGTAGTAGTTATCCCACCTTTAACAAGCGCAAAATACGTTCAAGTTTCAGGTGCCTATTCAGTTGTTAAAAATTACGAACCTGACATGACTTTGCGCAACTTACTTTCAATATTGGATCCTATAGACGAACTAAAAGCCGACATAGAGAACAGTCTTCTAATAACCTCAAATCTCCAAACAAACGTAAATCTACGTGATGTACTAACCGGCAAACTGAACTACTCGCTAAGCCCAGGCGCGTATCTTTACATTCCTCTGAGAACAGAACGCTTTGTTTACGTTGTCGGCTTTGTCGAAGAACCTGGAGTAGCCAACTTCCAACCCTTTGAACCTCTCACTCTTTCCTATGCATTAGCAAAAGTTGGAGGCATTGCTAAAGACAATGAAAAATGGATAGAAAAAATAATAATAACTACTCCAGACGGCAAAAGACAAGAACACAACGTTTCTGTGCTAACTGTCGCAGACACCATTAGTCTTGTTTCAGGTGCGATTGTAAATGTTGTGAAACATCCAGAGTTCAGAGTGTACGTTAACAGTGATTTCATAACTTCTAATGCTGTAGTACAAACATCATCCGGGAATCAGTCAATAGTGCAGTTTGAACCAGATGAACCGAAGACTTTAAGCATGCTTTTAACAAAAATGGGCGGTTTGAAGACAGAACAGATGAAGTGGGTGGAGTCGATAAAAATAAATGGAAAAGCAATAGATTTAAGTAAAATAGATACTTACACCCTTAGTAACGGTGATAGTGTTGAAATTAAGAAATTTTCTGAGTTCAAAGTCTATGTAAATAGCGATTTCTTGCAATCTGATAAAACATCCGACTTCACAAACCTATCAGTCGTTCAATTCGAGCCAGATGAACCGAAGACTTTGAGAATGTTACTCACAAAGATAGGCGGACTAAAGACAGACCAATTAAAGTGGATAGAGAGTATAAAGATAAACGACAAGGCAGTAGAATTGAGCAAACTTGAAAGCTATACATTGAGCAATGGAGATAGTGTAGAGATAAAGAAATACCCAGAATTCAGAGTGTATGCC